>Ga0272441_10006111_pt1 | contig 20435 bp, 14 predicted proteins | sample SSMProp6N_FD_193582 | JGI IMG/M metagenome (GOLD analysis project Ga0272441, IMG submission 193582) | Marine sediment archaeal communities from Little Sippewissett salt marsh, Falmouth, MA, United States - SSM-Prop-6N | ecosystem: Environmental > Aquatic > Marine > Wetlands > Sediment ...
GAGGAATCTCGCCGGTTTATCTCTGATCTTACTAGATAAGCTACCTTCCGGAAAAATCTAATTTTTAATCACATTTTAATACATTTTTAATTTGTGTTTAATAGCCGCATTATATCATTGCATCGGTTAGTTTGCATAGTCAATTTTTTATAACACTCAGGTTAGTCTGTCAAAGTGTTGAATTTTTTTTATTCTGACAGTTGACAGTAGAACCTGAAAGAGTCTAAGTGATTTGAAAAAATCACTTTGTTGTTTGAAAAAAAATTGATGATAATTATTGATAGCTCTACTTAACTTACTAACTAACCCATGGCAAAATCAATAAACCTCCCACATTTCTTAAAAGTGTGCCTGCAGATAGTGTACACATTGTCTTTACTTACTCTGCTTGTTTTATTTGCAGGATGCCGGTCAAATGCCACGAACAAATCAAAATTGACAGTTCCACCGCCTGACGGCGATTTCTTCCAGGAAATGGCACTTGATATAGGTCTCGATTTTGTCCATTCCATAGGGGATCACCATCTTGATAATATTGTTGAATCAAGTGCCGGTGGTGCATTGTTTTTTGATTATGACCAGGATGGCTATATCGACCTCTTTCTTACTACCGGAACATGGGTGGAAGGCCTCAGTACTGAACCCAAACCTGATGATATGCCTCATAACCATTTGTACCGGAACCGCGGAGACGGCACATTCGAAGATGTATCAAGGAAAGCCGGTGTGGATGAACCCTGTTATACAATGGGGGCAGTGGCAGCTGATTACAATAATGACGGATACCCCGATCTGCACCTCAGTAATTACGGACCAAATGTACTGCTAATGAACAAAGGCAACGGATCATTTACAGATGTCACAGAACGTGCAGGCGTAGGAGGAGGTGATAAATTAAGTGTAGGGGCAGTATGGCTCGACTATGACCTTGATGGTTTCCTTGACCTTTATGTGGGCAATTATCTTAATTATGATCCCGAATACGACTATTATTATGCACCCGACGGCTTCCCTGCTCCAATGGCATACGACAGCCAGAAGGATGCCCTCTATCATAGCAACGGAGACGGCACATTCGAAGAAGTAACCGATGCAATGGGTATTATAGATATCGATGGCAGAGCTATGGGCGTCGGTGCTGCCGACTTTGACCAGGACGGTTATGTGGATATCTATGTGGCAAATGACCATACATTGAATTACCTGTTTCATAATGACGGCGGCCAGGGATTTACCGACGTCGGAACAATGACAGGAACAGCCTTCAGCCAGGGCGGCGAGGCAACCGTCAGCATGTCGATGGACTTTGCCGATTTCAACAATGACTGCCTCATCGACATGTTTGCTTCAGACGACACATACTGCTCATTATATAAAAATGAAGGAGAGGGTGTTTTTACAGACATTTCATACGTATCAGGACTCTCTACGGTGTGTGCACAATTTGTAGGATGGTCAGCCACCTTTATTGATTATGATAACGACACCGACGTGGATATCTTAAAAACCAACGGTGAACTGAAACATCTTTACGGTCATGAAGACCAGCTCCTTGAAAACAGAGGGCAGGATAAATTTGTTGACATCTCGCTTGAACGGGGCAAATATTTCAGCGGAGAGTATGTAGGCCGCGGAACATGTGTGGGGGATTATGATAACGATGGCGACATGGATGTTCTTGTTATGAACCTCAACGATCAGTGCAGGTTCCTGAGAAACAATAAGGGAAATGAAAACAACTGGCTTCTGATAAAACTAACAGGTACCTCAAGCAACAGGGACGCCATAGGAACAAGAATAAAAATAAGCGCAGACGGAATAGAACAGATAGCACAGAAAAAAAGTACCACAGGCTATCTTTCCCAGAATGATCCCCGTATACATTTCGGCCTTGCCTTAAGCGATACGGTAGATACAATAGAAATAATATGGCCTTCGGGTAAAATACAGACACTCGAAAATGTAAAATCCAACCAGATACTCGAAATAACAGAACCCTGATACACTGATACTGATAATGACTCTCCGAAATAAAATAACGACTCTTACGGCACTATGCCTGATTTGCCTCCTCACTGTTTCATGCAATCAAAAATCAGGTGGTAAGTTGATAATAACCCTTATAGAGGGAAATATTCCGGATCCGGATTTTGTTACAGGTGAATCGTGGCGTTATATGCCACAGGCACAGATTGTGGCACTCGATCCTGAAAAACCATCTTCGCTTACAGTACTGACATCTGATTTTTACTCTGCCTGTTATCCTGAAATATCCTATGATGGACGCAATATGCTTTTTGCAGCCCAGAAAGAAGAGGGCAGCCTGTGGCAGGTATGGGAAATGAACCTGCGAAACAGGAAATACCGAAAGATACTTTCAACAGAAGAAAATTGCGCCGATCCGGTCTATCTTCCAAAAGGACGTATGGCATTTATCAGACATACTGTCAACGACACTGTGAAAGAAGCTGATTGCCTTTATACAGGTAACCTTGACGGTACGATGATCCGGCAGGTTACTTTCAGCCCGCATTCCAACTTTGCCACAGCCGTTCTCAAGGATGGCCGTTTTCTGACTGTTGCCAGACAGATATTTCCTGAAGTGGATGATCCGATGTTAATGGTTATGCGCCCCAATGGCACTAAATATGACATGTTCTACATGGCTCCTGAAGGCAGTACTATCCTAAGTCGTGTAAGAGAAACAGACGGAAGCAGATTATTCTTTATTGAATCTGATAATACTGATGGCCCCGGGGGGAAACTGATATCAATAAGCTATAACAGACCACTGCATACCAAGGAAAATCTTTCCTCTGAGATCAATGGTACGTTTAATGCTGTCCTGCCAAAACAATCAGGAACAATATTGGTATCATACCGTAAACCCGGTTCCGGTCATTTTGCACTTTATGAATTTGATCCTGCAGAAAAGAAATTGGGTGAAATAGTATATGAAGACGAGAAATATAATGTCCTGGATGTTGTTGCAGCAGAAAAATATGTACGTCCCAGGGACTTGCCAAACGAAGTGGATTTAATGGTTAAAACAGGCCTCTTGCTTTGCCAAGATGTTAATATGCTGGGATTTGAATCAACACTTAATACCAATACCGCACAAAAAGCAACAAGGGTTGAAGTACTGGGTGTAGATTCATCATACGGGATCGTACCGGTAGCAAAAGATGGTTCCATCTATTTGAAGATTCTTGCAGATAAACCTTTCCGGATCAGAACACTCGACAAGAATAATAACGTTGTAAACGGACCATGCACATGGCTATGGGTTCGTCCTAATGAACGGCGGGGATGTGTCGGCTGCCACGAAGATCAGGAACTGGTACCTCATAACATGATCCCCTTAGCCGTAAAAAAAGACCCTGAAATTATACCTACACATATTGATGTAATAGTTGAAAAAGAAGTAGAACTGGAATGAAAATGAAAAAGATTTATAAAAGATTATTGATAACTGCCGGAATACTTGCTGTTATGAGCGTGATAATTTTACCGCCATTTTTCCGGTGGGCACGTAAACATGTAAATTACCAGACAGCTGTGGACGATCATCCGCTGAATTGTTTATCATGCCACCTCTACACCCAGAAAACAGGTCTTGTTGCAAAGATGATCAACGCCGATTATTATTCACCTTTCAATATAACTGTTGGTCCTGACGGAAAAAGACTTTATGTGGTCGCCGAAGAAGATAATACCCTGCTCGTTGTAAATACGGTAACCGGCGATGTGGAAAAAATAATCGAAGTAGGTGATCAGCCACATAGTGTAATACTAGATAATGAAGGGAAAAGGGCCTTTGTAAGTAATCAATGGGCCGATAATATCTATGTAATCGACCTGGATAACCTGAGTATAATTGATACTCTTGAAACAGGCAATGGCCCTGCAGGAATTGCCCTGAGTTCTGATGAGAAATATATTTATTCCGTTAATTCATATACAAACGATATCTCTGTCATCGAACTTCAGTCAGGAAGAGAAATTAAAAGACTCTTTGCGGGTAACAATCCTACAGGTATAGGAATGTCGCCTGATAAAAGCAAACTGTATATTACGAGCCGGCGGGCACTTCTTGTACCATACGGAGACCCGGTGGTTACTGAAGTTACAGTAGTAGATGATAAAACGAAAATTGTATCCGACCGTATTGATATGGAATCAGCCTATATGATGGAAAATGTTGCATTCACTCCCGAGGGTGATTGGTTAATAACTCCACTTATCAGGCCAAAGAATCTTATTCCCTCAATACAGGTGGAAAGAGGTTTTATGATGACTAATGGCATCGGAATAATAGAACACAAACCCGGTGGTAAAATATATCAACTACTGCTGGATGAACCAAACAGGTATTTTGCCGATCCCTTCGGAATTGAAATAACCCCTGACGGGAAATATGTCTTTGTTACCCATGGAGGAGTCAACTATATAAGTGTTGTTGACCTTGACTCATTACGTTCCTTTATTTCGGAATCATCTGATGAATTACTTGCCTACTATTCCAACCACCTGGGTACCAGCTACCGCTATGTTGTCAAAAGGATCCCCACAGGTGCAAATCCAAAGGGGACGGCATTGTCGCCCGATGGTAAATTACTTTATGTTGCGGAACATCTTGAAGACAGGATTGCGGTTATAAATACCGAAACCCTCGAGATCTCAAGAACTATCGATCTGGGTGGCCCGAATAGAATTACAGTAGCCCGGCGCGGAAGAAGGATACTTAACAATGCCAGCGGTACATTCCAGACACAATATGCATGCTATACATGCCATCCGGATGCACACGAGGATGGACTTGTTTACAATATGGCATCAAAAGATATGGGACGTAACCTGGCAAATACACAATCGCTGCGTGATATCGGTGATACAGCTCCTTTCAAGTGGAACGGGAAAAACCAGACTATCTACAAACAGGATGGTATGAGGTTCTCCACAGTACTGACAAGGACAGAACCTTTTGCCTATGATGACCTCGATGCACTTGTTGCATACATTGTCACTGATATTCCATATCCCCCAAACCTCCTGTATAATCCTACAGGCGAATTAACTGATATTCAAAAGAGAGGTAAGATGCTTTTTGAACGTACACACGACAATTACGGGAATGAGATCCCCGAGATAGGTCGTTGTATAACATGTCATCCCCCACCCTATTTCACAAACATGGAATTTGAAGATGCCGGAACTCTGCTGGCAAGCGACGATTCCATGCTGTTCGATACACCCCATCTTAATAATATTTATGGATCACCACCCTATCTCCATCACGGAAATGCCATGACCCTTGAAGAGATATGGACTATTTATGCTGAAAATGATGAGCATGGTGTTGTAAATGACTTTACAAAAATCCAGCTGAATGAACTGGTCGAATATCTTAAATCAATCAGCGATCCGAAATTCTACATGGATGAGGAGAAAAAACTTCTTTCAAAAATTATAAAAAAACACTAAAACCAGAATTCCATGAAAAAGATTCTTAAAAATAAACTGGTACTGACTACTCTGATAATAGTAATAATTGCAGGTCTGAGTATTCTTACCCTTACCCTTAGCGGGAAAAGCAATAAACCTGTTACAGACAGATCCAGAACGGATGAGATGTCGTTCGGTCCGCTCGATTATCCAACCCTTGAATCAAATGAAGAATTAAGAAGGGCAGACGAAATGAAGAAGCAGGCCGAAACAATGCCGATATATGGAAACTGGCGTAACTTCACCGTAAAAGACGGTTTACCCGATGATAAAGCATATACAGTACGTATTGACGGTGACCGTAACCGTGTCCTGGTTGGCACCCATCATGGCCTTGCGGTTTATGAGGATGGGAAATGGACCAATTATACCACAGAGGATGGCCTTGCCCATAACGGAATAGTCTCTATCGATATATGTGCTCCCTCGGGAGATGTCTGGATAGGTACTCTGGGCGGGCTGAACTGTTGGTCGGGCGGAAAATTTGAAACCTTCAATCAGTTTAACAGCGGAATGCCTAATGATTTGGTATACAATGTTTTCTGCTACGGAAAGGATGTGTGGGTCGCAACAGGAGGCGGTGCCGGACAATATGACACATATACCAAAGAATGGCAGATATTCACAGAACAAAATGCACCGATGCATGAACCATGGACATACGCATGTGCAGCAGGTGATGGTAAAGTATGGATAGCTGCCTGGGGAGGAGGAATTATTGAATATAATATGAGAACCCGGCATTTCAGAGACTATATTGACCCTGACGGTTTTATGGAAATCGACCTGCTACCCGATGACGGTGTTATACACGATATTACAACAGCAGCATCATGGGCTGACAGTATACTCTGGGTTGCCACATATTTTGGCATGAGCCGTTATGACGGCAAAAACTGGAAAGGCTATTTTCAGCATGACAGCGGACTGGCAAGTGATTTTATAAACTTTGTACGGGCTGAGGGACCAGTGGTATTTATCTGCACTGATCTGGGATTAAGCACTTTTAACGGGGAAACATGGGTCACCTATTTAAATGATGAAGAAAATAAAAACGGAAAAGCCCTGGTAATGCAAGGATTGGAAGTGCTGGAAGAGATCCCGATGTCACCCGGATATTCACATAATTTTGTTATCGGCTGTGATGCTGAGGATGATGTAATATGGCTTGCCACTTCAAAAGGCGTAAGCCGCGGAGAAAGAATAAGATAAATTTCAAAATAAAAAATAAAATATTTAAAAATGAAATCATCTGTTAAAACCATACTGATTCTTATACTGATTCTTATATTGCCAATGGTAATTGTAAAAGGCCAGGAATTACCAAAAAACTATGGCAATATACCTGATGAACTGGTCGCTTTTGATAAGTTCCAGAAAGCCTATAAATATCATTTTCTTGAACCGATGGGTTTTTATGGTGCTGGCCGCGAATTACCTCCACCTAAAGATATCAAGGAAGTAAGGCTGGGATTTCTCGGCCCCCTGGAAGGTTCAATTATTATGCCTCTGGGTTATCAGATGCTGCATGGAGCAGAACTGGCTATCGAAGAGGCCAATGCAAAGGGAGGGTATAAGGGTACCCCTTTTAAACTTATGGTACATAATGATTTCGGGCTCTGGGGTGCTGCCGCTAATGAGGTGGTAAAAATGGATGATGAAGGAATCTGGGCCTGGATAGGTACCATCGATGATATTAACTCACATGTGGCAATAAGGGCTACATTGAAATGTGAGATTACGGTTATTAATCCGGGGGATCCTGACCCTACATACACGGAAACAAACATACCATGGGTTTTACGAAATGTCCCTGATGACCGCCAGAGCAGCTATGCTCTTGTTCACCATATATATGTGAAGAATAATCATGAGAGGGTGGCAGTGATCAGAACCAATGGCCGGTATGGCCGTGTGGGAACAATGCATTTTCAGCGTGCTGCAGTACGTGTAGGACATCCCGTTATCATCGAGGAACGTTTTGATGACAGGGATACTACATTTATACCACAGCTGGAACGCATAAAAAGGATCAACCCTGATGCAATACTTATCTGGGGAAATGCCAACTCATCGGGAATGATCGTTAAAGAAATCCGTGAACTCGGAATGACACAGCCGATATTCGGGTCTGACAGAATGGTCAATCCGGAATTTTTCGAATATGCTGGCGAATATGCCGAAGATGTTGTAACAACCTGCCAGTATAATCCCGATTCGGATAATCCTACATTAAAAGCATTTCAAAAAAACTTCTATGAGAAGTACGGAGAAGAGCCCATCACATTCGCAGCACATGCTTATGATGCTATCAACATGATAATTGACGCTATTCATGAGGTTGGATTAAACCGGGTTTTTATCCGTGATGTACTTACTGACCTGGAAACCTTTAAGGATTGGGAAGGTGTTACCGGTAAATTTATCTGGGATGGAGCCTTCAATAACCTGAGGCCCATTTATATGGCTAAAGTTAATGACGGCAAATTTGAATTTTCACCTGCTCCGGTATTTGAAAAGAGCGATGTGATTTATAAGAAAGTAAAAATGGAATATTGATATTCTTAAAGTTATATACACCATGGAATTAGAAACATATAACATTCCGGTGAATGTTGGGTTCTCCGTTCCGGTTAGGGCAAACCGTGATTCTAACCCGGATGGCACTATAGTCAATGTTACCGGAGTGAAGATAGGGGGTAATGAGGTAGTTGTTATTGCAGGTCCTTGTTCCATTGAGAGCAGTGAACAGCTATATGAAACTGCTAAAGTGGTTAAACAAGGAGGTGCACGGATCATGCGAGGCGGTGCTTTCAAACCACGTACCTCACCCTATAGCTTCCAGGGACTTGGTGAAGAAGGATTGAAGATTATGCGCCATGTAGGCGACGAAACAGGATTGCCAATAGTAACGGAAGTTATGGATACCCGCCACATGGAAATGGTTGCAGATTATGCCGATATGCTCCAGATAGGTTCACGGAATATGCATAATTATCCCCTGCTGAAAGAGGCCGGTCTTGTAAATAAACCGATATTGCTTAAACGCGGAATGATGGCTACAATAGAGGAGTTTCTGCTGGCAGCGGAATATATCCTCAACCAGGGAAATACACAGGTAGTATTATGTGAAAGAGGAATACGTACATTCGAAACCACAACAAGGAATACCCTCGATCTGAATGCCGTACCGGTCCTTAAAAGACTGACACATCTTCCTGTTATCGTCGACCCCAGTCATGGAACAGGGGTCAGATGGATAGTACCTTCTATGGCAAAAGCAGCAATAGCATCAGGAGCTGATGGCCTTATCGTAGAAGTACACTATAAACCCGAAACAGCCTTATCCGACGGAAATCAATCACTTTATCCTGAAGAATTCGGGCCCCTGATGACTGATCTGAAAAAGATCGCCCTGGCTATAGGTAGAGATTTACCACTACCTTAACCTTTATGAAAATTAAGGTCTACAGGTCTACTTAATGAAATTTTATAAACAGTCACTGCTGATATGTATTATATTTCTCCTGCAGGTAGCTGATAATATTCATGCTCTTTCTGCATTAACACTGATACAGCAACCCGGGAAGACTATAAAGATAGGCTTGCTGGTCCCTGATAAAAAAACCACTGCGGCAATCCAGGGAGCCGAATTGGCTGTGAATGAGATTAACAGAAACGGAGGTATTGACAGCATACAGATACAGCTGATAGTCAAATCAATGGAAGGCCCCTGGGGAACAGGATCCAAACAGGCTATCAGCCTTATCTTTGATGAAAAAGTATGGGCTCTCTTTGGTTCTCATGATGGCCGGAATGCCCATCTTGTGGAACAGGCAGGAACAAAAGCACAGGTTGTATTCCTGTCTGCATGGTCAGCCGACCCGACATTGTCACAGGCATTCGTACCTTGGTTCTATAACTGCCTCCCAAACGATTTTCAACAGGCCGAAACACTGGTCAAAGAAATATATAATATCAGAAAGCTTACCCATGTGGTCACCATTTCTGATCAGGAATATGACTCAAACCTCGCCTGCTTTAATTTCCTGAGAAAAATAGAACTCGACGGGAAAAAAGAACCAGTTAATTTCACTTATGAAAATTACAGTGATAATATCATCAGATTGATCGATGAGATAGAAAATGAGGATGCTGAATGTATTGTCCTGTTCTGTAATCCGACAATCTCATATGAGATATTCAGGGAAATAAAAAAGAGAGAAATGCCACAGCCTATCTTCGGTTCTCTCAATCTCCTGAACGAGAATATGTTGTCGGAACAAGAGTTAAATGATTATAATGGTGAAATACTGATACCATCACCAGCCTGGGAAAAATCAAAAAGTATAGACTTCAGTAATAAATATAAAGAGGCATACGGCAAAGAACCCGGAATGGTCGCTGCTTATGCCTTCGATGGCATTCATCTGCTCGTTGAGGCTTTTAAAAAAGCAGGAAGCCCTGATCGTGAAAAAATACAACAGGCATTAACCGGAATAAATATTGAAGGCATCACCGGGCCGATCCGTTTTGATGACAAGGGAAACCGGCTTGGACCCTATTATATAGTTAATGTAAAGAATGGTATTCCAGCCCTTACCGCAGAATATTGATCTGTACAAATAAATATACCAGGAAATATCACTAAACCAGTACTTATTATATTCAGGTAAATACCCACAATTTTTCTATTTTTGAAGTTATGAAAAATTATATCATTTTATCATTTGTACTGCTCTGTTTGATTCAGCTGCCATGCTGTAAAAACGGAGCCTCAAAAAAAGAACAGCAACAAGCAGACCTTATATCAACAAGAACTCTTGGTCTGGCATATCTCGAGGAATTCAAGCTTGAAGAGGCAGAGAAAGAATTCCTTAAACTGATAAAAATGGCACCGAAAGAGAAACTGGGTTATGCCAACCTTGGACTGACATATTTAAGAATGGCAGAATACGACAAGGCTGAAAATCAGCTTCTTAAAGCAATAAAGATTGATCCGGAAGACCCTGATATCAGGCTGATCCTGTCAACAGTCTACCAGATGAAAGATGAGCAGGAAAAAGCAATAGAACAACTCAAAGAAGCACTTCAATATTCTCCGGGACATGTAAAAACACTCTACAACCTCACCGAAATATATTCAACACGAGCAGATGATGAATCGAAGAAGATGAGGGAAGAATATATGCTTCAGCTTGTTGAGAATGCACCCGCTAATCTGGTACCACGTCTTAACCTTACCGATATCTTCATCCGCCAGGGCAGCTATGACAAGGCTCTTGAACAATTGGAGATAATTCACAAACAGTTCCCTGAGTTTCACAAGGATGCAGATGAATATTTCAGAAAAACCGTGTCTATCCTTCAAAGTGACGATAAAACCGATGCATTGAGTACATTTTTGATATTTCAGAATTTTCTGAAAGTTACAACTCCATACCAGGCAGGGATGAATGATCTGAAAGGCCCGGGAGGAGCACTAATCGGATTTCCTTTAATTACATTCGAACAACAGGCCTTCAGGAAAGAAACGGAGTTCAAATCACTGCTTGAGGCTATCGATTACACCGATGTTACAGATCTGGCAGGACTGGATGTCATCGAAACATTTGATCCTGCCGTCAATCCCGGCCTTAAGCATTCTGCTGTTCTGGCTTCCGCTGATTATGATGGCGACGGAGATATAGATCTCTATGTCAATACATACGATATTAAGACAAAATCATACAGTCATTTCCTCTTTAACAATGAGACAAACCTGTTTAATAATGTCGCGGAGGACTCAGGAATAGACCATCCGGGAAGGGATTACTCGGTAACTTTTACAGATTATGATAATGATGGTTTCCTCGATCTCTGTATTACCGGTGAAAATGGAATTGTCATTTATCATAATACCGGAGAAGGAACCTTCACCAATGCAACCGGAGAGACTAAGATAGATGATAGTAAAGCAGCTAACAACCAGTTGTTTGCTGATTACGATCACGACGGGGATCTTGATCTCTTTGTAGCAAATAACGGGCTGAACCAAGTATTCAGGAATCTTGCTAATGGTACATTCGAGGAACAGGGCAGCAGGATGGGACTTTCCGGTGATAACGTAAATAGTGTTGATGCTGCCTTCGGCGATTTCGATGAAGATGGTGATGTAGATCTTTTTGTCGTGAATGATAACGCAGGAAACTATCTCTATTCAAACCAGAGAGAAGGAATATTTAAAGATATCACAGTACAAAGTGGTATATCAGATGAAACCGGATCTTCAGCAGTTGCTGCAGGGGATTATGATAATGACGGTTATTATGATCTATTTATAGGATCATCTGATGGTACAAACAATACTCTGTACCATAATAACCATGAAGGAGCCTTTGATAGAGCTAATATCCCCGGAGAAATATCAGAGCTGTTACAAGACGTGATCGTATATGATGCCTGTTTCCTCGATTTTGATAACGACGGGCACCTCGATCTATGCATCGCCGGAGAACCTGCAAACAACGATAAAAGAGGTCTTCTCCTAGTTCATAACGAGGGAAATGGAATTTTTGCCGATGCCTCAGATCTACTGCCTGAAAATATAAATACCGGACGCCAATTAGCAATAATAGACTATAACGACGACGGGGATCTTGATATAATAGTAGCAGGCTTAAACGGAGGAATATCATTATTGAGAAATAAAGGAGGTAATATAGGACACTTTATCAAAATGAAACTCGTAGGACTCCGGGCAGGAAGTGCGAAGAACAATTACTTCGGTATCGGAGCTAAAGTGGAATTGAGGTCAGGTGAACTTTACCAGACAAAAATTGTAACAGACCCTGAAATCCACTTCGGTATCGGTAACAAGACAAGAGCTGATGTTATAAGGATCACATGGACCAATGGCATACCACAAAATATGTTTTATCCCGAATCCGACCAGGCCCTTGTCGAGGCACAGATGCTTAAAGGGTCTTGTCCTTTCCTTTATACCTGGGATGGAGACGAATATATCTTCGCAAAGGATATCCTTTGGAGAAGTGCCCTCGGTATGCCGATGGGTATTATGGGCGGTACAACAACCTATGCCTTTGCCGATGCTTCCGATGATTATATTAAAATTCCCGGGAAATTCCTTAAATCCCGGAATGGGGAGTACTCCATGCAGGTGACCTGTGAACTGTGGGAAACAATATATATTGATGAACTGGAACTGGTTGTCGTGGATCATCCCGATTCAGTAGGAATATACGTTGATGAAAAATTCGCCCCGCCACCATTCCCGGGATTACAGATATATAGAACGACAAATGAACACCTTCCCGTTTCTGCAACAGACACTCGTGGTAACGATGTCTTACAATATATTTCAGAATTGGACGATACCTATATAACAAGCTTCATGCCAGGCAAATACCAGGGTATAACAGAGATGCAGGACCTTGTCCTCGACCTGGGTGAGTTTGATGATTCTGAAGATATTTATCTCTTCCTTCAGGGCTGGATATTCCCGACCGATGCAAGTATAAATTTTGCACTGTCACAATCACAGTCCTTGAAAGTTATATCACCCTGTCTGCAGGTTGCTGATAAAGATGGAAAATGGGTCACGGTAATCGAGAATATAGGATTCCCAATGGGCAAAGATAAAACGGTGGTTGCCGACCTGACCGGTAAATTCCTGTCATCCGACCATCGTGTGAGATTAAGGACAAACATGGAAATATACTGGGATCGTATCTTCTATTCTGTCGGAAATCCGGATGTTCCTGTTACCCAAAACGTATTACAAGCTTTTTCTGCTGATCTTCATTACAGGGGATTCTCACGTGAATATAGAAAGGGAGGAAGGTACGGACCACACTGGTTCGATTACTCAGAGGTTAATACCGACCAGAAATTCAGGGATCTGACCGGATATTATACCAGGTTCGGTGATGTTCTTCCCCTTATCGAAGCGTCCGACAATAAATATGTAATAACCAATGCCGGTGATGAAGTAACTGTCAAATTCAGCGAAGAAGAACTTCCGGATCTAAGAGAGGGCTGGACAAGAGATTTCCTCATACATAGTGTGGGATGGGTAAAAGATGGTGATATGAATACTGCTCTGGGAAATATTGTCACTCCGCTTCCATTTCACGGTATAAAAAGCTATCCCCCGTCCGAAACAGATAAATATCCCGATGATCCTGAACTTCAGGAATATAACAGGGAATATAACACAAGGTATGTGTCAACCGATGATTTTGTGAATGCAATAAAAGAATATGGGAAAAAATAGCCATAGAGTGAGTAATAATGTATGGCTGAAATTAGTTGTCATTGTGTTTATCATTGCTGTTTCCTTTACCCTTACGGATCAGAATTCCATGGTAAAATATAAGGATATTACACAACGCGCCCGGTTTGACTTTAAATATACCTTTGGTGATTATCATTATGAGAATATACTTGAAAGCAGCGGATCAGGCGTTACTGTTTTCGATTATAACAACGACGGATTAATGGATATTTTCATGATGAATGGCACCTATATCGAAGATATCTCCAGCGAGGACGGGATTGTGTTCAGGGATACAAGAGATAAACTTTATAAAAACAATGGCGACGGAACCTTTATCGATGTTGCCCCTGAAGCAGGACTGGATGATCCTACATGGAGCATGGCAGCCGGAGCTATCGATTATGATAATGATGGTGATGAGGATCTGTACCTGCTTAATTATGGTCCTAACATATTCTACAGGAACAATGGCGACGGAACCTTTACGGATATTACCGATAAGACAGGACTGGAAGGCCCTGATATGCTCAACGGTTTTCTGAAATGGAGTATCGGTGTTTCATTCCTCGATTATAACCACGATAACCTTCTGGATGCCATGGTGGGTAATTTTCTTGCTTTCGATTCAAAATATATTTCAACTATAACACCGGGCATGATGCCCCATCCTTCAGAATATATGGGTCAGGCTTCCATGCTTTATGAACAACAACCCGATGGGACATTTATTGATGTGACAGAAGAAAACAATCTTTTTTATCCCGATTCAAAATGTATGGGCCTCACCGTTTATGATTTTGACGATGACGGTGACCTTGATATTTTTCAGGCAAATGACCACCAGCTGAATTTCATGTTTAAAAATGAAAACGGCACCTTTAAAGATGTCGGTGTCGAAATAGGAGTTGCCGCAAATAACCAGGGAAGGGGTACCGGTTCCATGCATGGGACAATAGGCGACATTGACGGAGATGGTTTGATTGATATTCTTGTTGCCGATCTTACTCATGGTGCCCTCTACAGAAACCTTGGCAATGGTCTTTTCGAAGATGTTACTGAATCGAGCGGGGTATTGGGTCCGCTGGCAGGCAAAGGTTCCTGGGCTTCCGTACTGTTTGACTACGACAATGATGGTGATCTCGATATATTTGCCGCCAACGGAATAGCTGAAGAACTGATTCTGTCATATCCGGTACTGCTCGAGAATGACGGGAAAGGACATTTCAGAAACAGCGGACCGGAAATGGGTAAATATTTTTCAACAAAACGCAGCGGAAGAGGTTGTGCTGTAGTCGATTATGACAATGATGGAGACCTTGATATTGTCGTTTCTCATGTCGACCTTACAGCTACTGCCATACTCCTCAGAAATGACGGAGGAAATAAGAACCACTGGCTTGGATTGACCCTGAAAGGTAAAAACGGCCCTGCCTCAGCAATAGCTGCAAAAGTAACAGTAACAGCAGGGGGTAAAAAACAGGTACTGATAAACCAGTGGTCAACAGGTTATCTTTCCAATAACGATCCGCGATTACATATTGGACTTGGTAAGGAAAACATGATAGACATAATGGAAATTCACTGGTCAGACGGAGAGAAAGAGTCCTATAGCAATATTTCAGCAGATAGGTATATAACTATCTTACAGGGCAAAGGGATATTATCAGGTAATTAAAATGATTAATATATTAGAGACTGCGTTTCCATTCCCTCAACCCGGCAAATGACATTATGAAATATATCAAATAGAGTATTACCGTCGGATAAAGCCCCCTGGTAATAAACAGTAAAACTGCAGCAGCATTGACAATTAACCACAGGTACCAGTGTTCATAGATCTTTCTTGCCAGCATCCATGTTGCGATTATCGACAGAGATGTAATAAATGAATCCCATGCCGGCACCGGTGAATCAGTAAACCTGTCGAGGACAAACCACATTCCTGCATAAATTGCCAGCCATATTAGTAAAAGGGTGATTCCTGTCTTTATCTTTAACCTTGAGACCTGCAGTTCAGCCCTCTGCTTTCCGCCCTGTGCCCTGTGCTCTGAGCCCTTAGCCCCTTGCCCTGAGCCCTGAGCCCTGAGCCCCCTGCCATTAACCCACCAATACCAACCCAACACACTTATTACCAGGTAATACCCCTGAAGACCCATATCCGCATAAAACTTGTTTGTGAAAAAAACGATTATATAAACTGCCGATGTTGCTATTCCAACAGGCCAGAGCCATATGTTTTGTCTTATCTCCAGGAAAACATATAGAATGCCTGTTACAGCACCGAATATCTCTAAGTAATTGTCTGATAGCCAGCTGGTAATCTGCATAATAAAGGGTTCTGGTTACTGGGTCCTGGGTCCTGGTTACTGGGTCCTGGTTACTGGGTCCTGGGTAAAATTTAAAATGTTATTCCGATTCTTATCATAAAATTGATCCCTGCCTGCGGAAAATAGTATGACCATGTTTTTTCAATACCGTCTTCATACCAGTTACCGCCATAGGCATTGCTTTCATATTTATTGTCAAATATATTATTTACCAGAAACTGAAGTTCAACATTCTTTGTTTTGGGGATCACAGGTTCAAAATCGACCCTGAGGTTATTTACCAGGTATGGATCGAGCATTCTTTCGGTATTCATCGTATTATCGAAATATTGTTTCCCCACATACTTGCTTATAAAGTGTATACCTGTGTTCTTAAATATTTTAAGATGAATATCACTACCGGCTATTACTGAAGGAGAATATGCTATATCAACTGTACCCAGAGTTTTACTCTTATACTCTTCTGACCAGTCGGAAGTATTATAGTCGATATAATATTCTACAAAATCTTCGATCTTGTTCCTGCTCAGGGTAAGACTGAAGTCCCAGTTCAATATTTTTATTGGTTGTAATGAAGTGATCAGTTCAATTCCCAGCCGGTAGCTTTTCCCTACATTTGTCATTATAGTGTACCCGGTGCTGCTTAGTTCTCCCGTAGGTACAAGCTGATCTTTATAAAGCATTGCATATAAATTTGCAGCAATTGAATAGTTGCTTCCACGCACACTATAGCCCAGTTCAGTATCATATAGTGTCTCAGGTCTGGGGGTAGCATCCGGGTCTCCTGCTGCCTCCTTAAAATCAGTCCTTGAGGGTTCACGGTTAGCTACCGAGAATGAAAGATATACATCCTGGTTCTGATTTATATTAATAAATAGACCTGCTTTTGGATTAAAAAACCCGTAAGTATGACGCTGTCCAAGTTCTTTCAAATCATCATCCGGACCTGACAAACTGTAATTTATATTCCTGTATTGCAGGTCGGCAAATACGGATATCCTGTCAGTAATATTATAATCTGCTTTGCCGAAAATACTTACCTCACCTTTTTTACCGGTATTGAAATACCACTCATGGTCTTTTTCGAGGCTGCCTGAATACCTCATCCAGATGATCCTTCCAAAATGATCTCCCGTATAGTGATTTGCCCCGCCCCCTGCTGTTGCTTCTATCCTTCCCTTTTTGTAAACGACAGAATATACCAGCCCGTAAAAATCGTTTGACATCCACTTTCTCCTTACAATATCTGTTTCATCAATAATGGTATCTGCTATATTCACTAAAGGAAGACCATAATCCGGGAGGGAAATATCCTCTCTGTATTCTTCATAATAACCCTCTCCCCTGGTATAATGAAGTGCAGTGTTGAATGTCAGGTTATTATTTATCCTGTAACCGTAAATAAGCTGAAAATGATTCTGGGTATAATTATCACTTTCATTCTCATAATAACGTGTAATACCAAATTCATCAGTATATTCTCCTGCTGGATTATATCGCCTGTTGACATCCAGGATATCCTTTGGGACACCCCACCATCCTATACCGGTATGTTCCTGTCCGAGAATTATATTCGCTTTAAGATGTGATCTCTCTGTCCTGTAAACACCATTAATAAACAGTGATCTGTGATCAGATCCTGTTCTCTCTATATACCCGTCACTCCGGAGTTCAGAATACCTGATCTGTAATGCAAGACGTTCAGCCAGCATGCCTGTCCCTGCGCTTATCATCTTTTTAAATGTATTAAATGATCCATATGAAGTGTTTATCTGTGCAAAAGGCTCATTATCAGGATTTTTAGTCTGAATACTCACTGTTGCCCCAAAGGCGCCTGCGCCATGTGAAGAGGTTCCCACTCCCCGTTGTACCTGGATATTATCAACTGAAGATGCCAGGTCGGGAAGATCAACCCAGTAAACCTGTTGCGACTCCGAATCATTCAAGGGTATACCATCAATTGTTACATTTATTCTGTTTGCATTTGTACCTCGTATTCTCAGATTAGTATAACCAATGCCGTTACCTGCCTCTGATGTTTCAACAAGAGATGGAGTAAGACTGAGAAGAAAGGGCAGATCCTGACCGGAATTTTGTTTACTTATGATCTCCCGGTCGACATTTGTATATGCCAGTGGCGTACGGTTACCTGCCCTTGTGGCTTTAATTACCACATCACCGGTCATAAATGAGAGTTGCTCCATTACAACATCCAGGATGTATTCACCGGAAAGATCCACCTCATGTGTCTGCGTCTCATATCCGGTAAATGAGAAACGCAAAGAATATGTACCATCTGTCAGATTTGTAAAAGAATAACTGCCCTCGGAAGCAGCATACACACCATAATAGGTGCCTTCAATGGTTATTGCTGTTCCTGCCAGAGGATTTCCATCTGTATCTTTAATCCTTCCTTTTATCACAGATCCGTTGTCATAATGTCCTGATGCTAAAGAAACAATCACAGATTGAGCCAACATTAAAAGACAAAATAATCTTTTCATTTCCTAAAAATTTAAATGTCTGGAAAATGAGGGCTTTTATTTGCTGGTATAAATGATTTTCTCTTTCCTACGCCGGCATTACCCGGATCAGGTATAAGGGTTTAATCTCAGCCCGTAATATTAAGGCACCCCATTTTCTGATGATGTAAAGGTATAACTTTTTACCTGATTAATCAATTTTTTAATAAATTAGCAAAAAAACCATTTCTTTGAATGAAAGAGCTGCTCAAGAAACTTAACTACAGGGAACAAAAAAGAATTGCGGTAATCAATGCTGAGCAGCAGTTTTCACAGGCTGTCTCAAAAGAACTCAAGGGTGTAATAACCGACAATGAAATAGACCAGCGTTGTCCTTATGAGTTTATAATCATCTTCGTTAAGTCTATCTCAAATGTTAGGCATTTTGCACCCCTGGCACTGCATAACCTGACTGCTGACGGGATACTCTGGTTCTGTTATCCGAAAAAGAGTTCTAAACTCTATTCTTCAGGACTGGATCGTGACAAGGGTTGGGATTCATTGAACAAACTGGGTTTTTATAGTGTCAGAATGGTTTCTGTTGATGACAACTGGTCAGCTATACGGTTCAGAAATAGTAAATATATAAAATCAACCTCTTCGCGATATATTCAGAAGAGTTGAAGAGTGTTGAAACCATCTGACTCCCCTCTTGGGGTTAGGGGTGGGTAAAATGATAAAAACAACCAAAATAAACACTCCCCTCGGAGAGATGATAGCTGCGGCTACAGAAGAGGGAGTATGTCTCCTGGAATTTACCAAAGGAAAATCATTAGTTGCTGATTATGAAAACCTTGCGACTGTCTTTAATACACAGGTGAAAAAGGGAAGCAACAGCCATATCAGAAACCTTAAAAAGCAATTAAAAGAATATTTCAGGGGTAAAAGGAAAGATTTCATCCTGCCCCTTGAAATCCGCGGAACAGAGTTCCAGGAAGAAGCCTGGAAAGAACTCATGAAGATACCATTCGGAACAACAAGTACTTATCTTAAACAGGCAGAAGCAATAAATAAACCCGGTGCCCTCAGGGCTGTTGGCCATGCAAACGCATCAAACAGGATTGCCATAATAATCCCGTGTCACAGAGTAATAGGCTCTGACGGTACTCTTGTAGGCTATGGAGGAGGATTAAAAAAGAAAAAATGGCTTCTTGAACATGAAAAGAAATATTCGGGTAAAGCTACTGATCTCGATCTTTTTTCCGACTGAATAATATTTTAACCAAATAATGCTGTAACGATGAATAAAATCTATACCCGGAAATATTCCATATTAATATTTCTGTTGATAATCGCATTAATTATATCCGGTTGTGCACAAAATGAGGTTGTTGACGAATGCCTTACCGGTCATACCTATGGTTTCCTGGGGGGCCTGTGGCATGGTTTTATTGCACCTTTCGATTTTATCGGTATGCTTTTCAGTGATGAAATAACCATGTATGCACAGAATAACAACGGAGGTCTATATGCTCTCGGTTTTCTTATCGGAAGCGGAGGATGGGGCTTCTTCGGAGGAAGATCCGTCAGAAGAATTCATCATTCAAGAATAAACTATACCCAGTCACGGAAATTTGATGATGCGGAAATAATTGAATAACCTCACCACAAACCTCACCAAAAACCTCCCGCTTTTCGGGACGACTTGTTCCGCTCTTGCGGAAGGCTCTCTCCCGGGGGGATGATTTTATAGTATTAACCTCACCCCAAACCTCCCGCTTTGCGGGACAGGCTCTCTCCCGGGGGGAGAGGGGCTTAAAAAAAAGAAAAATGGTTTATCTGGGAAAAAGCAAAGTAAAGGAT
>Ga0272441_10006112_pt1 | contig 20435 bp, 20 predicted proteins | sample SSMProp6N_FD_193582 | JGI IMG/M metagenome (GOLD analysis project Ga0272441, IMG submission 193582) | Marine sediment archaeal communities from Little Sippewissett salt marsh, Falmouth, MA, United States - SSM-Prop-6N | ecosystem: Environmental > Aquatic > Marine > Wetlands > Sediment ...
CCAAATCCTTGAAAACTGGCGGGGCCCACTTATACTTCTTTTAATAATACTCGTGGTCCCACCCGACAGGTAACCAGCCTTTGGCTGGCTACCTTGCCGCTGCGCTCACCTGCGGTGATCGCACCCTCTGGGCGGGCCCACTTATACTTCTTTTAATAATACTCGTGGTCCCACCCGACAGGTAACCAGCCTTTGGCTGGCTACCTTGCGGCTGCGCTCACCTGCGGTGATCGCACCCTCTGGGCGGGCCCACTTTTTTTATCTTAATAATGTTCTCGTGAGCCCTTCGGCGTCAGAACCCACTTCGTGGTTTCAGAACCCCGCGGGCCCACTCTTCACCTTATATATTTTGCGTGAGCCACAGTATTTGGCCTTTACCCATTCGGTCAGTTTAAACATCCCTTTTGACCCAGACCTCGATGGATATGGTTAAAAGTTATTAAGTTTGATAAAATAACTTTTTAAACCAAGTTCCAAAAAGAAGGTTGAATTGATTATAAAAGAATGATAGGTTTATAAGCACAGGATACAATATATATTCTGATGAGCGAGAATCTTTACAAAAAAGTAAGTAAAAATATAAAGATTGTTCGGGATCAGGGTGATCCTCCCCAGCCATCTTTTGACATGGGTGATTCATTCATCTGTGATCTGTGCAAAGGCATCATTGAAAGGGAGGGGCTCTCGCAGTGCGGTCTTTGCGGCAGGTGGGCATGCAGGAAGAATTGCTGGTCTTCCGAGAGCATGATATGTAACAGCTGCGGCGGGATCGTCAAACTCTATTCTCAGTCCATTGAACTGGAAAGGACCGCCCAAAAAAGTTCCGAAGAAAACGTATCTGAAATATCTGAAAGCATCACAGAGAAGGTTAAGAAAAAGATGAAAAGGAAGTGATTTCTTGAAGGACAAGGAAATGTCATTTAATATCGAAAATCATCACATAATTGATATTTCGGAAATGATAAACGAATGGAACAGACGGTTTGCTATTGCACGGATGTTTGTTTATAATGAAAAGAAGGCTTCCAGGGGACTTTTGGCATCAACTGCCTTTGCAGCAGGACTTCTCACATCGTTGGTTTCTTTGATTATTTTTTCACATTATTATGGCTGATCAGGAAAAGTTACGTAAGTCGCTCGAGTTATTTCCGCTGGGATCATATTCCTTCAAATAGGCGCTCATCTCTTCGAATATCTCGGTTTCCATCTCATATTCCATTCTCTTTGTTGATAGCCTGACCCATGAAAGAAGTGAGGGTTTTCTTCTTTTTATGGCAGCTTCGAGATCATCCATTCCAATTTTTCTTATCTTGTTCCCCCTCATGGCGGCCCTGAGGGGAATATCGGCTGCCTCATCGCATATCTGACGGATGTCAGCCGCGCTGTAGTTTTGGGTGATCGCGGCCAGACGGTCATAGTCAATATCCTTGTCTATGGGCCTTTCTTTGAGGTATATCTTTATGATCTCCTTTCGGGCAATGGTATCGGGTGGGGGAACGAATATGAGTTTGGTGAATCGACCGGGTCTCCTCAAGGCCGGATCGATGGACCAGGGTTCGTTGGTTGCGGCAAGTATCAGGACCTTGTCCCGGGTTCCTTCTATGCCATCCATCTGTGCCAACAGTTCATTGACAAGCCTGCGGGTGGGCCCCTCGGACGACCCTCCCCGTTTTCCACCTATTGCATCCAGTTCGTCGATGAAGATGATCGATGGGGATTTCGTATAGGCCTGCTCGAAGAGCAGTTGGATGTTCTTTTCGCTCTCACCCACCCATTTGCTCAATATATCGCTCACCTTGATGCTGAGAAATGACACCCCCAGTTCCCCTGCCGCTGCACGGGCGATGAGCGTCTTTCCACACCCCGGCGGACCGTATAGAAGAATACCCTCACCTGATCTCTTACCATATATCCTGTACAGATTGGGATGTTCAAATGGGTAAACGATGGCTTTTTTAATCTCCTCTTTCACACCCTTCATCCCGGCAACATCCCGAAACCGGGTGTTGGGCTTTTCGATCATGAACACTGAGCTGTTTTTTCCCCGGCGATCAACGGTGGCCTGATTCTCCTCGAGGGCTATTGCCTGGTCTAAAAGTATCATGGCGGATTCTTTCAGCAACTTCTTTTGCATTACCGCCGTATAATTGACGCCTATGATGAAAAGCAGTAATGCCAAAAAACCCACAATGGCAACCATCAGCGGAACAACGCTGTCCCCCGTGGTGAGAAAATAGACCAGCACTGTTATCAAAATTACAAGGATCAATGTGATGATCCATACACTATCGTTTGATTTCTCAGCCATCTGGAACCCGTGATCTTTCTTCAATTACAGTTGCCATTGATAGAGACAATTACATGAAAAAGAGCCATCATACCGTGATCCAATGCCGTGATATCATACCGTGATCTCATGGAATGAGCAGTTTGGACACTCCTTTTCATAGTTTTTGAACATCTTGCAATGCGGGCAGAATCCCGAACCGTACCTGTATCTTCTTTTTTTATTTTCTTCTGTGAAAAGCAAATTCTGCTCCGATTGCATTTTCTTTTCGCGTTCAAGACCTATCATATAGGTTCTGATGTGTTCATTCAGGATCTTTCGGTTTACCCTGATCTTGAACCTCGCGTTCAAATAATCCTGAAGTTCCTCCAGATTCTTACTGGGGTTCTTTCCATGGATCTGAACGTAACTTTGTATCATTCCCGCCATCTGTTTGGCAGAACGGTCAATTTTGGTGTCCTTGGATACTATGGGTATCACCCCTTCACCCTTTTTCGGTGCCGCTCGGATGGATCATGTCCAAAAAGATCGTTCTCGTATGCATTTATCTTCCCTAGGTTCTGATTCATCTTGGCTATGGTCGATCCAAGTTCGAGGCGCCGTGTTCGATCCTCCATCTCGTTCATCAGGAACAGGTTCTTCCTTGACAGGACGGAATTATCCGCCTTTATGGAATCAAGTCTGCCTTTTTCCCTGTCGGAAAGCATTATTGAAGCGTTCTTCAGATCCTCGATCAGCATGCGCTTCATGTTGATCTCAAGCTTTTTTTTGTTGATCTCGTGTTCTGCAAGCTGAACCGTCAACCTGGCGGTCTTGATCTTGACGATCACATATCCGATCACGATCACGATTATTGCAAATATCGTCAATATAAGCAGCGTGTACAACTGTGAATCCAATATCATTCAATCAACCTTTTCGGACTATTTGGTATGTGATTTGAATAAGGAATAACCCTTTTTTTACCGTTTAACGTTGTTTTTTTGAAAAAAAAAGATAAGCCCTGGAAAAAAACCAGGGCTAAAATGACCGGGGATCACTCCTCCTCGGATTCTTTCTTGGATTGGTGTTCCATTTCCTTTTTTGTCTGTTTCAATGTCACCGTTTCCCCGATCCCCGTGATGTCAGAGCTGCTGACCCGAATGCGCCTGCTTTTAAATCCCGTTTTAACAAGCACCTTCCAGACCAGCCATTTATCCAATTTCATGGGGGTGTCAAAATCGTATATCTTGCCAATCTCCTGGCCATCGCTGCTGATCGCCATTTTTCCGATCAGAACATCGTCGACATTGGCATTCAACTCATTTGATACCAGGGGGACATTCTTCTTATCGGCCTTTGCATCAACAGGGACTTCTTCTTTATCGACCTCTGCACTGACAGTAATTGTTTTTTCTAAAACGTCAACAGAATCGATCTGATCCATTTTTATCAATACATTCTTTTTGAGCCATCCCGGTTTGATCATCAGTCCCGATACCTTCCAGTCCTTCGTATTCACCATGACACCGTCGACCTTTCCCTGGGTTTTCATTACCGTTGAAACGATCTTGTAATCGTCCTTCAATTCGCTGTAGAGAACCATTTTTTTCCTCTCCGTTCATTTCTTTTTCTGCGTTGTTACGGATTTTAGGGCATCCACCCTCTTTTCAAGGTTGGTTATATCGGTATCAGCATCCTGAGTGAAGTCCATAAGACCGTCAACATTGGCCGATATCTCATCGTATCTTTCATCGTACACTTTGAGGTCGATCGATGTTATCAATCCATATTCATCGATGTACTCTGACGCGTGATGATCCAGATATTTCTCGATCTTGCTGTCAAAGAGTTTTCGATCATACGTTTCTTTCTCCCCCTGTTCGGTCTTGAACAGATATCCCTTGACCCGCTGAGAAAAGGATGGTTTCTCTTCCTGCATTTGCATTTCTTCTTCTTCCATATTTATTCCACCTTAATTTGAAAATTCAATCATTCGATCTTGTCAAGCTCCTTTTCAAGTGCGCCTAACCTGTTGTCGATGGATCTTCGCGATTTCATCAGGCCGTCGATATTTACACCAACCGAGTCAAGCCGCTTGCTCATGTCCCTCTTCCATTCGGAAAGTTGAGACCTTTTGACGATATCCCATTCAGAGATAATATCTGAAAAGTGGTCGTCGAAATAAAGCTCGACGTGTTTCATCCGGCTCACTTTGCCTCTCCTTATCAGTGCGATTATCAAATAGACAACCACAATTGCGATCAGGATGATGAGCACCCAGAAGAAAAATGATCCCACGAATTCACTTGAGTTCATTTACTCACCACCGAGATCGAATTTTTTTTCTCGAGCTTCTCAATTCTGGATTTGACATTGTCTATCCTGGGAGTTGTGCTTTCTTTCCAGGCTGTGAGCTCATCGACACTGTCGTCGTGTTGTTGGAATTTCTTTTTTATTTCCAACATATCCCTTTTGGTCGCAAGATCGTGTTTATCGATCAGGTCTGGCATATTGTCGGAAAGATACAGATCGATCCTCCGACTCATTGATAAGGCCTGCTCTCTTGTGCTTGCATTCATTCTTTCATATGTACTAACACCCATGAAATCACCTACTTTTTCTTTTCCTTAGCCTCGACCTTCTTCTCATCCTTCTTCGTTCCAAAACCCAACTTTCTCTTCATCCCCTCGCCGAACTTTTCATGTGCGTGTACGGTCACCTTGTCCCCGGCCGTGATCTTGAAATCTTTCATATCCCCGTGGCGGATCTTGATGATACCCGGGTCGATCATATCATCGGCATAAACGGTTAGGAGATGGGATTTGTTGTTCGCCGTGACCGAAATGCTTTCCCCCTCTTCGGCACCCAATTGCTCAATGGATTTTGTTGATATCCGGGCCACACCGCCCAATCCCTGAACGGAGCTGACCTCCACTAAGAGTTCAATGCCCTCTTTTTTTTCATCTGTCATTATAAACCTCCATTTTTTTTCCTTTTTTGTTATTCGGTTAATGAACATTCGGTGCACGAGGGATTCTTCCGTTCATGCACACTGCTCCTGCCCCGAATTGAGTCGGGCCTTTTCTCGGCCATTTCAAATTCAATAACGGGCCCTGTGTATATGGCGATATTTCAAAATCTGGTGATGATGTGACATAGAGTAGGTGTGCGTTGAGTGAGTGGTTCTAGCAAATTGCATGTACAGATCATACAAATTGATACGGTTCATGTTTTTTATATTCCCATCACGTTCGGGCGCCCTTTTCACGAAATGGACAACGTCGGATCGGCGGACGATGCGGGGATGAGCTGCACGGGTTTTGGGATCTGGATTATTTCATGTTGAAGATCAAGCAGGCATGTGGATCGGTGAGGCTAGAGTTGACCTAAAAATGGAGAAGATGCTTAAAAATAGAGTCATCATCCTATCCCCTTAACAAGGAACAGGCCCTATCGTTCCAAGTCATTTTTCAGAAATGAACGAACAGAATTTAGCTGATCCTTGGATCGGAATGGATGGAGAAAACCGTCTATCGATCTGTTGTCCTTGTCAGGCCCTTTTCTCGGCCTTCTTTCGAAGCGCCTTTTCCCGCTTGAGGTCCCCGTTTCTTTCTTTCAAGGCCTCCTCGAGGTCAGCTATGCGTCTGGTCTGTTTGCCGTTCCCGTTCTTCCTATGACTGATGTCCCTGGCGATTATCGAGTACCCGATGTGGTGGTTATCGTTGTCGAGGACCCTATCCATGGTCAGGCTGACCTCAACTGTTTTTCCGGACCCCGTTTTAAACACAGTGTCGTAGCCGATCACCGGATCCATATTCCTCGCATTCTTTAGAGTGTCCCGCTGGTCTTTGATGCTTTCGAATATCTGTATCTTTTTGTTATCGAAGTCCCTCAATGTGTGTCCGATAAGTTCCTGTGCGCTCCCGTTTAGGAATATGACCTCCTCGTTGAGGTTAAGGATGATAATACATTCATGCGAACGTTCTATCAGATCCTTGAAGAAATCGGGTGATGACAGGATATCATCGAACTTGTCCACGACCCCTTCGAACACATTGAGATTCTGTTCCAGATCCTCTGTGAGGAAATAAACTTCCCCGTAAGTCCCGGTTCTGGACGATTGGACCATCTCATTCTTTATCAGCACATTGACATGGTGTCTTATCGTCCGGTAGTTCAGCTCCAGGAGGTCCGACATCTGGTTCAGGTTGTAGGGACGTTCCCTGAGAAGGTTAATGATGGCGACGCGATTCTTTCCGCCCTTCTGTCCTAAAATGATATACGAAAGCCTGTTCTTCAGTTCATTCATCACAACATTTCCTATTTTTTCCAAGTTTATCCAAGTTTATCCAAGTTTATCCAAGTTTATCCAAGTTTATCCAAGTTCGTGCTTTTAAACATTCTTCACGGATATATACATTTCGTAGGGTTGGTAGGTGGCATTAGCGATTGGATAATGACTAATCTCCCTTTAATAAAAACCTGGCATGTCTTCACACCATTACTCCCGATTTCAAGGTTCCCGTTCTCCAGGCGAACGACATATCATTGCCACGACAGGCGGTCGAAGTGATGTTTGCCATCAATGAGGCCCTCCCCGTAACCGATCTGCATATCAGGTTGGAGTGATTTGCATCAGGTATTCACCTGATATACACCACATATTGAAATTCATACTTATATTCACAAACCGATTGGAAAAGCATCAGACCTTGGTTTTATTATGAAAAAGCAGAAAAGAGATGATGGGGGCGTTGAGATCGTCAAGATGAAGATATACGATGAACTGCCCCGTGAAAAGATATTCAAAGAGCTTCCCATGATGACCCGGGACATAATCATTACCACGTACTGTCTTGGACCTGCTGCAACATCCTCGCAAAAAAGGCATACCGAGTCGGACGCGATATTGATAATATTGAAGGGCCGGGGGATACTCGAGGTCCATGGAAAGATCCATGACCTGGATGACAACACGCTTGTGAGGATACCAAAGGACATTCCCTACAAACTGTCCACGACCTCGGATACCATGGGACTTCTGGGGTTGGTGTTCATTCCCCAAAACGGCAGCCATGACGCGGGGCCGGCGGGAGCAATGGACACAAAGGTCCCCTATGACGTCAAATCGAACGAGATGACTAACATCTCGGCCTATTCATATCAACTCAGGTAGACAGGCGGGAGAGCGGGAGCGGATCACGATCTTTTATAAACTGGAGGACTTAAAATGGAAATGAAACAGAATTTCAATGGGGACCTGATAGGCGAATGGAAAACGTTCACTACAACGATGGGAGATCATCTCGTCAAGAACGTTCAGAACCAGCAGGCCGGATACCGGCAGGCGTACGGCGAGTGGATGGACCTTAACACCCAGTTCGGAAAACACATTACAAAAGCCCTTATCGTTAACTCGAAAGAATCCCAACACCTCGTGGATGAGATCAAGACGGTCCAGGAGGAGATGAGGCAAACCCTAGAAGAGCTTGGAAAGGGCGTGGAGATGGACATCAAGCCCATGCTGAAGAAATGGTCGGATGTTTCTGAAAGGATGGACAGGGAGATAATGGCGCTGACCGATGATTCTGACAGGTTCCTTGAGGAGTACAACGCACTGCACAGGGATTTTTCTGAAAAGATATCGAATGAAAGCGCCGCGATCCTTTCCGGCAAGAAAATGGAAATGTCCGGTCTATTGTCCCTTGTGAACGAATACGCCTCTTCCACGACGAACATGTTCTCCAGGAACATGAGGACGAACGGTGAGAGGGTAAAGGGGGTCGTAAGGCCCTTTATCGAATCCGGCAAGGGCCTGGATCCGGACATCGAGAAGGTCCGAACGGACCTGGACCAGCTCTACAGGAACGCCATGGCGCAGTGGAACGAGAGACTGGACCGATCGATGCAGACAATGAACCACAATTCCCAGCGTTTTTTCAACATGTACAACGATGCACTCCAGGCAGGCGTCGATTATTCCACCCGGTACTGGAACCTGTTCCAACCCCACGGCAATACCGATATCAGCGACATCGAGGATAAGATGGTGGACCTTCAGGGCCGGATCGACCAGATGGATTCCGCCCAGGAGGTGAAGAGGCTGTCAAATTCTCTTGGTGCACTTGAAAAGACCGTCAAGAAAAACGAGGGTGTCAAGGCTGTCGAAAAACAGACCAAGGAGCTTGAAAAGAAACTGAGCGCCCTGGAGAAGGCCATGGATAAAAAGATCGAGACCATGTCGAAGAAGGTTGACAAGGTATCACACAAGAAGTGATCCAGTTGACCTTTCGTTTTACAGCATATTGATGTGATCATACATGAAAAATGGGGCAATAGTTTATTGTGAAAACCAATTTGGAAAACAAGACGGAAAGACTACAAATGGCCTGGTGCGGCATTCGAATAGGTACGATATCCTCGGGGTCATTGACAGTTCCTTGGCGGGTTTGGATGCAGGAGAGTATCTCGATGGGGAAAGAAATGGGATACCAATATTTCGTGACCTGGACGAGGCAATAGTGGAATTGGATGAGATCCCGGGTTACTTCATTTACGGCATTGCACCTCTTGAGGCATTTTTAAATGAAGGTCAAAGAAAGATATTACTTGTCGCAATGGATAAGGGTATGAATATTGTAAACGGTCTACATGAGTTTTTAAACGAGGATGAGGAGTTTGCACTGAAAGCCAAAGAGTGTGGAGTGAGAATAATAGATGTCAGAAAACCTCGTTTAAAAAAGGATCTGCATCTTTACTCTGGTCGTATCTTGGATGTAAAAACACCAATTGTGGCAGTATTAGGTACAGACAGCGCAGTTGGTAAAAGGACCACCTCGATGATCCTTGTGGAAGCGTTGAGTGATGCCGGTTTGAACGTCGCGTTCATTGCAACCGGGCAAACTGGATTGATCCAAGGTGCAAAGTTCGGTGTTCCACTGGATGCCATCGTCGAGGAATTTATGACGGGGGAAGTTGAAAATGCAGTCATGGATGCCTATGACGAGCAGCATCCTGATATCATAATAATCGAAGGACAGGGTGCCCTCAGCCATCCCGCTTACCTGAGTTCATGTGCAATCATACGGGGCGCAAAATTGAACGGAATCATTGTTCAGCATCCCCCGAAAAGGAAAAACCTCGGGGATTTTCCATATGTTCCAATGCCAAGTTTGGAAAGTGAGATTGAACTTCTGGAAGTTTTTTCCAAAACGAAGGTAATTGCCATTACCATCAACCATGAGGACATGACAGACAATGAGGTCAAAGAGGTAATCGAACAGTATGAAAGATTGTACAAAATACCGACAACTGATGTTTTAAAAAATGGATGCGAGAAGCTCGTTAAACAAATATTCGAGACATATCCAGAACTGACTGTCGAATGTTCTAGTGATTGGCATGAGACCGCCCAGATTGCGAATCAACCTTGTGAAAATTTGGCATGGTGTGAAACTTTGACGGATTTAAAAAAACACGCCCATTAAATATCATCATCAATATCATTTAATTGGTTTAAAAACAACGTTGCAAATACCTTACAGTCGTTCATCATATTATCAATTTGAATGAATTCATTGGGAATATGCGGATTTCCCTCAACGGTCTCCCAGGCAACTGCATGATAACCTGCACGCCTTAGAACACCTGCACAGGTACTTCCACCTATGCCTCCAGTATATGGATCATTGTGATACACCGATTCAATTGCCGCTTTCAGTTTTTGAATTATCGGTGCGTTTGATGACATTGGAGCCGCCGCATCTTCGCGCAATAGGTATTCCAAATGAATCTTTGTGTTAGTTTCGATCTCGACAGAGTCCGCAACACTTCTCATTTCAGACATTAAATCATCGATCTTATATTGGGGTAACAATCGACAGTCAATGAAAAAAATATCCTCCCCGGGGATTGTATTGATATTTTGGACATTATCGACTTTCTTCGTTGGTTCGAAGGAGGATTTGGGATGATCAAATATCTTGTCGACAAGATTGAATTTTTTATGAAGTGCATCATCGACCAAATATCCATATCTCATTGCCGCCCTAAATGCATTAATTCCTTTATTTGGCTGGCTTGTATGACACGGTTTTCCGATTGTTGTAACCTTGATCCATGCTATGGCCTTTTCCCAAGTATCTATAAGTCGTCCGTCCGGGATACCGTGGTCAGGAACAACAATCATATCACTCTTTTTGAGCAGACCCTGATCCATTATATGCAAAATTCCCTGCGCGTTATCCATCTCTTCATCTGCCACAACGATAATTGCAGTATCCATTGCAGGTTTTATCCCATTTTCTAGTAAGGTTTTGGCAGCGAAAATGGATGAGATCAAACTCTGTCCATTATCCTCCACGCCCCTTCCAAAGAGCCTGCCATCTGATTCAACCGTTTTGAACGGATCAGTTTTCCACAAAGTCAAGTTCCCAGCAGGTACCACATCTGAATGAACGATCACGATCAACCTTTCTGTAGAGGATCTCCCGTCGAGCCATAGAATTAAATTTGGACGATTACCGGAAGAAACCCTATCATCCGGTGCATCGAGACGTTCCATGCGAGTAAAGCCCATTTCCCTCAATCTCTTTTCCAGATGCGCCACCTTTTCAGATTCCCCATCTCCTCCATACTCCGGTGCGATTGCAGGGATTGCCACGAGCTCACTTAGTAAGTCCACCATTTGTTGTCGGGAATTCCCGATGGTGTTGAAAATGTCCTTCAATGACGCAGATGTCAAAAGAACATCACCTTTTCATTAACTGCCAAAATGTCATTGACACTGGGGTGGGTATCACATATTTGGATTACTATCAAATCGTGATTTTGAATTTTAGCAAAGATCGACATAGCCATCTATACGGTCATGGACTTATTAACATGACCTATCAAACCCCATCCAGATAATATCCATTCCAGTCTGGCGGTTTCTGAGTAAAAGCATTGTGAATGGGGTCATATGACACTATCACTGGTTGTTTGGTTTTAAATGCTATCTTCTTCTTAACGATTAAGAAGGGTGGGGTCTCCAATTCAGAATCCGGCGGGCCCACTTTTTTTATCTTAATAATGTTCTCGTTAGCCCTTCGGCTTCAGAACCCACTTCGTGGTTTCAGAACCCCGCGGGCCCACTTTTCAATTCACTTAAACATTGGGTACGCCTGCGGCATACCCTTTCACTGTGCTCACCTTCGGTGATCCCAGAGCATTGGGTGCGCCAACATATATAAAATTGAAAGACGGCCATCAAATCAGTCCCGGTTTGAGCTTGGGATGGAGATTGTTTTGGCGGGGGAAAGGGATCACCATATCCTCGAACTGACGGTCATCTTTCCCATGAGGCAGAAACAAAGATATATATCCCATGTTCAATATTTTATTTGTAGAAAGTGTAGAAAGAAAGAAGCCCGTGGTCTGACGAAGTCCCGTGTAGTGATCCTTGCAATTTTGACGGTCCTTTTCATAGTATTCAGTTCACTTTTCGGGATCGGGAATGTCCAATACCCGCTAGCAGAGGTTGATGGAGGGGAAGGTGCATCGAGTGACGAGACCTCGTTGCCATCGGACATGGATGATATCCTCACCGGATCTGCGAATTGCCCGACTACGCCCGGCACATCACCCGAAGAGAGGTTCGTTGAGGGCCTGATGTCGGAACCCCAAACGCATTGCCACGGGTCGATTGCACTTATTTTCATATGGGAAAACGTGTCACTGGGGCCCTGAATCACTCTCAGATCGCTTACCGCATTCACATGCACCATCCGTTGACACACGTCAACTTTTTTTTTGGATCATTTTTTGGATCGCTCAGAAAGTAACACGTACATACAAAATGAAGGTGAACGAATGAAAAAAGACAAGATCATAATCGATATAGAAACATTGGAACTGCTCGAAGAGTCACAGCTGATCAAGATATTCAATAACCTCGAGAAACTGAAAAAGAACATGAAGGATAAACGGCCAAATCGTTTAAAGGAGATCGAGAAGAATATCGAACTATACGAGGACCGGCTGGAACATTACCACAGTAAAACATTGCAGGCAATCAAGGACCTGAAGAAAAGGGAGTTCAACAAAGAAACGCTGAAGATGATAAAGGATTTTGAAAAGGAGATAAGAACGAGCCAGGAGAACCTTCACCTGATGTCGTCTCAAAACGACAAGCGTTTTCGTATGATCATTGATCTGGAGAGATGGGATCAAATGGAGGAGAGCGTGATCGACATATTCGAACAGGAGATAGAGGCCTGGATATCCCTCGATCAAACCCTCATCGATTTCGAGGAACGTTTGGCTGGCAAACGAAACAGGGACGACATCCCCGATAAAGAGGATATGGCTGTCGTCCCCAATCCGCCGTTGCAACGGGACATTGAGTGAGCGCAGAACCTATGGCACGTCTGCAAATACCCATCCGATAATTATCACTCCATCTGGGCCATAGGGTCTGATGATACAAGGGATGACACCCCGGCCACCCGCCGGTTGCCTGCCTACCGGTTGAGTGTAACCGTTGCAGGTAACGGGGTTTCCCGCTTCGACATTCACCATCAGGCCCTTGTTGTCTTAAGTATCAACAGGGACGGGCCGATTAACAGAAAACATGGTCACCGGCATCAGGAATTCTGTTGCGGGCAAAAAAAAGACCATCGGCAACCTGATCAGGCAGGGCCATGGGACCAGTAACTCCCTGATCATTAGGCATGACTGTTAAAGAGCAGGGGCAAATACTTTCAGTCCCTGCCCTCCTTGTACCGTCTGTAACCCTGGGCGTTCTTTTTTATCCCTTTCCACCTTGAACGCTCAGCTGCTTCTGAGCTCATGGTCTGCTTTCGTGCCAGATGCTGAAGCTCTTTGCGAAGCTTCAGGTAACTTTCATACCGTTTATGGGATAGCTCTCCATTTTCAATGGCCAATTTAACCCTGCACCCCGGTTCACTGAGATGCTGGCAATCATTGAATCGGCATCCCGCTGACAGTTCCGTTATATCCTGAAAGGGTTCCTCCATGTCAGAGATCTCTCCCCAGAGCTGGATCTCCCGAATGCCAGGGTTATCGATGATCACCCCCCCGTTTGGAATTATGAATAGTTCCCGATGGGTTGTTACATGACGACCCCTGCTGTTCTTTTCACGGACATTATCTGTTCGTTGGGCCTCACAACCAAGTAGTGCGTTTATCAGGGTGGATTTGCCAACCCCGGAGGACCCGACCAGAACAGCGGTGGACCCTCTGATCAAATATTCCCTAATATCCTCCAATCCATCCCCGTTGAGTACTGACACCGTCAGTATTGGGACCTCACGTGAAACGGTGCAGACCTTTTCAACCATCTCATCCACGTTGGGACTGATATCGGTCTTGTTGAGAACTATGACAGGTGTGGAACCGGAGGAGGTAACCATGATCAGGTATCTTTCCAACCGACGAATGTTAAAATCTCCATCCAGACCCATAACGATGAACACGTAATCGACGTTGGATGCCACCACCTGTTGTCGGATATCCCTGCCAGCCGCCTTTCTGGATATCCTGTTCTTTGGTTCAAGGACCCGGTAGATCTCGTGCCCGATCTCCAGGGGTTTAATTAACACCCAATCACCCACGGCAGGCGGGATAGTATCCCTCATTCTTCCGGGAACTCGGGCCCGTATCACACCGTCCTGGTTGATAATGTCACATTTACTGCCATCGGTTTTGATCACCCTGCCAACAAGAAGCTCAGAGGTATCGAGTTCGTTTAGCTGATCCTGGAAATGGCTGTCCCAGCCAAGGTTGCGAAGTTGCATCGAACACCCGGAGGGGAGGACAGATATTAAAGGAAGGGTTGACTGAAGGATTCTTTCACTTACCAACACTTACCCTTATTGGAATATGAAATGAGTCCAATCGACATGACTGAAGTTGAGATAGTAACTGTTGATGGATCCAACATATCCAAGCATGAACAAACCTGTTTTCTCAACACCAATCATCCGGGATATCAAACCAAACGCAAATGGCTCCCAGAGAGGTTGCCGCGGAGGATATCCTCACGGATATCCACGTTCCCATTAAGTGAATAAATAACATGTGGACCCGCCGGGTTCTATGATCCGGTGTGAGATGCGCTTTTGTTACCCATCCCCCGGTGGAGGGGCCAACCCTCCAGGGGGTACAGGGGGTACAGGGGGTTCACCACCGGCCGCTGGAAGACCGGAGAGGTCAGCTCCTTGCCGGGGGAGTTGAGATTCATCCCTCCCGGGCGGCCGTTCACCGCCAGTCCTCGGTCGGATGAACAGCAGGAACAGGAGGACAAGGACTACAACAGCAATCCCAGAACCCAGGATGATCAGTGACGCGTTGGAACCGGAGCCACCATTTCCCCGGGTAGGTTCATCATCTGATGTGTCATCCGCTGAATCATCATTCCCATCATCATCCCCTTCATCATCCAAAGCATCGTCTAGAGGATCATCATCGTCGTCCGTCATCGCCGGGGGACCCGAACCACCGCCCACTCGGGAGATCTCGAACTGCTCCCACCCGCTCTCGCCCCCGTCGGCGTCTATTATATTGACTTTGAATGTCCTGACCTTTTCATCTTCGAAGTCCCCGGTGTCCAGTTCCCCAAAAAATCCCTTACGCCCATCATCTTCCCCCCATTTCAACGCCACATCCAGTTTATCGGCATCACCCTCAGCAGCCAGGAACGCCTCCGCCTCCAGCCCTGTACCGTTCCCGTCATCTTCCAGGTCGGAGACGATGATCCAGATCGTGGAGACGTCATCTTCCCAGGTGTAGGTGATATCCGTCACCTCGGGAGGGGAGTTGTCCACGAGTACTGTTTCGGTGGATACGAACCAACCACCGATCCCCCCGTCCTTGTCCGTGAGGGCGGCCCTGAAAGCCACATCTCCCGGATCGAAGTTACCGGGCGGGGTGAAGGTGGACACGAAATCACCCGATGCCGGATCGGGTGCAGTGATCAAATCCCCGCAGGGGGACCAGTCCCCTCCGTTCAACGAGTACTCAATTTGGCAGGTCACACCCGTCAACCCGTCCTCTTCATCGTATCCGAAGATGGTGATCTCCAGCGGTTGGGTCCTAAACACCTTCGATCGATCAAAGTTCATGCCTGACACCCGGGGCAGCATGTTCTTGACAGTCAACGTATCGTTGAGATAGGACCATCCGGAGCCGTCCCCGTCCGAATCCACAACCGCCACCCTTACATCAACAGGCCCGAGAGGGCGTTCGGCCCCCGGTGAAAATTCCCAGACGAAACAACAGTCCTCCAGATACATATCTTCCTCGGCGCTCCAGCCGGTTCCGCCCCACACCTGGACGTACACCTCCAGATATCTGCCCGACGTCTCCAAATCATCAACGTCGGCAAGTATGAGTATGGAATCGGTCCGTTCCACATATTGAGCTTCCAGCGTGATGTTATTGACCACCGGTGGGTTGTTGAGGACCTCCAGCGAATCGTTGAGATAGTTCCAGGGGCTCTGGCCTCCATCGTGGTCTTTCACGGATGCCTTTACGGAGTATCTGCCGGTTGGAGAGGTGGATAGGGTAGTGATGTTACCAGACCATATCCCCTCGGTAACAATATTCAGGTCCAGTTCCTCCCAGTTCGACCCGTCATGGGACAGTTCCACCGTACCCACCAGCGACGTGTTGGAGTCCGGGTCGCTACCGGCAAGGTTCACGACACACTGCTGGGTTCTGAGTATCGAGTCCTTTGACAGTTCCAGCTTCGTGACGAGGGGATGCGCGTTCAGGACCAGCAGATCTGACGATTCCCAATTTGAACAGACCCCCAGATCGTCCACCAGACGGCCCCTGATGTCGAGATTGCCCAGGGGGATGTCCTCTACCTTGACCCTGATGCGGATGTCGCCAATATCAAATTCAGTATCCTCAATTTCGAATGGGTTCCATAGGGCACCCTGCCCTCTCCCGTTGGCGGACCATTCCACCTGAACGCCCCACCCCGACGGGTCCGTGCTCCCGCCCGAAGGGGCCATGGTGATGTCCAGAGTTTCCCCCCGGGTGACCTCGGTCAGTTCCAGGGTCATCAGGTCCAGGCCCGGAGGCACGATCATGTCCAGTGTCTTAGAAACATGGTTGTTCCCCTCATCCGTTTCCGGGATGCGGTCATCGATGTCCACGTCCACATCGATGGTATGGCTTCCCAAGAGACCGGTGGTGTCCCACTGGGTTGTGAACATGAACCTGTCCGTTGATCCGGACCCCGTGAATGATGGGACCTCAACCCACTCGTCAAGGACCGTCGGGCCTCCCCCCGGTGGGGTGTGGGTGACGGTAACGGAAACATACCTCGGGCTCATGGGTCCCGTGACAGTAACGTTCACCGTGATATCGACCATTTCGTCCACCGGAACCCCCTTGGCGTCCTCGGTTCCCACCACAACGTCGGCGGAGGTCACCTCCAGGTCCGGTAGCTCGATGGGACCCATGTAAGGGGCGATCTTGGGGTCTCCCACCACCACGTCCATCCACCCGATCTTCGTCGACGCCATGTAGAAGCTCTCGGCCAGGTTGTAACCGGAGGTGTAGCGATCGAATAGGATGTCCGGATGGGCGCAGGCGTCCAGGTAGGGTTCGTAAACATACCCCTTCACGCCCGTCACCCCCTCCTCGATTATGTCGGCAATGAGGCTCTGGCCGTAGGGCCCCCAGTTGAAGGACCGTGCGCTGGTGGAGACATAGGTCTCGGCAATGGACCCCGGCAGCCAGCCGTTGTCCGGTTCGGCGTGGACCGTGTAAAGGGAATGGTTCACGTCGTTGGATCCCCAGCTGCAGTAACCCATGACGTCTGTCTTTCCGGTGATGTAGACACCGGTCTCGTCCAGGAAGGAATCATGCCCCTTCTGCTGCAGCACGGTATGGGCGTTTCTGAGCCAGTCGTTGGCAATCTTGTAGCCGCCGCCGTCCCGATACGGGTCGATGTCCAAAACGAAGGTGCCATTATGACCGTGGCTATCGGTGGCGTTATCGATCAGAACCTTCACGTGCTCGAAGCTGTACGCGGTCAGACGGGTCACCAGGAACATGTCCGTCTTGGACCTCTGAAAGGGTTCTTCCCTGTTGTAGTAGGGATTGGGGGTATAGCCGCTGAGACCAATTTCACCGGCCCTGCTGCTAAGGATCATCGTCAGTTCCGAGTCTACGCAGGCCACTCTTTGGGGGTCCGCGTCATATATCCTCAGGGGAACGCCCTTCGTGGTTACGATGTAGTTGAGGGTTCCGTTAAGCGCTTTAGAGGTTATGTGTCCCTCGATGGCCGATCTCAGATGGTCGAAACCCAAGCGGCCGATCTCTTCAGACGTGGTAGTGGTGACGTTGCAGATGTTATCATCAGGAATGCCGCGCATCCGGGCAAAGTACGTTCCAATCTGTTTGGATATGTCCGAAGCGTCGTTCACTATCAATAGAACGTCATCGTAGTTCACGGCACCGTTGTAGATACCGCTTATGGTGTTTCGGGTGCCGGGAGATGCGGTGGGTATGATCGGGAGAGGGGGTGGATTGGATGAACTGAGGGGGGACAAGGGAGATACCCGTTGTGCAGTGGTGGTGGATATCTGTCCGGTGATCGGGGCTATGGAAATGTCCCCCGCGCCCTGTAATGATACGGGCGGGATGAATAGGATTAGAATAAGGAGCATCAAAAGTGCGTGTCTGAAGAGCGATGATCCGGACAAGGGAATCCTCGGCCCGCGATTTGTCATTTCAGGATATTAATACATACCCCTCATCCGGTCGTTAAATGAGTCTGCCAGCCCGCTGTCAATTATCGTTCAGTCAAGCAAGGTGGCCGACCTTGGGCAACATTGGTGTCCCGGTGATATATCTATATACGGTCTTGAAAATTGATAACTCTTCTGTATTCGGGAGGATCGACTATTATCGAGTTAACGTCCCATCAGGATGAAGATGTGGTAATGTTGGGAAACACGCTGGATTCGCTTTGGAGCGTGGTGGATATCATATTTCCTGACAACACAACCAGTTAACACAACCTACCAACACAACCTACCAACACAAACTACCAACACAACCAGCCTACACAAACTACCAACACAACCAGCCTACACAACCGGCCAACACAAACTACCAACACAAACTACCAACACAAACTACCAACACAACCAGCCTACACAACCGACCAACACAACCAGCCAACACAAACTACCAACACAAACTACCAACACAAACTACCAACACAAACTACCAACACAAACTACCAACACAAACTACCAACACAAACTACCAACACAAACTACCAACACAAACTACCAACACAAACTACCAACACAACCGACCAACACAACCGGCCAACACAACCAGCATCAAGACTTTGTCCGTGCTGATGAACGATATGGAAATGGATCCGGCAGGTCAAATCCATCGGGTACGAAACCCGTTGAGAATGAGTCCGTAAAAAAAGCATCAACCATTCCAAAATGTCAGTAAGCCTTATATGGAAATAGCATGTGATATTTAGCAACGCTCATTAATAGATTTAAAGGAGCTGAGGGTCATTGAGCCCCGTATCCTCAAGAAATGACAGGTGATCCTGTGAAAAAGACCGCGCTGAGATGTTCGATTTTGCTTTTAACTATCATTTGTGCAATCCCATCCATGCCTGGGGCCATATCTTCCAAAACCACCACGATCAGAGATGATATGGAAACACACCCTCAGGATATGGATCTGGACATCAGAGAGATCAATCCCCAAAGCAAGGGTTCCCATAAGGTAGGTTATTATACCACTTCCATCCCCGGTTCCTTCACTTCCGGACTTCAATCGAAGATATACTATCCTGCCATGTCGGATGGATCGAATGCCGTCCCGGACAAAAGCGAAGGCCCCTATCCTGTTTGTATTATGGCACCAAGTGCAGGCGGTTCGGGGGACCCGAACAGCTGTGGGACATTTGGAGAAATAATTGCAAGCTGGGGCGTCATATACGCAATTACTGGATTCGATGTCAATTCCATTCCCGGCAGGGAAAATGGCGGAAAGGACTGTGCAAAGGTATTCGATCACATAGTAGCGGAAAATTCCAACAGTGGTTCGAAACTCCATGATATGTGCATCACCGATACGTATGCCGTGTCCGGATGGTCAAACGGCGGGACGGTGTGCTTCAGGGGAGCTTCCCTGGATTCCAGGGTGAAGGTTCTGGCGGGCTGGGCCTGTGCGGGTTCCACAACCGGTATCGATTACAATTCGATCGTCGCAGACATCTTCTTGCAAAGTGGAAGCATCGATGAATTCACACCAACCTGTTACAATTATTACACGAAATCCCATGCCAACAAACAGTTCTATGAGTTAAAGGATGGAACACATGGGGGGCCCTATTATATCGCGTTCAACGCCCATAACATAAAATACGGAATAGGCAGACAACAATCCTCCATGAAGTACAGCTGGGGAACGGGATTGAAATCATATTTCGGTACGGATCAGTACTATATCTCGGATTACCAGCAGGACGCACTGGCCTGCGCCCTGACCGCTGACAAGGACCAGGTAGACACCCTCGAGGTTGTGACGTTCACCCCGGACGTATCCTCCATGCAGCTCATTATTGAAAATAACGCCATAACAACCTGGGAATGGGACTTTGAAGGAGACGGTACTTACGATGAAACGACCACCAGCGCCAGCTCCAGCGTCTCCCACGCATACACCACGGAAGGGGAGTACTGGCCGGTGCTCCGCATAACCGACGGTTTAAGATACGCCGTCTCCAAGAAAACCGCCAAGATAGTCGTGGAAGGCGATCCCGTGCCACCGGTGGCCACTATATCATGCCCATCCGCCGGGGAGGTGGACCAGGTGATGGGTTTCGATGCTTCCGGCAGCACGGTCAACGGGAAATCCTCGGATGATATGGAGTTCAAGTGGGATTTCGGGGACGGGACCGCGGTGGAGTGGAGCTCCAACCCACTGGCCAACCACACCTACACGGACCAGAGTGAAAAGGAAAGGTCGTACACGGTGGGACTGTCTGTGAAAGTTGGCTCTCTGGTGGCCACGGATTCCACTTCCGTGACCATCACCAACCCCCCTCCCGAGAGCCTAAACGCGGGCCACATGATCACTGTGGTGGAGGAACAGGCGCTCACCTTCT
>Ga0272441_10006113_pt1 | contig 20432 bp, 18 predicted proteins | sample SSMProp6N_FD_193582 | JGI IMG/M metagenome (GOLD analysis project Ga0272441, IMG submission 193582) | Marine sediment archaeal communities from Little Sippewissett salt marsh, Falmouth, MA, United States - SSM-Prop-6N | ecosystem: Environmental > Aquatic > Marine > Wetlands > Sediment ...
ACAGGGGCTACAGGGTCCAGTACAACTCCGCCATCGGCCCCTACAAGGGCGGCTTCAGGTTCCACCCCACGGTGGTCTTGGGGATGATGAAGTTCCTGGGCTTCGAGCAGACCTTCAAGAACAGCCTCACCGGTCTCCCCATGGGCGGCGGCAAGGGTGGCTCCGACTTCGACCCCAAGGGCAAGACCGACGCGGAGGTCGAGAGCTTCTGTACCAGCTTCATGATGGAGATGTACAGGCACATCGGCCAGTTCGTCGACGTCCCCGCAGGGGACATCGGCGTCGGCGCCCGTGAGATCGGGTACCTCTACGGCGCGTTCAGGAAGATCACCAACGTCCACGGCACCTGTGTGCTCACCGGGAAGGGTCCCACCTACGGCGGCTCCCTTATAAGGCCCCAGGCCACCGGCTACGGCAACGTGTACTTCTGCCAGGAGATGCTGAAAACCAAAGGCGAGGAGATGAAAGGCAAGACGGTCACCGTCTCGGGCTCGGGCAACGTCGCCCAGTACGCCGCCGAGAAGTGCCTAGAGCTCGGCGCCAAGGTCATCACCATGAGCGACTCCAGTGGATGCATCTACGTCCCTGACGGAATCACCCACGAGCAGTGGGAGTACATCATGGAGCTCAAGAACGTCAAGAGAGGACGCATCAAGGAATTCGCGGAAAAGTACGACGTCGAGTACGTCGAGAATGGGAGGCCGTGGGGCTACAAATGTGACGTCGCGCTGCCCTGCGCCACCCAGAACGAGCTCGACGGTGAGGACGCCCAGAAGCTTGTGGACAACGGAGTCATCGCCGTCGGTGAGGGCGCCAACATGCCCACAACCCTGGAGGGCATCAACATCTTCCTGGAGAACAAGATACTGTACTCTCCGGGGAAGGCCTCCAACGCGGGCGGCGTGGCGACCTCGGGCCTCGAGATGGCTCAGAACAGCCAGCGGTACTTCTGGAGCGCGGAGGAGGTCGACGAGAAGCTTTACAGCATAATGGTCGGCATCCACAGGGCATCTTACGACACGGCCAAGCTGTTCGACGACCCGGGCAACTACGTCCTGGGCGCCAACATCGCGGGCTTCCTCAAGGTAGCCAACGCCATGGTGGCCATGGGCTACCTAGCCTAAACCCCTCATTTTCTTTAAGACCCTTTAATAATTCACCGCCATTCTCTATACACTAGTTTTCGTGGGTGGAACTTTGATGGTTAAGGGAACAGGCAGAGAGTTCATGGAGAAGACCAGGTACAAGCATCTGGATCGTTCAGATCAGGTGAAGGGGCTCCCGCAGCCGCCTTTGACGCTGCCTCCCGCGGAGGGAAAACTCGTTCACCGTCTACCGGACCCAAGAGATGCGCCTAGAGAGGCGGTGGACCTCTGGGACGCCATAAACGACCGCGTGAGCGTCAGGGCGTACGGCGAGGAGCCGCTGAGCCTCGAGGAGCTCAGCTACCTGCTCTGGTGCACCCAGGGAGTCAAGGAGGAGACGGGGCGCCCGGTGACGCTGCGCACGGTTCCCAGCGCCGGAGCGAGGCACTGCTTCGAGACCTACATACTCGTGAATAGGGTTGAAGGGCTGAGGCGGGGGCTCTACCGTTTCCTGGCGACCGAGCACAGCCTCCAGGAGGTGGACACAGACCCGGGGATGGCCGAGAGGGTGACGCAGGCGTGCTTCAACCAGCGTTTCGTGATGCAGTCGGCGGCCACGTTCATCTGGACGGCCGTTGCGTACAGGATGATGTGGAGGTACGGGGAGAGAGGCTACAGGTACATGCACCTGGACGCGGGCCACGTATGCCAGAACCTGTACCTGGCGGCCGAGGCCGTCGGCTGCGGCGCCTGCGCCATAGCGGCTTTCCACGACGACGCCCTGAACGAGGCCCTGCGGATTGACGGAGTCGAGCAGTTCGCCGTCTACGTCGGCGTGCTGGGCAAGAAACGGGGCTAGACTTCAATCTTTATAATCTCTCGTTTCTCTGTTCTCTCAGTGGTTTCATGTCGGATGATTTGATAAGTTTCTTCGAGAGCCAGATAGTGCTGGAGAACAAGATAGTACAGTCGGTCCATGACGCGATCGACGACATCGACAACTTAGCCGTCAAGACCGCGCTGAGAGGCATATCGCTGGACTCGTCTAAGCACGCGGAGATGTACAGGTCGGCGATAGCCCTCCTGTCGTCGTCCAGCGCTGCTTTGAACGAGGAGCAGCTCGACCTCCAGAGGAAGGTGGTGGAGAGGCACATCCAGATGGAGGCGGCGGTGATAAAGCAACTCGAGGCCAAGATACCTGGCATCGAGAACGAGAAGCTGGAGCTGCTGCTGAAGGCCATTCTCCTGGACGAGCGGCGGCACCACAAGCTCCTGAAGACCCTGCTGGAGATACTGGTGAGGGGCGAGACGGTGACCGAAGGCGACTGGTGGGACGCCATCTGGGGCGACGTGCCTGGTCTCTGGACGTAGGGTTATTCCCTCTTTTTATGCTTCATCGGTAAAACATACAGCCATATTTCCCAGGTTTGTATACTTTGACAGGTTCTTAACCTCAATTTTATTAACCGGTATGGCTTCCTTATTCAGATTCGGCTCGGTGAACAAATGTACAGGATAGTGTCCAAGAGGGAGCTTACCCCGAACGTCAAGGTTATCGATGTCCACGCTCCAGCCGTCGCAAACAAGGCTAGGCCTGGGCAGTTCGTCATCGTCAGGTTTAAGGAGACCGGTGAACGCATCCCCATGACCATAGCCGGCACAGACCCCGAGGCCGGGACCGTGACCATCTACTTCGCCGAGGTGGGCAGGTCCTCGACTGAGCTGGGATTGCTGGGGGAGGAGGACGAGCTTCTGAACTTCGCCGGCCCCCTCGGCAACGCCGCCGAGATAAAGAAATACGGCAAGATACTTTGCGTCGCGGGGGGTGTCTTCTCGGGAGCCATGCTCTACCAGATCGAGGCGTTGAAGGAGGCAGGCAACCATGTGGTCGCGGTGTTCGGGTTCCGAAACAAGGACCATGTCATGCTTGAGGAGGAGATCAATGGCGTTGCGGACGACGCTTACATCTGCACCGACGACGGCTCCTACGGCTATGAAGGCATGGGCGTAGTGGATGAGCTTCTGGATGAGGAAGTGTTCGACATCGTGTTCACCATCGGTCCCACGAGCCTCCAGAAGAACCTCAGCGAAAAGACCAGGCCCTACGGCATACCAACGAGGGTGAACCTGTTCCCCATAATGGTGGACGGGATGGGGATGTGCGGCGCGTGCAGGGTGACCGTGGCCGGGGACACCCGTTTCAGCTGCGTGGACGGCCCCGAGTTCGACGGCCACCAGGTGGACTTCGACGAGCTCATCATGCGTATGAGGGTTTACAACCCGCAGGAGAAGATAGCCATGGTCGTCCACAACAGGGAGGCAGACTGATGGCCTTCGACACCCCCGCCGTCGAGATGCCCAAGCAGGCCCCCGACGAGAGGACGCGTAACTTCCTGGAGGTCGCCAAGGGATACACGGGCGAGATGGCGATCAAGGAGGCGGAGAGGTGCCTCGGCTGCAAGAACCCCCAGTGCATCAAGGGCTGCCCAGTCAACATAGACATCCCCGGCTTCATCAAGCTGGTGAAGGAGGGAAAGTTCATCGAGGCGGCCTGGAGGGTGAAAGAGACCAACGCCCTCCCCGCGATATGTGGCAGGGTCTGCCCCCAGGAGAACCAGTGCCAGAAGTACTGCATACTGGGCATCAGAGGCCAGCCCGTCGAGATCGGGCGGCTCGAACGATTCGTGGCCGACTTTGAACGCGAGAAAGGCATCGAGATGCCTGAACCACCGGAGCCGACGGGCTTCAAGGTCGGGGTCATAGGTGCAGGCCCGGCGGGCCTCACCGCCGCCGCCGAGCTTGTGAAGATGGGGCACGAGGTGGAGATGTTCGAGGCACTGCACACGGCTGGCGGCGTGCTGATGTACGGCATACCCCAGTTCCGGTTGCCCAAGGAGATAGTTCAGGCGGAGGTCGATTACATCAAGAGGCTGGGCGTAAAGATCCATCTCGACAGCATGATAGGGAAGCTGTACACGGTGGGGGAGCTGCTGAACGACGGCTTCGACGCCCTGTTCATCGGCAGCGGTGCCGGCCTGCCGCGGTTCCTGCGTGTACCCGGGGAGAACCTGAGCGGCATCTACAGCGCCAACGAGTTCCTCATCAGGACCAACCTCATGAAGGCGTACAGGTTCCCCGAGTACGACACGCCCATCAACCTAGGCAAGAGGGTGGCCGTCATCGGCGGCGGCAACGTCGCCATGGACTCGGCCAGGTGCTCCCTGAGGCTGGGCGCCGACGAGGTCTACATAATCTACCGTAGGGGCATGGGCGAGCTGCCGGCGCGGCACGAGGAGGTGGAGAACGCCCAGGAGGAGGGCGTCGTCTTCAAGCTGCTCAACAACCCCGTCAGGTTCATAGGAGACGACCGCGGCAACGTCAGGGAGGTCGAGCTCATCAGGATGGAGCTGGGTGAGCCGGACGATTCAGGCCGCAGGAGGCCGAAGCCCATACCGAACTCGGAGTGGAGGATGCCTGTAGACACTGTGGTCATCGCCATAGGCCAGAGCCCTAACCCCATTATACAGCAGACCACCGAGGGGCTGGAGGTAACGAGGTGGGGGACAATCATCCACGACGAGGAGACCATGGCGACGACCATAGAGGGCGTCTACACGGGAGGCGACGTGGCCACCGGCGCCGCGACGGTCATCAGCGCCATGGGGGCAGGCAAGACGGCGGCGGCAGCCATCGACAGATACATGAGAGAGTAGCCCGGCTTTCCCTACCTTTTATATTGGTTTCCCCTTATTCTGGGTTGGATGCCGTTTACCGCCCTACACATAGGGCCAGCGCTCCTGGTAGCCCTAATACTGTACCCGTTGCTGGACACCCCCACCATGCTAGTGTCCTCCATAGTGCTCGACATAGAGCCCCTCATGGTCATACTCCTGGGCCTCCCCCGGCCCCTCCACGGCACCTATCACAGCCTAACCGTGGGCACGCCCATAGGCATAGCCGTGGCCGTGCTAATGTACCTCATCCGGGGATATACTTCCCGGTACATGGAGAAGCTTGGGCTGCCCCAAGGCGGTGAGTTTCGAGGGTACTTGGCGGCGTCTCTCGTCGGCATCTGGGGCCACATATTACTTGACTCGTTCCTGTACAGCGACCTTAGCCTCATCTATCCCTGGCGGTGGAACCCCCTTCTGGGGCTGTCGAGCAACAGGGTCATCCTCAACGTTTGCTTGGTGTCGTTCCCGTTGACGGTGATAATTTACCTCCTGAGAGTCACCCTCATGACCCGGGCTAGAAACATGGAACCAAGTGAGACAGATAGCGTGAAAGAGGAGCCCATGCTGGAGACATACATAGAACCGGTCATGGAGGCCGAGTACGAACAGGAGCCCGTTCTCTTCTTCGACATAGCCGAGCCAGCCGATGAACCTGTACACGAAGACGCGGCGTATTTTCCAGCCGCCATGCAACCCGAGCCAGAGACCAGATCATATGTAAACATCGGGATTCAGCCGGACGTTTTTCTTGGCAGCGACAGGATACCCGAGCAGTGGGGGCTCATAGGAAAGGCGTCCGGGGAACTCGTGGCCGTGGACCTGAACGAGCCCCACATAGTCTTCGTATGCGGGAAACAGGGCAGCGGGAAAGGGTACACCATCGGCGTGGTCAGCGAGATGCTGCTATCCACGTCGATCCCGGGCATAAGCCAGGTCAGGAAGCCCGCCACCATAATCGTGTTCCACAAGCCTCGGGACGACCTCAGGAGCGAGTTCTGGAGCATCGTGGACGCCAACAGTAACCCCGAGGAGGCCGCGGCCCTCCGCGATGGCTACGGCGTGGAGCCCAGACGGGTCATAGACAGGAGGAGCTTCAGGATATTCGTGGACCCCTTCGTGTACAAGAACGAGCGCGGGAAGTTCGAGGAGGACTACGGCACACGGGTGCACCCCATCGGCATAAACCCGTCCAGGCTCACCGCCGAGGACTGGCCCCACGTGCTGAGCCTAGGCAAGAAGAGCGGCTCCATGTACGTGAAGAAGATATTCCAGATCATCAAGAAGACCCAATACGAGAGGGACTTCGGGCTAAACACCATCCGGCGCGAGGTGGACGCCAGCGACCTGAACCCCAACCAGAAGGGCTTCGCCATGATGCGGCTTGAGACCCTGGAGGACTACCTGGTGGCCGGGGACTTCATGAACGACATAATAGTCGGCGGCGTGAACATCTTCGACCTCCGCAAGATCATGATGGAGCCCGACGACGTCTTCAGCGTCATGATACTTGTCATAAGCTCCCTCATAAACAACGAGAAGACGGCGCGGGAGCAGTTCGTTTTCGTAATCAACGAGGCCCACGACTACCTCAGGAAGGGGCTGAGCAAGGACTTCACAGACTATATAAACTATCTCATCCGTAAGAAGCGGCACGCCGGGACATGGCTCATGCTGGACACCCACTTCCCCGAGGACGTTGACCCCAAGGTCATCAAGGGCAGCGACACCAAGATATTCCACAAATCAGACATAATCAGCAGCACCATACTCAAGCAGATAGTCGACGGGACCACCGTTCAACCCCACCACCTGAAGACGGGGCAAGCCATAATACGAGCAGACAGCTCGAACGTAGGCCCTGACCAGCTTCTCATAGTCGAGGTTCGGCCCAGGCTCACACACCACGGCGGAGCCACCAAGACCGCGGTATGACAAGCCTTTTCCCCCGAACAGGCAACCATTGCCCATGTCCACTCTATTCAGCGGGGAGAAGGCGTTCAAGCACATAGAGAAGCTCGCCGTCGAGATCGGGCCGAGGCAGGGAGGCTACGATGAAGACCGGCTTGCAGCCGACTACATAGAGTCCGAGTTCAAGAAGCTGGGTTTGAAGGCTTGGAGACAGGGGTTTGAGATTAAGACCGGGCGAACCACGGCTCAGATGCTGGAGATACTGGAGCCATACTCTGAGATAGTCGAGTGCGAGGGCATGTCAATGATCGGTGAAACCGGCCCCGAGGGCGTGGAGGGCGAGCTCATCCGCATAGAGACCACAGACGAGGAGTACCTATCCCCCGAGATAGAGGGAAAGATAGTCGTTACAAACGCCGTGAAGCGGAAGAACCTAGAGCTCATCGCCAAACTGAAGCCTCTGGGATTTATAATCGTAGAAAGAACCCCACGGGTCCCGACGAAACACTTCTGGGGAAACTTCCCACAGGGCAAAGACTACGGCAACTTTCCCTCGGTGCGCGTGAGCTTCGAGGACGGCCTCAGGCTGTTGAAGAAGGGCGCCAGAAGAGCCCGGATCGTCGTCGAGGCGGAACGAGACACAAAATACACCCAGAACGTGATAGCCGAGCTACAGGGCTCCACACGGCCCGATGAGATCGTGGTCGTCGGCGGACACTACGACTCCGTCCCAGGCGTGAGGGGGGCAAGCGACAACGCTGGAGGAACGGCGATGACCATGGAGCTGGCCAGGGTGTTCAAGGAGAGAGGAAGCATACGCACCCTCAGGTTCGTGGCCTGGGGCAGCGAAGAGATGGGCCTAGACGGTAGTAACCTCTACGCCAAGAAGCTCAAGGAAGCCGACGAGGCTGCAAATGAAAAGGACGAGGACGCCGAGACCGAGCTGGACCGTCACAGGCTATGCGTGAACCTCGACGTCCAGGGAGCCATGATAGGCACCAACGCGGCCATGGTCCTCGGCAACCCGATGCTTACCAACTCGGTGAAGCTGCTCAGCAAGGAGAAAGGCACCGTTTTCGACGTGAAGGAGGGAGTGTACAGCAGCGACGGCACCCCGCTGTCCGCCGTGGGCATCCCCAGCGTCTCGTTCAGCAGGCGCAGCGGCATCGACGTCATGATGCACAGCGTCGAGGACACCATAGAGTACCTGAGCCCAGACGCGCTGGAGCTTCAGGGCAGGTTCATCGAGGAGTGGATGACCCGCTACGTCTCCGATGCGGCGGCGTTCCCCTTTGAACGGGAGATACCCGAGAAACTGCGGGACGAGATCAAGAAGTACTACGATGACTGGAACGAAAAAATGCCCTGATCGCGTGAAGACTCAGCTCGACCCCGCGTTCTAACCCATACCAGGGTCGAGTTAATGCTAAAACGCTCCGCTTCCACCTTCCCAAAAAGGTATCACTGTTCTATACCCATACGTCCTATCAATGATATAGTAACCAAAACAGTACACACGCTCATGATCAATCCTACCTAACTATGCTGGATAATCCATTAATATAAAACAAACAAGGTTACCTCAACCTTGAGCGCTAGAAGATCAAAGTTCCAGCTATCAGTAGAAGTGCTTGGACAGATAAAGTCAGGCGAGAACAAGCCGACACGCATAATGTACAGCGCCAACCTCTCATGGAAGAGCCTCAAAGAGATCCTGGAATCACTTGTGTCACAGGGACTCGTCGAGGAGAACGTCGTCAGCAGGACCAACAAACGCGCCAAGAGGAGATACGGGATAACTCCGAAGGGCGAGAACGTCCTCCAGTACTACAACATGGTAAGCGACCTGATAGAGATCGAGCCAGGAAAGTAAGATCACCCCACCTGGAACATATACAGGACAAATGCAGCCCCTTCATAAATCATCAAAGTAAATCAAATAACAGCCATAGACACATCTAACCCGAACCCGTCCCAGATCAACGGAAACCCATTAAACACGTCCAATGAAGAACCAGCAAACACTAACAGCTAGTTAAGTATTAAATAATAGTAAATATCAAATTCTTTTCGGGGCTGGGCCTCGAATAATATAACCATATTTAGCCATATGTCAACCATCGAACAAGACGTCTGGACGAAGATCGATGAACACTTCAATGACAACTACGAGGACAACGAACTATGGAGCACCATCATCGCCCCATACCTGGAGAGATTCGTCTCAGCGGAGGCCAGCACCCGGGAAAAGATAGAGTGCGTGGACGAGCTCATAAACCAACTACACCTCCTCTACCTTGACTCAAAGAGCTATGGGTTTATACCGAGCGAGTTCAGGCGTTTCCTGGAGTCATCTGGCGAGACGACCATACTGCTGGGCTACAGGCTAACCGAATCAGTCCGCTCCCTAGACAAGATAAAGCAACTAAGAGAAGTCCTGCGAGACTACGGCGGCCAGCCCAGCCGAAGAAAAGACAACCACGAGCTAAACGAGCTGCTGGAGACGATAGAGATGATCATCAACGGCGGAACCTAAAGCACACCATTTTCGGCCGCGTGCCCCCCTGAACCAAGTTCAGAAGCAATTAAAAACCGGGCTCTACGTTACTAGGTTAACGTGAGCACCATGAGCGGAGGCATGTGGGCCGAGAAATACAGGCCGCAGACACTGGACGACATGACAAACCAAAAAGAGATAATATCGAGGCTCAAATCCTTCGTGGAGGAGAAGAACCTGCCCCACCTGCTGTTCGTGGGCCCAGCCGGCGTCGGAAAGACCACCAGCATACTGGCGCTCGCACGGGACCTGTACGGCCCTGGGTACCGTAACTTCACATTAGAGCTCAACGCCAGCGACGAGAGAGGCATCGACGTGATACGGGAGAAGGTGAAGAACTTCGCCCGGACAGCCGCCATCGCCTCCCCCGTGTCCTTCAAGATACTCATCATGGACGAGGCCGACAGCCTGACGTCAGCCGCGCAGCATGCACTAAGGCGCACCATGGAGATATACACCCGGACCTGCAGGTTCTGCCTCATAGGCAACTACAGCGAGAACATCATAGACCCCATCCAGAGCAGGTGCAGCATCTTCAGGTTCAGTCCCCTGGACGAGAAGGACATGAAGACTTACGTCATGAACATCGTGGAGAAAGAGCACGTGGACATCATAGAGGAGGGGCTGGACGCCGTGTACCAGGCATCCGGAGGGGACCTCAGGAAGGCGACCAACCTGCTGCAGGCCGCCGCGGCCACCAAGGCTGTGATAGACGACGTCTCCATCTACGAGGTCCTCGGGAAGGTAAGCCCGGAGAGGGTGAGGGCCATGATCCAAAAGTCCCTCGAAGGCGAGTTCATCGAGGCCAGGGAGATACTGCGCGAACTGCTCATAGACCAGGGCCTAGCCCCGGACGACGTCATAAGGATGGTGTACAGCGAGCTGATGAGGAGCACGGTGCTGTCCGAGCACTGGAAGGTGAAGCTCAGCGACAAGGTGGGGGAAGTAGACTACAGGCTGACTCAAGGCGCGAGGCCGGAGATCCAGCTCAGCACGCTACTCGCGTACCTAGCATTGGCCGGAGAAGAGATGAAGTGACCCAAACTCAGCCATGGACACACAGGTACAAGCCGAGGTCCAAGGATGAGATAGTGGGAAACAGGGAGGCGGTAAACCAGCTCGAGAAGTGGCTCAAGAGCTGGGAGAAGAAGCCTCCCAAGAAGAGGGCGGCCTTCGTGTACGGCCCCCCCGGGACGGGGAAAACGGCCGCTATCCAGGCGCTGGCCGCGGAGAAGGGCTTCGACCTGCTGGAGATCAACGCAAGCGACAGCAGGACGAAGAACAGCATAGAGGAGGTCCTAGGGAAGGCGGCGAGCCAGACGGTAACCGTGTTCGGCACCCCCCGGATGATACTGCTGGACGAGATGGAGGGAGTGAGCGGCCGAAAAGACCGGGGCGGCATCACCGCCATATCCAGCATCATCAAGACGACGAGGATACCCATCGTGCTCGTCGCGACCACGGTCGGGGAGAACATGGAGAGCAAGTTCCGGTCCCTGAGAAGACAGGCGACGCTCATAGAGTTCGAGCCTGTGCCCTTCAGCGACGTGTATAAGAGCCTGGAGAGGATAGCCGAGGACAACGGCGTCAGGGTTCACCCCGAGGTGCTGGACACGCTGGCGTCCAAGTCCCAGGGCGACCTCAGGTCGGCCATCAACGACCTGGAGACCGTCGCCAGAGGCAAGACCGAGGTAGACCCTTGTGACATAGAGTGGATGGGGGAGAGGGACCGCCAGGACTATACGCCCAACATAATCAACAGGATATTCTCCGCGAGGAGCCTCTGGGAGGCGCGGCAGACCGTCAGCCAGTGCATGATCCCATACGAAGACCTCTTCGACTGGATATACGAGAACCTGCCCCTCGTCATAGACGAGCCGGGTGAGAGGCTGGAGGCGCTGGAGACCCTGGCGAAGGCCGACGTCTACCAGAGCCGCGCCAGGTCCAGCAACTACCGGCTCCTGAAGTACATGTTCAACCTCATGACGGGCGGGGTAGCGTTCAGCAGGAGGAAGTCCCAGGGGCTCGGGCTCATGAAGCAGGTCCACGCCGCAATACGGAGGAACGGGCTGCCCCTCAGCAGCTTCCAGACCACGGAGACGAGGGGCGGCGTAATGATCAAGGCCAACAGGTGGCTGGGGAGGGACAAGTGGGGGGCGCTCAACGGAGACCTCAGGGGGATGGGGGCGACATGGATGTACGGCCAGAACTACTGGATGCTCCCATACTACCGTGAGCCCCAAACCAAATGGAGGTACATAACGACGTACCATAGCAGACTGAAGATGAAGGCGGTGGCCGCCAAGCTGGCTGTGAAGACCCACACCTCGACGCAGGAGGCGATCACGGAGACCCTGCCCCTCCTCAGGATGATCTACAACTCGGGCCAAGGGAACGCGGAGGAGATAGACGCGTGGCTGGACCTCGAGGACAAGGAGCAGGAGTACCTAAGCACATAAATCAAAATCTCGGTTCTTTTCCGAGTGCTACATCCTACCAGGCTTGGTCAAAGGGTTAAAAGTTACCAAATTAGTAGAATGGTGATCCGTATGAAGTTCAATACGTTGCCGAGAGTGCGCCTAGCATCTCTCCCCACCCCCATACAGTTTCTCCCCAACCTCACGGAGGAGCTGGAAGGCCCCAATATCTGGGTGAAGAGAGACGACCTCACCGGTCTAGCCTTCGGAGGTAACAAGGCCAGGAAACTTGAGTACCTGATGGCCGACGCCGTGGAGAGCGGCTCCGATTATATCGTCACGGGCGCCGGGTTCCACAGCAACTGGTGCACCCAGACAGCCGCCGCCGCGAAGAGGCTCGGGCTCAAGATCAAGCTGATCAAGTCGGGTCCACGCGCCGGTTACGACGGCGAAGACTGGGACGGGAACCATCTGCTGCACCACCTGATGGGGGCGGAGATAACGGTCGTTAAGCAGGACGACTTCATGCCCACCATAGAGGAATCCATTAAAGAGCTCCAAGACCAGGGGCATAGACCATATTATATCCCGGTCGGAGGCTCCGTCCCATTGGGCGCCGCCGGGTACATCAACGCCATGCTGGAACTCAAGTACCAGACGGCCGACATGGGCCTACAGTTCGACTGCCTCGTACACGCTACGGGGAGCGGCGGCACCCAGGCCGGGCTTGTGGCCGGCTCCAAGGCGTTCAACACAGGGATCAAGGTAATCGGGGCCTGCGTGGGTTACACTGAGAAGGAGGCACAGATGACTCGAGTTAAGGATATCATACAGGACACCAAAGAGAGGTTTGAGCTAGAGTTCACGGTCGAGGATGACGACGTCGTCGCTTACAACGAGTATGTCGGCGGCGGTTACGGCTACATATCAAAGGAGAAAGCCGAGGCGGTGAAGCTGCTGGCAGAGACTGAAGGCTTGTGCATCGACCCGGTCTACACGGCCACAGCCATGGCTTGCCTCATAGACCTGGTGAAGAAAGGCGAGTTCAAGAAAAGACATAACGTGCTGTTCCTCCATACAGGCGGGGCCGTCGCACTTTTCCCATACAAGGAGCCGTTGAAGGCTTACTCAGAAAACAGGCAACTACCGTGGACCATCCCCAAGTGGAGCCCCCAACACGAGTAACCCCTTTCCCCTCCACAACCTATCACAGTGAAGCAAAAAATGACAGCTCCCCCCGAAATCGACCTATACCTTCCCTACATATCAGAGGGGCTTGAAGGCGTAGGAGGGATGATCAAACAACAGCCGGAGCACTTCATAGTCGAGGAGATACCGGCCTACGACCCATCGGGGCAAGGCAACCACCTGTACGTCAACATAACCAAGAAGAACCTTAACACGCGGGACGTCCAGCTGCGGCTGGCCCAGCTCTTCGACGTGAAACCCGCGTACATAGGCAGGGCTGGTCTGAAGGACAAGCAATCCATATCGACTCAGAGCTTCAGCATATTGTTCGAGGGCGAGAAACCCGCCGCGCCTGACGTGCCGCAGATCATCGAATCGCAGGTTGGGGTTAAGGTGAACTGGGCCAAGTATCACAACAACAAACTGAGATCAGGGCATCTCAGAGGGAACAGGTTCGACATACTGGTCACAGGGCTAGAGATTGGGCTAGAGGAAGCCGTAACCAGGGCGGAGGTGATAAGGAGACGCCTCGATATTACCGGCGTCCCGAACTTCTACGGTTATCAACGCATAGGCGAAGAAGGGGAGAACACCTTAGCAGGCTGGCAGCTTCTCCAAGGGAAGAAGAGGATGAGGAACCGCTGGCTCAGAAGGTACCTCGTCTCGTGCTACCAGAGCCATCTATGCAACAGGTACCTGGTTAAACGAGTTGAAAAAGGGCTTTTCGGCACCCTCATCCACGGGGACATAGCCAAGAAATACGACACCGGCGGATTGTTCTGGGTAGAGGATGTCGAGGCAGAGCAGCCACGATACTTGAACAAGGAGATAACGTTCACGGCGCCCATCTACGGGTACAAGATGAAACCCGCTAAACACGAGGCCCACGAGCTGGAGGAGGCCGTTTTACTGGACTCGGGCGTGACCAATGAGCAGTTCAGGAACCTTAGAGCCAAGGGCACGAGAAGACCCGGTAGAATCGTGCCAAGCATCACTATATCCGGATCCAACCAAGGGCTCAGGCTACGGTTTGAGCTGCCCAAAGGCGGTTTCGCCACCACCGTTCTACGCGAGTTCATGAAAAACGAGCCCCAAATCGATTGAAACTCGTTTATGAACCCTGTTCTATAGCTTCCTTATGTTTCACTTACCCTGATCGATCATAGGTTTCTCAGTCTCTACCTTATTTAAAAAGAGAAAACAGGGTCATAGAACAGCAAAGCGGGGATATGATGAGTCTGTTCGACAAGGTGGAGGTCATGGACTTCCTGATTAACGTGCTCAAAGACCATGAGAAGTCGCTTGACGCCTTGATATCGCGTGCCGAGAACGTTCTAGCCGAGAACGAGGAAAAGCTCGGCGTGAATGGGGGCTCACAGGACTCCCCCATAAAGATAGTTCTTAAAGATTGGCCGGAGTTCAAGCGCAGACTCGAAAACGTAGAACTCGTCTGTTTCGACATGGTGGATCAGGTCTTCATAGTTTCTGTTAAAACCAAACAGAAGGTGTACGAGTACAGGGAACGGGTGCCAGAGCCCGTTTTAGAGGTTACCAGCCTAGGAAATGTGCATGGGGATTCACCGCAGCGAAAAGACAGGCTTAAGATTGGCCTTGAACTCGTCTGCAAGAAAGAAGCGGCTGGGAAAATAGACGAAAATGAACACAAAATGACCTGCGACATCGACCCCCAGTACACGAGAAAGTGGCTATCGGATGAACTCAGCGTCCATCAAGACTTCATCGTCTGCGGCGACATCGAGCTCTAGCTAGAGTCTAGATCCTCTGGGCTATGTATCTCGATCAGGCTTTTCGCCTTGGCGTAGTATCTTACGACGTTTTCTCCCTTCTGTGTGAGGTCGTAGGTAACCTTCGTACGCTTGTCCCGGGGGTCACCCTGGTTCTCGGACAACAAGCCCTGGTTCAAGAGGGACTTCAAGATTCCTTGAAGGGGCTTCCATGACAGGTTGGCGCTGTACATTATCTGTGTCGGTTTATTTGACCCGCTTTTAACCTCCTTGAGGACATCGATGTATATTTCGAAGCGGGACCTTCTTGAAGTCATGAACCCCACAGATGTTCAATGATTCGAGAGATTATTATATAATTATTTTGGATATAACAGTTCCATATGATGATGGATCTATGATATTGAGTTAGAAAAACATGTTTTTTTATTCATCTTCAACGGCATTCATTGCATTTAACTTATCCTGAGCATGTAAAGTCCTCGATATATGTGTGACTTTACGACATACATTTTCTTAATAGCTTCATTCGGCGAGAAACGTTCGGCATAAACCGCCGTATAAAGGATTGGAGACAAGCCAATGAATAGAAACAAGTTGCTGGGAAAGCGACGCGGTATGACCGGTCTTGAGACCGCCATCATACTCGTGGCGTTCGTGATAACCGCGGCTGCGTTCGCGTTCGTCGTCCTGAACATGGGTTTCCTGACGGCCGAGAAGGCTCAGTCAGTAATCAGCTCAGGCATGACCGAGGCAGCCTCGGCGCTGCTAACGGATAGCGGCATGATCGCTCAGTTTGCGAACGTGAGTGGTGACCAGAGCGACATCTGTCTCACCAAGCTGATTTTCTACCTGAAGCTATCACAGGGTCATGAGCCCATAGACGTCGACGACGCCGTGATGGTGGCGACCTACACGAACCAATATGGCCACGGCGAGATCTACGCAGCAAACGGTACCATAATGACGATATCCGGCGTGAACAGCGACGGCGATTCACTACTAGAGACTGGTGAGAAGTTCAAGGTAGAGATCGACTTCACTGAACTACCAAATAGTGGTCTAGACCCTGCCTCGACTGACTGGACTGAGAAGTACGCTCACCCGTACGAGGAGTTCAGGATCGAGCTAAGGCCCTCAGCGGGCGCCGTGTTGACCGTCGAACGTCAGATCCCGGCCGTATACAGCGCAGTCATGACCATAGAATAGCGTCATCTCCTTCCCCTTTTTTAATTTCACCTAGAAATCAGGTTAAACCAGGAGTGAAACATGGAAAATAGACCGATAATCCCTTTCAAACAGCTAAACATCGGGGATAACGACCCAGTGTGTGGTGATCTATAAACCTTTTAAAAAAATTCGATGGAGGTGAGACTGATGGCTGAGGACAAGGACTCATTACTAGATTTAAAGTCAGAATTATCCGCGTTGACGACAGATCTAGGCGATGGTGAGCCCGAGGGAGAGCCTGTCGACGTCGGCAGCGAGATGATGGACCTCAAGAGGCGGATGGACAAGTCTGACCAGGAAATGAGGGCCATGACCGAAGCCATGAAGTCCACGCTGCTCGATGTCCGAGCGCTGATGCAGGACATGGACAACCCGTTCAACATGCTCCGCGAGATGGGCGTCGACAAACTCGTCAACAAGGCAGTCGAAACCGTCGAAGACGAGGTAATGAAGCAGAAGAGAGAAGAGTCAAAGAGGCGGATGGCTGGCAGAGAGGAGGGGCCCGCAGCGATAGTCACACAATACGGCGGAGCCGCACCGCCCCCAACGTCCCCACCCGCATATTCGCCCCCGGCTCCGTCGCCGCAGCCGAGCCAGCCCGCAGGAATAAGCCGGTCTCCTCAACAACCGCCAAGCCAAGCAGATTCAACGCCCCCCAAGATGAGTGAAACCCCTGCATCACATCCAGGGATGGGTAAACCCGCGCCTCAGCCACAGACAGGGGCAAGCCCATCTCTGGATGGTGACCTAGATTCCCTGAGGAAGAGGTTGTCAGTCAACGAGCAGGCGGTTCCTCTGATCTTAAGCCGTATCTCCAGGACGGAGGAGGCCATCGACGAGCTCACCAACACCGTCCACGAGCTGGTGGAGGGGCTAAAAGGGGCATCGCCCTACGGCGAGAGAGCGCCCCGGCACAGACCTAGCCACCTTGATAGACGGGGGATGAACGCGCTAGTAATGCCGGAAAACTCCGGGGAGGTGTACTACGAGGCGTATATCAGCCTCGTGGCCGACTACCTTGTCCTCAGATTCGGTGAGAAGGGCTCAGAGGAGATACTCCTCGAGGGGATGTACAAGGAATGGGCGTCCCCGAGGGTGGTTAGAGACATAATGGACCACTTCTCGACGAGCGCCAGGACCATGGATAGAGGAAGCAGCGGCCCATCCCTGGGGCTCGGCACGATCAACTCCGATGTGGAGGACAAGATACTGGTGACGTCACTATTACGGAACCTCGACAAGCCAGCCGCTGAATGGACCGAGCCCACCCACCTGTTCTTGTTACTCGCCCTGGTCACGAGGGCTAGAGAAAACAAAATCAACAGGGCATAGAAATGAGCTTCCTCGACAGCGACAACGCGAACATTCTAAAACTGAACAACCCCGAGCTAGACCGGAAGATAGGCGGGCTACCCCTCCCGTCCCTCAGCCTGGTTGAAGGCCCCAACGACGCGGGGAAAACCATTCTCGCCCAGCAGGTGACGTACGGGGCCCTTACGGCAGGTAAAAGAGTCGTATACATCACCACCGAGGACACCGTCAAGGGGCTCCTCACCAACATGGAGCGGCTGAACTGGAGCATCTCGGACTACTTCCTGGTGGGAAACTTCAAGATCACGACCCTCAACACCATCAACATGAAGTGGAACCAGGAGATCTCCAAGTACTACCTGATAGCGTTAACCAACTACATAAGACAGAGAGCCAGCGTATACGACATAGTCGTAATCGATGCCATGACCCACCTCATGACACACGCGGACGAGAGCGACATCCTCGACTTCTTCAGCACATGCCGGTTCATCGTGGACCAGCTCGGCCAGACCTTCTTCATAACTATGCACCCCTACGCCCTCGACCAGGATCTGTTGACTCGTATCAGGTCTTTCTGCGACGGCCACATAATCCTGGAGATCAAGACGTTCAGGGACAGAACGGCTCTAACCATAAACGTCGCCAAGCTCAAAGGAGCGACGAAAAACGTCAACGACGTCATAAGCTTCGAGGTGAACCCGGCCTACGGGATAAAGATACTGCCCTTCTCATCGACCAGAGGATAGCCGTAACCACCTTTCCTACTATGTGTTACCACTCTATAATTCCTATAAACAATGGAACTCGCTTGAAATACGAATAGTTAACCCGGAACCCTAAAGAGGTTGTTACTTGGAATCCTTCGAGGCTATTGGTAAGAGCTTTGCCGGCTACGGCACAGACGCTAAAGTCAGTGTTGAGGGGCAGATCTCTAGGCTCGAGGGGTTCAACAAGAACTGGGAAAGGCGGGTGAAGAAGAACCCGTATTTCAGGCTGTACATGAGGAGCCTCTTCAAGAAGAAGGAGATCGAGCCCCCCACCCTCGTTGACAGCCTCTCTAGGGAGATGGGCGCCCTCGAGGAGCCCAACCTCATATACCCTGTTGGAGACCCCGTGTTCGTCCACATCCTTGTCGAGGGAAAGAACAAGGATCTACTCTACAAGCCGATCGAGCCCCGCCTATTGTTTGACAGGGACTGGATACTGGCTGAAGTCGAGAAACGGATCGCCCTCTCCATCGACGACACCATCTCATTCAAGTCGACCGAGGAGAAGACGGACTACCTGAACGCGCTCCTCAAGGACATAGTCCTGGTCAACAGGAAGCTGAAGCCGAGGGCCAGGAACCTCGAGCAGGAGGAGGACGAGAAAAAGGGGTTCCTGTCGAGGTTCAGGCAGGGCAACCTGGACAGGATCGAGCTAGACCCCCTCAGCTACGAGATGCTCAAGTACGAGATATACTGCGAGAAGGTTGGTTCAAGCATCCTGGAGCCCTTCATACGTGACATCTACATAGAGGACATCCACTGCAGCGGCCTCGGACCCATCTACATAGATCACAAGATCTTCAAGACCATGGAGAGCACCATAGTATTGGAGACGTCGGAGGGGCTTGACGGCTTCGCCCTCAAGCTCAGCGAGATTGTGGGTAAACCTGCCAGCCACAGGGAGCCCATCGTGGACGCCAAGATGCCTGACGGGTCGAGGCTGAACCTGGTGTACGGGGAGGACGTCTCGGCCAGGGGCAGCAACTTCACCATCCGTAAGTTCGCCGTGAACCCCATCAGCATCTGCCAGATCATTCACTGGGGCACCATGAGCAGCCTTGCGGCCGCCTACATATGGATGCTACTGGAGAACAAGATGAGCATATGGATATGCGGGGAGACGGCGTCCGGGAAGACTACAAGCCTCTCGGCCCTCATGACGTTCATGCCCAGGGACTACAAGATCGTCAGCATAGAGGAGGTCCCCGAGGTCTATGTGCCGCATAAGAACTGGATACGGGAGGTCGTCAGGGACACGGTGGACTCGGGGAGCGAGGCGGGGGTCACCATGTTCGCGTTGCTCAAGGCCGCCCTCCGGCAGAGGCCCACCTACATCATCGTCGGCGAGGTGAGGGGCGCGGAGGGCAACATCGCTTTCCAGGCCATGCAGACCGGCCACCCCAGCATCGCCACCTTCCACGCGGCGACTGTGGGGAAGCTAGTCCAGAGGCTCACCAACTTCCCCATCAACGTCCCCAAGACCCACGTGGACAACCTTAACGCGGCCCTCTTCCAGAGCGCCGTCCACGACTACGAGACTGGGAAATACAAGCGCCGCGTCCTCACCATCAACGAGATCCTCGGGTACGAGCCGGCCGACCAGGCCTTCAACTTCGTAGAGGTCTTCAGCTTCGACCCCTCCACCGACAAAGTGGTGTTCAGGGGGCTGGGCACCAGCTACCTCCTAGACAACAAGATCGCAATAATGAAGGGTTACACGGGGATCGAGGTCAGGAAAATCTACGACGAGCTGTTCATGAGGGCGGAGATCCTCGAGTACATGATAGCCCTAGGCATATTGGAGTACGACGACGTGCTGGACACGATCCTCTACATCCAGGGCGTCGGCATCGAGGAGGCCCACGCGAGGCTAAGACGCCAAGCATTGATGAAGCTGGGCCATGGCATCGAACAGGAGATCAAGAGCAAGGTGAATCAGGATTGATCATCGAGAGGGAGAGGCTGACAAAGTTCGTCGAGGGTCTCAGCAAGGGAGACAAGATAGAGTTCGAGTTCCCCTTCTTCATGCTCTACCTGCGGTCCATCACGTCTGGCACCATCACCAGGGTCCTGATGCTTCAGGTGGCCTCGGAGAAGCTCATCTTCAACAGCATCATGCCCTACCTGAAGAGGATAATCGTGTTGATGACCCAGTGGCGGTACCCCCAGGCGAAGGCCACGGAGATCATTAGCTCAGAGGCCCCGACGAAGGAGTTCAGCGACTTCCTGTTCAAGTTCAGCCAGAGCATCGCCTCCGGCGAGCCGGTGAACCTGTTCATAGAGAAGTACTACACCAACTACATGGCGGAGTTCGAGTCGTCGCGCATGCAGGCAATTAACCGGCTGAAGACTCTCAGCGACGCGTACCTCCCGATGCTGAGCATCACCCTGTTCATGACCACCACGATGCTCATCTCGTCCATCTTCTACGACCCAGCCATAATGATACTGCTGGCCATCATGATAGTTATCATCGTGAGCTTCATA
>Ga0272441_10006114_pt1 | contig 20432 bp, 44 predicted proteins | sample SSMProp6N_FD_193582 | JGI IMG/M metagenome (GOLD analysis project Ga0272441, IMG submission 193582) | Marine sediment archaeal communities from Little Sippewissett salt marsh, Falmouth, MA, United States - SSM-Prop-6N | ecosystem: Environmental > Aquatic > Marine > Wetlands > Sediment ...
TACAAGGATTAAAAAAGGATTCTAAATTAAAAGGAAAGATATTGTAAATGGAAAAAATAATAATTAATGCAGAAAACACCCAGATGGGAAGGATAGGAAGTTATGCTGCTAAGCAGGCTCTTTTAGGAAATGAGATAATAGTTCTAAATTCAGAAAAAGCAGTTATTAGTGGGAATAAAGTTCCCAGTCTTACTAAATATAGAACAAGAAGACAGATGGGAGGAAGTTCATTAAAAGGTCCAAAAATTTCAAAAGATACTGAAAAGATATTAAAAAGATGTATAAGAGGTATGCTCCCAGATCATAGAACCGGAAGAGGGAAACAAGCATGGAAAAAAATAAAATGTTATAATGGTATTCCTGCTGAATATAAAGAAGCTAAGGCAATAAAAATAACTAAAAAACTTCCTACAAAACATATTACATTAAAAGAATTAAAAGCAAAATTATAAAATGAAGATAGGAGAAGGAAGCATAACAATAAGCGGTAAGAGAAAGACAGCAATAGCAAAAGCTACAATAAAAAAAGGGACAGGAAAGATAACAATCAATAAAAAAAATTATGAGAGCCTTTCTTTTCTACATAAGCTTATGATAACAGAGCCTGTTGATATTACAAAAAAAGTTTTGGGTAAATTTAATTTTGATATTTCAGTAGGAGTTAAAGGAGGAGGAATTGAAAGCCAGATGGGTGCTGCTAGATTAGCAATCTCAAAGGCCTTAGTAAAATTCACAGAAAGTCAAGATCTAAGAAGGGCTTTATTAGATTATGATAAGAATCTTCTTGTTGCTGATACTAGGAGAAAGGAGCCGAATAAACCTGGAGATAGTAAGGCTAGGGCAATGAGGCAGTCAAGTAAGAGATAATTATTCCTTTTTCTCAAATTTCTTCTGCACACTATTAAACAACTCAGCAGAAATAATAGCCTTATGTCTTCCCTGCAAAATTTGATTATCAAATTTTACCTTGCCAATATATGTAAAATTCTTTAAAATCTTCTTAATACCATTAACAGACATATTATGATTTCTTGCAATTTGATTCAGGCTTTGATTATTTAGAAATTCCTGAAAAATTTCTCTTACTTCATCACTATTCTCAGCAGGAACTAACTCTCCATCTTGCATTTTGTATCCAAAAGCAGGCCTGGATACAATCTTCCCTTTTTTTGCAGTTTCTATCATTCCTTTTTTTAGATTATCATTATCTGACTGAAATCTTCGAAAAGTTTCTAGAAGCTGCCAATTAATCTTCTCATTAATATATTGTTTAAAATCTTCTGGATTTTTTGGAGCAAATTTATTACAAACAGAACAAAGAACAAAATTATTATTAACAAGCAAACCTTCACCCATTGGACTATAATAATTGCATTTAATACATTTAAATCCAGATTTTTCTAATATCTCTTTAGGGTTCATTTTAATATTTTATCAAGTTCTTTTATTGTTTGTTTATTATCCTTAAATAATATTGTTCTCATTCCAAGTTTTTTTCCTTGTTTAATATTCCATTTTTGATTATCTATAAAAACCATTTCTTGAGGTTTTAGTTTTAATTTTCTGAATAAAAGTTTATAGAACTTAGGGTCTGGTTTTCTCAAACCTATATCACATGATACAAGAATTAAATCAAATTCTTTAGTATCTTTTTTTCTAATTAAAGCTTGTTTTGATAAATGCCATTGATCTGAAAATATTGCTATTTTATATCCTTGCTTTTTTAGTTTATGAGCTAATCTAAAAAGTTCTTTATTTTTTTTAAAATAAACATCATAAGATTTAGTAATTATTTTTTCAAGCTTTTTCTTATCCTTTTGAAGATTTTTAGAGATTATAGACATTAGTTTTGCTTTTGTTATCTTGCCCTCTATTGATCGAGCATAAGAACTATCTATAGCATCAAACCATTGATCTAATTCAATATTTAGTTTTTTTGCTATTCTCATATGAACACTTAGATTATGATGTTTTCTTATTGCTTTTTTTGAATATTTTCCTAATTCTAAAACAGCTCCAACATCAAATATTATTGCTTTGATTTCTTTTTCTCTTTTTTTCATAGTTTTTCTAAGATTTCTTTAGTTTTAATTGTATCTCTTAATGGACTAGGAGATTCATTTATGATTGTACAGTTGATTTTATGCTTTTTCAAAGCTTGTAATAATTCTTTAATATCTTTTTCAGGAGTAGTTTGATGAGGAAGAGTAGTTTTTGAAAGATCCACTCCAGTCATATGAAAATGAAGATCTTTTATCGGTTTTACTTTTTTAATTATTTCTTCGTAACTTAAATTTTCTCTTGCAATAACATGCGAGAAATCTATACAGAGGTGACAATTAGTCTCTCTTTTAAGTTTAATAAGTTCATCAATAGTTCCAAATTGACTTGGCTTTCCCATTGTTTCAGGAGCAAGAACAACATTCCAATGTTTTTGTTTAATTTGTTTTTGGAGATCAAGTATCTGAGCCTTTATAATTTCAAAAGTTTCTTCTTCACTTTTACCTGAATAAAAACCAGCATGAAAAACAATATACTTAGCTCCAACTAAATGTCCTATTTCGCCGCATTTTAAAATTCTTTTTTTACTAGCTTCAATCTTTTCTCTTTCTTTTGAATTAAGATTAATAAAATAGGGGGCATGAATGCTTAACTTTAATCCTAATTTTTTATTTAACTCTTTAATTTTCTTAGCATCAGAAGGCTTCATCCAAACATTATATGTAAACTCTATTTCAACTGCATCTAAGCCTAGCTGTTTAATTTTTTTAAATCCCTCTTCTCCACTGCCTCCTGATCCTGCAGGTCCTAAACATATCCTCTTTTGCATTTTTTAAATAATTAAGGGTTTTCTATTTCTATGATTTACAAAATCTGAATAACTTCTTTTAGACCCATAATAGGTATAATGGGCTACTCTATCTGCTAGATTAACTATTGGATATCTTTGGTCAAATCTAGCTCCACAAAATAAACTAACAACAGATTTTCCAATATCTAATACATCTGCAATCATATCTCTTGCATATAAACGTTCAGTAGAAAATTTTTCTCCGTCTATATAAATCTGAAGTCTTTGTAAATCAGGAGATTCTATTTCCCCATCTAAAAGACTAGCAGATATTGCTCCAAGTAATTGTCTTTTAGGAATTCTGATTTTGTCTTCTTTTCTTACTGAAACAAATCTATATTTTCTTCTTCCTAATGATTTTACAATATCTCCATGAGATCTTCTTTTGGGAAGTTTGACATCACTTTCAATAATATCAAGGGGATTAGATGAAAATACTGCCACATGGATCTCGTTTTTTCTTCCATTATTTGATTCGTCCTGACCTATATTAATTATCATTTTCAAATTCCTTAATTAATTTATTATAACATTCCTTACAAATATGATATTTTTTAACATCATTTCCTTCTGGAGGGCTAAATAGCAATGCTCCAAAATCATCTAGTTCTTGTTTGCATTTGTCGCATATAGGTTTTATTGCCATAATGTTTTATGTTTTTCAAGTTTTTAAGTTTTGGTGGGGGTAACCTTTTTATAGTCCTTAACTTTATTCTTAATATGACAGAAAGAGGCCAAGTCTGGAAATGTGAAATTTGCGGGAACATAATTGTAGTTGTTCATGACGGGGCTGATTCTTTAGTTTGTTGTGGTAAACCTATGAATTTACAAAAAGCAAAAACTTCTGATGAAGGTAAAGAAAAACATGTTCCAGTAATTAAAGGTAAGAAAGTTAAAGTTGGAAGTATTCCTCATCCAATGGAAAAAGAACATTATATTGAATGGATTGAAGCTAGTGATGGAAAAGAGATATCAAGAATATTTCTTACTCCAGATCAAGAACCAGAAGCAGAATTTTGTTTTGAAGTAAAATTAGCTAGAATATATTGTAATGTTCATGGATTATGGAAAGGAGGTGAATAAATGTTATCAAATATACCTAAAGATCTTTCAAAAGTTTCAAAGGAAAACATAGATAAAGAGATTTTAAGAGTAGGCATGATTGCTGAATTAGATGCAGTTAGCTTATATGAACAATTAGCTGCAATGGCTAATGACTCAGATATTAAAAAGATTCTACTTGATATTGCAAAAGAAGAAAAAACCCATATTGGAGAATTTGAAGCTTTACTTTTAGAAAGAGACAAACAACAAGTTGAAGAACTAGAAGCAGGAAAAAAAGAAGTTAAAGAAGAGCTAGCTAAATAATATGAAAAAAGATATGATTCTAGAACCCAGAACTAAATATAATTATAAATCTAATCCTAAAACTTTTTATGATGTAATAATAATCGGAACAGGAATAGTTGGTTTTTCTACAGCAATGTATGCTTCAAGATTAGGATTAAAAACTTTGATTATTGGAGAGATGATTGGAGGAACAATTGCTCTTACAGATAGTGTTGAGAACTGGCCTGGAATTGTTTCTATATCTGGTATGAATCTTGCTAAACTTGTTGAAAATCATGCAAAAGATTATCCAATAAATATTTCACAAGAAATAGTTAAAAAAGTTGAAAAAATTAAGATTAAAACGCAAAGATATTTTAAAGTTAAGACCAAAGAAAATGATTTCTCAGGTAAAACAGTTGTTTTTTGTACAGGAACAAAAGTAAGAGAATTAAATGTTCCAGGAGAAAAAGAGTTTAAAGGAAGAGGAGTAAGTTATTGTGCATTATGTGATGGCCCTCTTTTTAGAGATAAAGTTGTAGGAGTTGTTGGAGGAAGTGATAGTGCTGTTAAAGAAGCCTTACTTTTAAGTAGATATGCCAAAAAAGTTTATATTATATACAGAAAACAAAAGTTAAGAGCAGAACCTATAAATCTTAAAAAATTAGAAGAAAAAATAAAACAAAAAAAAATAGAGATCATTAGTAATACAAATGTTAAGGAAATACATGGAGATAAACTAATAAAAAGTGTTATTTTTGATAAACCCTATAAAAAGAATAAAGAATTCCCTATACAAGGTTTATTTATAGGAATAGGACACATATCTCTAAGTGAATTAACTAAAAATTTAGAGATAAAATTAAATAAAAAATCTGAAATAATAATTAATAAGAATTCTGAAACAAATATAAAAGGAGTATATGCAGCAGGAGATGTTACAAATACTAAATTTAAACAAGCTATAACAGGAAGTGCAGAAGGAGTTACAGCTGCTTATCAGGCTTATGAATATGTGAATAAAGGAGAATTTGTCTTGCCTTGCGGAGAATGCGAGTGATTTAAAAAATGGCTGTCTCAAAAAAACTTAAAAATTTATTTTGGTTTATGTTTTCATTAGCCTTATTTTTCTTATTTTTATTTTATGTTATTCTCCAATTTGGAAAATTAACAATTATTTTTTATGTCCTTATATGTATGTATGCTTTTATTAAACAAAAAACAATAAGAAATCCGTGGATTCCAGGAATTGTAGCTTTTGGATTTTTTCTTATGAATATTGTATTTGCAGCTATTTTTCCATTACTTATAGATAATTTTAATAAAGACTTAGCTTCAATTTTGACTTTTATAATAATGATTGTTTTTTTAATAATAGTATATAAGGGAAGCAAGAAATTAAAAAGAACTTAATCTTCTTCGGTTTCATATTCTAAAAAAGGGTCTTCAATTGTTAGTTCATAAGCTTCAACATCACTAACTCCGCAATAAAGTTTTGCTAATTTATTTTTTAATCTTATCAATCCTCCTGGAAAAATAACATTATATAAATCTGGTTTTTTAGATTCTGTTTTTGGAATCTCATTTCTTGTTGCTAATATTTTCATTCCTGAAAATTCTCTTGTTTTATAATCAAACAAAAAAGTTATTGGATAATAATATCTATTTTTATTTTTATCAAATTTTGCAATATGTCCTAATATACCTAGTTTATTATTTTTAAGAATATGGATCTCATTGACCCCTCCCCATTCTCCTCTTGCAAATTGATTTTGGATTATTTCTGCCCTAGTTAAAACTCTTGGAGATAAAGACTTAATAGAACTTAAGATAGTAAAGCCTATTTTTCCTCTTCTTCCTTTTCTTCCCTGAGGCCTTGTAAATACTGCAATATCATTATTATCTAATTGAATAAATCGTATATCCTTCATTCCCCATGGACCTTTACTAAAATAATTTATCTTATCTAATTTTTTTCCTTTATAAAAAACAGTCCTAAAACTTAAACCTAATTTATTTGATTTTTGAAGAGTTTCAACCCCTCCAATAAAAAAATTATCTTTAAGAAAACTAATAAAAGGGTCTTGTAAATCAAATATTGGAAAGTTTTCAACTAAATGCCAACTAGACTGGCCTTTTATCCTTTTAAAAAACATAGCTCTTGAACCTATTTCATGTTCTCTTGGTTCTACTCTTCCTAAGATGTAAGTCGATCTTTTTATTTTAAATGGAGCAGTTATATTATAAACATCTTTATTCTCTATACCGAAGAACTTTATTTTCTTAGTTTTTTTAACTGATTTTTTATTATAATGAGATAATAAAGTTTTGATTTTATGTCCTTTATTCATTTTGATTTATATTCCTTATCTCAATAATGCTTATATATATTTAAATGCTTTATTAATATGGTTGAAACTTATCATTGTTTAAGATGCAATGGAATAATGAGAGAGATTAATTCTGGAAAAAATTATATTATGTATAGATGTGAAAAATGCGGAGATGAACAGCCCCTTATGAGGAATAATGAAGAAAGAGAAAATCCAGGCCTTGAACAAAAAGCAGATAAGGCTTAGGAATAACTTTTTGCTTCGCAATATTTTCTAAATAAATCAATTTGATCTTCTGTAAGATCTTCAACTCCTTTTGCTTCAAAAGATTCAATTGAAGAAGGAGTTGTTTCTCTTTGAATAACTCCTTTTGCAGCAGCTCTTAAACATAATGTTAAATCTCCATTTTCAGGAATCTGATATGCAAATTTTCTATCATTATAAGAAACTACTAATTCTCCTCTTCTAATTCCAATCATTATTCTTCTTTCAAAAAGCATATCTTAATGAACTCTATAAACTTTAAAAACATTTATATAATTCTATTTGCTTTAATAAATATGGCAAAAAAAAGAGTGTATTTTCCAACATTTTGGACAATAATTTTGTTGTTAGCTATTGCCTGGCTTTTAAAAGAGATGGGCTATCTTAATGTAGATATTCCTTGGCTTCCAACAATTCTTATCGTGATAGCTATTGGGGCTATTGTCAATCATTATGGAAAGTTGAGAGAGTAAATTGAAACAAAAAACAAAATATATTATTATTGGAATTATAATTATTATTCTAATTGGTTTAATATCTTTTCATTTTTATTTTATGAGAGATCCAGATATAAAAATCCCAAAAGGAGATATTATTGTTTCTCCTGCCTCTGGAACAATAATTAAAATTATTGATTTAGATGATGTTGATGATCTAGAGATTGAAAAAGGACTTATTGGAAAAATCAAAACAAGTACAAAAGAAGTCTGTGATGAATGTTATCTTATTTCTATTTTTATGAGTCCTTTAGATGTCCATATTCAAAGAGCTTCAGTAAATGGCAAGGTAATAAGTGTTGAGCATAAGAATGGGACATTATATCCTACCACTAGTTTTGAAAAAGCTTTAACAAATGAAAAAACAGAAACAATTATTGAAAATCCAGATATAGGAAAAATAAAAATAATCCAGATTGCTGGATTTGTTGTTAGAAGAATAGAAAATTGGCTAGAAATAAATCAGGAATTAGAGCTTGGAGAAAAAATTGGATTAATTAGATATGGAAGCCAAGTAAGCATTATACTTCCAAAGCAAAAAGTAGAACTTGTTGTGAATGAGGGAGATAGTGTTGAATCTGGAAGTTCTATTATTGCAAATATAATATAGAGATATATAAAAAATAAGTTTTTCTAGTTATTATATTCCTACAAAAAGAGAATATGGCCAAAGGAGATTTGAAGAGCTTCTTATAGATCTAAGAATAGATACTGACTCAAAATATATTCATCAATTAAGACAAGCTTGGGATCAAACAGCATGGAATGAAGTATTTCAGCCTGCTAAAGTTTTAAGAAAAATAAAAGAAGCAGATCCTGAATATCCTAGAAATCTTAGAATGCTTCAGAAACATTTGAAAAATGTTCGATTTGCTACTGCTGCACGATAGAAATCTATAAAAAACCTAGATTTTTTCATCTCTAATAAAAAAATGGTGATATATTCACATTCTAGACTATCTACATATGAACAATGTCCTCTTAAATTTAAGTTTAGATATATAGATGAACTTGAAGAAGGAGACAGTATAGAGGCATTTATGGGAAAACAAGTTCATGAAACTCTTTTTTTTATATATACAAAAGTTAAAGAAAAAAGATTTCCTACTCTTCATCAGGCATTAATTTTTTATAAAGATTTATGGGATAAAGAATTTCATCAAAACATAAAAATTGTTAAAAGAGACTTAACTGCAAAAGATTATTTTGAAAAAGGCCTAATATTTCTTGAGCAATATTACAGAAAACACATCCCATTTGATGAAAATATATTATCAATGGAGAAAAGAATATTAATTGATCTAGAAGGGGATGGAAAGTATATGGTTCAGGGTTTTATTGATAAACTAATTTATAATGAGCAAGAAAATGTATATGAGATCCATGATTATAAAACAAGTAATTGGCTTAAATCCCAAGAAGAGCTTGATCAAGATAGGCAATTAGCACTATATTCTCTTGGACTTAAGGATTTATATCCAGATGCAGATAAAATTGCCTTGAAATGGTATTTTTTAAAACATGGAGTTGAAAAAACTTCATTTAGAACAAATGAACAATTAGAAGAATTAAAAAATTCTATAAAGATATTAATTAATGAGATTGAATCTGCTCAAGAATGGCCTGCTAAAAAATCAAAACTTTGTGATTGGTGTGGATTTAAAAATAGATGTCCTGCTTATCAAGAAGAAATAGATGTTGAATCATTATTAAGAAATTCTGAGGAAACATTTATAAACAGTTCTTAGGACTATATAGGATGGTTAATGGAACTGTAAAGTTTTTTAACAGAACAAACCACTATGGATTCATAGATGGCGAAGACGGAAAAAGCTATTTTGTCCACCAAACCGGCTTAAAGGAAGGAGTCTCTATAGACGAGGGAGACAAAGTTTCTTTTAAGGCTGTTGAGGGAGATAAAGGACCAAAAGCTGAAGAAGTTGAAAAACTTGAAGAAGGACAAGAAGCAGGAGAAGATACAACTGCAGATGCTGAAGAAGCAGAAAGCGATGTTGTAGAATTCGAAGATGCTTCAGAAGAAGAAGAATTAAAAAAAGCAGCATAATTAGTAAACTAGTTCTTAGTTTAGTTTTTATTGTACTTTGATTTTTTTTACTTAGCTAGAAGCTTAGATAAATTTATAAGAAAAGAGTTCTTAAGGATAATATAAAAAGAGGAAAAATGGTTTTACAATACAAACTTAAAACAAGTAATAAATGGAAAGATTATAAGGGAAAAGACAAACTCAAACTTGGAGTTAGTAAATATGATTTTAGGCTTCTTAGCAGTAATAGGAAAAAAATACTTGTTGAAAAAGGGACATATACAAAAGTCATGAAAAGATTCAGACAAATTGAGTTTTTCAAGCATAAAGGATAAATATGAAAATAAGATTATTTTCAATTGTTCGCTTTAAGAGGTAAAGCTTCACAAAATGCCAACAAAAAAACAAACAGCAAAATTCAAAAAACAAGGTCAATATCCAAGAAAAACAAAAAATTGGATAAGATATAGGCAAAAAGATCCAAAATTATTTGATCAAGAAAGTTTTAGAAATGTTCCTCTTTCTCATACAGAATATAAGGGCAAAATAAAAGGACAGAGAGCGATTGTGGGTAAGCTAAAAAAAACAGAAAAGTGGAAAATCCAAAGTGTCTTAAAAAAAATAAAAAGCAATGTTTAAAAGAACATATATCTTAATATATAAAAGATGGTGATGCAACATTTAGTAGAAATTTGGAATCAGCTTGTTTATTTTTCAAAGCTTACCTTACAAAGTAATGTTATATGGCCTGTGTTGCCTTTATTTTTAGCTACAATTCTAATTATTATTTATTTTGGAATATATAAAGAAGAACATGCAGATTGGAATACTCATTTATCAAATACTTTTGTCCTTATGTTTGTTTCTATTGCTTTGTTGAGATATATCTATGGACTTGGGGAAGAAATAACAGGATATAATTATTTTTTTTATTTAGATAAAACCTTAGCTACAGTTATATTATTTGCAGTTGGAATAATTATGGTTAGATTTAATTTTGAGCATCTATTGCCTAATAAAATTACAAAATATATGAGTTCTCCTCTTAGTGTAAATCTACTTGCTTATGCTATAATCTTGTTTGTTCACGCTGAAAATAAGATTACATGGCATTCATATATTGCTCTTTTAATAATGATAATTATTTTATTTGGGGTTCTTCTTTTATTAGGATTATTTACAGGAAGATTTTCAAAATATGTTGAAAAAGAAAAAGCAAAAGAAAGAAGAACTAATGTTAAGGAGGCTGCTTTTCAGATTAAAGAAATGAAAAATGAATTAAAAAGGAGAGAAAAAGAGTTGAAACAATTAGAATTGAAAAAGCTTGAAAAGCAGAAAAAAGAAGCAGTTAGTTTGAAAAAAATTATTAAGAAAAAGGTTAGATAAGTTTATAAACACATAATTAGTTAAATTTTCATAAGGTAAGGTAATATAATAGATAGATTTAATGAATAGATTTCTAAGTAAATAAGATGGAGGATAATAATGGATTCAGATAGGGAAATGCATAAAGCAACATGTTCTGACTGTGGAAAGGAATGCGAAGTTCCGTTTAAACCAACACAAGGTAAACCAGTTAGATGTAATGATTGTTTTAAAAAGAACAGACCCCAAAGAAGCTTCGGTGGCGGAAGAGGCGGAGGCAGAGGCGGAGGCAGAGGCGGAAGAGGCGGCGGCTTTAGAAGGGAACGAGAAATGCACAAAGCTGTTTGCGCTAAGTGTAAACAAGACTGTGAAGTTCCTTTCAAACCAAGCGGAGATAAGCCTGTTTTGTGTAAGGAATGTTTTATCAAGGAACGAGAAGATCAAGTAGGAAATTTTGATTAATTCTAGTTAGCTAGTTTTTTATTTTTTTGATTTTTTTATTGTTTTAGTTGAAACCTGGATATAGAAATTCTTAAAAACCCTCTATATTCTAAATAATAATGCCTACTTATGATTACCAATGCAATGACTGTGGATTTGAAGCAGAATATCCAAATACTCCTTCAAACAGAGATCCTCCTTGTCTTTCATGCAGAGGAACAAACATGAAAAGACTTCCAAGTCGAATTAATATTGGAGAAGGGCTAGAAGGAAGAGAAGCTAATATAGAAGATGTCTCAGGCCCAATGTTAGCAGGAATAAGAATAGTTTCTGGAGAAGTTGATTGTCCTTGTGGATATCGTGGACAAGGCATTGTTGGTGTTGAGCCAATTATTATTGATAATGGGCCTTCTGAAAATTAAAAACATATAAAAATAGTTTTTAATTAATATTATTATGAAAACAAAAATAGTTCTCACATTTATATGGATAATTATAATTCTCTCATTTCTTATTGGAATTTTCTTGTATAATAAAATGCCTGATCAGCTTGCATCTCATTGGAATGCGAAAGGAGAAGTTGATGATTATATATCAAAATTTTGGGGATTATTTTTAGTCCCAATTATATCTTTAGCAATATTTTTGCTTTTTCTTTTAATTCCTAAAATAGATCCTTTAAAAGAAAATATTCAAAAGTTTAGAGAATATTTTAATGGATTTATAATGCTGATTATGATATTTTTATTTTACATATACATATTAACAATCCTATGGAATCTGGAATATAGATTTAATATGACAATAGCAATTATCCCAGCAATAGCTGTTTTGTTTTATTATGTTGGAATTTTGTTAGAACATGCTAAGAGAAATTGGTTTGTAGGTATTAGAACTCCCTGGACATTAAGCAGTGAAGTTGTTTGGAATAAGACTCATAAATTAGGAGCTAAATTATATAAGATACTTGCAGTTGTTATGCTTATTTCAATGTTTTTTGAAGATTATCTTGTCTGGATTATTTTAGGAGTAGTGTTGATAGGTCTTTTTGTTTTAGTTATTTATTCTTATTTTGAATTTAAGAAGTTGAAAAAGAATTAAGATGCAATATCGAGTATATTCTCAAGCAAAGATTTATTTAAATAAAATAAAGCCTTAAATCTTATATGCCTGAAAATTTAGAAAAAAGATCTGAAGAAAATCAAGATAAAAAAGAAACAAGAGAGATTCCTTGTATGGTGTGTGGATATGAGTCAATGGTAAGGATTAGGTTTAGTAAACTATATTGTCCTCGTTGCGAATATATTGAAGAGTTGGCTGATGGAGGAGATTAATTATTTCTTTCTACTTGCCTATCTAACTTCTCTCCCAACGTCATATAACCCTCTGGATCAGGATCATCAAAAGGATAATCACACTCAGCACCATACAAAACCTTCCTATCAATTCCTCCTCTGCTGCATCTTGCAATATGAAAAGCAATCTCAGTGCAATGATTACATTCTCTTTCTAAACATCTTGGTTTTTTATTTTGTTCAGGCATTTTATTTATCCCTCAAACATTTCTCCCAAATTTCCACATCCCCCACACCCTCTTATAGGGGGACATCTTGGCTTATTTTTATCTCCTTCTTCATCTCCTTGATAATAAGTGTCTTCTAATCTATGCATACATGAATCATTTTCAGTAGTAGAAGTATTAAAAGCCCCAAAGCCACATTCATCACTTCCCAATATGTTTTTAATAAAGTATTCAGGACATTCGTAATTATTGCAATGTCTTATTGGCATTTTCTTAATTAAATACTAGGAGAGGTTTTTAAGAATTATTGTGATTGCCTAAAGTTTTTTACAAAAGCTCTAAACTTTCTAGCCCCATAACCATATTCTTTCAAAACCTGATCTCTGCTTATAATATCTCTAGGAGTTATTCTTATTATTCCTTTTTTCTTATGATAATATTCCACAAGATGAGATAGGCTTTCATTATAAGACTTTGTCCTATGACTATAAACAGACTTTCTTGCCTGAATAAATAATCTTACATCTCTTGGATTTAGATTTAAATTTAATGCTATCCAAGTAGAAGTTGGACCTGGGTTTGAGTATCTTGATCTGGGCATAGTTATAAAGAGGTTAGAAGTATATAAGAATTATTGTGATAAGAAAAGATTAACGCATTGGATATTGGCCATTAGGCGCCCCATCATTATAAACAAAATCTTCTTCGTCAGAGATCTTTGAATCAAAATAACTACTTGCTACAGTACCAACAATCAATCCTCCTAATACCATTCCAACTAGCCCTCCAACCATTCTGCCATTATTCCTAGATTGTGCAAATTCTTCAGCTGTAACTTGTTCTTTTCTTGAAGCTATCCTATCCCTATGAATTTTTTCTCCAATTTTCATTCCACTGAAACTTGCTCCACTCATCAAAATTAATGCTGTTGCTGATCCTGCTAGAAGTTGTCCTGCTGCTTTATAATCCATAGATTATATAAGAAGAAGGAGTATTTATGTTTTATTATACTTACAAACATATAGGTTCTACTAAAGATTTGTTTTTAAATAAATCTTCATATTAATAATAATGGACAAGGAAAATCCAGAAAAAGAAAGAAAAGGAGCAAGATTGTTTCTAATGAGTCATGATTATACTTATGGTTCTCAAGAAAGAGAAGTTTATTTTGATATTTTTGCAAAGATGGTAGGTGATCTTGAAGAGATAAGAAACTTAAGAGAATACTGTGGAATAAAAATTGAAGTTGATAGAATAGAGATAATGGGCATCTCCAGAGGCTATAGGGTTAAATTAAAACAAAGTGTGGAATCTGAGCCAGGAGTTGTTAGGAGATGGCTTGATATTGATGGAGAAGATATTGATACAGAAAGATATAAAGATCCTAATGCTCCTTGGATAAGGCCCCATGTTTAGAGACTATACAAAAACTATAAAAAGAATTTCTCATATCAAAACCTATGACTCTTGAATTTGATGCAAATGGAAAAATAATCTTGCCTGGAGCCATAATGCAAGATAAAGAAAAAGAAAGAAAAAGTATAATTCTGGAAAAATATCAAGTAAAACTAAACAATCCAGCTATAGCTCAATTAAAAATAAAAATTGGGGAAAATCTTAATGCTGATAAAGAATTTTTAATTAAAAAAATTTATAGTTTTTGTGAAAATTTTATTAAGTCAAAATCTGCTAATGTTGAATCTAATCTTAAGGCAATAGGAGGAGTTATTATTGTTGAAGCAAAAAGTTCAATGATGATGTACTCATTTTTAGAAGGTTTGATAATAGATATTAAAGAGATGTATGGAAAATATTCTGATTCTATGGATAAATATGAGATAGTTGTAAAGGGGTCATGGGGAAAAGTATAAAAAGAATTTTTTCATGTGATTATTATGAAAAAGAACAAAAAAAAGAAAAATTCTTCAGTCAACATCAAGGTAGAAAATGTTGATAAGCTCATAAAAGAAGGAAAAAAGAAACGTGAAATCAAATCAAGATGTAAATCTTGCGGCGGATGCGGTTACTTCCTTGGTTTTATTGGAGCAGCTGTTTATTATCTACAAACATCAACTGGATTTTGGAATGGAGTTTTAGGACTTTTGAAATCTTTAGTCTGGCCAGCAATGCTAGTATTTGAGTTGCTTAAATTAGTGGCTGCTTAAAAAAAATGGTAAAAAAGAAAGCAAATAAAACATCAGGACTTGCTATTGCAAGTCTTATCTTAGGTATATTATCGTTTTTTCCTGGATTAGGAATTCTAATTGGAATTATTGCAGTAATATTAGGAATTGTTGCTTTAATTAATGTAAAAAAAGAAAAACTAAAAGGCAGGGGCATGGCAATTGCAGGAATAATATTAGGAATATTAGGCGTTCTTTTTACATTACTATTATATGGATCCTTATTTTACATGTTATCTAATCCAGAAGCAGGAGGATCTTTTACAGAGTCAAGAATAGAATTAAGCAAACAATTACTTCAACAAACAGCAGGAAGTTTAGAACTATATAAAACAAATTTTGGAAATTATCCTGAAAATTTAGAAGAGCTTGCTGAAAATGAATATTTTTATTATCCTATTGATCATTTTATGAATCCTGTTCAATATACTCTTTCTGCAGATAAAAGTTCTTATGAATTGAGAACAGCAGGAGTTGATAAAGAATTAAATACAGAAGATGATCTAATTTATCCTTAATTAAAAATGGCAAAAAAGACATTAAGTAAAAAAAAGAATTTTTTTAGAGCGATATTTCTTCCAATTATAATTTACCTACTTCATATAATCCTTATATTTGGAATGACTATTTATTTTTCTCTTGAATTCTTTTTTTATTCGACAATATTGCTATTGTGTTTTTCTATAGGTTTTTTGATTGTCCTAATACAATCCAAATTCGACTTATTTGATATGCCTTTTGACATTTTGTTAAAGAAAATATTAAAAGTTATATTGATATCAGCAGGAATTTTAGTTTTAATCTCTATATTTGGAGGGCCATTAGCAATTATAATAGTCTCTAAGAACATCTTTAATTATATTTTATTAGCACTCATATTCTTTATCCCAATAATCTTAATTAAAAAATTATATCCTTATAAAAAATGGATTGTGATTTTATTCGTTGTCGTATTTTTTGGAATTTTGTTATATATTGATATAGATCCTTGTATTTTAAGTAATGTAGTAAGAGATCCTACAGGAGATCAGACAGATTGTTATGTAAAACAGGCTTCTTTTGAGAAAAATATAGGTCTTTGTGATAAGATAAATATTTTCGATGGAGGGTGCGGGGATAGGGTTGAACAAAAGAGTCCTAATGCATTTTACCAATGTATATATTTTGTTGAAGGAGGAAATTCTGGAGAATATGTTACAATAGATTGTCTAGATATAGAAAAATATAAGGATAAAAATATAGTTTATTGGGCAGGAGAACTTGCAGGATATAAGACTGAATTCATTGAAAAATATGGGTTTGACAAATTTGTTTCATTTAAGGAAGTCTGCCAAAAAATTATTGAAGAAAGGATAGATAGGGAAAGAGAGAACTGTAAAAACGAAGTCTTAAGCAGAAAAAATAGAGTTAAACTTAAAACCCCTTATAGGTTTTTTGAAGGACAATAAAATGGCAAAAAAATTAATGTTTGGAGTCTCAATGGAAAACATGTCTAACTTTGAAGTTTTCTTATTTAAATTAGGAATACTAGTTTTTACTTTATTTTTAATTAGTGTTTGTCCTGCATGTGCAAATTGGGTAACAAATACTCATTGGGGATGGTTTTTAGGAGTATTTGTAGTTATCTGGATATTTGTTATGAGGGCCTTATGGAGAAAATGAAACAAGAAGATAAAGAGTGTTGCCCAAAATTTGAGTCTAGATTATGGGAGAATAAAATCCATAACTGGAAAAAGAAAAAATTCATAAAAGAAACTATGCCTACTTTTTTTCATACTCCTTTTCCTTGGATAATTAATAAGAAGATGTGGAAGATGTATAATCTTATAATGTCTTCTAAAGCTGGTATGCCTAATAAAAAATGGTTAATATTATTTAGGGATCCTAGTGCATTTAAAACAGAAATATATAGTACTTGTAAAAAACAAGTTAAAAATGCTGAGAATGTTACAATCTCAGGAACATTCGTAAGCCGAGTTTTTGATGGACCCTATAGTCATGTTCCAAAATTTCTAAAAAAGATGGATGAATTTTTAGCTAAAAAAGGCAAGAAAGCTAAAGATTACTATATTCATTATGCTTATTGTCCCAAATGTTCAAAAAAATATGGACATAATTATATGATTTTCTTTGCTAAAATAAAATGAAGACCCTTCCAAAAGACGAGACAATCAAAAAGTGGATAGGTTCTTATAAATCTAAAAAAGATTTTCAAAAAGAAATTGAAAGGAGATTAGAATTTATAGGCGAGGATTATAAGAAAAAAAAGATTAAATTAAAATATATTCTTAAGAGATTAAAGGAGATAAAATGAAAGATAAATCAGTAACAGAATATATTAAAAAACAAAAATCTCCTCAAAAAGAAATTCTAAAAAAATTAAGAACAATAATTAACAAAACAATAAAACCAAGCAGTGAGAGAATGGCTTGGGGAGTTCCTGCATTTAAACAAGGAAAGTTTTATATTGTTGGATTAAAAGATAGTGTTAATTTAGGGTTTGCAGTTAAAGGTTTAAATAAAAAAGATATGGAAAACTTTAAAGGAAAAGGAAAAACAATGAGGCATCTAAAGTTTAAAGATAAAAAAGAGATTAATGAGAAAGAAATAATCAAACTATTAAGGCTTGTTGATAAAAAAGCTAAATGCTCTAGTTGTATTAAATGAAAAAACAAATCAATAAAAAAATTATAGCTTATTCTTTGATAGGAATAATATTTGTGATATTAGGTTTTGTTGTTAACTGGCTTTGGTTTGCTGGAGCTGTTATTGTGATCTGGTTGAATCAGAGAGAGCTGATGAAAATAAAATGACAAAAGCATACAGAGTAGGAGATGTTGTTTTTGACTTAGATGCAAATGATAAACCAGAAGCACAAGAACTCTTAGGCAGATGGTTACACTATAGTAAAGACCATCTTCCTGAATTAGTAACAGAAAATCCTTTTGCAGAAAGAATAGGGCATCTTATAGATCATCCTAATTTCGCTAGAAAAAAATCAACATGTCCAAGAGGAAGTTTTGAAGAACCCAACTGCATGGGAACTGCATTATGGATAGCAAGATTATCAGACCGAGATGAACCTTGTTATGCAATGACTTCAGAAGTAAAGATGCATCTAAATGGAGATCATAGAAAGATTCCAGGAAGCTTTGTCATAACATGGCAGAGGGGGAAAGATCTTATCAATCATATGGGTGTTTATTTGGGAATGCTTAATAATCTGCCAGTTATGTTTGCTCAGCATGGTCCTAAAGGAGATTTTGTTTATGAAGTTTATTATGAGGGTGCAAATTGGAAAAAGTCTGGTTTGACTAAGCCTAAGCATTATGTTCCTGGGGTGTTGGGGGTATAGAAAATACTAAAAAGGCTTTTTTCTTAAGGTTTTAAGAGGTGAAGGGGAAGGAGAGTTCTGATGGGATTAAAATGGTAGAAAATAGAAGGATAATTATTAATTTTGAAGAATTAAAGATAAGTTTTAATGTAGATTATTGTCCTGATTCTAGAGAATATATTTATCATAATAAAAGAATGAAAGATATAAGAGATGTTGCTAAAATTCATCTTAGAGAAGGGCCTTATAAAAAAGAAGAGTTTTTAGAAAGTCTTGTTTCAGTGAGAGTTACTCATTCAAAGACAGGTGTTGATGAGACTTTAGGTATGGAAGGAGAGCATAGAAAGCCCTAATTCACCACAATAATTCTTAAAAAGTCCTAATTCTTAATAAAATTAGCCTTAAAGGAAAAAGAGTTCTGATATATAACAAAATGGTAGAATCTGATGATTGTCGTTACGGTGCAGACAAGTGGGGAAATGATGGATCTCACTTAAGGGAAGAACCCTGTCATTATCCTGCATCTATGAGTGCAAGACCTTATAAACCAGATAGAGAATATATGGCTAGATTAAGAGCCTATGAGGTCATGGCAGTATCAGGAATAGTGACTATCCTAGGACTTACTCTGGTAGGGGCCTCTTTTTTACCATCTAACCCGCGTCTAAAAGAATCTCCAGAACAAATTCAAAACAAAAAAAAGATATTAAGAACTGTGGGCACTATCCCTAGCGGGGCTGGAGGATTGGTTTTACTAGCTTCTGCAACTTATGCTCATCTTCTTGATAAAAGGAAGAAGAGGCAGGAAGAAAAAAGAGAATAGTTCTGATTAATAAAATGAAAAATCCCTTAAGAAAACAAAGATTAAAATCAGGTATTCCTTATGATGATAATCCTAGAGGGGGAGAAATAGTTGTAAATCAATTTATACATAGGCTTCCAAATTTAGAAAGATGTTTAGATTTACTTGCAAAAACACATGGAGATGCAATAGCTATTTTAGAGGATAATGAAGATATTGATTTGGGAGAATATAGGGATAGAAGTGTTTTTAGACATGATTTTGTTTGTCCTACAATAAGATTAATGAATGGTCTTGAGATAGCTCATGCTTTTGATAGTAGTAATTATGGAGCCTCAAAAAAATATCCTCTTGCAATAAATTGCCCTGGATATTATAATGGGGTAAGAGAATTCTTAAGACTTTCAAAAGAAGAACAAGATCCAGAATTAGCTAAACTTAGACAATTAGATCCAGTAAAATATATGCTTAATGTTTTAGCATTAGGAGATAAAAGACCAGGATCAAGAAACTATGCTCTTGTGTTAGGATTTTGTCCACATAAAAGAGTAAGAAGTGCATTGGGAAGGGTAACTAGAAAATGAATAAAGAAAGTGAGATTGCTAAATTAGTTGAAGAATTAGAAAGTGATTCTAGATTTAGTAGGGCAGTATTGGGAATAAATAATGGTCTTGAAAGGCCAACTGATAATAGAAAAAGAATAGTTTTCTTTTCAGAAAAAGTAAGAGTAATTTATAGAAGAACTGATGATGAACATTCTTTAACAGTATATGATGAAGAAAAAGATTTTGTTCCTTTTTCAGATTTGCCAGAAGTTGCATGTGGTAGAGATGCAGGGGAGACAGTTTTGAAGAAACCTGAAAAAACTGAGTTTACAGTGCAAGATGTTAGAGATTATATTTCAAGGTGTTATGAGGAAGATGATGATCTTAGTTATTTGGAAGAAGAGAATAGGGATTAGGGAGAGATAGGGTTTTTGGGGGCGAGTTTGAGGAAGGGATTTGAATATTGGGATGATTGGAAGTGGAGAGAAGAGGATTTTGAGTAAAGGTATAGAAAGCCATAAAAACACCCAACCCATACCTTTCTCATGAATGAAAAACTTCAAAACATCTTAATAATCTTTGCCTCAATTATTATCCTAATAATTTTAATTGTCTTTTCAATAAATCTAATAAAAAATAACCAGCCAAGCAAACTAAAGCCAAACCAAGTCGCAGAAATAATCGATGGAGATACTTTTAGGCTTGAAAATGGAGATATAATCAGATTATTATGCGTCGACACTCCTGAAAAAGGAGAAGAGGGCTATGATGAAGCAGTTAGCTTTCTCGGAGGAAGGCTTCTTTATGAAGATTTGGTTCTTGAGGGAAATGAGACAGATAGGTATGGGAGGTTGTTGAGGTGGGTTTGGGTTAATGGGAGTTTGGTTAATAAGGAGATAGTTGATGAAGGTTATGGAGAATT
>Ga0272441_10006116_pt1 | contig 20428 bp, 21 predicted proteins | sample SSMProp6N_FD_193582 | JGI IMG/M metagenome (GOLD analysis project Ga0272441, IMG submission 193582) | Marine sediment archaeal communities from Little Sippewissett salt marsh, Falmouth, MA, United States - SSM-Prop-6N | ecosystem: Environmental > Aquatic > Marine > Wetlands > Sediment ...
TTATCAACAGGCGAGTAGATTCTACAGCCGGGTTTACTCGTCCTCGAAATCTCGTTAATGACGGAACGCCCCTCCGGATCATACTTTAAAGTAATTCTCAGAATGCCCTGCTTGCCGTCATCGATCCTGTCAAAATCCTCAATGTAACCTTCTTTTTTCAAAACGGACGCTATGCCTTCGCAGATTTTCGATGCCCTGATGTTCACCTGGCTTCTGCCTATTCGCGAGGCATTGCGAATCCTCGTCAGCATGTCTGCTATCGGATCACTCATACTCATAATATCATATCTCGTAAATCGTTCTCATTAAATTACAATTTACACTTAGAGCACAGCCGTTATTACCAGCTTGCTTTTCTTACTCCCGGTATTTTTCCTTCGTTGGCTAATGTTCTGAAACATATCCTGCAAATTTTGAACTTGCGATACACTGCTTTTGATCTGCCACAAAGCTGGCAACGTGTATATTGTCTTACACGAAATTTTTGTTTCTGTTCTGCCTTGTTTTCCAGTGCTTTAGTTGACATTCACAAGCTCCAATCTTATTTCTCCTGAAAGATAGTATCTTATCTGTTTCACTCCTGAGGCTCCTTGAACGGCATACCAAAAAGCTGAAGCAGTCTCCTCGCTTCGTCATCATTAAGGGCGGTCGTTTCAAATGTTATATTCATACCCTGTTGAAATTCCACTTTTGCTATGTTGATTTCCGGGAAGACACTCTGTTCGCCCAGACCCATTGAATAATTACCTCTGCCATCAAAACTATCACGGTTAAGACCCCGGAAATCCCTTATCCTCGGTATCGCCAGGCTAATGAGTCTATCCATAAATTCGTACATTCTCACGCCGCGAACCGTAACTTTCAAGCCGGTTTCCATTCCTTCCCGAACCTTGAAGTTCGAGACGCTCTTTTTGGCTTTGCAGACTACCGGCATCTGGCCCGTAATCATCGTCAAATCTTTCTTGGCCAGCTCCAGGAATTTCTTGTCCACCGAAGCTCTTCCGACACCCATCGAGACAACTACTTTTTTAATTCGAGGCACTGCCATAGGATTTTTGTAGCCGAACTCCTTGGTTAGCTCAGGAACAACCTTGGTCTTATATAAATCTTCTAAACGAGTCATTTTATGTCATCTATCAGGTTATTAATTTTCATATCTCGGCCGAATAAATCAAAAACAGACAATCAACCACTAAATTATTTTTCCTTTCTAACAACACCGATTTCCGTGCCATCTGCGGCAAGGCGTTTTTTACTACCGGCTTTATCAACACGATAACTGACTCTGCTGCCTTTAGAACTCTTAGGATTTACCGGCAGAACATTACTCAAATGTATCGGCTGCTCGACATTGATTCGGCCTCCCTGCGGATTCTTCCGTGAAGGTCGAACGTGTTTTTTAACTATATTGTGACCCTGAACCACAACGCGGTTCTTCCCGGGAATCACACGCAGAACTCTGCCGGTAGCGCCTTTGTGGTCACCAGAAATAATTTCTACCATATCACCTTTTTTTATATGTAAAGCCATTTTCTTAACACACTAAATACTTATACTACCTCACTCGCCAGTGAGATTATTTTCATATAGTTTTTTTCGCGAAGCTCTCTGGCTACCGCGCCGAAAATTCTTGTTCCAATCGGATTACCATCGTTATCAATCATTACCGCGGCATTGCGGTCAAACCTCACATAACTTCCGTCCGAGCGTTTGATGGGACTCCTGGTACGAATAATAACACACTTATGTACTTTCTTATCATCCAACTGACAGTTCGGCAGCGATTTTTTTATCGCAACACAAACAATGTCTCCGACGCCCGCCACAGGCCGTGTCATCTTGCCACGAGATCCTCCTCTTCCGAGAACCTTTATACACAACGCAGACTTAACGCCTGAGTTATCAGCTATATCCAACATTGTTTCCTGCTGAATCATATTTTATCTCAACTTACGCCTGGACTGCTTTCTCTAAAACCTTTACAAGACGCCAATTCTTAGTTTTACTCCGAGGTCTGCATTCGGAAATTTCGATGACATCTCCAATATTGCTGCGATTATTCTCATCGTGTACTGCCAATTTCGTTCTGCGTTTTACATATTTACCATACTTAGGATGCCTGACTTTGTAATCAATCGCAACACGAACGCTTTTGTCGCCGCTGTTGCTTATTACAACGCCGGTTAAAGTTTTTATTTTTTTGTCCTGCATCTTTGACCTTCCAGCCAACAATCACCTATACACGAATAATTACATGTTCTGGCGCATTATCGTTTTGATCCTTGCAATATCACGCCTTGTGTTAATCACAGCTTTGGAATTCTCCAGCTTTTCCGTAACTGCCTGCGAGCGCAAATCAAACAAATGTCTTTCGAGCTCTTCCAGCTTGCCTTCGAGCTCATCCGGATTCATTTCTCGATAATGTTGCGCCTTCATCTGATACTTGCCTCTTATAATGAATGTCTTCTCTTAACGAACCTGCATCTAATCGGCATTTTATGCGCTACTCTGACTAATGCCTGCTTTGCTACATCTTCCGCTACTCCGCCGATCTCGAAACAGACCTGCCCGGGCCTGACTCTGGCAGCCCAAAAATCGGTCTCACCTTTACCCTTGCCCATTCGCGTTTCCAGAGGCTTGGAGCTTATTGGTTTATGCGGAAATATCCTGATATAGACCTTACCTTCGCGATGCAAAAAATGAGTCGCCGCAACTCGACCTGCCTCGATATTCTTCGCGCTAATCCAGCTCGTTTCCAAAGCCTGTAAACCGTATTCGCCAAACGCAATGTAATTACATCTCGACGCATTGCCTTTCATTTTGCCGCGCTGGCTCTTACGAAATTTAACTCTCTTCGGCATCATTGCCATTTTTTCTGACCTTTATAAAATCTATATCTATAAATAACAGCTTATCAACTTGCTGCCGTATCTTCTGCTCCACCTTTATCGGGTTCCGTCGGTAAAATAGCTCCATCAGTAGCGGTCGTGCTACTGTTGTCCTGTACCGGAGCAGCTTTGACACTACCTCTGTCTCTACCTGCCTGACCGACACGCCTTGGCGGACGCCTACGACGACGGCTTGGACCCTGTGCGGTAATTTCCTCTCCGAATTTACCTTTATATATCCAGACTTTGACCCCGATTGCCCCGTAAGTTGTTCTCGACGTCGCCACAGCATAATCCACATCAGCATCCAGTGTATGCAGTGGAATACTGCCAAGCTTCTGCGTTTCTTTCCGGGCCATTTCCGCACCAGCCAGGCGCCCGGAGCATATTATCTTTACTCCTTTAGCGCCCGCGTTTATTGCAGATTCGCAATATTGCTTCATAGTGCGTCTGAAAGAGGCTCGTTTGCTTAACTGCTCAGAAATTGCCTGACCAACTAAAGTAGCATTCAGATCAGGCTCTTTTATCTCGATAACGTTGACGCTCATCTTACGACCTGTTTTATTTTCAAGCTCTTCCCGCAACTTATCAACTTCACCACCCCTGGGACCTATCACCACACCCGGCCGGGCGCTATGCAGTGTCACCTTGACTTCGTTGCGAGTCCTGATTATCTCTGTCTTGGCAACTGCACCTTTGGGCATCGTACGGTTAAATTTCCTGTCAACAAACTCTCGGATTTTCTGGTCCTCAACGAGAAAATCTCCGTAATTGGCCTTCGGAGCGAACCATGTGCTCTTCCATCCAAGTGTTATTCCCGTCCTAAAACCTATTGGTGATACTTTCTGTCCCATAGTTCCGTTTCTCGTATCGTTATTTTATCTGTTCCTTCCCCAACTACGCCTGTGTTACCGTTACATGAATGTGACAGGCTTTCTTGCCAATAGGATGCGCTCTGCCCCTGTCTTTGGGTATCCACCTTTTTGTACCGATGCGGATTCCTGCATCATCCACTCGTGCGCAGCTTACATACAGATTATCGACGTCGGCCTGTTGCTCATCCGCATTTGCGACGGCACTTTTCAAAACCTTGTCTATCATCGTCGCAGCTCGTTTTCTCGTGAACTTCAAAATATCCATCGCGTCCTGAACACTTCGGCCAACTATTAACTGAGTAACCAATCGAGCTTTTCGCGGCGAAATCGGAGCGTACCGGCAGGATGAACGCCAGTCAACCAAATCATTCTTTTCGACGGACAATGCACTCGCCAGACGACGAATGTCATCCGTATCCGGCTGAGGCTTGAACAGGCCCTTTTGCCAGTTTTTAACCGCCACCGATGCCTGCTGCGCATCGAATCCACCTCTGGCAAGATGACCGGCCAACTCATCAACACCTATCTGACGTTCCCGGCAAAGCTCTTTTAATTTATCAGCACTTAACATATTCAGTATCTTGCAATTTTATTATCAATGTTCTTTCTCAGTTGTTATTTAATTTTCTTGCTCGAATGCCCTTTGAACATTCTCGTCGGCGAAAATTCTCCCAGCTTGTGTCCCACCATGTCTTCCGTAACAAAAACCTTGTGAAACATCTTGCCGTTATGAACCATAAACGTGAAACCAACGAATTCCGGGACTATTGTACATCTCCTCGCCCAAGTCTTTATTGGCTCACGAGAGCCCGAGGCAACCTGCTTGTTTACCTTAATAAACAACTTTTCATCGACAAACGGTCCTTTTTTTAGAGATCTTCCCATTTTTCGTATCTCGAAATTTATATTGCGTGCATTTTCCGCACGACCTAATTATAAGGACAACTGTTTCTGCCTCTTACTTTTACGCCTTCTAATAATCCTGTTATTACTTACGTTTCTTGGATTTCTTGTTTTTCCACCTTTTGCCGGTACACCGGTTGGCGAACAAGGATGTCTTCCACCGTTCGCCCTTCCTTCTCCACCTCCCATCGGATGAGCAACCGGATTCATTGCTTTTCCTCTTACATGAGGTCTGCGTCCCATGTGACGTTTTCGTCCGGCTTTGCCAATCCTGACATTTTGGAAGTCGGGATTACTCAATCTGCCTATTGTCGCCCGACATTCCTTACGAATCATTCGCATTTCACCACTCGGAAGAATGATTGTGACCCAATTGCCTTCTTTAGCTACTATTCTTGCTACGTTGCCTGCACCCCTGACAAGTTTTCCGCCCTGACCGGCTCTCATCTCGACGTTGTGAATCTCCAGACCTGCCGGTATCGACGACAACGGCATTGCATTACCGATTTTCGGTTCACACGAAGCACCGCTTTCTATGACATCCCCGACCTTAATACCCAGCGGTGCCAATATATACCGCTTTTCGCCATCATTATAATGCAACAATGAAATGAAGCAATTCCTGTTCGGATCGTATTCTACTGTTGCTACCTTTGCGGGAACGCCATCTTTATTACGTTTGAAATCAATGATACGATAAATCCTTCTCGCTCCGCCACCCCTGAACCGCGTAGTAGTCACACCATGATGGTTTCTTCCACCGTTCTTCTTAATACGCTTACAAAGTGACTTCTCGGGTTTCGCCGTCGTCAGTTCGGCATAATCGTTTACCGAACTGTTTCTGCGTCCTGCACTTGTTGGCTTATAAACTCGAATACCCATAATTCGTATCTCTTATTTTATATATTGCGTTTAGAACAAATCTATATGAAATTCCGGATCCAGAAATACAACAGCCTTCTTCCAGCTTGAAGTCATGCCGTAGTGCCTGCCTCTGCGTCGAGATTTTCCTTTGCGATTAGCTGTCCTTACCTTTTGTACCTTAACGTTATATATTTTCTCAACGGCGTTCTTTATCTGGGCCTTGTTTGCCTTCTTATTCACCTCAAAGCTGTATGCACCTTTGACATTCGCAAAGTGCATACCCTGCTCGGTTACCAAAGGCCGAATTATTACACCATAATCATCTACACCGATACCCATTAATTTTCACCTTCACTGCTTTTATTCAGGACAGACAGAAACGCTTCTTTAGTGAACAGCATTTTACGATAACTGCATATTTCGCCCGCGTTTAATTCATTGACGGGCATAACAGCCACTTTCGGAATATTTCTTGCCGACCTGCAAATATTGTCATCTGCCGAGTCAATCGTCACCAGGCAACTGCGTTCGATCTTCAAATTACCAAGAACGCTTACAAAATCTTTTGTTTTTGGCTTCTCGAAATCCAGGTTGTCAACTACTACGACATTGTTGCTTAGTAGCTTTGCCAGGATTGCCGAGTCTCTGGCCAGTTGTTTCTGCTTTCGGGGCATCCGTTTTCCAAAATCTCTATAGCCCTTGGCAAACGTAACACCGCCGCCCTTACGTTTACCGGTTCTGATATTACCTACACGTGCATTTCCAGTACCCTTTTGCCGAAAAAGTTTTTTGCTCGAACCGGCTACCATACTTCTGCCTTTATTCGCAGCCGTTCCGACACGTTTATTAGCCTGGTACATAACAATGGCTTGTTTAAGCAACGGGTATCTGACAGAGGTGCCCAGAACCGCCTCATCGACCTTTAAGGTGTCAATTTCCTTCCCGTCCGTGTTGTAAACAACCAAATCAATCATTCTCTTGAATCTCGTTTTATGCTTTCTGCTTCACTTTTACTTTTTTGGAACTTTTAATAATGCAATAAACATCCGGCGGCCCGGGAATAGAACCTTTGATAATCAACAGGTTCTTTTCCTTATCCATCTCGACCAATTCATGATTTTTTGTCGTAATCCGCTTGTTACCCATATGCCCGGCCATTCTCTTGCCCTTCTTAGGACCGGGACCATGGCCGGCATCGCTGGAAAAGCTGGATATTGAGCCGGGCGCCCTGTGTTTTCTTTCCGTACCATGCGAAGCCGGGAAACCGCCAAATCCGTGCCGCTTCATTACACCGGCAAAACCCTTGCCCAGGCTGGTACCAACAACATCAACGAATTGTTCTTCGGCAAAGACTGAAACCGTAACAGATTCTCCGGCTTTGTATGATAGTTCAGCATCGTCCGGCAGTCGCATTTCCCTGATAAATCTTTTCGGTTTTGTTTTAGCTTTCTTTGCGTGACCCAATTGAGGATTTTTCGCTCGTACAGGCTTTATGTCATCGAAACCAAGCTGGATAGCATTGTAACCATCATTTTCGGCCGTCTTTATCTGTAAAACAACACAGGGACCGGCCTGAATAACCGTTACCGGTACTAAATCACCCAGCTCATTATAGACCTGAGTCATTCCAACTTTTTTTCCTAATAACATTGCCATCGTTTCGTTTCTTTCGATTCGACTCGTACCCGGTTTTCTGCCAATTATGCCTTAATCCTAACAAAAACTCCCGCCGGTACAACCAAACGGTTCAACACTTCGACCGTTCGCGCATTAGCCTCGTGAATATCAATCAGTCGCTTATGAGTCCTCAACTCGAACTGCTCACGGGATTTCTTGTCTATATGAGGACTTCGCAAAACAGTATATCTTTCAACACGCGTGGGCAACGGCACCGGACCACTAACACGAGCATTTGTTTTTCGAGCATGCTCTACTATCTCCTTGGCAGATGAATCGAGGGCCCTGTGGTCGTACGATTCCATTTTTATTCTAATTCTTTCTGTTTCAGCAGCCATATTTTACCTCTGCGCTTCCCGCAGCCAATCCGGCCTTTAACGTAGACAAATTCATGCCCAGACAAGAATCAAACCGGCTTGAAGCTAAAAAAGCAGTCTAACTCACTTTCACTCCCACAGAAACTTGCCCATTTTGTATCTTATTACTACTCATTTTATAATCTACAACAACGTCTTTATCTTTAAGACCTTTATAAAAGTCTGAAGTATATCGATTTATAACCAAAAAACAAAATATAAAATCTTCCCTTAGCCTATAGCTTTTCTGCTATTTGCTAAACCTTTCCTAACTGATTGCTGCAGGAGAGGCCTTTTGGACAACTATAGATAACTGGTCATTGATTTGACATCATCCGATTTCGACAATCAATTTCAATACAACAGCAACAAGTTCTCCAATTCGCCTTCCTTAAAGAGTTCGGATTACTACCAAAAAATGGCATCCAATACCATTTACGGGCTTTTTGGTACACCCCTAACTAATTTGATAAATCATCCTTGCCCACAATTTATCAGACATGCCACAGCCCAACTAAGGTTACGCAAAGCCAACCACGACTCTGCTCGCTACGGCTGAAAACCCGAGAACCTATCATATAAAATATAAACTGTCAACAAAATGTACATATTTTTTATGATATTTTTGCAAATATTTTTAAACTTTTTATCTTTTCTAAAAAATTATCTGTTTCGCAATCTGTTCAGGAATCTTTTCGTAGCTCAACGGCTCCATTGTGAAGGTCCCCCTTCCGGCCGTTGCACTCCTGATATCGCTGGAATAGCCGAACATTTCGACTAACGGAGCTTTGACATCGATAACCTGCATATTCCCATGAATACGACAATCTGTAATAATACCCCTTTTAGCAAGCAAATTTCCCTGAACTACACCAAAATTGGCCTGTGGAACGACTACCTGAAGCCGCATTACAGGCTCAAGTAGAACTGGTTCCGCTTCTTTGAGTGCTTTTTCAATCGCCATCGCTGCAGCCTGCTCGAAAGCCAGAGATGATGAATCCACCGAATGGAACGAGCCGTCAATTAACGTAACTTTAACACCCACAACAGGATAACCCGCTAAAACGCCACTACCCAAAGCGTCTCTGCTACCTCTTTCTACATCAGGAACATATTCTCTTGGTACTGCATCGGCTGTGGCTGTACTTTGAAATTCGATTTCTCGACTCCAATGGCCGTCCTTGTTAAACAGAGGCTCAACCTGCAGGACAACATGGCCGTATTGACCGTGCCCTCCTGTTTGGCGTACGAATTTACCTTCTGCTTTTGTCAGCTTAGTTATTGCCTCTTTATATGCAACTCTGGGCTTTCCGACCCTTATATGAACCCCTTTTTCTCTTATCAACTTGTGCTGCAATATCTCTAAGTGCAATTCCCCCATCCCGCTTATAATTGTCTGGCCTGTTTCACTGTCCATCTTACACTCGAACGTCGGATCTTCACGCTTAAGATCTGCCAGTGCATCCGCCAATTTTGCTTTCTCTGCGGCTGTTTTAGGCTCGATAGACATATTAATCACTGTCTGGGGAAATGTAATATTTGGCAAACAAACAGGTTTTTTAGGATCACAAATCGTATCACCGGTAAGAGTTTGCTTTAATCCTACAACCGCAACGATATCCCCGGCACTGGCAGAATCCAAAATCTTCCTCTCTTTTGCGTGCATCTCGAAAATTCTGGTGATATTCTCCCGACGATTACGATTCGCATCTAACACCCTGCTACCGGATTTTAACTTGCCCTGATAAATCCTCAGGAAACTCAGGTCACCGTGCACATCGCTCGTAATTTTGAAAGCAAGTGCCACTAAACTACCGTTCGGGTCGCATTTAATAGTTATTTCTTTGTTTTTATCGGTCGGTTTATATCCGGTCAGAACGCTTTTATCCAACGGTGAAGGCAAATACAACAAGACACCATCAAGCAGTCTTTGCACACCGATGTATTTTAACGCCGAGCCGACAAATACCGGATGTAACTTGTTACTCAAAGTTCCTTTTCTAATTGCCCTGCAAATTATTTTATGATCTATCGGCTCATCATGAACATATTTGTCCATCAGCTCTTCATCATATTCTGCGGCAAGTTCTATCATTTCATTTCTTTGCTGCTTTGCCGTTTGTTGTAATTCATCGGGAATTTCATTCTCTTCAAATGTAGCTCCCATCTGCTCGGTCTTATAGAAAACCGCTCGCATTGCTATAAGATCTATTACACCCTTGAAAGAATCCTCCGCGCCGATGGGTATTTGTAATAAAATCGGATTTGCAATGAGTTTGTCACGAATACTATCGATAGTCATTTCAAAGTCAGCACCGACTTTGTCCATCTTGTTAACAAAGCAAAGACACGGTAAATCGTATTTTTGTCCCTGTCTCCAGACGGTTTCGCTCTGGGCCTGTACGCCCTCGCTGCCGTCAAACACCGCCACTGCGCCATCGAGAACCCGCAGTGACCTTTCAACTTCAGCGGTAAAATCGATGTGCCCCGGTGTATCGATAAGGTTAATTTCACAGCCTTTCCAGGGACACTTTGTCGCGGCAGAAGTGATAGTAATGCCTCTTTTCTGCTCTTCCTCCATGAAGTCCATAACCGCAGTGCCATCATGAACCTCACCCATCTTATATGTCTTGCCGGCGTAGTAGAGAATGCGCTCGGTCACCGTTGTTTTACCAGCATCGATATGTGCCATTATCCCTATATTACGCAGTTTTTTCAAACTACCCGACATAATCTAAATCCGTTTCTTCATAGCCTGTTATTATAAAAAATACGAAAGGCTATTGTTGATATATAAAAAAACTGCCACGGTCATTTTCAAAAACAATCCGTGGCAGCTATAAATAACGATTATTACCATGCGAAGTGAGCAAACGCCTTATTCGCCTCAGCCATTCTGTGAACATTCTCTCGCGTAGTCATTGCGCCGCCATGTTCGTTATAGGCATCTATTAATTCGGAAGCCAAGCGCTCACACATCGGCTTTCCCTTTTTGCCTCTGGCCGAGGCTAATATCCATCGAAAAGCAAGCGACTGCCGGCGTTTGGCACTTACCTGCATAGGCACCTGATAGCTTGCTCCGCCAACTCGCTTGCTGCGAACTTCAATCAAAGGCTTGACATTATTCACTGCCTTCTCGAACACTTCGATAGATTCTGCATCTTTTACATTTTTGCTGATGATATCCATAGCATCATAAAAGACATTCTGGGCGGTACTTTTTTTACCGTCCCACATCAGACAGTTAATGAATTTCGAGACCAGCTTACTGTTATACTTCGCGTCCTGTTTTAACTGCTGATTTGAAGCTGTAAACTTTTTAGACATAATATCCTCAATGCGCCAATTGTTAACCGGCGATTATTTAACCGGCTCATTTTACCTTCTTGGTACCGTATTTACTCCTGCCCTGTTTTCTATTAGTAACGCCTGCACAGTCAAGCACGCCGCGTACGATATGATAACGAACTCCGGGAAGGTCCCTTACCCGGCCTCCTCGAATTATTACAGTACTGTGCTCCTGCAGGTTATGGTCAATACCGGGGATGTAAGCAGTGACTTCCTTGCCGTTAGTCAGTCTGACACGTGCGATTTTCCGCAATGCAGAGTTAGGCTTCTTTGGCGTCTGTGTTCTTACGATTAGACACACACCCCGTTTTTGCGGCGACCCGCTGATATCAGACACGCGCTTGCGACCCTTCGATTTTGCACGTGGACGTCTAACTAATTGATTTATAGTAGGCATAATTCCTATCGTTCCTGTTTCTTAATTCATTCAACTACACTACTTAATAACCGACAAAGCAATCGGCTATTTTAGCATTAGTTTATCAAATATCCAACTTATTTTCGTTCAAAATCGCCAAATTATAACGACAAAAACGAAAAAGCAAAGCCTTTCAAATCCTAATATTCCCGAAAATTTAGTTAATTCCAAGGGCCTCCCTGACGGCGGCATCGGCCTTGGCTTCAGCCTCTTTGGCCTCCTTAATCTCTTCGGCCTCTTCGAATTCCTTCGGCAGCGGGGCTTCGACAAGATGTTTGACTTTAATATCCAAATACGGCTTAAAAGCCGTTCCGGCCGGTATCAAATGGCCGAGTATCACGTTTTCCTTCAAGCCGTGAAGCTCATCAACTTTCCCGGCCAAAGACGCCTCTGTAAGGACCTTGGTCGTTTCCTGAAAGCTTGCTGCCGCGATAAAGCTCTCCGACCATAGCGAAGCCTTCGTAATTCCCAACAATAATGTTTTGGCAGTTGCAGGCTTTGTTTTTCTGCCCGTAGCCGGAGTACCGCCAATCAATTCAACCTTTTCATTAATACTGGCCAGCTCTTTTTTGCTCAAAACCTGACCGACTTCTAAATCAGCAGCATCTCCGACATCCGTAACCTTGAGGCTGTTAGTTAATTGTTCATTCTCTTTTTTGAACACGAATTTATCAACAACTTCACCCGGTAGGAACGAGCTGTCACCAACAGACTCGATTTCGACCTTCCGCATCATCTGGGAGCAGATAATTTCAATGTGCTTATCGTTGATATTAACATTTTGAGAACGATAAACGTTTTGAATCTCTATTGTCAAATATCTCTGCAGCGCTTCCTCACCTTTGATTCGCAGAATATCGTGTGGCACGAGCGGACCGTCTGTCAGAGTGTCACCGGCTTCCGCTAAATCACCGGTATGAACGTTCAGATGTCGGTCACGCGGGACATGGTGCTCTTTCTCCATGCCGCTCTCGCTTCTAATTGTAATCGTCATTTTACCTTTGCGTTTGTCACTTCGCAGCTCGACACGTCCACTGATCTCAGCCATTGCCGCCGGGTCCTTGGGTTTTCGCGCTTCAAAAACCTCCGTAACTCTCGGCAGACCACCGGTGATGTCCTGAGTACCGCCGGTAGCTCTTGGCTGATGAGCAAGCAACTGACCGGCCAGAACCTTTTCACCCTCAACAACTTCTATTCTCGCACCCGCCGGTAAATAGTGAACATCGAGTATTTTACCCTCGGAATCTTCTATGATAATCTGAGGATGTTTATCGCCCTTGTGTTCAATAACTACAGGTTTACCGGCCTGTCCTTTTCGCTCTTCTTCAATTCCGATGGTCTCGCCTTCTATAATATCAACAAAGCGAATAAGACCGGCTATCTCCGCCAAAATTGGTGTACGGTGCGGGTCCCATCTGAACAACGAGGCCCCGTTTTTGACTTTCTGACCATCCTTAACTACAACAATCGCACCATAAGGCACCTTATACCTGTCGAGCTCCCTGCCCTTCGCATCATGAATAGATATTTCACCGTTACGTTTGAGCGCAACTGTCACCGTCTCACCTTCATTCTGCGTGATTTCAACGGCATTTATATCACGATACTCGATCTGTCCCTGATACGTGGCTTTTTGCTCTCTCTCAAGAATAGCTCTCGAAGCAACACCGCCTGTATGGAATGTTCTTAACGTCAACTGAGTTCCCGGCTCGCCGATTGATTGTGCAGCAACGATACCCACGGCTGCACCCTCTTCGACCAACTGGCCAGTACTCATATCCCAGCCATAGCATTTCGCACATACTCCAAATGGACTGTCGCAGGTCAGTGGGCTTCTGACCCTGATGGCATCAAGACCTAAAGCTTCGATTTTTGCAGCCATCGCCGGAGTTATGACTTCATTCTCCCGAACTATCATTTCATCAATCATTGGGTTACGAATATTATCTCTGGCGGTTCTGCCGACAACCAACTGAGAAAAAGGAACGTCAATCTGCTCGCCCCGGCTGACGATACCTTTGGTAATTCCCTGCAGGGTTTGACAGTCGCGCTCAATAACAATCACATTCTGGGCGACATCAATGAGTTTACGAGTGAGATAACCGGAATTCGCCGTCTTTAAGGCGGTATCGGCCAATCCTTTGCGTGCCCCGTGCGTCGAGCTGAAATACTCAAGCACGTTCAGACCTTCACGGAAATTAGCTTTAATGGGAGTCTCGATAATCTCGCCACTCGGCTTGGCCATCAGTGCTCTCATTCCCGCAAGCTGCTGAATCTGGTCAACGCTTCCCCTTGCTCCGGAATCACTCATAAGATATATCGGATTCAGGTACGGCGTGCCGTCATCTTTGGTATCTTCCTTGAGACCTCTCATCATTTCATTAGTAACTGCTACTCGGGCATTCGTCCAGGCATCAATAACCTGGTTATATCTTTCACCTTCCGTTAAAACACCGTCATTATAATTCTTACGAATCTTACTGACTTTCTTCTCAGTCTCTTCGATAATCTCTGCTTTTCTTTCAGGAATTTTTAGGTCCATAAGACCAAAGCTCAAACCAGCCAGAGTGGCATATTTGAAGCCCAGGTTTTTTATTTGATCAAGCAGGTCCACTGTCTCGGCAGAGCCTGAATATTCGAAACAGTCACTAATTACGCGACTAAGCTTCCTTTGGGACATTACCAAATTATAAAATGGCATTCCCTCCGGAAGAATATCGTTGAATATACACCGGCCAACCGTTGTTTCTACTACGCTCTGATTTTCAACTTCTCCCGATTCACTGACGATTTTAATGTCACCGAGCCGGACTTTAATCCTTGTGTGTAAACTAATCTTACCCGTTTCATGGGCCATTATGGCCTCGAAGCTGTCCTTGAAGATCCTTATTTTTTTAGCCTCTGAGGCATCATAAAATTCCATATAGGTCAAATAGTAGTTGCCCATCACCATATCCTGGGACGGTCCCACCATTGGTGAGCCATTGGCAGGCGAAAAGATATTGTTGGTGGTCATCATCAAAATATGAGTTTCCGCCTGCGCTTCGACGCTCAACGGTAAATGCACCGCCATCTGGTCGCCGTCAAAGTCAGCATTGAAACCCTTACAGGCCAGCGGATGAAGCATAATGGCATTACCTTCGACAAGTACCGGTTCAAAGGCCTGTACGCCCATTCGATGAAGCGTTGGAGCACGGTTAAGTAAAACAGGATGCTGATGAATGACTTCCTCCAGAATGTCCCAAACCTGGTCGTCACGCCGCTCAATCATTCTCTTGGCACTTTTAATCGTATCGGCAAGCCCGTGTTGCTTAAGCTTGCGAATAATGAAAGGCTGATACAGTTCCAAAGCTATTTTCTTCGGCAAACCGCACTGATAAAGCTTCAAATCAGGACCGACCACAATTACCGACCGGGCCGAGTAATCTACACGCTTGCCAAGAAGGTTCTCACGGAAACGGCCCTGCTTGCCTTTAATCATATCGGTCAGTGACTTTAAAGGACGATTATTACTGCCGAGAACCGACCTGCGGCACCGCCCGTTATCCATCAGCGAATCCACCGCCTGTTGCAGCATTCGTTTTTCATTACGTATGATTACCTCAGGAGCATTAAGGTCCATCAGCTTTTTCAAACGGTTGTTTCTATTGATAATTCTCCTGTAGAGGTCATTTAAGTCACTTGTTGCGAAATTGTCCCTTTCGAGCAAAACCAACGGCCTTAAATCCGGCGGAATAACAGGTACAACTTCCATAACCATCCACTGTGCCTTGTTCTTGCTGTTTCTGACCTGGTTAATAATCTTAAGCCGTTTTGTCAGCTCTTTAATCTTTTGCTTGCTGTTCGTCTTTATTATAGCCTGTTTGAGCAGGGCGCTGATTGCCTCAAGGTCGAGATTTTCCAGGAGAGCCTTGATAGCTTCTGCTCCCATCGCCGCCTTGAATGCCTTTCCGTATTTGTTCGTGGCTTCCCTGCAATCCTCTTCGCTGAGCATTTGTCCGGCTTTCAGTGAACTTTGCCCCGGATCGGTAACTACATATTCCTGGAAATATATTATCTTCTCGAGATCGGCGGTCTTCATATCCAGGAGATTTCCCAGTCGATTCGGTATTGATTTGAAAAACCATATATGCACAATCGGCGCCGCCAGATTGATATGTCCCATCCGCTTTCTTCGTACCCGACTGTGCGTGACCTTAACTCCACATCTGTCACATATGATACCCTTGAACTTGGTACCTTTATACTTTCCACAGGCACACTCCCAGTCACGCTCGGGGCCAAAGATTCTCTCGCAGAACAGGCCGTCTTTTTCCGGTCGATAAGTACGGTAGTTAATGGTCTCAGGCTTGCGTACCTCACCAAAAGACCAGCTGCGAATATCATTAGGACTGGCCAGTGAAATCTTGACCGAACCGTAATCATTAATGCGATCGTAAATACTTCCTAACATTTAAGGCTCCTTACCATTGACAAATGACAATTGGTAATTCTCAAATGATTTTCTAAAGAACATCGCTCCCAAGCCGCTTCTTCTCAAGCTGAATATTTAATCCCAATCCCCTTATTTCGTTACACAAAACATCAAAGGATAAAGGAGTTCCCGCTTCGAGTGTGTTTTGCCCCTTGACCATTGATTCATAAATTTTTGTTCGTCCCTCAACATCATCGCTCTTTACAGTAAGCATTTCCTGCAGGGTATAAGCAGCTCCGTATCCCTCCAGCGCCCAGACTTCCATCTCGCCGAATCTTTGTCCGCCGGTTCTTGCCTTACCGCCTAACGGCTGCTGTGTAATCAGACTGTATGGTCCGGTCGCCCTTGCGTGAATCTTGTCGTCGACAAGATGATGCAGCTTCATCATATAGATATATCCGATAGTTGCTTTCTGATCGAACGGCTCACCGGTTCTGCCGTCATACAATTGAGTTTTAAGACTGTTCGGGACATTTATGAAGAACTCGTCAGCCGGCGGTGCTTGTTTTTTCTCCTCGTATTCGGCTTTACGATTGCTCATAAGCTCAGTCGCTTCGGCGGTTAAATTCTGGATATCATCCTCAGAGACACCGTCGAAGACCGGAGTAACAGCCTGAAAGCCCAACACTTTCGCCACCCAGCCGAGGTGCGTTTCGAGAATCTGCCCCACGTTCATTCGGCTCGGAACACCAAGAGGATTCAGCAATATATCGAGGCTGGTGCCATCTTCGAGGAACGGCATATCCTCTTCGGGCATGATTTTGGCAATTACACCTTTGTTACCGTGACGCCCGGCCATTTTGTCGCCGATTGACAATGTTCTCTTGATGGCAACATAGATTTTTACCATCTGCAACACGCCGCTTGGCAACTCGTCCCCGTGTTTGAGGGTTTCAATTCTTTGTTTCTTCTCTTCCTGAACCTCGATTATTTTAGCCCAGAACTTATCAATGATTTTTTGTACATCGTCCCGAAGCGAAGCCGGCCTGATCCACTTGATATTGAAGTTATCTATCTGCTCATAGATGACCTCATCATCGGTGCTGGCACCGACTTTCTGGCGCGTAGATGAATCGACTATATTAACGTCGTGTTTTTGATGAATAGCTTCAATCATTTGCCTGAATATCGCGCATTCCTTTATTTTCATCTGCGCTTCATATTCTTTTACCTCGACAGTCAAAGCCTTTTTTTGTTCGTCCGAACCTGCTCCGCGTCTGGTGAACCGCTCTGTTTTTATGACGATTCCCTCGTAACCGCTGGGCAGTTCAAGCGAATCATTTTTTACATCTTCTCCTGCCCTGCCGAAAATAGCATGCAGCAGTTTTTCTTCGGGCGTCAGTTCAGTTTTACTTTTCGGCACTACCTTACCAACCAGAATGTCACCCGGACATACTCTTGTTCCCTCACGTACGACGCCGTACTCATCGAGATTCCTCAGCGCCCTTTCACTGACATTGGGAATATCACAGGTAAATTCCTCTTTACCAAGCCGGGTCTCACGAACTTCGGCAGTAAATTCGTCGATGTGAATACTCGTAAAACTATCGTCCTTACAGAGCTTTTCACTGACAATAATTGCATCCTCAAAGTTAAAGCCATCGAAAGAAACAAATCCCACAAGAATATTTTTACCGAGGGACAACTCGCCATCAGCAGTCCCGCCGCCATCGGCTATTATTTGTCCCGCTTTGACTTTTTCTCCGAGGTTGACTATAGGCTTTTGATTAAGACATGTTCTTTCATTCAAACCCATAAACTTGTAGAGATTATACTCGTCGGTGTGATTAATCACTATCTTCGTAGCATCCACAGCGGTAACGGTGCCGCTGCTTTCGGCACGGACAACCATACTCGAGTTCTGACCGACAACTTTCTCCATACCGGTACCGACCAAAGGAGGTTCGGTCCTGAGTAATGGAACCGCCTGTCGCTGCATATTCGAACCCATCAGAGCCCGGTTCGCATCGTCATGCTCCAGAAACGGAATAAGCGAAGCGGAAACACCAACGATTTGTTTTGGCGAAATGTCAACGAAGTCAACTTCATCGTTGGAGACATGAGTTAGCTCCCCGCTTTTTCTCGCAAGAACGAAACCTTCAGGTATTTTACCGCTATCCGAATCGACCGCGCTCGGAGGCGCAAATACCACTTTCATTTCCTCATCGGCACGCAAATATTCCACGTCCTCCGTAACCTTACTTTTTCTGACTTTTCGATATGGTGTGAGCAAAAAACCATATTCGTCAATTGATGAGAAAATTGCAAGAGATGCGATCAATCCGATGTTTGTCCCTTCGGGCGTTTCAATCGGACAGATTCTCCCGTAATGGCTAATATGAACATCGCGGACTTCAAAGCCCGCCCGCCGCCTGTTTAGTCCACCGGGACCGAGAGCAGAAAGGCGTCTTTCATGAGTCAACTGGCTTAAAGCGTTAGTCTGATCAACAACCTGGCTTAACTCGCCGCGACCGAAGAAATAATTTATACTGCTCGATACACTTTTGGAATTTACCAGATCTGCAATTCGTACAGTATCTTCGGCGTCTCTTTTCATACTCATCCGTTCCTGAACGGTCCTTCGCAGCTTAAGCAGCCCCTTTCTGATTTCATCGGCCGCCAGCTCATCGATGGTGCGCAATCTCCTGTTACCCAGATGGTCGATATCATCGATCTCGCCCTCGTTGTTACGCAACGCGATTATGTACTTCATCGTGTTAAGGAAATCTTCGGGTCGAAGCGTCATCTCGTTTTCGTCCACCGACTGGTTAAACTTTCGATTCAGCCTGAATCTGCCGACCTTGCCGAGACGGTAGCGGTTTGAATCGAAGAATTTCTCAGCGAAGAAAGCCTTTGCCTTTTCTGCATTGGGCGGATTGCCGGGCCTCAATCTCATGTAGAATTTCAACAATGACTGCTCGTGACTCTGGCAATCATCCTCAGCAAGGGTATTCAGAATAATAGTGTCTCTGACTTCGTCGATGACTTCAATTTCGACAGAGGACTTTTTCGTTTTTTTAGCTTTCGTCTGTCCCTTGGCGCTTTTTGTTTTAGGCTTCGTATAAGCAGCCTGCACCAAAGAAACTTTATCGCTGATCTGCGCGCCGGCTTTGACTATGATTTCGCCGGAATCCTCATCGACAATCGGATGGACGGTCCACATCGTCGGGGTCAGCTTGTTTACGGAAACCTTTTTAGTGGAATAAAATAACCGCAGAATCTGCTCGGTGGTTCCGTAGTCCGGATCCATCGCCCGCAGAAAAATAGTGGACGGAATCTTGCTGGACTGGTCTATTCTCACCACCAAAATATCTTTGTTGGTAACTCCTATTTCTATCCAGCTTCCTCTTTCGGGTATAACCCTGCCGCCGTGCAGCACTCTATCACCCTCTTTACTCTCGATTAGAAAATCGACGCCCGGACTTCGGTGTAACTGACTGACTATAACGCGAACAGCTCCATTGATGATAAATTCCCCGCCGCCAATCATAACCGGCACTTCGCCGAGATATATCGCCTGCTCAGCCAAATCTTCGCCCTCCTTTGAGCGAAGCCTGCACCAGATTTTCAACGGGTATCCATACGTAAGCCTAAGCTGTCGGCATTGAATGGGCGTGTAATGCGGCTTTTCCAACTCGTAGTAGAGATACTCCAGAAGCATTTTCTTATCGTAGCTTTCGATAGGAAACGTCTCTCGGAAAAGGGCTTCGAGCCCAAAGTCTTTTCGTTTCGTCGGCGCTACATCATTTTGTAAAAAATGATCGTAACTCTTCCTTTGTATCGCTACCAGGTCCGGAATCTCAACTGCATCGTTAGCCCTGCCAAAATTACGAACGGTTTGTCCAGCACCAATTCCAACCATTACTAATCTCCAGCATCAAACACCCCTGGAAATTTCACAGGGGCAATTCTGTTTGGTTGCCTTCATTTCGGTATCCCGAAAGGGCAGATACAAAACCCGTCTCTGCTTATGCCAATTCAACCACGGCTCCCACAGCTTCAAGCTGCTTTTGGGCCGTTTCGGCATCTTCCTTACTCAGACCTTCCTTGACCGGTTTGGGAACGCCGTCAACGAGGTCTTTGGCTTCCTTCAATCCCAGTCCCGTCAAGGCCCTGACTTCCTTAATTACCTGAATCTTCTTATCACCGAATTCTTTGAGAATTACATCGAAGGTACTCTTCTCTTCCTTCTCTTCAGCTTGTCCGGATGCAGCGGGTCCTGCCATCATCACAGCACCACCGGCAGCCGGCTCAATACCGTGTTCTTCCTTGAGATAGTCACCCAATTCTTTGGCTTGCATTAATGTCAGGCCGACTATTTTATCGCCGAGCTTCTTAATATCGGCGCTCCACTTCTTCGCACCTTCAGCTTTCTGGGCCTTTGGCTCTTCTTCCTGCTTTGGTGCTTTTTCTTCTTTGGATTCTTTTACTTCTTCATCTGCCATTTTCGTATAACTCCTGTAATCTAACGCCCCGTAGTAGCCGAAACTAACGCAGTCTCGTTTAACCCCACTGAAAAAACAGGGACAGCTACGCAGGCAATTTTAATATTTCTTCTTATGCCGCCTGTTTCTCACTTCCCTTCGCAATAGTTTCGATACATCCCGCAATAATCCCCGCAGGTG
>Ga0272441_10006117_pt1 | contig 20426 bp, 16 predicted proteins | sample SSMProp6N_FD_193582 | JGI IMG/M metagenome (GOLD analysis project Ga0272441, IMG submission 193582) | Marine sediment archaeal communities from Little Sippewissett salt marsh, Falmouth, MA, United States - SSM-Prop-6N | ecosystem: Environmental > Aquatic > Marine > Wetlands > Sediment ...
AAGCTTCTGCTGTAGTCACGTCTAAGATCGAATCGTTTGTGGAGGTCTTCGATATATTCTAACAGAGGCGTTCGTTGCGGGTTGTCGAGTATTGTATCGTCGAAATGAGATATAACTTCTTCTGCCTTCAGCTCAATAGCATCAGCCGAAAGAATTGGAACACCCTTTTCATTTTTATTGATTTTAGTCATGATTTTAAATGGTCCATCCCTATTATGTCTCAAACGATTTTTCAGCTCCTTTTGGATGGCCTACACTTTCTTATCATATCTCAACGGATGGATTATCGAATTCATGCTGTGGTGCGCCAATACCTTCCACTGGAATACTGTCGGCTAACGCTGCGGGTCACCGGGGGCCTTTAGTCCGACCAGGCGAAGACGTATGTTAGCCAACATTTCTCTACGCCTTTATCGCGTCTAACTCACAACCAAAAATAAGTTCAAACTGAGGGAGGATGTATGCGAGTTCTGTCTTCTCAATGCTGTCCCACCACGAATAATTGAAAACAAAACCTCCACGTCGGACGATCCATTGCCTAACAATATCATATATCACTTGCAAGACGAAATATGAACATACTATATCGTTCTGTTTCTTGGGATCGCTACAATCGGGCATATTAGACTTAACGGTACCAGGAATGGAGTGTACCACAAATGGAGGCATATGCTTCTCGAACAATGTAAATGCGTCATGGAGCTCTAGTGACCCGAACGATGAAAAATGTATCGCGGGCCAACAGAAGTACTCTGGAAAGAGAGCTTTGTCCCTCATCAGGCTAATGTGACGTCCGTAGATGTACCTTAATGGCATGTTCCCATGTTTGTATTCCCAGTTGGCGATTTCCCTTTGGAATTCTTTCAGACCTGGCATGCGCTCCGCAGTTTCCAAAACACATGAGGCGACACGATACGGAGTATCCCAGCCTAAAATCCCACAAATGGCGTTTGTCACAAGCTTATAGGACTCTTTGTCCGGACATTCGAGCAAGCTCAAAAGGTTAGGGTTCCGCCGAACTACATTCGCAGCTTGAATGAACCGCACTCCCGGACTGACATTGTCGATGAATCGGCTATAGTCGACAATATCATTTGGGTATCCAGGACTAGAGTTGAGAGCTACGTCACAGATCAGATGGAACATATTTACTATATTCGAAAGTGGATCTTTTGGGTAGTCCGACTCAGTAATGGTGAGGAAAGCTTCAAAGGCTTCTGTGTAATCCGCTCCTAGGAGTCCTTCCTCTTTGAAGTCATCCCAAGTAGGCTTTGTCTCGGCAGCGAGATAGCGCCACTGAATTTCCTGGAACCGAGCCTGAGCTTCGGTGATGGCATGCATCCCAAAAGGTGGAAGTTGCGTGGGTGAATCCGAAAAGAACATCAACTCGCGTTTTTCCTTCAATTGCTTGAATTTATCGTACCAGATATCCGGACAAGGTAGTGATTTATATGTCGGATCGAACAAGTGAGCGAGATTTTCTATAGCAGATCCAAAAAGAATCGAAAGCCCGTGGCCATGTGATTCAAAGAAGGGCTCTCTTCTAATTCTGGAGTGCATCCACCTTGGATAATTTAGTAGCGCATAGCTGAATTCCATGTCCATCCAGTTGTTAACAACGGTATTGATATCCGAAGGCCCAGATGAAACCTTGTCTCGCAGCGGCTTCACTAAACCATATTTGGTTTGGATCAGTTCTTTGAGTTCCGTAAGGTTTGTGTGAGCTTGCAGGGGCACACATAAACCTGTAAGGAATCCGAGTGTTGTACCGATGTGTTGCCACCAATGGATCACCTCATGAAAATAGGAAGCATAAGCATTGGCATGTGGATCACTGGATCCCATCAAATACGCATATCGACCCTCCTTTGTTGCGAGCATTGTCGCCACCTCTGGCGCTATCGAAACGACGAAGTTCATTGGATCATAGATGCCCATGATCGAAGAGGATATACCAGTGTCAAACATGGCGTATGCAGGACGCCTGAAGGCAGTATAGTAATCGTCAGTGACCATCGTTAACCAGCTTGATGAGGTTCTAGAATAGTCTGGATTTCAGTTACCGATTTCTCGGAGACCTCAACTTCGTATTCAGGTGTATGAATATAGGCTTTAACTTCTCGATAGCTCGACGACTGAGCATCTGGCTTTGAGTGTATCAAAGCGTAGATAGCAATCCCTAGCTGTATAGCGCTCAAGACGGTGCCCACTACGGCTGCCACATCACCTATTGTAGATCGTGTGGGTTGTCGAAGATCATAACCATCGGTAGTATCGATGATTTCGAAACCGCTTTCGGGTGCTGCAAGGACTCGATGCACTTCCTCCTTTGTTACACTTCCCTCGAAACTGATCTCAATAGTCTGCATTGTTAAAATCCTCCCGAAGATCCAGTACCTTTCCATATAAGCACATTAAAAGAGTTTTACTTGTGAGGCTAACATAATCTTATATGTTTTTCTCAATATCACTCCTCAAGATTTCATATTGAGAGAAGTATCCAAAAGCTTAGACATCACTTCTGTCTAGCTAACAACATAACGACGTTAAACTTTTCCCGCACAATTACATTAAATCTAATTCTAAGCGAGTCGGTCGGGCCAAGCAAGAAAAAAGCGGCAAAAAGATAAGCATGAGCCGTTTCTCCCTCAAAGAAAAGCTTGATCTGTTTGCCTCTTAATTACACGAATTAAGCCCCGCCCCATTTTTCGCGCTTTTCGCTTCTTGTTAACAGACCTTCGGAATGAATCGGTATCTTGTTTTCTTCATGTAATTCCTGTAATCGGAGAACTTCTTTAGGAACCGTTCTTCCACGAGTGCTCTGCAGATATAGATGATCGTCCAGGTGAGATATGAGAGGACGCCGGCAATGGTGTAGGCCCCCCGGTAACGGAAAAACGCTAAGAAAAAATAGATCAGCTTGAAGGACGTTGCCGGGTGACGGACAATGGCATAGGGGCCTTTGGTCTGAATCTTTTTGTAGCACAAATTCGATGTTGAGAAACTCAAAGCACTGCCGCTGAGAACGTAAAGTGCGAGCGAAGTCAGCAGGACGATCTCGATGCCGAGATTGAAGGAAGGACTGCTGAGTAGCGGTGCGGCGTTCGCCTCCATGGAGGGAAAGGGCATGAACTTCACGGCCAGGCCGAAAAACGGGGTATAGCACAGAAGAACGACAATCCAATGCAGGGGATGCGGATCGATTTCGCGAAAGCGGCTCTTTGTAAACCATGACTCCCAGAAATAGCCTAAGGCGCCGTTGTTGGCATCGATCGCCCATACAAGCGGCGTAGCGACGAGGGCGCTGGTGGCAAAATTCCATTGGAAATTCGCCCGATCAAGAAGTGTGGTCATGGTATTGAGCCCCACGTAAACCTGCTCCACCATGATGGGGACATAGTGAATCCTTATGATGGCCATCAGGTAGAGGCGTTTGTACGACTTTTTGATAAGTCGTCGGCCGATCTTTCTGAATTCTCTGTTCTTGAGATGTCTGAGCAACGAGAGAACCCTTAGGTAGGGATCGCCTAAAACATTGTCCGTGCAATAGCGAAACTTCTCGGCGAGAAAGAAGTAGGGCAGTCCGAGGATCAAAAAGAGAAAAAGAAAGTCGCCAAAGAATTTTCGAGTGTTTGGCGTGAACTCTTTATACATCGGATGAGCGGCGTAAAACCTGGATACGCCAAAGATGATCAGTCCCCAAAAGATGTACTTTCCGATGGCTTTCGGTATAACCTGGCGAACGGTCCGACGTTGATAGCGCTGTTTGTCGGTCAGGATATAATACAAGGTGTAAAAACCGATCAGGAGCAGGGTGGGGGCGTAGAAGTATTTTTGCATGTCTAGCCGCCCCGAACGGAACAGGGCCAGGGATAAGCCAAAGGATAAAAGTATTCCCAGCCAGCAAAGATAAGGATGAATCATCTCATTTTTTGAAGACAATTGTCGGCCGCGTCCGGAAACAACAGACCCCGCACGCTCAGTCTTGCGATGTCGCGACGACACAGTCTTCCTTGCGTTTTTCATATGTATTTAAACGGATACTTCGCTACGAAACTTGAAGAAAATTTGGTTAGGCTTTATCTGAATTCTTTGCGGCCAGGCCTTCAATTGCATTTGAGGATATGGTATAATCTGGGTGTGTGGCATACAGACGAATTGTGAACTATCTTTTTAAGATACAAGGGGCATTCTCATGCGCGACCGAAAAGGCTTCACGCTCATCGAACTCCTCGTCGTTATCGCCGTGATCGCGGTGCTGATGGGCATTCTGATGCCCGCCCTTCGGGCCGCCCGGGAACTGGGGCGCGGGGCAAATTGCCTGGCCAACGAGCGGTCCCTCGTGCTGGCCTATACAATGTACGCCGACGATAACGACAGCCGGCTCGTCCGGGGCCATGTCAACCAGACGGGGCTTGACAGCCCGATGTGGGTCTTGCCCCCGATAAACGCGGCCGGGGCGTACATCAGCGGCACCCCGCTGTTTGAGGATCGCATTCGCGGCATCAAACGCGGCGCTTTGTATCCCTATATACGCGATCCCGAGATGTACCACTGTCCCGGCGACAACCGGTATCAGACAGGGGCTCAGGAGCATTTGCGGTTTTATCGCAGTTACATCATCCCGGATGTCCTCTCGGCGGCCCGAAAAGGATTTCATTCCTGGACGGAGGCCCGTCACAAGCACTTCCCCAAGAAGCTTCAAGAGATCACGCAGACCAGCCTAAAATATGTTTTCGTCGAAACCGAATTCCAAAACCCCAACTTCAACTACGATCATGGCGGCTGGAGCTTCGCGCCCTGGATCGACACGCGATGGACGGACGCACTCGCCACGTTCCACACCAAGTCGGCCACGTTTGGCTTCGCCGACGGTCACGCGGAAAAACATAAGTGGGTTCATAGCGAAACGTGGAGGATCTTTATCAGAGATTTGCCCATCGACACGCTGCAGCCCGGCCCGGATATCAACAAGGATTGGCGATGGTGCTGGGAGCGCTTCCCCTATTTGCACGAAACGGAGAAACCTCGCTAATTCGCGGCCCGGCAACAATCAACATTATTTTTTGATGTCCGTGTAATCTTCCCAGATCGGATGGGATTGGATTATCTCTTTGTAAAGGTCCGGCCTTCTTTGCTGAAAGTTCCTGCTGTTCTTCCGGGCGAGGCGAAGCCGTTTTAGATCAAATTCCGCGGTAATATAATCCTCTCCCGTTTGCCGGCAGATCGCACTAATTCTATTCGGGTATTGGGCAAGCATGGTCCCCGCCCCATAGTCCTGATTGGTGCATATCATGGAGACAAGGTTTTGTTCCATAAAGGTCTTGACGTAATAATCCTGGATACTTCCTCCCCGCCCGTTGATCCAAACGATGATTTCAGCGCCTTTGAGAGAAAGAATCCTGTAGGTTTCCGGAAAATAACCGTCATAGCAAATCAGGATCCCGATCCGGCCGAAATCCAGGTCGAAGACAGGCAAATTATTTCCTCTCCTCATGATCCATTCCGGATCATTTTTGATGAACCATTGTTTATCTTTTCCAGACGGAGGCTTCGAATAGGCGGGTTGTTCGTCATAGGTATCCACCGCAGCGTGTGTCTTGTAGTATTTGCCGACAATGTCGCCTTCCCGACCGAACAGCAATGCCGCACTCGAAAACGATTCGTCCTCAAAGACCTCCCAACAGCCCACAAGGACATACATACGATTCTCTGCCGCCACTTTGGATATTTGCCGGGTCTGCGGTCCCGGTACGGAGATTCGGCCCAAATGGTATTCAGGGAAAACAATGAGTTGCACACCTTCAGCCGCCGCTCTTTCAATATATTTCACAACGGATTCAACAGGATGGCAGCCATCCTTGATTTTCAGCCATTTGTCATAGCCGCAAATTTGAACCGCAGCCACTTTTACTTTGTTGGGCCATTGTGTCACCTTCGAGGGAGATTTTTTTGAATGAGCGCAGGACAAGGTTATTATGAGCATCAAGAGCAATATAAATAGTGATATTTTTCTAATGTTCACAACGCTTTGTCCATTATACTCGGATAGTCAATGCAATCCCGTCATATAAACTGAAGGCCGTGGATGGGGAAGATGTTGGTTTTGATTTTTTCGATGGTGGTTTCTATCGCGGGCATGACGGTTTTACGCTGGGATTCGGTGACGGCCAGCGCTCTGTCCCGCAGGCCGCCTTGCCATTCGGTGCTTTCGAGCAGAACGCCGCCGATGGCGGCGAGGTGCATGTCGTCGCCGTCGTCGGCGCCGCAAAAAACGCTCCAGGCCAGCGCCCAGGCCCGGACGGTGTTCTCGACATGGTACCCGCCCCCGCCCGTTGTGAGGATCGGCTTATCGAAACCTAAAAGATAATTGATGATCTCGACGTAAGTATTATTCGTCAATTGCAAATGGGCGAGCGGATCACCCGCGAGGGCATCGGCGCCTAATTCAAAGACGAAGACATCCGGCTCATACGCGGCGATCAGCGGCAGGGCGATGGCTTTGAAGGCTTTGAGGTAGGCTTTGTCGTACGTTCCCACCGGTAGAGGGACATTCACGCAGTAACCCTCTCCAGGACCGTTACCGATTTCATCCTCGAATCCGGTGCCGGGAAAGAGCGTCTTCGGATTCTGATGAAAGGACACGGTCAACACATCCGAGCGGTCGTAGAAGGTGTGGGCGACGCCGTCGCCGTTATGGACGTCCACGTCGAGATAAAAAACGCGTTTTCCCTGTTCAGCCAGCACCATGCAGGCCAGCGCCACATCGTTGATATAACAAAAACCGCTCGCGCGTTCCGGGTGGGCGTGGTGATACCCTCCGGAAGGATTGAAGGCGATATCGGTTTTGCCCGACAGGATCATCTCTGCTCCGACCAGCGTCCCTCCGGTGGCTAATACCGTGTATTCGTACAGCCCCTTGAAGATGGGACAATCGTCGGTTCCGATTCCCATCGCGAGCGCTTCGGGGGTCCAGCGTCCCCGCGAGGCGATTTGTAATGCGTGCAGATAACGAGCGGTGTGAAGCTTTTTGAGCACCATTCGTTCGGCGGGTTTCGGTGCGACTTCGCTCGCGTCGCTTCCCGAAAGCAGGCCCATCGAGTTAACCGTTTCCCGGACGCGCTTGGCCCGGATCGTATTGAAGGGATGCTCCGACGGATAAGCGTACTTCTCCAGCTCCTTTGAGTATATGAATACAGGCTTTTTCGCCGCCAAAGTCACTCGCTCCTTACGCTTCGTCTTTCGCCAGATCGTAGGTGATGTGGTAGGCGTCGCCGTCAAAGGTGGTGTTGATCTTGTAGCCGGAGTTATGGAAAATCGTGAGCATCGGCTCGTTGTTCGGCAACACTTTGGCCCAGAACGTCTTGACGCCGCGGTGTATGGCGATTTGCGTGAGGTAATCCAGAAGGAACGTCCCCATGCCCTTACGCTGCCATTCATCCTGCACAACGAAGGCCACTTCCGCCGATTGGCTTTTGGGATCGAGGAAATACTGGGCGATGGCAACGATTTCCTCATCCGAAACGCCCGGCACGACACCGACAATGGCGACGTCCTGACGGTAGTCGATATTCGTGACCCGCTGGATGTCTCGATGCGGAAACGCCATCGTATGGGTCATATAACGCGTCCGGACCGATTGTTCGCTCAGCGAGTACATCATTTCCGAAAGGGCCGGCTCGTCGGTGGGTTTGATGGGTCGGAAGAAGATTTCCGTGCCGTCCCGCAAGGTTTCGTACCGCTCGAGCTCTTCCGGATAGGCCACCTGATCCCAGGCCATCTCGATCTGGTCTTCATAGATGTAGTTTTGGGTCTTTGCCGCCTGGATGAGTTCTTTTCTGAATTTCGGATGGGCAATATGAATCAGGTCCAGCACCCGTTCCCGAATGCTTTTGCCGTGCAGGTAGGCGATGCCGTATTCGGTCACGACGTAGTGGACGTCGCCACGCGTGGTCACGACGCCGGCGCCTTCGGTCAGGCGCGGTACGATCCGGGAGATTTGTTCGTTCCTGGCCGTGGAGGGCATGGCGATAATCGCTTTTCCCCCTCGGCTGCGCGCGGCGCCGCGAATGAAATCGACCTGGCCGCCGATGCCGCTATAGAATCGATAGCCTAACGAGTCCGAGCAGACTTGGCCCGTTAAGTCGATTTCCAGTCCGACGTTAATGCCCACCATCTTCTCGTGCTGGCTGATGATCAGCACGTCGTTGACGTACTCGGTGGGATAAAACTCGAAAAGCGGATTGTTGTCGATATACTCGTAGAGCCGCTTCGAGCCCATGCAGAAGCTTGCAATGATCTTGCCGCGATTGAGGGTCTTTTTCGCGCACGTGATCGCCCCGCACTCGATCAGGTCGATGATCCAGTCGCTGAACATTTCCGTGTGGACGCCGAGGTCCTTTTTGTCTTTGAGGCATTCCGCGAGGGCCTGCGGGATGCGTCCGATGCCGCACTCGATCGTGCTGCCGTCCTCGACGAGCCGGGCGATATTCTGGCCGATCCGGTGTAGCGTCTCGTCCGATTCGGGGACTGGAATCTCGATGATATCTTCGTCATGAGGGACCAGGACGTCGATGGCATTCACGTGGACGAAACAATCTCCGTAGGTTCGGGGCATATGCGTGTTGACCTGGGCGATGACGTACTTGGCGTTGGACGCGGCGGATTTGACGATATCGACGGAGACGCCGAGACTGCACAGACCGTTCACATCCGGTGGGGTTACGCTGATTAAGGCGACGTCCACGGGAATTCTTCCACTCTCGAATTCGTTCGGTATCTCGGACAGGAAGATGGGGGTATAGTCTCCGATCCCTTTGGCAAAGGCGTCCCGGACGTTGTCGGCGATGAAGAAGCTGTTCATCTTGAATTTTTCGCGGAACCTCTCGTCGGCGTAGGGTGCCGTGCCCATTGTCAGCAGATGAATGATGTGGGCGTCGTAAATCTTGCTGGAGTGCTCGACCAGGGCGTTGACCAGGTGCTGGGGTTGGGCGCAGCCGGTGCCGATGAAGATGCTATTGCCGGGCTTGAGGAGCTTCATCGCCGCCGGCGCGTTTTTGATCTTGTCTTTATAACGTTGTTTCCAATCAAATTCCTGCATAACCACGTCTCTTTCTAAACTTTTTCCACACTAATTCGGGCATCGACGGCGATGGGCGTTGTCCCCTCCGGGCCGACCAGATACGGATTGATGTCCAACTCCTGAATCTGCTCAAATTCGGTCACGAGTTGTGAGAGTCGCTGCAAGCCTTCTGCAATGGCATCAATGTCCACGCCTTCCTGGCCGCGAACGCCCTTGAGCATTTGATAGGTCTTGGTCCTGATCAACATTTGCTTGGCTTCTTCACCCGTCAGCGGCGCCAGATAGAAGGATACGTCCTTGAGCACCTCGACCATCGTTCCGCCCATGCCGAACATCATCAGCGGACCGAAATGCGGATCGCGCTGCATGCCGAGAATGACTTCCTTTCCGCCCCGGCACATTTCCTGGACCAGTACGCCAAGAATATCGGCGTTGGGGAGTTTCTTCGGGATCCGATACATCATCAGATCGAAAGCATCTTTGACCGCTTTGGTGCTGGTCAGGCCGATCTGAACGCCGTCCACATCCGATTTATGCAAAATGTCCGGCGACCAAATCTTCAGCACGACGGGGAATCCGAGTTGCTCGGCGATGCCGGCCGCTTGGTCGGCGGTCGTTGCGATGGAGCCTTTAGGCGTGACGAAGCCATAGGCTTCGAGGATTTCCTTTGATTCGTTCTCCGCGACTTCGCGCGTCCCGTGGCGCAAGTGTCTTTCAATGATGTTTTCTACCTTCCGGCGGTTCACGGGGAAGAGCTTGACGACCCGTTTGGGCTGGCGTCGCCATCGGGCGTAGTCGGCCATCACTTTAGCCGCTTCGACGGCACTTTCGACGGCGTCGATGTGAGGCATATTGCTCCGCCGCAGGATTTTCACGCCTTCTTCGACCTTTTCGGCCCCGAGGAAGCACGTCAGAATCGGTTTGGTGGGTTTTTCCCGTGATAATCGTACGATGGCCTCGGCGGTTGCCGCCGGTTCGGTCATCGCCTGCGGCGTCAGGAGCACCAGGATGATATCCACGTTGGGATCGCCGATTACCACATTGAGAGCAAACTCGTAGCGGTCGGCAAGGGCGTCGCCCAGAACATCGACCGGATTGTGACAATTCGCTGCCGGTGGGAGCTTGGAAGTCAGCTTTTCGATGGTCTCATCCGCGAGGTTTGCGAAGGTCAGGCCGATTTGTTCGATTGCGTCGGCGGCCATGATGCCCGGGCCACCCGCATTAGTGATCACGGCGACGCGCGGCCCGGCGGCGAGCGGCTGATAGGCAAAGGCCTGGGCGTAGTCGAACTGCTGCTTGATCGAGTTGCACCGAATGATACCCGCTCGCGCAAAGGCGGATTCATAAGCAACTTCCTGCCCGGCGAGGCTTCCCGTATGAGAGGAGGCGGCTTTCGCGCCGGCGTCGGTTCCTCCGGATTTGATCAACAGGATGGGTTTGTCGTGGGAAATCCGCTCGGCCTGCCGGACAAATTGATTGCCGTGGGCGATGCTTTCGAGGTAGCCGGCAATGACTTTTGTGTCTTTATCCTCCGCCAAGGCTTTAATCACGTCCAATTCATCCACATCCGCCTTGTTGCCGATGCTGACGAGTTTGCTGAATCCGATATCGTTCGCGTTGGCCATATCCAGAATGGCCGTCAGCAGGGCGCCCGATTGAGACAGGTACCCGATCGCTCCGATGGCCGGAAGCGCGCCGCCGAAGCTGGCGTTCACTTTGTTCACTGGAGCGATAACGCCGAGACAGTTCGGGCCGATGATCCGTATGCCCGCTTTCCGGGCGATTTTGATAATCTCTTTTTCGAGGGCGTCTCCCGCTTTGCCGATTTCTTTAAATCCCGCCGTGATGATGATGACCGATTTCGCCCCCACGTCCACACATTGCTGCATAATCGAAGGCACGATCTTGGCCGGTACGATGACGATCACAAGATCGGGTTTCTGTCCGATGGATTTGAGATCGGGGTAGCATTCCAGCCCTTCGATCGGCTGGGGCCTGGGATTGACCGGGAAGAGCTTGCCGGAGTAGCCGGCATCCATCATATTCTTGAGGATTTCGTAACCGACCTTGCCTTTGGTGTGCGAGGCGCCAACGATAGCCACGGATTGCGGATTAAAAAAGTTCTCAAGACTCATTGTATTGGCCTTCTCAAGTAAACATTCTGTTTAGGAAAAACAATAGTGTACTTATCCGGCGTGTATTTGTAAAGCCTTCAATTGCTGAGGATAAACTCTAAAGGTATCCGGAGAAAATTTCTCTGAGATGGCGTCCGGTCCTGGATGGGTGTCTATTTCCTGAGTTCGGGAATGTCCGGCTCGATATGGACCGTGATATTGATCGGTCGGGCGATCTGTTCGTCCAGAGCATTTTCCAGGCCCTCGGCAATTTCGTGGGCGGCCGTTATATTCAAGCCCGGATCGACAAGGATGTGCAAATCAAGAAAAATCTCTCTGCCGACCGTGCGCGTTCGAAGTTTGTGCCATTGGCGTATCGATGCATTGGAATTGATGATATGCTCAATCCGTTCACGGGTCTCCGAATCCACGGCGCTCTCCGTCAGTTCGCGCAGCGCATCGCCCATGACCTTGATCCCGACCCAGATGATCATCAGACCGACGGCTATCGCGGCGACCTGGTCGCCATGATCGAAACCGAATCTTAGAGTGATGAATCCGATCGCTACGGCGACTGAACTCAATGCATCACTACGGTGATGCCAGGCGTTGGCGTACAGGGCGGGACTGTGCGATTGAATCGCGACCTTGCGTGTGGCCCGGTAGAGCCATTCTTTGGCGGCGATGGAAATGACGGAGGCCATCAGCACTTCAAAGCGCAGGACGGTTGTTTCGTCTCTGGTGATGGACAGTGTGGCGTAGTAAATCATGGCTCCGCCCACCAGAAGCAGAACAAATGCGACGAGTCCGGCGGAAAATGTTTCCGCGCGTCCGTGGCCGTATGGATGACTCTGATCAGGCGCCTTTGCACCCAGACGCAGGCCCAGAAGGATAGCCGCATCCGTGGCGACGTCGGACAAGGAATGAAGTCCGTCCGCGAGCAGCGCCAGTGAACCTGCAAACAGACCGATCCCGGTTTTGACGAATGACAGACCGATATTGGCCGCGATGCTCCAGTAAGTGATCGATTTGATTTGTCTTCCGGCGACCTTGTGTTTGCTCTTGTCCATCAGTCCAGTTTGCAGACGTAAATTTCATTCACGAACTCGAGCTCGGCGAGTTCTTCGACGGCTCTGGCGTCGGGTTCCTTGTCCAGGCTGACGGCGAGCATCGCTTTCTGCACTTCCGATTTCTGCCCCACGCCCATCGTGCAAATATTGATCTCGTGTCTGCCGCAGACCGTGCCGACGGCGCCGATGACACCGGGCTTATCGTCGTTGAATATGACCAGCGCGGTGCCCTGCGGGGTGACTTCGATCGTGAAGCCGTCGATCTCGATGATACGCAGCCGTGATCCGCCGAAGACAGAGCCGGTCACGGTGCGCGTCACCTTGTCCGTTTCGACTTTCGCGCTGAAGCTCGCGGCGACATCTTTGACTTCGGGATTTTTCGTCTCGTCGATGCTGATGCCGCGTTCCTTGGCCAGAACGGGTGTGTTGACCATGTTCAACGGCATCTCAAAATGCTTCTGGAGCAGTCCGATGGAGAAGCTGAGAGTTACCGGTTCGGTCGGCAGTTCGGCGATGGATCCGCGATACTGGACCTGAACATTTTTGATTTGCCCCGGCGCAATCGTGCTGAGTACCGTACCAATCCGTTGAGCCAGTTCGGCATATTGGCAGACAATCGGTGGTACAGCGCCCGCAGTGGATGGGGCGTTCAGGGCGTTTCTGACCGGCCCGCCTTGGATGGCGTCAACGAGGATTTGGGCCGCCTCGACAGCCACCTCGATTTGAGCTTCCTCCGTGCTGGCACCCAGGTGCGGCGTAGCAATGCATTGCTCGAATTCGGTAAAACGTGTATTCTCCGGCGGCTCTTTGGGATACACGTCCAAAGCCGCACCGGCGATGCGGTTCCGGGCGAGGGCATCATAAATCGCATCTTCATTGATAATCCCGCCACGTGCACAATTAACGAGCCGCACGGAGGGCTTCATCATCTCGATCTGCTTGGCGTCGATCATATTTAACGTTTGCTCGTTCCTCGGCACGTGGACGCTGATGTAATCGGCCTGTTTGAAAATATCCTCCAGGTTATCGCATATCTGGATGCCCATTTTTTCGGCATTGGGCGGAGCGGCGAGGGGATCGTAGCCTAAGATTTTCATATTGAATCCTTTGGCCATCGTCGCGACGGCCATCCCGATCCGGCCAAGGCCGATCAGACCGAGGATTTTATTATTCAATTGGTTGCCCATGTATTTTTTTCTATCCCAGGCCCCGCCTTTGAGACTATTGCACGCCGGGACGACGTTGCGGCTCATCGAAAGCATCAACGCCATCGTATGCTCGGCGGCGCTGAGTGTATTGCCGCCGGGCGTGTTCATCACGAGGATACCTTTGCGCGTGGCTTCCGGGATGTCGATATTATCGACGCCGACGCCGGCCCGGGCGATCCCCTTGAGTTTCCCCGGATTACTGAGGACCTTGGCCGTCACTTTCGTGCCGCTTCGGATAATCAGGCCGTCATGCTCGCCGATAATCTGAGCAAGCTCGTCTTCACTGATGCCGGTCTTGACCACGGCCTCGACGCCTTCCGTCGAGTTGAGCAGATCGATACCTTCCTGGGCCAGTTTGTCTGTGATAAGCACCTTAATCATTTGTGTACTCCGTGAAAAAGCCTACTTTTCCAATCATAAAACGCGCATTTTAGCCAATGTGATATAAAAAGCAAGAATTGAAATTTCGCCTTCTTAGCCCCAGAGCTTGTCCGGGGATTTTTCAGCCGTATTCAGGGCAATGGCCTCCAGATTCGGATACGTCTTCAAAAGCCCTTCCGGCACGGGTTGCTTCTGCCCGGTGATCAAAACCTTCAGTTCAATGGCATTAGCCAATTCAGCGCCTCGATAGTGATTATTAGCGATGACCGTTAAAAATTCAAAAGCCTCGGCTAATGCCTCAATTCTCTTCTTAATGCCGGTCAATTCGTCGTTGTTATAGTAATAATCGTAGGTTTCATCTCTACCGGACTTGCTGAACCATTTCTCTTTATTTCTGCCGTGCATTCTGAAGTAGCCGGATTGGCCGACCGTGCAATGCTGCAAATTAAATGAATTCCACGTCGTCGGATAGTCGAGATTGCAGACCGAAACGCCGAGCTCTTCGAGAAACTTCAACGCCTCTTTTTCTTGCCATGATTTATGCCTAACTTCTACGGCTAAATTGAACACATCGGAGAAATTGTCCACGATCCGTCTCAATTGCCGTCGGCTATCCTCGCTGTCGGCAAAATCATACCGAAACTGGGCCAACAGATGCTTTAATTTCCCTGCCTTTAAAAATGGCCCGAAACCCTTATAGAAATACTTCACCGTCTCAGCATCCATTTTACCGCGATGCGTAAAATCCTGATGCAGCTTAGCCGTGAAGAAAAAATCCGCTTTTTTGGACGTCCTCTCCAGCCAAGACTTCGTCATCTTCTCATAAGGCGGCCGATAGAAAGTGCTGTTAATCTCAACGCAATCAACAAACCGGCTGACATACTCAAGCTGATCGATTTTGGAATCGGTATAAACAATCCCCTTCCAATCCGGATACGACCAACCCGCTATTCCAATGTACACCTTACCCGGCATATATCATTTCCACGAAAACGCTGATCCATTTATGTTACATTTATATTGGCAACAGATGAATACCTGTTTATCATAGTGAATATTAGCGATAAAACAATATTGTAGCTTCTTCGAAGCGTCAGTATGCAAAAAGATAGATTCCACTATTGCTTGCTAATGGAATTCGTTGAGTTTGAGTTCTTTGGTGTGAAAAAGTCCTCATCAGAGACGGCTTCTGCATTCTCAAATCCATCGTATCTCAAGAAAAGAGGTAAGGCCTTTTTAAAGAAAATCCGTAAACGCATAGATGATGTAGTAACCAACGATGAAACACTTCGACTTTTATTGATTAATGATATTGATCGTCTTAACAAAGAAGGATTAGTTTGGACATCTGAATCCAAGGGATCCCGTACTCGGCTCTTGAGTTCAGCGCGTTACATCTGGTAAATATTGCTGATTATGGTATAATGCTCTAAGCATTATGTTTTAAAAAGGAGTCTAATGTGCCTGAAATATCTCGTTTTTATGGCATTATCATCGCCATGTTTTATGACGACCACAATCCACCACATTTTCATGCACGATATGGTAGCTATAAGGTTTCTATAAACATTCATACGTTAAGCATTCTTGAAGGGAAGTTGCCTCCTCGCGCCCTTGGCCTGGTTATTGAGTGGGCGTCTTTGCATCAAGAGGAATTACTACAAAATTGGAATCGTGCCAAGGAAAGACAAGTCCCGAATAAAATTGAGCCACTCAATTAAGGACTCAGCAATGTACCACGATATCACCGACATACAAATCCTGGATAATTATGAATTACGGCTTACCTTTGATGATGGAAAATCCGGTGTTCTTGACTGTAAACCATTTATCGAGAAGGGAGGTGTTTTTTCTAAGCTTCGTGATCCGGCCCTCTTTAAACGTGTTCACATTCATCATGAGCTGGGCGTTCTTACCTGGGATAACGAAATAGACATCGCACCTGAAACGGTTTACAGTTTAGCAACCGGTTCTCCTCTGCCGGATTGGATGGAAAACCGCGAACAGGTCGCTTAATCCAAGATGATATTTGTCCAATTTGCGCTGAGCCAGAAATATGAGAGATAGTGAAGCAAAAAGTCTCATCGGGTGCTGCGGGTTATATTGTGGATTATGTAACAAGTATCAGTCAAGAGCACCCAGCCGGTGTATTGGCTGCCGATTGGGAGAACAACACGCCTGGTGCAGTATCTGGAATTGCTGTGTAAACAAGCATGGATTTGAGACGTGTACCGAATGCAGTGAAATATTTCATTGCCCAATCTTTCTGAGAAGGAAGGTTGGTGAGTGGATTCCGGCGGCGGATAATTTACGTCAAATTCAAAAGTTAGGTTTAGAAACCTGGTTAAGAGAACAAAAGGAAAGACAGGCATTGTTGGAGGAATTGCTTCAGAAGTATAATGAGGGTCGATCCATGAGCCTTTATTGTAAAGTCTGTGCAAGAATGCCGATTGAGTTGATTCACAAAGCAATCAAAGAAGCAAAAGAAAAAATCGCAACAGAAAAAGTCGATAAGTCTGATATGAAATCAAAAGCGAAAGTTTTAAAGGCCATAATCAAAGATTTCGCCTTAGAGGTCAATGTAAACTTAGATTGAAAAGAATCGTTCTGTTGTCTAACCAATCGTTGCAGCGGACGACGAAAACGCCGCCGCTGAACTCGATTGTTCGAGATTCACGATAAAAGATCTTATATCACACATTGAGCTACGCCACCTCGACCAGCTCGTCCCACTGGGTGGTGTACCGCTTCGAGCGTTTGGCGAATTTTGTTCGCCAGGGTTGGTGGATGCCCTCGGCGGCCCAGCGCAAGGCGCTGTCCGGCAGCCGGGTGTTTATCGCATCAACCGCCTGCATCAGCCGTTGCGATTTTTGCCGGTCGATCGTATCGAGAAAGTTTTTTTGCACCCTGTTCTCCGGCACGAGATCGCCGAGGATCACGCCGGCCTTGTTGTACAAAAATCCTTTTCGGTATAGCCGCTCCACACCCTTTATGGCATAATCGATCAGTTCCGGCGTATAATTCGTCGCCGTCGGGAAGCTGATCGTATGGGAGTTAAAATATCGCTTCTTCGGATCGACGAACCGGCTCGTCATGACATAGACGGTCATCGCACCGGCGGCCAGACCCTCCTGGCGAAGCTTCTCGCCCGCCCGCGAAATGTAGCTGGCAATCGCTTCCCTGAGCTCTTCAACCGCCTTGATGTTTCTGCCAAAGATGCGTGAGACGGTGATGCCTTTCTTCGCCGGCGGCTCCTGCTCCAATTCGTAGCAAGGATCGCCCCGAAGCTCGTAAACCGTCCGAACGCCGGTCACGCCGAAACGCCGCCGCATCCACTCCACGTCCACCCGGCGAAGGTCCATCGCCGTGTGGATTCCTGCTCTTTTCAATTTGATACAGGTCTTGATGCCTATCCCCCAGATGTGCTCGACCTTGGTTTGTGCCAGCGCCTCGTCGATCTGGGCCTGCTCGGTTAGCTCGAACACTCCGTCGGCCTCGGGAGAGCGCTTGGCAAATCGGTTGGCGATCTTCGCCAGCGTTTTTGTCCCGGCGATGCCGATGGAGACGGGCATGCCGGTCCATTGTTTGACCGTGCGCCGCATTTTTCGGCCGTACTCCGTCGGATGATCGCCCAGGCCCGAAAGGTCCAGGAACGCCTCGTCGATGGAGTACACCTCGATCTCGGGCGTGAAGTGGCACAGCGTCTCCATCACCCGGCACGACATGTCGGCGTAAAGGGTATAGTTGGAAGACAGCGCCTCCACGCCGTGCTTGTCCGCGAAATCCTTGATCTTGAAAAGCGCCACCCCCATCTTGATACCGAGCCGTTTGGCCTCGTTCGACCGCGAGACCACGCAGCCGTCGTTATTGGAAAGCACCACGACCGGCTTGTTCTCCAGAGAAGGATCGAAAACGCGCTCACAGGAGACGTAGAAATTATTGCAATCGGCGAGGGCAAATAAATGCTTCATAATTCATGGATGACGTTCGTCACCACCCCCCAAACCTCGAACTCTGTCTGGTCGCTGATTTCCTGGCTCTGGTAGGCGTCGTTCTCTGCTTCGAGCGTCAATCTGTTCTTGCGTATGCGGATTCGTTTGACGGTCAGCTCGCCGTTCACGACGGCGATCACGACTTTTTTGTCTTTGGGCTCGATGCTTCGGTCAACGACCAATAAGTCGCCGCTGTGAATCCCCGCTTTGAGCATCGAATCACCCGTGACCCTGACGAAAAACGTCGCGGCCGGATTCCTGATGAGGTGCTTGTTTAGATCGAGCTTGCCTTCCTCGTAATCGGCCGCGGGGGAGGGAAAGCCCGCCGGCACCGTGGCCATAAACAGGGGCTGCCGGCGTTTCGTGGACCGGTCCGGCTTATAGACTATCTCAACCTTCGTTTCCATACCCCCATACTATAAAATTTCCCCGGACGAAAAGAAATGTAAAAATCAAAATAGCGGAATCCGCCGAAGGCGGATGACTTCCTCAATTTTGCATTTTGCACTTTGCATTTTGATTTCCCATTAGTAGTCTTTAAAATTTCTCATCCATTCCGGCCAGTCTTCCGGCAGGGCGCCGCCGGCCCTGGTCCAGTGGCCCGCCGTGTCGTACTTGCGATGCCATTTCAGCGTCCACAGTTCCTTCAGACCGGCTTTTCGGACGGTGAAGTCCAGAAAAAGGCTGTTGACGAAGCCGTCATGCCGATTCAGGCAAATCCGTCTCATTTCATCGTAATTGTTACCCGTGTACGGCCAGAACTGCCCGTCATATTCCGGGGGGGTATCCTGGGGCCAGCACGTCACGCCGATCGTGGCACAATCTAAAAACAGGGGAATATGATTTGTGCCTTCCACATCGGTGGTCCTCCACATATTTTCAGGCTCGCGCCGACCTTCGACGGTGTCCTTCGGCGGATCCAGGACCCACTGATTCAGCCCGTAGCTGCCCGAAGCCGTATCCAGCTCCCAGGCGCCGTAGCCCCACCGGCCGCCTTCGGAGTACAGTTTCGTCGCCATGGGGCAGAAACATATTTTGGTATCCGTGTAGTACGGCTCCACGATGTCATGCCATATGGATATCCTTTTGGGGAAATAGCCATTATTATCCTGGCAATACATCGACCAGACGAGGCCCCATTGCCCCAGGTTGGCCTGACAGATTGCCGTTTTGGCCTGTCGCCTGACGCGCTGCAATGCCGGCATGAGAATCGCCATCAGCAGGGCAATAATGGCGATAACCACAAGCAACTCAATAAGCGTGAATCCCCTTGGTTTGCACATATGACGGCCCTTTCACTACACAGGATGGCCCAGCCATGACAGCTCAATCATCATAATCATTCTATCTTACAATAATGGGAAATCAAAATTCAAAATGTAAAATGCAAAATTAAGGAAGTCATAAGGGAAAAGTAAAAGTCAAAAAGCAAGATGTAAAGTTAAAGAAGTCATCCGCCTTCGGCGGATTCCACAATTTTTGATCTTTTAACATGCTCCGGCTGGATTCCGCTATTTTGATTTTTACATTTCTTTGATGCCCTTCAGCGCAGTTGCGGCTTGGAAATATCCGGGGCCTGTACCGAGTCAGTCGGTACAGGTCCCGAATTTCGGTCAATCTTATGGACGTTCCGGATTATCTCTCGCCCGCGATGAAACGGACCTCAGGCTCAGACAGAGCCCGATTGTATATCGTAACCTCATCGATTCTCCCCTGGAGGGGCCGACTCCCTGCCGGGCTGTCTCCAATGAAGAGCGGATTGCTTGACGAGACCGGCAATGCGCTTTCGTCCCATACCTCCCAAACGCCATTCAAGAAAAGCTTCCGCTGCGTTCCGTCCGTCACAAGCGCCACGTAATTCCAGTCGTCCAAGGTGGCGGATATACTGGAATTCAAGTACGCGCCGCCGGCACTGAGGGTCACCAGGTAATTATCGGCAGATCTCAGATACAATTTATATCCGGGGTCCGCCCCACCCGTGCCATCGGATTTATCGACGATGCGCGGATAACTACTGCTTCCGGGTCCAGTCGGATACACCCACGCCCCGATTGTAATCGGGCCGGTAATATCCAGACTCGGATCATTTCCGCAATCGACATGATCGTCGATACCGTCGAATTCCAGTGCCTCACCAATCGCGCCGGAAACCCACTGCGGATCGCCGGAGAGCGTGCCGTGATTATTGTTGGCCGATACATCGTTGGCGTCGTTGTCCAATGGATAGTACGCCATCAGATTTTCGATACCGGGATCGACCGGCACCCGCTCGCCGGCAAGATATAGAATCTCACCGTCAGACAAACCCCGGTTGTACATCGCGACCTCATCAATGCCGCCAATCCAATCGCACCCCCACCCATCCGAACCGATGAGCACAGGGGCCTCGCTGCTGGTAATAGCGCCCATAGGGGTTGAATCGGTCTGCTCTCCATCGAGATAGCATTTCAACGTCGCGCCGTCATGCGAGCACGCGATATGGCACCACTCGCCTTGCACGAGGTTTTGGCCGACGTAGGCCCAGGCCCTGGGCGACGTATTGAACGTAAACGCCATGTAGGGTTGAGGACTGTTCCAGC
>Ga0272441_10006118_pt1 | contig 20423 bp, 12 predicted proteins | sample SSMProp6N_FD_193582 | JGI IMG/M metagenome (GOLD analysis project Ga0272441, IMG submission 193582) | Marine sediment archaeal communities from Little Sippewissett salt marsh, Falmouth, MA, United States - SSM-Prop-6N | ecosystem: Environmental > Aquatic > Marine > Wetlands > Sediment ...
GGACCGCCTATTGCCCGCGGCCCGGTAGGGGCCGGCCGCTGTAAAGGCCATTCGGAGGCCCGTCTGCTGAAGCAACGCTTTCGTGCGCGGGCCGGCCCCGGCCTACCGAGGCGCCGACACAATGCTGTGGGCCGGCACCTCAACGGCCCCCTGTGGCGTCTGCGCTGTCCGCGCCTCGTCACCATGGTTATACAGCAGGATGTCCTCGGTGGTGACCGTCACGTATAGCAGGTCCGTCTGACCGTCGATGGCCGCTTCGGCCGAGACGCCGGGCACACCGTGCCGGTCCGGCCTGGTGATGATCTCCCCCAGCACCGACTCCACTGACTCCGCCCCCGCGTTGTGTGAGGCCACTACGTGGCCCTTGCCCACGGCAATGACCGCAGCCACAGAGCTTGCGGGAGCGACCCCGACTTCCTCGCGAGCCCTGACGATGATGTCCCGCAGTACCACGGACAGCTTCCGCTGATCAGTGCTCTGTCCGGCCTCCGAGGGCTGCCAGGTGCCCGCCTGGATCGTGATGGTCAACACGTCCCCGTTGCCCTCAGAAGGGACGACCAATTCGCCGATGGTGTCGCCCGGGGCGCTCTTGAGCTCTTGACCATCGACGATGAATCGCGCCGGCTCGGGCAGTGAGCCGACCCGGTAGGGCAGGCGAACCTCGCAGGCCTGAGCGGGCAAGGGTATATGCACGGATACGTCACCCGAAGTCCAGCACATCCGGCGACCGGTGTTCCACATGCTATCAGGCTCCGCACCGAAGAAGCGGCCCTCCCGCCACGGGCCATCGGTGCTCTTGCCGGAGGGCAGGGACGGTATCGAGAAGTCCCCCAGCCGCGTGGCGGCAGGAACGCGTCCGGCGGGGAAAACCGCTTCGCCCTCGGGGCTGAGGGGGGCCCATGCGGCGGGCACGATGAGGGTCATGCCCCTCTCGACGGCCTGCCGGATGGCCTGAGCCGTCTCGGGCTCCGTGACTGTTCCGGCGGCCCACACAAGCACCCGCAGGTTCTCGAGAGCGCCATCGGCGATCATCCGCTCATCGATGAGCTCGACGTCGCAGATATCCCGCACAGCGCGAATCGCCTCTCCCAGACCGGCGGCGGCATGCACGTCCACCGACGTACGGGGCCACAACACACCCACCTCGATAGCCGGCTCCCGCACGCGCATGATGTCCAGGTACTGTTTGTAGCGCGCTCCCCGGTCTCCCTGGGGCGGGTTATCGTAGTGGAACAACTCCCATGCTCCCGAGGCGACGGAGTTGTAGATGCGCGCCACGATGCCGTTGTTGTCGACGGCGCCGGCGGGCTCGTAGCCGAAGTAGGTCCCGTACTGCCGCGCCGCGCTACCGATGACTCGGGTGAGCAGGAAGTTCATGCTGTAGTCCGAGGCCTCATTGGTGATTCGCATGCCGGCGCCATGCCGAGCGACCATCTTGGTCTGGGCCGTCATATCGGCCCCCAGTTCCGCCGACCCGCCGCCACCCGTGCACAGAAGAATGGGCCTATCCGGGCACAACTCACGCGTCGTAGCCACCCACCACTCAGCAAAGTCCGTCATGGATTGCATGTACCAGCGCACCATATCCAGGCGCGCGCGCATGGTGTGACCGCCGTCAGGCACGAAGGGCGCAACGTCCTCCCAGCCATTCTGGTCGGTCTTCCAGGCGGCGTTGAGAGCCTTGATGTCGGTGTACTTGGCGCGCATTGCCCGGCGGAAGTCGGCGACCGCAAACTCGTCCCCGCACCACCAGCCAAAATGCTGTGGGTACTTGCCGTCCCATATCTGCGTCCACACGTTCCCGCCGGCGGTGTAGATTGACTCGCCGAACACCCCGCTAATGCCCAGGAGCACCGCCTGCATGTCCGCGTGGTCGTAATGGTCAAAGAACCTTTTGAGCCACGAGCGAACGCGGGGGCGCAGGCTCGGATTCCAGATGGATTGGTCACGGCTCACATCGCCGGTCGCCAGCTCGAGCGCGAATACAGACTCATCGGACTCTTTGAACCAGGGGGGCGTGGCATAGGCCGGTCCGGCGATGAGGAAGGGCGTCCACCGCAGCCCGTGCTTCTTGAACGCGGCAAGCTCGGCGTCATAGAAGGACGGGTCCCAGACACCCTCCTTTGGCTCCATGAGCATCCATTTGACGTAGGGCTCGAAGGCCGTAACGCCGTGCTCGGCATACAGCCCGCCGTGGGCGTCCCAGTGTGCGACGAACCTCTGGGGATCGCAACGCAGCTCCCCACGCTGCAAGAATGCCTCCCGCGCCTGCCCCGGATCGGTGACCTGCCAGCCGACGTCGTTGCCGGCCGTTATGACCATCGGGGCTCCAGGCTGCATATCTTGGCTGAAGGGCTGGGCGCTCAATGCCGATACGGCGCCAATGAGGATCATGATGGATAGCAATGCAAAGCCTCCCGCAAGGTATTGGAGCATGACGGTGAACCGTGGCAGACGCCGGGCCGCGCTGCAGCCTTCGGCGGTCAGATGTCCGAACGCCCGTCCGCCGCCGTCGGTCCTTCCTGCACTTGCGGGCGAACACCTTCTCAGCGCCAGGGCCCTCATGTGCCCCGCCACCCGCATATTGTAGCCGGATTTCATCCGATTCCGGAGGGTGCTGCCACCATCCAGCACGAATGCATAATAACTCGTAAGTTGGTATACCATGCTCGCCTTTGCGCGGTGTGCCGCCGGTGACCGTATCTGGGAGGGGACAACGATGGGACAGAGAACGTCGCGGTTTGTGATGCTGACCCTCTGTGGGCTGGCACTTCTGGCAATGATCGGTTGTGGTGGCACACCGGAGGGAGAGTACCGGATGGCACGCCCCATGGATATCGTCGACCGCTTCCTTGAGCCCTTCATTGACAATGACGGCCAGACGCCGCGCTGGATGGACGTAGCCGACTACCTGTACTCACCCGCGATCCAGCAAGTCGACACCCTCTACGGCGCGGGCCTCGTGCAGCTTTCGTACACCACGCTGGAGAGCCCTCTGAAGTTCACTGTGTCCGCGCCACCACAAACCCTCAAGCCCAACTTCTGCTACCAGATGAAGCTCGAGGGCCCCTCCCAGGCATGGGTCGGTGACCCTGATGGCGCCGACTTCGCCAACGCCCAGCTCGGATACAACGGCCGGTGGTGGTGCGACACGTGCAACCAGTCCCTCAATGACAAGACCGTCAAAGTTCACATGCGCAAGCACCACCATGTGAAGGGGTACCTATATTTCGACTTCCTGGTCACCGACCACGAAGGCAAAGCAGACTATTCCGCCGAGGTCAACAACAGCTACCATGTCACATGGAAGACCGTTCAGCAGGCTCCCGCGGGGAATGACGGCCCGGTGCGATGGCACGAAGTGATCGCCAACAAGACCGAGGCCGGGTGGGCTTACGATCAGGACTACCCCACCACAAGCGTGGGCGTTTACGGCCAGTGGGAGCCGGACCGCCCGCTGCCGGGCGGCGTACAACTGGCCAACGGGACCTACGAGGGCGTCGAGTTCCGCCTGACGGAAGAGAGCTTCCACTCCACAGCCCCATTGGGCGGCAACTGGCGCACCGTGATGCGCGCCGGCGACCTGTCATTCACCATCGGCGGGCCCGCCACCGATGTAGCGGTGACGAACATCCACCTTCCTATGCCGCCACCACGTACCGGGCAATGGAAGACCGTGACGGTCACGGTGGCGAACTCCGGCGACACCGCCCTGACAACGACGGTCTCCCTGGCCGACGCGTCGCAGGCTCAGATCAGTACCCCGCCAACGCAGGTGAGTCTAAACCCCGGACACACGACCACCGTCCAGTTCGCCTGGCAGCCCTTGGAGAGTGGCACCCACTTGCTCAGAGCCGAGGCATCGCCGGTACCGGGCGAAGAGGATATCTCGAACAACACCGCCACGAAATCCGTAAGGGTGAAGTGAGGCGGCGGCCCCCAGCAGCGCCGGCTATCCGACGGAGGGCCTGCCTCTTGGGCCCTCCGCTTTGTGTGAGAGCTACTGGCGCCGGGTCGGCGCGGGCAAAGGCCACCGCCGGTAGCACCGGGCCACAAGCCACACCACGCCGCAGGTAGTGCGGCCGCAGTGGAAAGGCCTCTTCGGGGGGCTTGGCGATTCGTACGGGAGCCCCGGGCCGACCGCCGGGCGGTCGGCCCCCGTGCCCAACGCATTTGGCAGGCGCGCCAACGGGCGCTATTGCGCTGTATTGGTCGATCCGCACAGGCTGCAGGCGGCATGCTGTGCGCATAGGCACTGGTCGCGGCCGAGGACGGCCCATATCTCCTGGGGATGCGCACTCCCTTTCAGTGTCTCAGCCGGTAACCTCTCCAACTGTACAAGTTCAGCCCCAGCCGCGGCGTTCGCGATCCGCAGGCGGGCAGCGATTGGCGCTGACACCAACACACCGGGGCGTGGGTCGCGCCCCGCCCATTCCTCGAGGCGCTTTGCCAGGACGACCGCGTCCCCGAAGACCGTGTAGCTTTGCCGCCACGAAGGCCCAAATAGGGCTCTGTAGACGACACCGTAGTTGATGCCTACTGCCAACTCAAAGCTCAGCGCCTCCGTCCGAGCAAGATGAAAGTCGCTGATCCACTCGTCCTGCCATCGTCTCACCAGGTCCCGAACCGCATCCCGCATGTGCAGGGCCGTGCACACGGCGCGAAGGGCGCAGATCACATCCGCAGGCGCACCGGCCAGCCCCTCAGCGTCTCCGCTTGCGTGGGGGTAGAAGACGATCATGGCCCCGTCGCCCATTAGCTTATCCAACCAACCGTAGTGCGAGGTAGCATCACCGAAGATCTTGCACACATCCTGTATCAGCTCTCTGGGCTCACGGGGCTCCGCGCCGGGCAGGGACAATGCCGAGGGATTGTTAAGTATCTGGGTGAATGTCGAGAAGCCCCGCACGTCCGCGAACAGGATGGCGCACTGGGTTGTGCCCGTCGCCCAGTCCCTCGTAAGGTCGAAGGCGCCCTCACGCAACCGCCGCGGGCCGATATCGGCCGTGATACGCACTTCAGCGGCCCACCGGATCACGTGCAGGAGGTTCCGTAGCGTGCCCAGCAAGTGGTCATCAACATCACGCTGTCCAAAGTCGAAGGCCGCGACAAGCACGCACCCAAGCCCGATCTCCAGGCGCATCAAGTGCCAAGTGCCGCTGTGAACGTACTCACCTGCCTGAAGAGCTTCGTCGACTGCCGATCCCGGAGGCCGACCGGCGCTGGCCTTGAGGAGGACTGCGCTGCGGGCCGCCGCTACGCTACGGGCCTCGACCTGCACAGCCTTTGCCTCGACTTGCTCGGCCAAAGCCGCGATGGCCGCGGCGATGCCCGTGGCCGGGTCCCGGTTCACAAACACCGCCTGCGAGAACTCCCATGCGCCGAAATAGGGCGAAGAGGCACTTATGTCCATGGCCGGCTCCTTCATTCCTCGCGCCAGAGATGCAGGAGATCCTCTTTGTACCGCTCACGCGGGTTGGCGCCCTCTCTGGCGCAGAACTTCACCCCCAGAGCCTCAACGTCGGAGATGACCTGGGCCTGGTTGGCCACCGAGAAGACCAGGACCTTGACGGCGGCTACGTGATTCCCGAAGTCGCCGTGTCGGATCCGCCGCAGCAGCGGCATACCGTGTTCCGTGAGGGGCATGCCCAGGTCGAACACCACGAGCCCAAGTCGGTCTGCGAGGCTCTCGAGCTTCTGCTCTGCCTGAGCAATCGTGTCGGCGAAGTGGATATGCGTTGCCGCACCAAGGACCTGTTTGGTGTCGCGCTCGACCCGCCACTGCCAACCGGGCAAGTCTTCGATGACCAAGACGTCTATGTCGTCGCCAACTGCTCGCGTCTGATCCATTGTGGGATTGGTCGCCTCCTACGTGGCGCCCTTGGGCAAGCTCACCCGAGCGCGGGTCCCCGTCTCAGTGGGCTCCACGCGGAATGTCCCGCCATGCTCCCTCACGAAGTTCCGAACCAGCTCGAGCCCGATGCCGGGTCCCATCCGGGTGTCGGGAAAAGCCTCGGTGGGCAAGGGCTTGCCCTCATTCACCGCGTCGGCCATGGGGTCGCTGATCGGTTCCCCTGTGTTCTCAACGGTCAGCAATACCGTTCCGCTGTCGTCGTCGCCACAAACGCAATCCACAGTGACGTCAGTGTCTCGTTCAGCCCACTTGGTCGCATTGTGCAGGAGGTTTATAAGAATGCTCTCCAGCATCATCTCCTGTGCATCTATCCGGAGCCCCTCCGGTACCCTCGAGACGAAGCGCCGCCCCCCTGCTTTGGCGATCGGGTCCAAGCTGCCAATAGCCTTCGCTACCTCGTCTTGGATATCCAGGGACATGGTTGCGCCCCTGAAGCCACCTCGCTCCCATTCACTCTGGCGCCGGAGGTTGCGGGTTGCCACCGACAGCCGCGCCAAGTACTCCGATAGCTCGCCGAGCTGGTCCTTGTCACGGTCTATACCAGCGGTATACTCCTCGAGTGCTAGCCTGGCCAAAGTCACGCAGTTGGTGAAGTCGTGGCCCGCGAACTGCAGGAGCGTGTGTTGTCGCGCCTTCGTTACGCAACTCAGGTGGATCTCCGATGCGAGGCCCGCAAACAGGGTCAGCACCTGTGGTGAGAGCTCGCGTCGCCCCGGTGTGAAGGGCGCGTCGGCCACGATGATTCCGAGCACCGTCTCCTGGTCCCTGACGGGGAGAACGACGGCCTCGGACATGCCGGCGGCGGAGCATACCTGGCGCAAGACACCGTCGGTATCGGGCCCAACAGTTTGTGGCCGCACCACAGCGTCCAGGTCCGAGACCTCCTGCATTGTCACACGTCCTTTGCTGCATTGAGCCAAGAGGGCCGAGTCTGGCGCCCCATCGCGATCCAGTGCGCGTCTTAGCGCTACTTGAAGATCGTCGTCCGTAACCGTCTCGATCACCCTGAGATGGTCTTTCTCATCGAGGCTCCCGATGGCGTGTTCGCATACGAGGGAGCGATGTCTGCGTGCATACCACACCGCCCGATTGAACTCCAAGCCGCCTCTCGCGGTTGCGGCCGTAAGAATCAGCCCCATTACCACCTGTTCGCTGGCGTGGCGCTCTGCGACCTCGGCCAGCTCAAGCAACCCCGCTAGGAGCCGAACTTGCCGCGCGGCCTCGGTCAGAGCTTCCGTATCCGACAGCGCTCGGGATGCCTGTTGGGTCAGAGCAATGGCGTCCCTGATGCGGCCCTCGTCAACGGGACGCTGTGACTTCGCGTTGTCCGCGGAGACCATCCCATGTATGCGCGCGCCGTCACGAAGTGGTATATCCACCCAGTCAGGAGCGCCGGACTTAAGCAGGTGCTCCCTGCATGGATCATTGTCGTCCCTCTGGTGAACGGTGAACAGGTCCGTGTTCTTCAGCATTTCCGTCGTGTACGGATTGTCGGCCGCCAGGCGGTACCAACCATCGAACTTGATGTCTTCCATTCCCGAAGACGCAGCCCCCACGAACTCTTTCGTCGAGGGGTCGTACCGGTACACTCGGACCCTGTCGAAGCCCTTCGCCTGGATCTGTCCTGCCACCAGGCGTAGCGCATCTGCGGCTTCACCCATGGTATCGAGGGCGCGTGAGAGATAGGACTCAAACTCGGTGCGTAGAGTGATGTCGCGCAGAAGGATAACGCCGCCCGCGACCTCGTCATCATCGCGCACCGGCGCCAATGTGTATTCCAGGTGTCTGCCGGTGGCCGGTACCGATAGCTTGCCCCTGCTTTCGTCCTTGCCTTGGGTCAGTTGCCTCAACTGCCGGCATAGGCAATCGTCTTGGCTCTCGCAATCATCTCTAGACGAACGCCCGAATAACTCCTCCCAGCACGGCCGCTTGCCCTCGACCTTTCTGCCAATCAGGCGTTCCACGCCGGGCGACGCCGCTGTAACGACTTGGTTGTCGATCCCAATTGTGAGGTACTCGTCGGGCAGGGCCTTCACGAATCCCGTGAGGACGGTATGGTTGATGCGTTCATTTCGAAGGCGGTAGGCCCCCACCAGGCCCACCAACAACAGCAGGCCGGCTCTGATCAGGAAAACCCTTGTCAAGCCCTTGATCATGGCCCCTCGGGACGACGCGGTTGCCACAAGGTCGCTTACATGGGAGTACGGGCCGTCCTGCACCACCCGCACCAGCCAAATCGGCTGGTCCTCTAGCGCCCCGCCGGGGTCGTCGCTGCGAAGCGCTCGGTCTGACGCAGTCACCCCTATGCACACGAATAGCACGCCGATCACGATTGCCATGGAGACGATGGCCTGATTGCGGCGAAGCCTCTCCACTGCGACGAGCACCGGTAGCACCAGCAGGATGAACAGGTCGGACTCCGGGTCCCCGGTTAGCAGATACGCTATGCCCGCGAAGGCGGTATCACTCGCGATGTACACCGCCGGGGGGACGGGGCGCTTAGCGATGGTGGAGAGTACGAAGCTCACCACGTTGTAGATCGCGTACAGGAGCGTGAGCCACTTGAAGGCAATGCACGTAGCGACATGCGCTTCACCGAGTGTCACCATGAGGCGGGCCGCCAGCGTAGCCAAGACACCTATCCGCAGACCCAGGTACGCTAATCGGAAACTGTTCGCCTCGGCCTCGGCCGACTGCAACCGCGTCAGCAGGCCGGGCGTGTTCAGGATCTGCCGGCGCGTCTGGAACGCTCGAGATCTGGCGCGGTCCATCGTAGCGCCTCCGTCTCGGAGGATCTGACTTAGCCCCAGTTTGCGACAGGCCCCAAGCCAAGCAATGCCCGGACCCGGTTGCTGCCGCCGACGGCTCGCGCAACGCAACTCCGAGAAACTACTCAACCGTGGTGTGGCGCGAGCGTCTATATCCCTTGTTCAACGCTTTTCGCAAGGACTCCTGTTTTACCCATTTAAAAACTTTTAAATCAATTTAATCTATCCACCGTCACCAAGCATCCATCACGCACCCCCTGATAGCCCGCCCCACCAGACGATGGACCATCGGCTTCTGGTTCCCCATTGTTGAGTGCGTGATTGAAGTGACGCTTCTATTGCATCCTGCAATCTTCGGTGTTGGGCTTGGCATTGTGGGAAGTTGCGGCACCTTCGTGTGCCCCAGGCCGGATCCGCGGGTGAATCGGTCCGCATGCCCGTCTGCGGCGAACCAGTGGTGGTATGAAAACTCGAGGGATGAGGCCTACCCGGGCTCGCGGAAGCCCGCCGCGAGGCCTTCCAGGTGGTCTTCGCGTTCCAACGGGGGTACATGATGCCCCATCAAGGCATGCTGGCGGGCCGCGGCGATTTCGGTGAGCCCACCGCCTATGGCGCATGCCTCAGACGTTTGCCCGCCCGGCAACGATGTGGGGCGTGATAGGCTTGCCCGGGGTCTACAGCTCGAGGTCTGCCAGCGGGAAGTGCTGCTGACAGCCGTACACATCGGTGTCACCGGGTGCCCCAGAGCTTGGGCCCGGCCGGGGCAGCGACACCTTAACCGTCAGCACGCTGTCGAAGGGCCGGATCGCCACGGCCTGCACCGACACACCGTACAGCCGCGCCACAGTGACTTCCGAGAAGTCCGGCGATGACAACAGACGATCGTATGAAGCCCGGTCGGCGAACACCAGGTCCACGGTCAGCGTGTATGGCCCGGCGTTCTTGCTGCGGATGACATGGGCAAGGTCATAAAGGCGCATGGTCAGAATTCCTCAAGGGTGAGGCTAAACAGAGCTTCGGGCTCAGGCGCCTGCATCAAGTGGTAGACGGAGAACTCGTACACCGGCCCGCCCTGCAGGTCCGACGGCGAGAAGGGGAAGGCCAGGTTCCCCGCCGTGGTTTTGCGGCCCTCGAAGTGCTGGTGCAGCGCCGTTGAGCGCGCCAGGGCGACGATCTCATCGGCTAACTCTTGGGTGGGCGCGACCGCCTCGATCACGATCCCGATCTCGCGAGGAGCATCGTTGGGCCTGATCTCTCGAGGCCCGGTCACGGCGTCCAGACCATACTTGAGCAGTCGCAGTGAGTGACCTTGCCTGCCCACCACGCTTGCCTCCACGCTCTGCCTGACCTGCTGCTCAATCTCGTCAATCTGAGCGATGACACGCGGGTCCCGGACGCCCGCGATGCTGATGGCGCGGTAGCCTCGCAACGCGGCCCCCTCGAGCTTGATGGTAGGGACGGTCGGGGCCTCGAGGCGGGTGCCGCTGACCTTCACGCCCCGCACACCATGAGGCTCAAACATGCAGCCCGACAAGTCGACCTTCCCCTCGGGCTCGTAGAAACACAGCGGGTCCGGCTGCTCGTAAAGGGAGTGGGCGGCCACCGAGTCGATGAAGCAACGTTTCTGTGGGTTGACCGGCTCGACGATGAAGTGGTCTTCGCGCACGGAGCACAGAAGGGAATCATTGGCCCCGCCGGGCCGAGCGCACAGTGTTCCGCATTCGGCAATCTTCGCGCAGTGCAACGACAGGGCGGGGTCGAGCCCCCGCAGAATCGGCAGGGCGGCGAACACCGCGGTATCGCAGCAGCGGCCGGCCACCACAACATCCGCTCCCGCCTCCAGGGCCTGAATGATCGGCCCGGTCCCCATCTGGGCCACGATACGGCCGCAGGCCTGCACCCGCGGAGCCGTCAGCTCTCCGCTGGGGCCACAGGGGGCGATCAGACCGCGGTCCAGGGCGTCCAGGACAAGATCGGCGGACACGTCAGAACGAATTGTTGCCAGACGGAAGTGCAGATCGTTTTGTCCACAGATGCTGTGCAGAATCTCGAGGAATGCGTCTACATGTGACGCGGCCCCCGAGCCGCCGGCGGTACCCACCACAAGAGGCAAACCGCCACGCACGGCCTCGATGAGAGCCGGCTCCAGGTCGGCCCGTACCTGCCCCGGCCCTGCGAAGCCCTTCCCACTACCCAGGTAGTAGGGCCCCGGGTCGGTCGAGCCTGCATCGACGCCCACAAAATCGGGCCGCGCCGCAAGGCCCCGGCGCAGACTCTCCGCCGGATAGCCGTATCCCAGCAGCCCGCACAGCGACAGGTATCTGACTTCCTGGCTCATCGCTCATTCACGATCCGCGCTCACGTCCGTGTAGTCGAAGTCATCGGGGATGCCCAACTCTCGGTGGACGCAGGCCATATTGGAGCGGGTCCGAGCATCAAGCTGCTTGTGATAGTTGTTGCCCTCGGCGTCAATGCCGACGAAGAACGGTCCGAAGCGGTCGACCTCAAAGACCCACGTCGCCTCCGTCTTGCCCAGCTCGTCAAGGAAGTGGACCTGGCTGACCTTGGTGACCTGCGGGGCAAGCCGGCTCCCACAGACGCCTATCTTGGTCAGATAGACGCCGCCTACCTGCCTGAGCGCGTGGGCGGTCGCCGGTCCCATGGTGGTCTTGCCGATGAGCGTGCGCAGCCCCAATCGGCGAACCACCTGTCCCGCATAGCGCTCAAACCGGATGCTCGAGGTGGGCTCTATGCTCACCGCCTGCCACTGCCCCCGCCACTGCCGCATGACAGGGCCCACGTGAAAGAAGCAGTTGACCTGCGCGAAGTCGATGGGGGGAAGTATGTCCTGCTCCACGGCTCGAATGTGGAACCGGCTGCGTCCCGTGAAAAGCGGGCCGGTCACGGTGACGATCTCGCCCAGCCGCAGGCTCCGCGCCACATCATCACTCAGGGGCAACTGCAGGTGTCGGATGGGTTCATCCATGGGTGTCCTCCGTCACGGGCGCAGCCGCAGCGCCGGAGTACTCGACCTGTCCGTCAGGTTGCAGGGTAGCCTTCCAGCGACGTCCTACCAGGCACTGGGCGTTGACGGCCACGGGAAGCGCCGCCGTGTGTGTGGCCGCCACCTCGACATGCATCGCCATGACCGCATTCGTCCCGCGGGAGCCCATTGGCCCAATGCCCATGTGTCGGGCCGCCTGCAGCAGGTCGCCCTCGAGCTGCACCAAATCAAGCCGAGGATTAGGTGTACCGACAGCCCGCAGCACAGCGGCTTGTTTGGCCAGCTTCATGCACAGATCGGCCGTCCCGCCGATGCCCACTCCGATGATGGCGGGCGGGCAGATTTTGCCCGCGTAGCACCCATCCCTGATGCAATCGATGACGAACTTCTTGACGCCGATCAGCCCATCGGCGGGGTACAACATGCGGTAGAACGTGCCGAAGATCTCCGAGCCCCCACCCTTGGGCGCGGCGATGATCTGCAGAGCATCGCCTTCGCCGCAAAAGCTCAACTCCACTTTCGGCATACCCGGCCCCAGGTTGTCCCCTGGATTCTCGCGGGTGATGGGGTCAACCATGGTCGGCCGCAGGAAGGCGTTCTCGGTGGCCCTGGCCGTAGCCCTCTGGGCCGCATACCACAGGGCTGCAAAGCCCCCTTCGACCACCGTCCCCGAGCCGGCGATGACGAAGTACAGCGGAAACCCCGTGTCGCCGCACAGTAGTCCGTGCCCTTGGGCCGCCAGGCGAGCGCTGTCCAGGCTTACCTGTAGGTGTTGCCGGGCCAGCGCATCGGTCTCCTCGGACAGGGCCTGCTCGAGGGCCTGCTCAACATCCGGCGGCAGCGTCGTGGCCGCCTTGCGCATGGCCTGGTACATCGCGTCTTCGACCATCTGAAGAGGGATCATGCCTGTGTCCTGTCTCACGTCATTAGGGGATGCGGGCCCAAAACAGACCCCGTCCCGGCACGGCTCCACTCGGGACGCGAAGCCTCGGTACTCTACATCCACAGCCAGTTCGCTGCAACACTTCGCACCGGCGGGCAGGCATTGCCGTCCTCGCGTCGAACTGTGACCGAATGCCGGCCACGGGGAGGGTGCCATGACCGAGTGGATCACGGGCGTTTTGCTTCTTGGGACGACCATCCTGTTCGCGAGTGTGACGATCGGCGCTCCGCGAGAGACCGACGATGTCACCGCCTTCGCCGTCGACGAGCTGGCCAGATACCTTGACCTGTCCGCCGGCAAGCGTGTATGCGAGTTGGCAGGCCCTGAGGAGGGCCAACTGCGAGTGGGCTTGGCGGCGGACCTCGGCGAGGGCGCGGACCCCGAGACCTTTGTGCTGGACAGCACCGCGGACGGCATCCTTCTGACCGGCGCATCCCCGCGCGCCACCTTGTACGCTGTCTACGCCTTCCTGGAGCAAGTCGTCGGGTGCCGCTGGTACTACCCGGGCGAGGACATCGTCCCCCACTTGGGCGCGGACGGCCTTACAGAAAAGCTCAACGAGTTCAGCGCCACCCGTCGCCGCCACGTCGAAGCGCCCGATTTCCCCGTCAGAATGCGCCGGTTCCTCGTCTACGACCTTGGCCAGACAGGCACCCCCCTGGCTCAACGCGCCATGGAGGAGATGCTGCTGGAAATCGACTGGATGGCCAAGAACCGCATGAACATCTTCCAGTTCGCTCTGGACCACAACTGGGACTGCTACACGCACTGGGATGATGTACGCGCGGCATGCCGTCAGATGCGCAAGCGTGGCATTGTGCCGGGCATGGGCGGACACAACATGCACATGTTCATGCGGGCCACGGACTTCGAGGAGCATCCCGACTGGATGCCCTTCTACGACGGGAAGCGTCAACCCAGGGGGCAATTCTGTACGAGTAATGAGCAGGCGGTACGCCACTACATCGACGGCCTGTCCGAGTTCCTGGAAGAGAACCCGCAGGTAGAGTATCTGGCCCCGTGGCCCAACGACATGGGCGGGTGGTGTCAGTGCGACCTTTGTCAAAGCGTTCCCATGCCCGACCGCTACATGGAGTTGGGCAAGACGATTTACCGGGAGTTGGGCCGGCGACACCCCAACGTACGGGTCACACATTTCGCGTACGGCTCTCACATGCAGCCCCCGGAGACTGAGCGCCCTCTGCCGGGAATGACCCTCACCCTGTGCACCTGGGGTCGTGACCTGTCCGTCCCCTTCGACAGCGAGGGCACCGGCCGGCACTTCCGCGACACCTTCCGGGCATGGAAGCGGATCGCCGACCAGGCGGGCGTCCCTTTGATACTGCACGCCAAGTACGCACGTCACCTGTACCTGGGACAACACGCCATGCCGCTACCCACCCTGAGCAGAGACTTGAAGTGGTTCAAACAGCAGGGCCTGGGGGGCTTTGAGCTGCCCATGGCCTACATGGGCCGGCGCACCAAGGGCCTCAACCTGTATGTACTCGCACGCCTGATGTGGCGTGCCGACCAGTCAGTCGACGAGTTGCTCGGGGACTACTTCGCCACCGAGTATGGCCCGCTCAACGAAACGATGCGGCTGGTGTATGAGGGCGTCGAGCACGTCAGTGATGACTACCGCTACTCGGGGGCCAACAACGCCAAGGTCGGCACTGAAGTGAAGCCGGGGATGCAGGTGAGCGCCCCGCTGCGCGACTATGCCAGCAGGCAGCTCCGGGGCATCGGGCATGCCCTGGGGCGAATCAGCAGCACGGCGCGGCTGAAGGAGGCGTTGGAGGGGCAACCCGGCGAGGGTCAGGCCATCCTGCGCCGCATCGGCATGGTGTGCCGTTCGCTGGAGTACCTGCAAACGCAGTGGCGGGGCCTGCAGGCCGTGGCCCGCGCGGGGCAACTCCTTTCGCGGGCCCAGATGGCACACACACAGGACGCATACACCTCCCGCCTGGACGAGGCACAGGCTGCCATAGGCCAGGCCGTGGTGCATGACAAGCGCCGCCGCCAGATGGCCGCCGACGTCTCGGCTCTGCCCCTGCTGTGGGACGTAACCGCCGCCGGCCCCAGCGGCGGCTTCGACGGTCGCAGCCTGTCCGCTTGGCAAGAGCTCATCGCCGCCAAAAGGCAGTTCGACATCACTACCGCGCCGAAACGGGTGTGGCAGATCGGGTCTTTCGATGGCGCCGGGGATGAGTTGGGCGATGAGCCGGACCAGCGAGACGTAATGCTCAAGATGCCCGCCGTGGTGACCTACCGGGTGCCGGAAGACTGGCCTGACAGGCAGCAGTGGCCCGACTTCCCCCGCTCCCACTGGCCCCGTGCATTGGACCACGGGGCACGCATTGAGCTCGTCTTCGACGCGTCGCCCGGCCGGTACAGGCTTGTGGTCGGACAACTGGCCACATGGGAGACCGAGACCGTCCCGGTGCTCCTCGACGCACAGCGGGTCGGCTGCTATGAGACCACCGTGAAGCAGGCTACCGTTCACAACGTCGAGTTTGCCATCGGGACAGAAGGCGAGCATACGCTCACGCTGGGTGAGTTTGAGCAGGGCGGCGGCTATTGTCTCGACGCAATACGGCTTGAGAAGCTGCCGTGACGGACGCCTGCCGGGTGAGGGCCTCCGCCGGAGCTTCAGGGCTTCTTGTTCGCCGGCTTGGCCTTCTTGGCCCGCGGGGCGTTCTTGACGTTCGTCTGAGGCACCCAGCGGGTTAGGTCCCTCTTCACCTGAGCGTGCTGGGGCCGGCCGGCCACGTTATCCCACTCTAAGGGGTCGGCCGTCTCGTCGTAAAGCTCCTCGGTGCCGTCACTGTAGCGGATGTAGCGCCAGTCCTCGCTGCGGACGGTGTGGTTGTTCCGTCCGTGGGTAGTTACCGCGGGGCGCCCCCACGGCGCCGAGGGGTCACGCAGCAGGGGGGCCAGGCTGACACCCTCCAACTGCCCCGACGGCGGCTCAATCGAGCACAGGTCCATCAGCGTCGGGTACACGTCCAGGAAGCTCACTGTGCGCTCGCACACACTATCCGCGGCTGTTACGCCTGGGACCAGCATCATCAAAGGCGCGTGGGTGGCCTCCTGCCACAGAGCAAACTTCCGCCAATGCAGCTTCTCCCCCAGGTGCCACCCGTGGTCGCCCCACAGGACTACAGCGGTGTTACCCGCATACGGGCCTGCGTATAGAGCGTCCAGCAGCCTGCCGATCTGGGCGTCCACAAAGGATATGGATGCCAGGTAGCCCGCCACAGCCTTCCGCCAGTTGTCCGTCTCAAGCACCCTGCGGTGATCGCGCTGCGCGCCGGCGAATCGCCGCCCCACAGGCGGGATGTCGTCCAGGTCGTTCTCGTTGACATTGGGCAGTGTGATGTCTTCAGGCGGGTACATGTCGAAGTACTTCCGCGGCACGTACCAGGGCAGGTGGGGCCGGAAGAACCCGCACGCCAGGAAGAACGGCTGCTTCTGCTCACGGCTCAAGAAGTCAGCGCCCCAACGCGCCACCTTGGCGTCGTCCATATCCTCATCGGCGACGTCCACTGGCCCCCAGTCGAAGTGGCTGGCCTTCGGGATGCCGTTGACAGGCCTGTTGGGAGGCATCGGGTCGCCACCCCGGGCCGTATACTCATCCCACGAAGCCGGGTCCGGGTACCGACCGTGGAATATCTTCCCCCGCCCCACCACATGGTAGCCGTTGGCCCTGAACCGCTGTGGCAAGGTGATGGCCCGGCGCATGGCCGGGCGCCAGGGCTGATCGTTGTGGTACACGCCACTGGTCGAGGGGCGCACCCCCGTGAGCAGGCTGGCACGCGAGGGGTTGCACGCCGGCGCCGAGCAATAGGCGTTTGTGAACAGAACGCCCCGCCCGGCCAGAGCATCCAGATTGGGCGTCTTGACGTCCGGATGCCCACCCAGGCAGCCGACCCAATCGTTGAGGTCATCCACCGCAATGAACAGCACATTGGGGCGGTTTTCGGCGGCGGCAGCGCGTCTCGGCTCGGGAGCGCCGGCCAGGCCGCAAACCGCGGCCGCCCCCGCGCCACCCAGAATGCTGCTCACAAGGAACCTTCTGCGGTCGGGCCGGTCGCTCAATGCAGCTCACCGTCCTCGATGCGACGGTTGTCGATGGTATCCGCTTCTACAGCCGGCCGGCCGTTACTTGTCTTTGCCCGCCAACCAGCGCACCGAGTTGACCACAAGCTGCAGCTCGGCGGCGGCGGGCGCAACATCGCTATCATGAGCGCCGATCGCTACGCCCAGCCCACAGGCCACATAGCGTCCCTTCCCCACCTGTCCGAGGGCAATGATCGGCTCGCCTTCGGGTGTCGCCGCCACAACAACGGCGTCCTGGCCCGGCTTCACCGAAATGCGGTCAACGAAGGTCGACCGAAGGACGTCGTTGGGTATCCCCACAGTAACCGGGTGTTCGGCGACAACCTGCCATTCCCGGCCCGAGATGGCCTGCCCGCCTGTCGCCACCGTCGGAGCGAAGGGCTTCAAGCCCCGGATGCCCACCTGGGCATGGGTGACGAACACCCCACCACCGTCGCGGATGTACTGGCCGACCGCGCGTACCGCCTCCGCCGACTGGAAGAGCGCGATCTCGCGACGAGGCTGTGGCAGGATCACCACATCGCAGGCCGCAAGCGAAGCGGGCTTGAAGTTGGCCAGGGGCGCCACGTCCAGTTTCTCTCCGCCCCCCCTGAGGGCCTCAATCAGCGGCACACTACCATAGGCGTTGTGCCACACGGCAACCTTCACACCACCGGAGTTGGCGAAGGGCGGTGGGCCCAGTCGGGCCAGACGGGCCTGCACTTGCTCCTCGGCGAGCACCGTCAGTGGTCCGCTGCGGCCGAACAAGTCCTCGGGCTGGCGTGCCCCCGGCGCGCGGTACCGCCCTACGACTTCGAGGCGGTATGTGCCGGGTTCGTCGGGCACGAAAGTCACCACGTGGGCTATGATCTCCTGTCGCACCTCGGCGGCCTTGCCAAGATCAGTCGCCTGCCCATCCCGGGTGACGTGGAATTCCGCGTCGAAGGCCTGCATCTGGGCCATGTGTGCTGTCTCAACGCGGACCGTCAACGGCTGCCCCACGCGGAATGCTCTGGGGCTCAGATCAGGCACATTGCCGGTGACGGAATAGCGCAAGCTGGGTCCGTGGTGAGGCATCTTCGGCGATGGGGTCTTCGAGGGCCCTCGATGCAGCCGCGGCAGCCTGTCCTGGGCGAAGCTGGGTGTGTGAGAGAAACAGACAAAGCCGTCCGCGCCCAACTCACGGCAGATGCGAATCTGCTCGGCGGTCGCGGCGGCATACTCATGACGCCAGGCCCCCAGGCCGGCGTACAGTGGGATGCGCCCGTCCACAGCCGAGACCTGGCGCTTCAGCAGGCGACGCAGAGAGGCGTCACTGTTGGTGTAGTTCATCGGGCACACGAAGTCCAGCCATCCGTTGTCGATCCACTCCTCAGTGGCCTGGGCAATGCTGTTGGGTGAGCCGTCCCACGAGCCGAACACCGCCGCCGAGACCTGGATGGCGGGATTGATCTCATGAGCCGGCTTGTAGACGGCCTTCACCAGCCGTGTGATGTTCCCACGGCGCCACTGGTTCCACTTGTCATTCAGCCCTCCGTGTCGGCAGTCCCGGGGCCAGTCCTCGACCTTGCGACCCAGCCATTCCTCGAAGGCGGCCCGGGCGCTGTCGCTGAAGTCGCAGTTGGCGTTGGGGTATCTGATGTAGTCGAAGTGTATCCCGGCTACGGGGTACTTGCGGACCACCTCGAGCATAGCATCTCGCTCAAGCTCGAAGTTCTCCTGCAGGTGGGGGGCCAGGTATGAGGAATCCTCTCCCTCATACGTCTTCTGACACCGCCCGGCGTCAATGAACTGCCGCCGGACGGTCTCCGGCGTGTGATGCCCCATGTTCCAGTTGACCTTCCACACATGAAGCTCGACACCGTACTTCTGACAGGCTGCCAAGCAAAGGTCGATCTGATCGCCCTTTGTGGCTACATCGGGGTGTACGGGCAATACCTCACTGGGGTAGTCGGCGACTGCGCCCCAGAGCATGTTCACGAAGATGGCGTTGAACCCATTGTCGGCCAGGGCCTTGATGGTCTGGTCCCAGTCCCAGCCCCGGATTCCGTAGGCGGAGTGGATCCATGCCCCACGCAACTCGAGGTCGCGTGAAGGCTGCATGGTGATGAAAGCATCCCGGGCAGCGCCGGCGGCTTCATCGGCCCGCTGTAGCGCCTCGGCATAGTCTCCCGCATCCTGAAGGGCCATGGCTTGCCGTCGCAGGTCCGCGGCCCGTGCCATTTCCCCGCGCGCCTCGTCGGAGCCGCCGCCCGCTACGGCCTCTTCGAGGGCCTCAACCCCGGAATACACACCCACCTTCCCGATGCGCTGCAGGCGTTGCTGCACAGAGCGGGGCCACACGTCATCAATGTAGTGGCCGGTGAGCGCCAGCATCAAATGCATCGCCGCGTCGGGGTCCTCCTTCAGCAAAACATGAGCGAAGGCGAAGCCGTTGTCGTGGATGGTGAGGGCTGAAAGGCCGGTGTCGGCTCCGTCGGCGTCGGTCCAAGTGCCGACGATCTGGGCGCCCTGCTCGCCTTCGGCCGGAAGCGGTTCATTGATGTTCCACGAGGCCTGCTTCATTGCCGCGGGGGCGCCGTGCAGACTATCACTGTCCAGGGCCACCGCCTGCAGACGCGGCAGATCAGCGCTGCCCAGATGCCGCGCGCCAGAGCATCCCACCAGCCGCAGCAGGCGGCGGTTGCTGGCGTAAAGCAGCCCGAGCTTGCCCCCTGCGGCCACGTACGCCTCGAGGGCATCCACCACAGGGCCGGTCGTGCCCGGGTTGTGGGGCAGGATCACCAGACCATAGCCATCCAGCTTCTCGGCGCTCAACTCAGTGTCATCAACCGTGTCCGTCTCGATCCCCGCCGCCGATAGCCTGTCTCGTACGGTCTCGACGAAGCCGTCGATGGCAGTCTGGCTGTCCCAGCGGGACTCTTCGGTCTGCACCTTTCTAAGGAGAGCAACATCAGCGCTGTGAGCAGCCACTGCCAGCAGCGCGCAGACTGCCAATGGAAGAAGCATTCTCATGGAGACTTCCTTTCTTGTGACATCCATTGAGGGCATTCGGCCGGCCACAGAACCCGACACCCGGCCTGTGACATTTCGCCGGGGTGTCCCCGGAGGCCTGCGTGCCGGTCATCGGCGACGGCCCCCGCCAAGCGCGTGCCTTGCATCAGGCACACTTGAGCGCCATACTGCCCGCGGGAACCCGCCAATCAGGCGCACAGGAAAGCCCGACACCGGACACGAGGAGACCTGCACCATGCACAGTCTGCTGACGCTTTGGGTAGCAGTGTCGTTCGCCACCGGCGCTCATGCGCTGAGCGATGAGCGCCTCGACGGGGTAATCGACGGCTTCGAGACGCGCCGCGACGAGATACTCAGGCTCCAGGTGCAGGACCCGTACCCCGCAAGCGGGGCGTGGCACTACGCGGACTTCGCCCTGGCCGCGCTGTACCGCAATGACCGCGTCGCGCAGGCCAATGAGGCGATCCTGAAGCTGTATGCCGAGTTCCCCGTGGATCCGGACCCCGAGCGGGAACCCGGGCAGCCTGAGGTGCCCGACGCCCACTGGCACATCAACCTGCTGCAGCGCATCTGGTTTCTGTTCAACCACGACAGCGCGTTCTTCCCCGGCAGGCTGTCCGAGCAAGCTGAGGCCGCCCTGCTGGAAATGTTCTGGCGGTCGGCCCGCCGCCACTGCCGTCT
>Ga0272441_10006120_pt1 | contig 20422 bp, 10 predicted proteins | sample SSMProp6N_FD_193582 | JGI IMG/M metagenome (GOLD analysis project Ga0272441, IMG submission 193582) | Marine sediment archaeal communities from Little Sippewissett salt marsh, Falmouth, MA, United States - SSM-Prop-6N | ecosystem: Environmental > Aquatic > Marine > Wetlands > Sediment ...
CACTTTCATATACCTGTATTAATCCGCCTATAAAGGCAAAAATCGCATGCTCTATGCTTGCATAATTGGGGTCACGGTCTTGTGTTGATAATCCCATCATGCGGTATTTGTTGACCTCGCTGGCGACAAAAGAAACACCACCGTCTCCTTCAAAACTTTGCGATGAGGCTGCCCCGCTTGCTCCCCATCCATCCACCAGCAATGTACTCGTCAATGTATTCCCGTTAATATCCACCCCGGCTCCATTGATCCAGTGGATATCCTCTATGACCAATGCTTCGGGGGTGGCCCGAATTGCGTCTGATACAGGGCTATCTCCTTGAGCATTTTTTGCAAAGACACGAAATTGGTAAGTCATTCCGTTGATCAGGTCCGGGATCGTTATCTCAGGGTCTTCGCTGTTTAAATCAGTGATCTTTAATACTGTCCCGAATCCTCCGCTTTCTACCGTGCCGTATTCCACCGTGTAAGATAAGATAGCCATCCCATTGTTTGCCGGTGCCGCCCAAGTCAACCGCACCTGCTGATTCTCCACTTCGGCCTGCAGAGACCGGATCTTCGAAGGCGGGCCTGGGTTAATCCCGAAAATTCTGGCATCGGTAATCGTCGCCCCCGGACTGTACAACGCCGCGTCCGCGATCAAAGACCCGCTGGCAGCATTCATATTTTTATACGGCAACTCCTCTCCGTTTTTCTTATAATAAATAACCCCGCCTTCCCGCTCCACCGATAGCACATCCCCGCTGGTGTACGTTCCAAAATCACCCCGGTATTGACCACTTTCATATACCTGTATTAATCCGCCCATAAAGGCAAAGATCGCATATTCTATGCTTGCATAATTGGGGTCACGGTCTTGTGTTGACAATCCCATCATGCGGTATTTATCAACCTCGCTGGCGACAAAAGAAACACCACCGTCTCCTTCAAAACTTTGCGATGAGGCTGCCCCGCTTGCTCCCCATCCATCCACCAGCAATGTACTCGTCAATGTGTTTCCTTTAACCCTCACACCCTGGTCGTTAATCCAATCGACGCCTGATTCAATAATAAGCTTCGGAGTCACGCGAACCGGGTCTGACGCAGTACCCGGACCTTGCGCATTCTCGGCATACACCCGAAACTGATATTCGGTCCAGTTGGTCAAATCCGAAATCGTGACCTCAGGCGCCTCACTGTCCAAATCGGTAAATTCGAGCACCGTGCCGAATCCCCCGCTGGCAACCATGCCGTATTGCACCACGTATTTCAAGATCGGATAACCATTGTCTGCCGGTGGATTCCAAGTTAACCGCATCTGCCTATTCAACACTTCGGCCTGCAGGGACCGGATCTTTGAAGGAGGGGCCGGGTTAATCCCGAAAATTCTGGCATCGGTAATCGTCGCCCCCGGGCTATACAACGCCGCATCCGCGATCAAAGACCCGCTGACAGCATTCATATTTTTATACGGCATCTCCTCCCCGTTTTTCTTATAATAAATAACCCCGCCTTCCCTCTCCACCGATAGCACATCCCCGCTGGTGTACGTTCCAAGATCACCCCGATATTGACCACTTTCATATACCTGTATTAATCCACCCTGTAAGGCAAAGATCCCGTACTCTATGCTTGTATAATCGGGGTCACGGTCTTGTGTTGACAATCCCACCATGCGGAATTTGTTGACTTCGCTGGTGACAAAAGAAACACCACCGTCTCCTTCAAAACTTTGCGATGAGGCGGCCCCGCTTGCTCCCCATCCGTCCACCAGCAATGTACTCGTCAATGTGTTTCCTTTAACCCTCACACCCTGGTCGTTAATCCAATCGACGCCTGATTCAAGAATCAACTTCGGAGTCTCGCGAACCGGATCTGACGCAGTCCCCGGACCTTGCGCATTCTCGGCATAGACCCGAAACTGATACTCGGTCCCATTGATCAAATCCGAGATCGTGACCTCAGGCGCCTCGCTGTCCAAATCGGTGAGCTCAAGAACCGTGCCGAATCCCCCGCTGGCAACCGTGCCGTATTGCACCACGTATTTCAAAATCGGATAACCGTTATCAGCCGGGGGTGTCCAGGTTAAATGCACCTGGCGGTCAGATCGTTCGGCCTTAAGATTTTCTATTTTTGCCGGCACACCCGCATCGATTCCGAAGATCCTGGCATTGCTGATCGTCGCCCCTTGATGATAAAATCCGGAATCAACGATCAACGGGCCCTGAGAGGATCTGGTGCTGGTATAAAAAACATCACCGTCGATCTTGTAATAAATTTTGCCCTTCCGCCGTTCCACAGATAAAACATTACCGGTTGTGTAAGAACGATACGAATAATAAGTCCGATTCGTCCCATTTTCGAACACCGAGACAACCCCAGTATTGTGCAAATTAAGAACGTAATCAATGGTCGTCCAAGAGGCGTTTGTATTATGTGAGGACAAACCACAGAACCGACTTAAATTCTGTTCCGACGCTATAAATTCCACGGCGCCATCGCCTTGAATGATCTGAGAGGATGCCGCGCCAGCCGCATAACCTGTTTCCGATGTTTTTCTCAGCGTCTTCCCCTCCACCACAACACCGACCAAATCAGTCCAATTCACATCCGAAACCAACCAAGGCTTGTCAAGGCAAGGATCAGACACAGGCCCGTCGCCGAAATCATTCCGGGCCAATACCCGGAACTGATACTCCGTGCCGCTCTCCAATCCGGTAATGGTTACGCCCGGGACCGCATCATCGATCACCGTTTCCCCAAAGCCGGCACTCTGGACCTTGCCGTACTGCACAATATAATTCCTAATCGACGAGCCATTATTGGCTGCTTCATCCCAAACAAGATGGATCCTGCCGTCATAGGGCTCGGCATTCAATCCGCTCACCTTGCCGGGCTTATATTCCGTAAATAACATCTGCGCATCCGAGATCGTTGCTTGCGGGGAATACAAGGCCGCGTCCGCGATCAACGGAACGTCCGTGTCGCTGTTATTCGTATAAGGAAGCTCCGCTCCGTTCTGTTTATAATAAATAATGCCTTCATGACGTTCGATTGAAAAAACATCACCATTGGCGTATGTCCCTACGTCACGGACATCGACTCCGTCTTCGAAAATATGGATTCCTCCGTCCGCCTGCAGCTTGATGCCGTAATCAATACGGTCATGATCGGAACGGCTGCTCTCGGTGGATAATCCGCACAGGCGCTCCGAATCGGTCTCCAAAGCCGTGAATTCCACTCCCCCCGTCCCGGAGAAACTCTGCTCTGAGGACGCCCCGCTGTTCCCCCAGCCCTCATCCGCGGTCTTGATTAGCGAATTGCCGGTCGCGTCAACCCCGCTTTTATATTTCCAGGTCACCGGACTCCGGCGCATTCCGTTCGGTGTGGCCGTGGCAATATTCGATCCCGGGGCAAGGCCTCGGTTATTCTCAGCCATGACCTGAAATTGATAAGCAATATTATTCGTTAATCCCACGACCGTAAATGTGCTGACGTTCCCCGGTGCCGTGGTCTGTTGATCCGTTTGGCCGATGCCGTATTTCACGATATACCGCTGGATCGCCGAGCCGTTATCCGCCGGCGGAGTCCATGCCAGATTCACCTGGGCGGCTCCTGGAACAGCCTTAAGATTGTTAACCGGGGATGGCCGGTATGCCGTATCCGGAGTGTGCGGGATCGCCATGGCAATATTCGATGCCGGACTGGAACCTGCGTCGTTTTGCGCGATCACTCGAAACTGATACTCGATCCCATTCGTCAATCCGGTGATGGTGGCGCCCGGCCGATCGTCATCCGTCACATGAGTGCCGAAATCCCCGCTGGCAACCGTGCCGTATTCGATCCGGAATCTGGTAATTGGCATGGCATAACCGTTATCCTCTGGAACTGACCAATTGAGGTTGACCTGAGCGTCTGCGCTGACCGCATTCAAATCATTGATCGCTTTTGGCGGCCGCCCCGTGATAACCCCCAGCGCCGGGTCCCCAAGGAGATTCATTTGATACAACTGAATAACCATTTCATTATTCGATGATCCGATATAAGACATTTTGGCTGAAACGAGTGCCTGGCCAAGTCCGGATGCCCCGCTGAAAAGCGAACTGAAAAACGATTTTGAGATATCTTGACAATGTGGGCCGTATGAGTTCCGGCTGCTGCCGACGACTCCGACCGCACCGCCGCCCGAATTATTGATAAAGTGCTCGGCGATACAATTCGTATCGAGATAAGCCATGTTGCAGGCGCATGAAAAAAGCACGGACGGCTTGGAGGCATTGTGCAGGTCGTCAACTGTATACCAATCCCCATAAAGGTCTGATTGAGACCGAAGTAAAAAACCATCAGGGCAACTATCACCGCAGTAGCCGAAAGACAGCGAAAATATACTGCCATGATCGTAATGGACGATCAAATGGTATCCCTTGTTCATCTCATCTTTGGCCTGTTCAGCATAGTAAGGAATTTCGCGCTGCCGGTATGCGCTAATTGTATAACCCATAGGGATAACATTATTAATAAGATCGTCAACGTACCTGCCCCCGATGTCATCGAATTCGCTGGTGCCGAATAAAAGCGCTGATTCATTGTATTGACTGATATTTTGTTCATAGGTCTTTATTTTGTTGATAAAAGTGCTCACATCCGATTGACTATCACTCGGGGCCCGCCCGACAAAAACGTCCGGGTACATATCCACCTGATCCCCGCTGCATCCAAACAGGTTGTCATCATTATCGTCCCAAGTACCGTCCAGATCGGAATAATACAGATCACTGACAACTTGATTCGAATGGACATACCGAGGCGGAATAATTTCCGTATCTCCCCCGAGGAGAACCCATGTTAATCCATTATTCTCATAAAGATCTTTAATATAATTTCTGATCTTCTCCGGATTATCACGGCCTTCCACAGTTTCATAGATATCCTCAACAGCTTCGATCCAGACCGAGAATCCATTCTTGGTCTTGTGCTCAAGGAGCGGATCAAACGCCCCGCTATCTTTCAGGGCCCGGCTGGTAATGATCAAATAATCGGCCGGACCGGGCGGCGCGTTCAGCCCAGTGCCGGAGCCGTTTATAGTAAACCGAATATCCGGAGCAGGGCTCTGCATGGGAATCTCAAACCGTTCTTCAATGGCCTCGGGATTTGCCAGCAATCTCCTGAAAAATGCACGGGTCTGTTCACGGTTGCGGGAACTTTTACTTGAAATGATTCTCTGATTGACCTCTTCCCTTTGGGATTGGACACTCAAGGATTGCCCTGCTATCGGAATAATACGAAAACTAATACGGGTATGCAGAATGAGCTGACGTTGGGCCGGGATGTATTCCAGAGGATGGAGATGAACGGTCGCTATATCAATGCCGCTTAAAGTGCCCTGACGCACCAGTTTGACTCTTTGATCCGGATAACCGGCTACCGAAGCATACGCTTCTGCATCCGGTTCTGTGAACGGACATTCCTGACCCATAATACAAGACTCCTGAACCGGAAATATATCAAATTCGCCGGGGATACGGATGGTCTCATCCGCAAGGATTTCAATAGAGTATTCTTGGGTTTTATCCGGAATGGCAAAATGAAGAACTTGAACGGGTAGCTGAGGATAACCGACTTCTTCGGTCAAAATGCAGTCAGGAAGCTGAATGGTGTCGAATCCCCGCAATATTCCGGTGATCGAATCATCTTGGGAGAAGGTGATCTCGTAGACAATCTCGTCAGCCGATGCGAGTTTGGGAGAAAATTGTAAAGCCGAAACAATGATGGCTAATAAAACAATTGTGGATAACCTGAAAAACTTTTTCATTTTATCGATCCCTTTGCAGCACAGATTATGGCTTCCTCAGGGAATACCGCACCGGATAGTCTTTTCGGGGCCTTAATCCTAGATAAGAAACACTGTTCCCCAATTAGAATTAATACAACTTCAGGGATCGATAAAATGGAGTAGCTGTTTTATTAAGATGTGGTTGAATATATCCGGAACGGCTTGAGGGAGATAGCCTTAAATTCCAATAAGTATCTTATTTACCACAAATTATTATTAGTATAACATAAAATTTAAGGGAAATTCCCCGGATTCCCGCTGTTTGAGAAAGCGTTTCTTGGAATTTAATATATTGGTAGACAATCACTTGCAAAATCTAAAACCGAAAATTTGAAAAAATCTCATAAAAAAAACCAGCACCGGGTTTTCCAAACCCGGTGTTGGCGTAATTTGTGAAACCCCATATAGTATCAATATATGCCGGGATTCACAAAAATAATCCTAAAATATTATATAATAACTACTTATGAAGATTTTAAGACGGGCTGGGCAAGAACATGGACTTTGCGGCCTTTAATCTTGAGACGGCCCTGCTCAAACAAAGCGACGGCCTTAGGGTATAGCCGGTGTTCAAGCTTATGAATGCGGGCTTCGAGGGATTTGAGGGTGTCGTTTTCCTGAACCTTAAAGGAATCCTGCAGGATGATCGGGCCGTGGTCCATCTTTTCATCCACAAAATGGACCGTTACCCCGGTCACTTTCGCCCCATAGGTCAGGCTGTCCTTGATAGCGGAAACACCCTTAAAGGCTGGTAATAGGGCGGGATGGATATTAAGAATCCGGCGGCGGTATTCCTTGATAAAAAAAGGTGTGAGCATACGCATGTATCCAGCCAGGATAACGAAGTCGATCTTTTCCTGTTTGAGGTGGATAATCATGTCCCGGTCTACGCTCTGACGGTTGGTGTATTTCTTCGGATCAAAAATCATGGTCTTGATGCCGGCATTGCGGGCACGCTGCAGGCCGAAGGCCTTATTGTTATTACTGATAACCAACGCCAGTTCGGATTTGATCATGCCGCGCTTGCACGCGTCGATCAAAGCCTGAAGATTGGACCCATTACCGGATATGAGCACTGCGAATTTCATGTTTCCCCTTTGACCTTTGACCTTTGACCTTTGACCTTTGACCTTTGACCTAGCTATTATGCCACATGACTCCCGTTGACCGCAAGTCCGCGGCCGTTCTTATAACGGATCATGCCGACCATGCCGACCAGGGCGAAAATCCCTCCCACGCCCACCAGGATCCAAACACGGGCAATATATTCCGAAAGTAATGCGCTAACCAGCATCGCGACCAGAAAAGCGAAATGCATGACGATCTCCAGGGCGCCGAAAACTTTGCCCCGCATGTTTTCATCGCTGACAAGATGGACGATGGTGTTCGATGCAATGAAGATCGGGCCTAAAACCAAACCCAGGGTGATCGATAACAAAGCCGCGGCTAATATATTCGTATATTGCTGAACCGCCAAGGCAAAGGAGATGATCATGATCCCTCCACCGATCAAACAAATAAAAATCGTTTTATACCAGGGGAATCTTCTCCCCCAGCGGCCATAACCCAAAGCGCCTAAAAACAATCCGATCCCCAGGCACACCGCCAGGATGCTGAGGTCACTGGTGATGCTGTGAAACTGTTGCTGAATAAAAACAATAATCACGACATAAACCGCGCCGGCCGCGGCCAAGAGAATAAAAAACATGTTCATGACAAAGCGGATGTCCGGCTGATGGACCAGATAATGCAGACCTTCTTTTATCTCGGCAATGATGGATTTCTCGATCCTGATGATCTCGCGGCTGCGCTCCAAGAACCGCGCGCCGTTGATCCGCAAACGAAAATCATGGGCAATGGAAATAATAAGAATCCCCGAGGCAAAGAAGGTAACCGCATCGGCAATAAACCCACCGCGGGCGCCCAGATTCTCGACGATGATCCCGCCCAGGGCGACCCCCAAGACAAAGGCGATCATGCCGGTTGTTGTGATCAGAGAATTGGCCATGAGCAGGTTCTCTTCCGGGACGAGATCCGGGATGATCGACATCTTGGCCGGGATATAAAACCGGCTGCAGCAAAAAACCAAAAAAACAACGATATAAATCGGCACCATGGATTCCTGATAAATAAAAATAAACGGGATAGTCAAAACCAGCAACCCGCGCAGGATATCGCATACAAAAAGCGTTTTACGCCGATCCCAGCGGTCGATAAAGGCCCCGGCGATCGGGCCGACGATAAAGACCGGGATGATCGTAAACGACAGGAGTTTGGCCAGCCCCATGGCGGATCCGGGCGCCCGCTCGGCGATAAATCCCACCAAAGCCATCTGATTGATCCGGTCACCGAATTGGGAGATCAGCTGCGCCCACCATAGGCGCATGAATTGGCGATTCTTGGCATCAAATAAAAAACTGACCATGATTGCTTAAGCAAGTGCCCCAGTACTCCAGTTCCCCAGTGCCCCAGTTACCCTAAATCCCGATAATCCAAATGACCGGGTCGCTGGAGAACGAGCGACTGAGGAACAATTATTATTCGATCTGCAAACTAAACGTAGCCAGAAAATTTCTTATATTATAATGCCAACCGAAAGATCCCGCTCCTGTCTTTTCGATTTTCTGCACCAAAGAATCCAAGCCGCGACATACCGGTTATTGTCGACGGAGTCCCTTTTTAAGGACTTCGGCCCGCTGCCGGGTGTCTTCTGCCAGAGCCGCTGCGCCGGTTTTATCATAAAGAGCCTGCAAACGCAAAAGGGTCATGTACGCCAGCCGGCGATGCGTCGATGGCAGATCCAAAACCTTGTTAAAAAAAGTGATCGCCTGGGAAATGTTCCCTTGCGCTTCTTCCAGAGAGGCCAAATTGAAAAGGGCTTCGGAATAATCGGGATTCAATTCAAGGGCCTGTTGAAAATTCCCGCGGGCCTTGACCGAATCGCCCTGTTCGGAATAAAGCACGCCCAGACTATAATAGATGCGGGCATCAAGGGGATTTTGGGTCCAGGCCCGACGCAGTTGCCTCATCAGCAACTCCCGGGTTAAACGCCGGTTTGTTTGCAAGGTTTCTTGATGCAAACCGGCATTTTGGACCTTTCCGTATTCCGCCAGCCCTTGCCAGTATTTCCCCTGATCACACAAGGCCTTGCCCAGACCGATCCGTGCCTTAACGTCATCAGGATTAAAGACCAGGGCCTGTTCGAACTGATGCTGCGCCTCACGGAACCGCCCGGCTTTAGCATAATTGATACCCAGCGAGTTGCGGATACGGACATTCGCCGGATTAAAACGAATCGAACGTTCGAACATGGCGGTCTCGCTACGGGCATAGATATTCAACTGAATCGTGGTCAGCATGAAAAAGATATAAAGCCCCGCAATTCCCATTTGCAAAATAATCGGTGATACCGGCCGGTTGGGCAGGCTCAGAATTTTGCGGTAAACATGCTCTCCGGTGATCACGGCTATCGCGGCAATCCCGACCATCGGGAGATACAAAAAATGTTCCGCAATCGAAACCATGCCCGGCTGTACCCCGATGGTAAAAAGGATCTGGCAAACCGGAAGGAACTCAATCACCGTCCATAGAAGAAAAAATTTTGTCACCGCAGAGACGGAACGTCGGTACCGATACAACAGAAACAATCCGCATAAAAAGACGACCACGGTCAAGATGAGTTCGACCTGCAGGAACGAGCCAAACAGAATACGGGTTCGGTCAAAATAGCAATCAACCGGCCAGATCAAAAGCCGCACGTAAGTCAAAGCGCCGCGCAAAAATGTCAGGAAACCCAACAAAGCCTCAGGCACGGAACGCCACAAATAAACATTGGTAATTCCCAGCGAGCGCCGGAGGATCACATAAAAAATAAGCAGCAGAAAAAAGGGCAAAACCGGCCGTAAACGCTTCAGCCATTCTGGTCGGGAAACGGGTCGTGGTTGAATTAACAATCCTTGATAAGCCACCAGCGCCAGTGGAAAAACCCCGGTGGATTCTTTGCTCAATAATCCGCAGCTGAACAGCAATAAGGCCGCTGGATAATCCCATGTCCGGCCGCGGCAAAAAAGATAAAAAGCAGCCAACGTGAAAAAAGCCGCCAGTAAAATAGCACGCCCCGGGATATTTGATACGGCCTCCCACTGCACGGGATGCACGGCAAACAGCAAGGCCGCCAGAAAGCTCAATGTCTCGCGGCGGAGCATTCTTTTTAACAATACAAACAGGATCAGGGCCGAAGCCGTGTGGATCAGGATATTGATCCAATAATAAAAAACCGCATTCAGCCCCGCGACCTGATATTCGAGCAGGTGAGAAGAAATAACCAGCGGCCGGTAATAACTTCTTTTTCCGAAGAAGGACGTCGAAAAGATCCTGGGGATGCCGGAAAACGACCGGATGTCCTGATTGGTGACAATAACCTTTTCGTCATCCAAGGTCTTGAAAGAATCCTGAACGGAAAAAGAATAGACGCTGAAGGTGAGCGCGATGATCAGCAGAATGAAAACAGGTGTTTTGTGAGGGAGGGCGGATTTCATAAAAAGCGGCCGAATCAAGCTGCTGCCGGCTCGCATTTCCTTGCTGCTTAAATCTTACAACTTCTATCTTAAAAAGAAGCCGACGAGAGGACTTCCCCGTTGCTGCTTCCTTTTATCAATAAAATCGCGTTGCGATTTTATTGCTCTTTCAGAAAAGCAGCCGGGGCTCCGCATTCCTTTTCTTTTACAAGCCGGAATTCATAGAATTCTGTCTTAATCAAGGAATTTGCGGAGGATCCCCTTCCGGTTCATTAATCTCGCCAATCCAATCTCCGGTGGGCGATAAAAATTAAGCCGACGAGAGGACTTGAACCCCCGACCCGCGCATTACGAATGCGCTGCTCTACCAGCTGAGCTACGTCGGCATAATAAGTTGTAAGTTATAAGCTATAAGTTGTAAGATAAAAACCAACTGCCCGCCAAACTACTTGGCGGATTCGCCGCGCTTTGTAGCGGAAGCCACGTTGGCATCAATGACAACACAACATTCAGAAAAATTGATGCCGAATCCCTCTCGGCTTGTTTTCGCTAAAAACAGAGAGAGATCGGCATATCTGGTCGACCGTCAGATATAAAAAATGTCGCTATCCCAGACCTTTCAACTTCAACCGTGATATTTTACCCGAAATGGCGCCTCGGTGCAACAAGCTAAAAACATTAACTCAAAAACCGTGAATTCAATGGCTGAAATCGTACAAATACAGCTCGGCGTCTTTTCGCTTGAATTCTTGAACCTTCTTCCCGGCCTGATCCGCCAGGGACAGAGTGTAATCTTTCATGTCCGGCCTATAATGAGCCAGCAAAAGCCAGGTCCGCGGATTGTTTCCGAACACTTCCAGGGTCTTCTCATCTAATATCAAGGTATCCCCAAAAGGCTTAACGAAAATAATAATCCGCGGGTGCGGGTGAATATTCCGCGCTAATTTGAAAAGCACATACCGAAGTCCTTCATCGCAAGAAACCCGATCATCAAGAATGGTTACCGCGCTGCTTCTGATCTTGGGGGCATCATACATATAATAATAACCATAAAAAAATGTTGCCGATTGATTCAGAAATAGGGCATCGCCCGGTTGAACTCGCTCTCCCAAATGACGGATAACGGTTCGATATTCTCCATGAGAGTATTTGTCCAGCAAAGTAAAAGCACCAGCCCGCAAACTCCCTACCGCCACCAGTCCGGCCACGACATAAGAAACCACCCGGATAAGACGACGGGAATTCTGCACCCCAGCCTCAATCGCAACCGCCATCAAAACAAAGACAGACGGAACCGCAAATATCACAAAACGGTGGCCGAAAGGATATCTATGCATCAGCGCTGCCACCAGCAGGAAGACCATCGGGGCCACCAATACAAAAAACCTGTTCCGGTTTTGGCGAAATAACACCCCTCCGCCAATCATAAACAGGCTCAAGCTAGCCCAAAGCGGTTGCAGTCCGAGAAAGTTCCCGATAAAGCCTTTCACCGCCCGGCCCAACCAGGCCAGTGTTTCCAAGGGGAAAAGTGGCCAGGCCGGGAAAAAATCCTGTTCCACAGCACGGCTAACCATAGCCGGGTCAGATGTCATGCTGCTCATCACCGACCAATGAAAAAAAGCAAAACTAAATACCCAAAACACGCCAATGATCCCTTGCTGCCTAAACCCCTCCCAATCCTTTTCTCGGACAAATCGGATCATCTTCATTAATCCCAACGCGGCCAAAATGAAAATCGAAGGATAAGAGAAAAATACCGCCCAAAAACCAGCGGAGCACCAAAGCAAGAAATCCCGCATCGAAGGGCTATTGTCCCGGGAACGGGCATAGAGCCAATAGAGACCCAAGGCAACCAGCAAATCCGTTGAATACTGTTTCAACTCCGATGCATAAACGATCAAACAACCGCTAAAGGAAAATAAAACCAAAGGCCAAAAACGGCTTGAGGGCTTTAACCAAATCCTGATAAGGATATAAAACAACATTAAAGAACCCAGACCGCAGATCAATGGGAAGAGACGCAAGGCATACTCGTGGTTTTCCCAAAGCCGGATTATCACGTATTCGACAACGGCAAATCCCATAGGAACAACCGGCATATCCGGAGCCAGCATAATGCGACCTAAAATCTCCCAAATGGAGCGAACGGAAATATCTATAGCCAGCCACGCCTCATCTAGCCAAAAAGAACGGTTTTCCAGATATAATTTTAAACGCAATAATATCCCAGCGAAGAGAATGGAATAGGAGAGAAGGCGGGACCGGAAGAAACGCTGAAGAACTTGCATACCTGTGATTTTTAGATTCCGCAGACAAAAATGGTGCCGAGGAACGGAATTGAACCGCCGACGCAAGGATTTTCAGTCCTTCGCTCTACCAACTGAGCTACCTCGGCACAATGAAGATGATATTGTAGAGAACAATATAAAAAATGTCAATAGGACAGAAAGCGGCCCAATATCAGTCAGCGCCTTCGTCCCCCAGGTATTTATCGATCTTAATATAAACCTCCTGGGCCGTCTTGATGCTGGGGAAAAAGGCCCGGCGGGCCTTCACGCTGAGCTTAACGGCCGAAGAGCTCATGCCGACGATCGTGATCGTCACCCGGCTCCCGGCAATCTTAGCAACGACAATCCCGCCCGCTTCATTTCTCTCAAGGATGATGCCCATGATCGAGCTGACCTCGCGGGCCGCATCCCAAACTTCTTCGGATGAATGCCCCGCCACAATGCCTTCCACCGTGTCCGGGCTGACAATATACCCGCCGACCGCACCGACGCTCCCCACCACCAAATAAATACAACCGTTTAAGAATACCGTCATTCCCAACAAGATAACATTCTTGGTTATCCTTAATTTTAAAGACTTTAACACCGGGGGGCTCCTCCCTTTTGCAAAAATCCGAACATTACTCTTGTTCCTCCTTGCTCAAATCCTTTTGCCAAGGTCGCATAGCAACAAACAATGAAATGATAAGCGCCACCAACAGCCAGTTATACCCTAAAAGAAACAGGGCGCCGGCTGGATAACCCTCATAAGGCTGAACCATCTCCGTAACTACGTCGTGAACCAGCAAAACCAACAATACGCCCGGCACAATATATCGCACGCTAATATCCCAGGCCCGCCAAAGCTTGATGACCCCGGCATGCTCAATATGTTCCCGCAGCTTTTTAGCCCGGAAAATCCAGCCGACCAGGATGCATTCCAAAATACCTACGATGACCAACCCGTAATGAGTGATGAAATGATCCACGATATCGACCCAGAACAAACCGCTGCGGGCCGTGAACAAAAGACTGCCCAGAAAACCGGTCATACAAACCCAGGTAACAACGCTGCGCCGGGAATAGTGGAATTTGTCAATCACGGCCGAGGTAAAGGCCTCGATCAAGGATACCCCGCTTGATAAGCCGGCGATCACCAACGAGGCAAAAAAGACCACGCCGAAGATCTGGGCGAAGCCCGGGATCAAGCTGATGGCCTGCGGATAGGCCACAAACGCCAGCCCGATCGACTCCTTGACCACCTCCGCTACCGGCTTTCCCAATGTCGTCGCCATGTAGCCCAGCGTCCCAAAGACCGCAAATCCGGCCAACACGGAAAAAAGACAATTGCCCACGCTGACCACCAGGGCGTCCTGAACCAAATCCACTTTCCGCGGGACATAAGATGCATATGTCACCATAATCCCGAAGGCCAGGGATAGCGTAAAAAATATTTGAGAAAAAGCATCAATCCATATCTGGGGTGTCTTTAGTAAAGTAAAATCCGGCTTGAGATACACCGATAATCCGACGGCTGCCCCCTCGAGATTAACGCTCCAGATGATCAGGATGCCGATCAAGACAAACAACAAAGGCATGAATATCTTGTTAGCCCGCTCCACCCCTTTCTGAACTCCGAAATAAACAATAAACCAGCAGATAAACCAGACCGCAAATAAAGATCCCAAAATCGGGGTGCGGATATCGCCGATATCCCCCGGTCCGGAACCGATCTTTAAGAATTCGTTAAAAAAGAAATGATTGGGGTCCTGTCCCCAGGCCAGATTGGTGGAAAAAAATGTGTAACTCAGGCACCAGGCAATAATCGTCGAATAGTACAGCATGATGCCGTACATAGCACTGGTCACCGCCCACCAGCCGCACCATTCCCAGCTACGGTTGATCTTGGCAAAGGTCATGGGCGCGGAACCCCGCATACGGTGCCCGATCCCGAGTTCCAGGATCATAAGCGGAATGCCGATAATGAGAAGCGCGATGCCGTACGGAATCAGAAAAGCACCGCCGCCGTTCTTATAACAGAGATAAGAAAACCGCCAGATATTACCCAGGCCGACCGCCGAGCCTAAGGCGGCAAATATAAAACCCATCCGTGTACGCCACTGCGGACGCGGTTGATGCGGACGGCTCAGTTGAGGAGTTAGACTCATGGCCCGTTTTCAGGACAAGAGAGGCTATATTAAAACAGTGAATTCTGAATAATAAACGCGGCAAAAACGATCGCGACCATCGACATCAGCTTGATCAGAATATTCAGGCTCGGCCCGGAGGTATCCTTAAAAGGATCACCGACCGTGTCACCGACGACCGCGGCCTTATGTTCATTCGATCCTTTTCCGCCGGCATAACCCGATTCGATATATTTTTTGGCATTATCCCAGGCCCCGCCGGAGTTAGCCATCATGACAGCCAGAACAAAACCGGACGCGGTTGCACCCATCAATAATCCCCCCAAACTGCTAATCCCCAGAAGCAGCCCTACAGTAATCGGGGTTAAGATCGCCAGCATGGCCGGCAAACGCATCTCTTTCAACGCCGCGCGCGTCACGATATCCACACAACTAGCATAATCCGGTTTCCCGCGACCTTCCATAATCCCCGCGATCTCTTTAAACTGACGCCGGACCTCAACCACAACCATACCTGCCGATCGTCCGACCGCGCTCATGGTCAAGGCTGAAAAGATAAACGGCATGGTCGTGCCGATAAATAAACCGACCAGCACCAACGGATCCAAAAGGTTCAGATCCAGGGCCCCGCCGGAGATCAAAACCTTCTGTTTAAATCCTGCAATCAGCGCGAGAGCGGTCAAAGCCGCTGACCCGATGGCAAAACCTTTACCCGTCGCCGCGGTCGTATTGCCCAATGAATCCAGGGCATCAGTTTTCTTTCTAACCTCTTCCCCCAATTCCGCCATCTCGGCATTGCCGCCGGCATTATCCGCTACCGGACCGTAGGCATCGGTCGCAAGCGTGATCCCAAGTGTGCTCAACATCCCTACCGCAGCGATCCCGATGCCGTAAAGCCCCTGATTAAAATTTGAAAATCCGCCGGCCAACGCAAAACTGGAAATAATCCCGATACAGACGATCAAGACCGGTGCAGCCGTGGACATCATGCCGACCGACAGGCCCGAGATGATTACCGTGGCCGGTCCGGTCTGCGCGCTGTCCGCAATCCGTTGAGTCGGTTTATAATGCGAGGACGTATAATATTCGGTTGAGAAACCGATCAGAAGTCCGGCAACCAGACCGATGATAACAGCCCAGGCCACGCCCAGGTAGGCGGAGCCCAAAACCCCGTAAACCGTTAACAAGGCCAGACCGGCCACCAGAACCGAGGCGATCAAAACACCCTTATGCAGTGCCTTAAGAAGAATTTTCTGAGAGGCTTCTTCCCCGGTCCGCACAAAGGCCATGCCGATGAACGAGGCCAGGATACCGGCCGATGCGATCAATAAGGGGATTAAAACACCGGCCAGACCCAATCCGGCCGCCACCCCTAAAGCAGCGGTTGCAATGATGGATCCGACATACGATTCGTATAGATCAGCCCCCATGCCGGCCACGTCACCCACATTATCGCCGACATTATCCGCGATAACCGCCGGATTGCGGGGATCGTCCTCCGGTATGCCGGCCTCCACCTTGCCGACCAGGTCAGCGCCGACATCCGCGGCTTTGGTAAAAATCCCGCCCCCGACCCTGGCAAACAGGGCCTGGAAACTGGCGCCCATCCCAAAGGTCAGCATGGTCCCGGTAATAACTTCTATTTTATTGAGCCCCTCCGGTAGGGCAACACCGGAATAAAACCAATCCAGACTGAAATACCAGGCGATCAAATCCAGGAGACCCAGTCCCACAACCGTGAATCCCATAACCGCGCCCGATGAAAAAGCCAAACGCAGACCCGAATTCAGGCTAGTCCGGCAGGCCTGAGCGGTCCGGGCCGAAGACAGGGTCGCGATGGTCATGCCGCAGAATCCGGCCAGGGCGGAAAACATCCCGCCGGTTAAGAAGGCAAACGGGACAAAAATCGTTAAATACCCCTGGAAGGCCAGAATCACCAAGATCACAAAAATAACCGCAAAAAAAACGCCGACGGCTTTATACTGGCGATTCAAATACGCCCCCGCGCCTTCACGAACGGCCGCAGCGATCTCCTGCATACGCTCGGTCCCTTCGCTGTTTTTGATAATCCTAAAACCCAGGAACAACGATAAAATTAAAGCCCCGACGGAGAATACCGGAACGATTAAAAACAAATTGGCCATCTTCATCCACCCTTTCCGTAAAGAACTTATTGAAATAGACTCTTTATTTCATTCACGCGTTGGGCTGACACACCTCATCCCAACCATGGCAAACGAATTCACCGTTATCCTTTGGTCGGTTTCCGGCCGTGATTGGCGCGTTTGGAACGCCAATTCAATTTCCCCCTGCGTCTGCGTTTACTCATAATCCGTCTTTCTATGTTATCTCAGGTTGAAGGTATTTGATCTTCCAAGGATAGGAATGCTCAAGAACACAGTTAAATCTTAATCGAAAAATCGCCTTGCGTATAGTCTTATTTAAAAAAATAATTATATTAATAGCCGTTTCCCGGAACACGGCAAGGGTACCGCACCTCCATTATTTGCGGCCGGGCGGGCTATAATCAATAGGATTGACGACCCCACCGGAAACGATGTATTTGATCGTTTCTTCCACCGAAAAATCGGTAATAATCACCTGCTTCTTCGGCACCATAATCACATACCCCGTGAAAGGGCCGGGAGCGCTCGGGATAAACACGCTGTAAAGCTCCTTGCCGGTCAGTTCACAGGCCTTCCGGCAAGTCTCATTCGTTAAAAATCCGAAAGAATAAATCCCGGGGCGCGGGTATTCCACCATAACGACCTGCCTAAACGCCAGCCGATCCCGCGTAAAAAGGAAAAGGGCGATCTCCTTAATGGCGGGATAGACCTGTTTAAAAAAGGGCAGTTTAACAACAATACGCTCAAAAAAACTGTGTAGTTTTCGGCCGAAATAATTCGTTGCCAGAAAGCCGATCAGAAGAATGGCCAGGAATCCGATGATGATGCTGATCCCGCGCGGATAAAAACCGATATATTGAAGGAAAAAAGGTTTAAGAAATTTCCCCAATATCCCGTCCGAAAAATTAATGGTCAGGACAAATAAATAAACAGTCAGCGCCAATGGCAGAAAGATGACCAGGCCCGAGAGAAAATACCGCCGAATTCTCAACCACATGGTTTCCTCCTTTGCGGGCGGGAACCCGTCCCTATATTAACAATTGATATAAATCGCCACGGAAAAATTTACCGTAAAATGAACAATATCGTCGACCCAAACAAAAATGTAATAACCAACAACCACGAATCCCAGCCCAGGCTGAGCCAGGTTGACTTCTTTTTGAACCGAATCCCGGCAAGAACGATCAAGGTCATCACCAGGCCGACGGAACAGGTTAACAGATGGATCGGACGGATCGTCGCCAAAAGAACCCCGGGGCGATAAAAGAAATCACTCAGGCTGATGATGAAAAGGTTAATCATATTGCTGCCAAAAATATTCCCGACCGCCAAATCCAAAGAGCCCAATCTTAAGGCCGAGATCGTGACCACCATTTCCGGCAGCGAAGTCACCAAGGCCAGGAGCATGGTACCGATCCATGTCCGTCCCAGGCCGGTCATAAGGGCAATCTGATCCGACGTCTTCGTCAGTAATACCGTTGCCGCAATAACCAAAGAAGCGCTTAATAAAAGATTCAAACAAATCATCCCAACCGATATTTCTTGCGCCGAAGGCTCGGCCGATGATCCGGCGGCGACATAATCCGCCCGTGAGATACCGGCAAGATATTTCATCCCCACCAGGTATCCCACCAACACAGCCAAACTGGCGGGGCTCAAATAGGCGATCTCTGGAAGATTCCATTGCCGACCGAGAATGATCTCCACGGCAAATAGTGTGGTCATCCCCAGGACCATTACCATCGGCCATGTCCGCGAAGGAGTGGCATGAACACTATCGGTCACCGAGGCCCGACGATAGATCATATCCATAACCACGATCAGCAAAATATTAATATTGTTACTGCCGAACATATTCCCGATCGCCAGATCATTCGCCCCAAGCGAGATCACCGCCGTCAAACTCGCCACGGCCTCCGGTAAAGAAGTCACCAGCCCCAGCAGGATCATGCCGATCCAGACCTTGCCGAGCCTCAACCGGTCGCTAAGGATATCGGCATAACGTGTTAGCCATACCCCGGCCATAACGATAACGATTGTGCTGAAAATGAATTGCAGAAAGATCATTTTTCTAACCGGACCCCCAGGGTCCCCGCACCCCAGTTATTCCTTGATTAAATACAGCACGACCAGGCCGCCGACGGCCAAAGCCATCGGAATAAAACCCTTAAATAAATTCACGACCTGCGCCCACCAGACCAGGACAAGGGTGATGCCGGTGATCAGCATCGCCGTCCCGAGTACAATGAATAAAACATTACTTGGACGTTTTTTCTTTGTCATTTTTCCCTCCACCGCGAGCCGCAGGTCTTGAACGTGCGTATTACTGGCGAGCCGACCATATCGAGATGTGAATTAAGCGAAGCGCCCTGAACACCGAGATATGGTCGGCTCGCCTTTCTCAGCACGAAAAGATCTGCGCGAGCCTAGCTTTTCCAGCGCCGGTGCATCCAGCCCCATTCCGTCGGATAACGACGGACATAATCCTCGATAATCCCGGTAAGTTTAGCCACATCCCGCGTGATAGCGGCTTCATCGTCTTCTTTTTCCAAAACGACCGGGGGTTCAATCATGATGCGATATTGATCATCCTCTCGGATCGTAAAAACCGGCAGGACCGGGGCGCCGGTCCGCCGGGCCAAGATAACCGGACCCGTCGCGGTTGCTGCCTTGCGTCCGAAGAAATCGACATAGACTCCGCTGCCGCTGCCAAAATGCTGATCCAACAACACACATAAGATCTCGTTGTTTCGCAAGACCTTCAGAGAATCCTGAACGCTCTGCCGGGGCGGCGTACTATAGATCGGCTTCACCCGCACACGGCTCATCGACTCAAAAATGGTCCTGTCCACATCGGCATCGCGAGCACGGCGAATAATACAATTTATTTTATATCCCCGCTGGGCCAGATCCAGCATCATCAAACAAAAATTCCCGAAATGGGCCGTGACCAAAATAATGCCCTTGCCCTGCTGCAAGGCCTGATCGAGATAATGGCGATTATCGATTCGGAACTTTTCGGTAACGCCGTCCGGGAACTGGGAAAAATATATCAAATCCGTCATGGAACGGCCGACATTCTCAAAGCATCTGCTGATAATGCGGCGACGTTCGGTCTCAGTGATATCCTGCCCAAAGGCGATCAGCAAACTCTCGCGGGCGATCCTTCTCAACCGGACAGCGAACCGGTACCACAAAAAAAGAAAAAAATGCATCACGCCCTTAATGAACCGGTAAGGCAGATGCCGGATCAGCCAGAGGGCCATATTCAAGGCATAGCGGGCCGATGCGCGTTTAAACACTTTTAAAAATTGCTCATAAGTCATTGTGGTAATCTTTTTTAAATGATTCAGCGTTTATAACCGATCTTCCTTAAAAACTCCTTGCGCCATCTCATATCGGCCTCATCCTCCAGGCCTTTGGGTTTAGCCCCGTCGATAACTCCCAGAATCCCGCGCCCCTGTCCGTTATCAACGACGATAATCTCCAGGGGATTGGCGGTCGCGGCAAAGATCGAGCAAACCTCTCCCACATTCTTGATTTGGTTAAGAAT
>Ga0272441_10006121_pt1 | contig 20421 bp, 10 predicted proteins | sample SSMProp6N_FD_193582 | JGI IMG/M metagenome (GOLD analysis project Ga0272441, IMG submission 193582) | Marine sediment archaeal communities from Little Sippewissett salt marsh, Falmouth, MA, United States - SSM-Prop-6N | ecosystem: Environmental > Aquatic > Marine > Wetlands > Sediment ...
CTTGCACTTGAGCAACTGGATGGGGCCGAATTCCTCGCGGCCCACGATCTCCTTGGCGATGGTGTAGGCGTCGGCGAACCGCTTCATGAACCCACACTGCCCCCACGTGCCATGGGCCTCGGCCAGTTCGGCCAGTTCTTTGGCCTCCGCCGAGGTGTTGGCCGACGGCTTCTCCACGTAGACGGGGATCCCGCGCTTGAGCACCTCGGGCGCGAGCTTATACTGCTGCGGCGCCGGGCCGATGGCGAACACGCCATCGAGTTCTTCGGTGTCGAGCATCTCGTGCATGTCGGTGTACACGCGACGGGCGCCATAGTTGCGTGCGTTGCGCTCGGCCTTCTCCTTCACCACGTCGCACACGGCCACGAGATCGATCTCGGGCACGAGCGGCACCTGGGGGAAGATCGACGCGGTGGCGAACCCACCACACCCAATGAACGCCAACTTCGCCTTGCGACTCTCGGACATGGTTCCTTCCTTTCCACAAGCGGACGGCCGATGGGTCTTCGCCCGAGGGCATGCTGCACGGCCCGGGCACCGGCGCACACTGTAGCGAATGCCGAGCAGAGCGCAAGTGTGTTCGGGGATTTCGTCGCGGTTCCGGTGCCGGCGGCCGACTCGGGCATCGGGCACACGAGCCGCTCGAGGCCCGCCGCGTCCTATCCACGCGCACCTCCTCGGTGGTGAAGCCCTTTGCCTTATCGGCCGAGTTCGTGTTAACTGTGTACCCATGCAAAGGGGGTGATGACGATGGCCGAACCGGTGTTGCGGATCGCTCTGGTCGGCGCGGGCACGATGGGGCAGTGGTACGCCCAGTGCCTGAGCGAGTACGACGCGGCCGAGCTTGTGGCCGTGTGCGACCTCGACCTCGCGAAGGCTCGGGCGCTCGCCGACGCGTGGCGCGTGGACCGCGCGTGTGCCGACTACCGCGAGGTGCTCGAGGACGAGGGCCTCGACGCCGTAGTCGTGGCTACGCCCGACCGCTCCCATCGCGAGCCCGTGGTAGCCTGCCTGGAGGCGGGCAAGCACGTGCTGTGCGAGAAGCCGCTTGCCACCACCCTCGACGACGGCCTGGCGATCGAGGAGGCCGTCGAGGTGTCGGGCAAGGAGCTGATGGTCAACTTCGGCAATCGCCAGCGCGCCAAGGCGCAGATGCTCCGCAGGCTCGTGCGCGACGAGCAGGCCGTCGGCGAGATCGGCAACGTGTACATCGAGCTGAACGAGCGAGTCGGCAAGACCGATGAGCTGGCATGGGCCGCCGACACTTCACCCGTGTGGTTCCTGCTCAGCCACTGCGTGGACACGCTGCGCTTCGTCACGGGGCTCGAGCTGGCCGAGGTGTTCGGCTACCAGACCCGCAAGGTGATGCCCACGCGCGGCCTGGACACCAGCGATACCGCGGCGTTCGTGGGCAAACTAAGCAACGGCGGCCACGCGTTCCTCGGCTCGAGCTGGATCTACCCCGAGGACTATGGCCCCGACATCGACTTCTCGGTGCGGGTGCTCGGCTCAGCGGGCGTGGTCGAGTGCCAGATGCATCCCCACGATCTGGCCGTCCACACCGACACGTCGCGCGCCGTCAACTACGACTACCCCTACACCGACCATCGCGGTCGTCGCGAGAACTGGTGGTTCCAATCCACCCGCCACTTCGTCCATTGCGTCCTGACGGGCCAACACCCCACCCCCGACGCCGCCGACGGGCTGGCCTGCCTGCGGGCGCTGCTGGCCATGCACGAGACATCGGCCACGGGCAAGCCCGTCGCCATCAAGCCACTGTAAAGGAGCGTTGTCATGTCATCGGGCCGAAGCGTGAACGACGGATTGTGCACCCCCTCCATCGTCATCCAGGCGCGACAGCTCCTGGCCACGGTGTGCCGCTTGGGCGGAGCCGAATGCCCGATGCTGGATGAGGCCCGCGCGAGCGACATCCTCGACCGCGTGAAGCACGACCCCACGGTGACCATCCGCCTGGAATCGAACGCCGACGAGTTGCCCCACTACAGCACCCTCACCGACGCCGACTATGCCGCGACGGACCCCGCCGACGTGATCAACCGCAAGCGCGACCTCGACGTGCTCCAACGCCTGGGCCTGGTGCCGGGCGCGACCCGCCGCGCCCGATATCTCTACGAACTGCTCTTCAAACGCATCGAGACGCCCGACGGCATCTGCGCGTTCGACACCCCAGGCTGGGAAGGCTGCCCGCTCGCCCGTAGCGGCGCCTACGAAAGCATCCACGCCAAGGGCTGGAAAGCCGTGGTCTACGACCGCACCGAAGACGAAAAAGCCGAATACCGCCGCCGCAACGCCGACCGCATCGCCACCGACGACCGCCTGTTCATCCGCCCCCACCACCTGATGTGCCTGTCGTGCTGGTATGCCGGCGGCATAGGGAAGACGCCGCGAGGCAACGACACGCTCTACGAAGTCCACCAGCGCATCCGCAAACAGCCCGACGTGCCGCTCACCCTGGTCGAAGGCCCCTGCGAAGCCTGCGACTGCTGCGACGGCTACCACCCCGAAACAGGCCGTTGCGTGCACGGCTGCGGCCTCGTCCGCGACTACAAGAAAGACCTCGACCTGTTTCAGAAGCTGGGCCTGATGCCCGGCGCCACGCTGCCCGCCCGCGAGGTGTTCCGCCTCATCTTCGAGCGCGTGGGCTCCACCCGCGACATCTGCGGCTACGGCGACGGCGTCGTGCGCGCCGAGGAATGGCGCATCTGCGGAGGCCCCGACGGCAACTCAGGCTACGTGAAGACACGCGAGACGGGGGTCTTCTAGCCAAACACAAGCACGGAGGGCGGCCCATGGCGGCGAACCAACTGGTGTGGCGCGGTTGCATCGCCGTTGTGGCTGCCCTGGCCTGGCTCCCCGCAGCGGCAGGCGACCCGGCGCCAACCCACAACCTCCAACTCCCCGCCACACAGCCACTCGTGCCGCCGGCCACCGACTGGTCGTTCAACGCCCACTGGCACACGCGCACCATCGGGCCAAAGCCATTCTACACGGCCGCACAAGGCCCCTACCTGTGGCTCACCCACGAAGGCGTCGCCCGACTCCGCCAGGTCGGCCTGCTCGACCACGTGATCCCGGGCCACATCAATTTCAGCTTCATCAAATACTTCCTGCCCGAGGAACGCGCCAAGCTGAAGCCGGGCTCGCCGATCCGCACCATGATAGAAGATATCCTCGCTCACAAGTGGCCAATCCAGTCGATCTTCTACCACCGCTTCAAAGGCAACCCACCACCCTCGAAGCGCCTGACCGACATCCTGGGCGACCAGTGGATCGGCGATGGACAGCCCGAGACGGTCTACCGCCTCGAACCCGTGTTCCACTATCTCAAGACAGGCAAGCGGTGGGTCGGCTCGTCGATGTCGCACTGGACACCCGAGGTGGCCATCGCCTTCTTCAGGAACGACCTGATCCCACGAGTGGAGAAGGCCCTGCCGTTCGTCCGCGACCTCGACCATCCGTGGACCCGCCCCGAGCTGCGCCGGCTCTCTGACCTCTACTGCGAAGAGTTCTACCGCCCGATCGGGCGTGTGCTGCCGTGGGGCATGTACGTGGGCGCCTACCACCTGGCGTCGCTGCCCAACACCATCGCCGTGGGCGAAAAGGGCGCCGACGCGTTCGCCGCCGCGCGCCTGCGCGGGATGAGCCGCCAGAACGGCGGCAACAAGTTCCTCGTCTGCTGGCGCGGCCACGAGCCGACCGAGATGTATGGCTACTTCGACCGCGCGTGGTTCACCACCCGCGGCGACGAATGGGGCATGCCCCTCCCACACCTGTGGTACTATCTCTACCGCCCCTATCTCATCGGCGCAAACTACTACGTGAACGAAGGCATCCCCGCAAGCTGCATCCAGGACATCGAAGGCGACGGCCAACTCGAGCTGTCCACCCTCGGCATCATTCTCAAGGACATGCTCGACTTCACACAGCGCCATCCCGACCGCGGCGTGCCCATCGCCCCGATCGCGCTGATGCTGGACTACGACCGCTCGTTCCCACGGCGCGGCGTCAGCTACTTCGGCTACAACCTGCCCAACGACGACGCCGATTGCTCCAACCAAGGCGTCCTCGAAACCCTCTTCCCCGAACACCGCCACGCACAGGCCTCGGGCGGCTACTCGCGCACGGCGCCGCTCGGCGAGATCTTCGATATCCTCCAGCCCAACCTGCCAGGCCGCGGCGCCGACCCCAAGGCACTCGGGAACTACAAGGTGCTCGTCGCCCTCGCAGGGATGCGGTTCGACAAGGACTTTGCGGCCAAGGCCATCGCCCACGTGCGGGCGGGCGGCACGCTGGTGCTCCACGCGCCCGACATCACGCCGCATCTGCCGAGCGCCTTCCTCGGCCTCGCCCTCACCAGCCACACCGTGCCCGGCGGCGACGTGGTGTGCACCCTGTGCAACCATGTGAGCCACGAAAAGCCCTATCGCCTCCACACCGCCACACTCTCCACGGCCACGCCCGTGCTCACCGACACCCACGGCAGGCCCGTGGTCACGCGCAACCGCGTGGGGCGCGGCCACGTGGTGGTGCTGCTGCCCCACTACGCAGTGGAGGCGGCGGAGCAACGAGTGGTCACCGTTCGGGGATGGCGCTACAAGAGCAAACCGCTGCTGCGGTTCGTGCCCCACCTGCTCGAGCATCTGACGGCGGGCACAGCGCCCGTGGAGATACGCTGCCGCCCCGCCGACCGGCCCGACCTGTCGTGGATGGTGGCACGAAAGGGCCAAGGCTGGGTCGTCACTCTGTTCAACTACTCGTGTGCGCGCGAACCCATCGTGGCGCAGACCCATGGCACGGCCAAGGTGCACGCCACCTATCCGCTCAAGGAAGTACCGTTCCAGATCGTGTGCCACACGCCCACAGCCGACGTGGTGGAATGGCACGGCGACCGCGACGTGAACTGGCGGAAGGCCGGCGGCCACGCCGTCGTCTCCGAGACGATGCACGGCGGCGAGATCCGCGTATACGAATTCCAGCCGCACAAGATCGACCTCGGCACCCACGCACGCCACGTCGACTATGCCCTGAACCGACCCGCCACCGCCTCGTCGCACCGCAAGGGCTACGAGCCGGCACGGGCGGTCGACGGCGTGCTCGACCGTGGCAGCGGCTGGTGGTCGGACACCGACCCGAAGCGCCACTACCGCTTCGAAATGCCCCAGTGGCTCCAGATAGACCTGGAGCAAGTGCGCACCATCGACCACGCATTCGTGCTCTTCCACTGGTGGCAGCACGAGGGCCTCCACACCCGACTGCGCATCTACAAATACACGATCGAGGCATCGCTCGATGGCAAGCAGTGGCGGCGCGTGATCGACGAGAGCCGCAACGAGGACAACGCGCGGCCCACAGGCACCGAACGCTGGTTCGAGCCCGTGCAGGCGCGCTATGTGCGGCTCACCGTGCTCCGCAACTCGGCGTTCGCCGGCGCCCGTGTGGTCGAGCTGAAGGTCATGGGCCGCGACAAGGAGCGCGTGCCGCTCACCCGCCGCAGCATCGTGCCCGATTGGGAGGTGCAATACCCCGCAACCGTGCGAGGAGTGCCCGCCGAGCGCCTCACCTGGCTGGTGGACATCGAGCCCGAGTCGGCCAAGGTCGGATGGCTGCCCGCAGGCAAATCGTGGGTGGAGTTGAGCGGCCCGGTGAAGCTCCTCACCCGGCCCCCCGACCAGGGACGCGTCTACGTGCGGTCGCTCTACGCCCAGGCGGCCTCGGAATTCGTCTATCGCCTCGACGGCAACTACGCCACCTTCGCGGCCGCCGTGGGCCTCGGGGCCATCAAGACCGACGCGTCCGTGCGGTTCATCGTGTATGTGGATGGCAAGCGGAGATTCCGCAGCCCCCTCTACCGCTTCGGCCAGCCGGTGTTGCCCGTGGTGGTGGACGTGCGGGGAGCGCGCGAGCTGAAGCTGGTGGTCACCGACGGCGGCGACGGCATCCGCAACGATTATGCCTGGTGGGGCGAGGCGCGCCTGATCCGGAGATAGCGCCCCTCACATCCGCACGATCAGCACGAAGCCGCCAATGAGCACGGCCACGCACACCCAACCTACAACAAACCCGATGACCGACGTGCGCGAGGGCACAGGCAGTTCGAGGCCCTTGAACGGCAGCAGGTTCCGCCGCGGCAATGTGACGGTGCCATGGGGGATGGTGCACGGCTCGCCCGGCTCCTCGCCAGGCACGATCGGCGTGCGGGTGAGGGCATAGAAGTTGTCGAGCTTGTCCTCGGCCACCGGCCTGGTGAGCAAGCTCACCACAATGCCCGCCACCGTGCCCACCACCAGGTAGAAGACCATCTGCCACGGCAGGTGGATGCCCTGCTTGTCGCCCACGCCCCACACAAACGGGGCGGCCTCCCACTGCGGGAGCCGTGCCGCAAAGTCGATGAAGAACTGCTGCGTGCTCACCCACCACATCGCCAGGCTGCTCAACGCCGCCGCCCACGCACCCGCCGAGGTGGTACGCCGCCAGAACAGCCCCAGCCAGAACGCAATGCCCATCATCGCCGCCATCTTCCAGAAGATCTCCAACGCCTTCACAATCCCCGGCACCGTGTAGGCAAACGCCACGCCGCCCACCACCACCGCCAACGACGCGATCCGCCCGACCAGCAGGTAGTGCTTCTGCGGCTTGTGCGGCAGCAGCGGACGGTAGATATTCTCGGTGAACAACGCCGACGTGGCGGTCATGAACGAATCGCACGAACTCATCACCGACGCCAGCAGCGCCGCCAGGAAAATGCCCAGCATCCCCGGCAGAATCTTCGGCAGGAAGTCGCGGGCCATCGCACCAAACACCTGGTCGGGCTCGATCTCCTGTCCCGCGAAATACGCCACCGCCGCCAGCCCTGTCAGACACCAGGCGATCGTGCACACCCGCTTGATCACCGTGCCGAACATGAACCCCACGCGGCCCTCCATCTCGGTCTTGCCCGCCGCACAAATCCCCAACGTATGCGGCTGCACCACGATCCCCACCAGCGCGTTGAACGCGATCACCACAATATAGAAGACCCCAATCCCCTTGGGCGCCACCAGCGAGAACAGCTTCGGGTCGATCTTCGCGTGCAGCCCGCTGATCCCGCCCACCGCGTCGAGCACAAACGGCAGCAGCAGGAACGAGAACACAATGGTCATGATCCCCTGGAGGAAGTCGGTGACGATCGCCGCCGACAGCCCGCCCGCGATGCCGTAGACCACAAACAACAAGGTCATCACCCCGATCGCCGCGTGCGACGACACCATCCCGCCCGTGCTCGCATCGATCACCTCGCCCGAGCCCTTGAGCATAATCCCGATGTTGAGCGTCAACTGCGCCATGCCCACCACCGCATACAGCCCCGCCACACCGCGATCGTAGCGAGCCTCGAACGCATCGCCCATCGTCACGGCCCGGAACCGCTTCACAAACGGCGCGATCAGCCAATAGAACGGCGTGCAGAACAGCCACAGCCACTGATACCAAATGCCCGACAGCCCGCTGGTGAACGTCTTCGACGCCACCCCCACCGCCTGGTCGCTATGGGTGCCCGTGCCGAACGAGTGCATCATCATCATCGCCTTGCCGAACCGCCGAGGCATGAAGAAATCGCGCACCGTATGCACCTTGCGAGCGGCCCATAGCCCCATCCCCGTAATCACCGCCAGGTAGACCACCAGGCACGTAAAGTCCCAGGCATGCAGCCCGAACACCGAGAAGCCCATCGGGATGTTCAACGCGATCAACGGGTTGTCCTCCTTCTGCTCCCCTCCCGAAGGCTCCACGCCTGTGTGGGAGGGACCAATTCAGTTCCTGGTGAACTTGACGGGGCGGCCGGTGCGGGCGGACTCCTCCATGGCGAACACCAGGTGATATGCCTTGGCGGCACGGGCGAAACTCAACGGCGACTCCTCGCCACGCTCGATGCAATCGACGAAGAAGCTGATCTCGTCGGGGAACGGGTGCTCGGCCACGTCCCAGTCGTCGGGGTAGAGGCCGGCCTGCTTGGCCCACTGCTTCTTGTCCATGTCGGCGGTGTGGTAGAGGGCTTGGTTGATGCCGCCACGGGTGCCGTGGAGGTTGAGGCGGAAGGTGTAAGGCATGTGGCTCTCGGCGTCGGTGGCCACCTTGCCGATGCGGCCGTCGGCGAACCGCAGGATGCCGCACGAACAGGTCTCGTAGTCGTAGTCGGTGCGCCAACTCGCGGGCCGCCACAGGGCATAGACCTCGTCGATGGGCGCGTCGGGACCCATGAACCACAGGAGCAGGTCGAGCGCGTGGATGCCGCCCATGAGCCACGCCGAGCCACCCGTAGCAGCCTGGCATTTCCAGGTGCCGATGTACTCGTGGAAGTAGTCGGCCTCGCCGTAGTAGAACTGGCCGAACTCGCCGGCGTCGGCCCGGCGCTTCAACTCGGCCACGGCCGAGTACCAGCGCACCACGTGCCCGACGTGGGTGAGCACCTTGTTGCGCGCCGCGGCCGCCACCAGTTCGTCCACCTGCTCGGGGGTGAGGGCGAGCGGTTTCTCGCACATCACGTGCAGGCCGGCGTCCATCGCCGCCAGGGCGTGGGGGTGGTGCATGTGGTTGATCGTGCACACCGACGCCACGTCGGCGCCCGACTCGGCGAGGGCCTTGTCCAGGTCGTCGTAGTAGGTGCCCTGGAAACCGAACTGCTCGCGGTAGGTCTCCCACTGCGCAGCGTCCTCGGGCCGGAAGCCCACGCCCGCCACGATCTCCGTCCTGGGATCGCGCGAGTAGCCCTTGATGTGCTCGCCGGCCACCCAGCCCGGCCCGATGATCATTGCCTTGAGCGTGCCCATACCTGTTTCTCCCTGCCTAGCTCCTGTTGCGGAAGCTGCTTGATCGTAGCGACAAGCGGCCCGCTTGTCGAGAGAATGGCCAGCAAGCGAGCCGTTTGCGGCTACGTGTGCACGCCACTCCGCGGCGCCCCATGTTCCCGCAACAGGGGCTACCTACTCCTGCAGGACGATGCACTCGGCCACCATGAACCAGCCCTGGTCGCGGGCCTTCGAGGGGTCGAGGGTGGCGATGCGGATATCGTTCTCGCCCCGACGCAGCAGGCCGGCGGGGATGGGGAACTCGGCGCGCGACCACGCTTTCTCCTTGAAGGGGTTCGACCCCTCAAAGATAGGCTTGCCGTTCACCGCAATGCGGATGCGCACGGCGCCGGGCTTGTCGTCGTCCTGGGCCACGAGCGCCAGGCTGGCCTTGCCCTTGTGCGCACGCTCGAGGAAGAGGGTGGTGCGCAGGGCACGCTGCCGACGGTTGGTGCCGTAGATCCACACGGCACGGCGCAGGGGACAGTTGTAGTCGTAGTCGGCGGGGCCGTGGCCGCCTCGGAAGCCGTCGATCGCCAGGCGCCAGCCGCCGGGGACCTTGGTCTGGCAGTAGAGCTTGCGCTCGGAGGCGAGGGTCTTGGCGGGGTCGGCGATGAGACGTCGGACCAGGGAGTCGGCGTACCAGGGGTTCACGCGGGTGCGGATACGGGCGATGCGGTGGAACCAGTCGCTCACGATCCCCGACTCGCGACGGCCGACGGTGTAGATGCGGTGGGAGCGGCCGATGCGGCAGAACTCGGCGAGGCGGCGGGCAAACTCCGCTTCGCTCTCGGCAAGGTTGTCGTTCATGGGGTTTCGCTCATTGAGGTCGGCGAAGAGCACGCAGAAGGTCTCGGTGCGCACGCGATAGCGGCGCGCGCGGTCGTCGGCCACGGCGGCCTCGGCCTTGGCGAGCAGGTCGAGGGCCTTGCGGGCGTAGGCGGCGGTCACGAGGCCGGGGTTGGGGCCTTCGCACATCTGGTGGACCTGCCGCTCCTCGACCTCGCGGTGCATGTAGTCGAAATAGGCGCGCACGTGGGGCGCGGCGGGGCCGTAATAGGCAGGCATAAACTCGTCGATGAGCTTCTCGACATCGGCCTTCGGCTCCCAGAGCAGACGGCTCTGCACGAAGATGAACAGGTCGCGGAAGTTGGTGGGCACGCCGCAGTAGTAGAGGCCGCGAATGCCGTGGGCGGCGTAGAAGTCGAGCTTGCGTTTCATCGCGTAGAAGCTGCCGAACGGCTCGTACCAGATTTTGTAGCCGCGCGGGTAGTCGAACACGTACATGTTGTTGGGGCACTTGGCCAGCCAGCCCTTGATGTCGGCGAAGCCCTTGGCGTTCTTGGGGCAATCGAGGAAATGGCTTTGGCAGGGCACGCGATGGGGATAGGGGCAGAACTGCACCATCACATTGGGCTCGGGCCGCACGCGCACGGGCGGGGGCGATGTGGCGTTGGTGTAGGCCAGGGTGAGGATGCGCTTGTCGGGATACTTCTTGGCCACCTCGCGGGCGATGGCGTTCACATAGTCGATCAGGCGGTCGGTCATTTCCTTTCCGGGCACGGCATCGAGGGCCTTGCACTTGGCACACTGGCACCAGGCGTGGCCGTCGCCCTGGGAGACGCCGAAGAACGTGCGGTCGGGCTGCTTCTCGATGAGCGCGAGCAGGCGTTCGGCAGAGATGCGCCGCACGTCGGGATTCGAGAGGCACAGGTGGACGTCGAACCGCCGCTTCTTGGGGTCGCGGTGGAGACGCTTGCCGTCCTTCTGGAGCGCGAAGTACTCGGGGTGGTCTTTCCCGTATTTGTCGTAGGGCAGCAGGTAGGCGGCGGCGTGCACCAAGCCGCCCTTCTCGCCGATCTCGCGGGGGTTGCCCAGGTCGTCGCTTGGGGTGTGGCCGAGTTTGAGGTTCTGGGTGACCTTGCGGAACTCGTAGAAAGGCTTCGCCCGTAGCTCGCAGGCAGGGATCGTCAGATTCGGGATCGTCGGCACCACCTCGCAGCCGGGTGCGTAGAAGCGGCAGCCGAGGTGTTGGAGCAGTGCATAGACGCCGTAGATGGCGCCCAGGTCGCGCCAGCCGGCGATGGCAACGCGCCCATCGGCCACGCGCACCAGGTAGCCATCGCGCTCGACGGCATCGAGTTCCTTGCGGGCAATGAGCCCCGCGTCGGTAGCGAGCCGCCCGATGGCGACGACGCCCTTCGGCACGGTCTTGTCGGCGATCTCGGTGAGGGGCAACGGGCGGCCCGTGATGCGGGCCAGATGGTCGATCAGCTCCTGGGCGGCAAGTTGCTCGCGGGCACAGGCGTCGGGTACCGTGGCCACGGCCGTGGCCGCTACGTCGGGCGCGATGCGGATGGTGCCCGCCACACGCGGCGGCTCGGGCGGCTGGACACGGAGATTGACGACTGCCACCCCCTCCTGCCCCGGCGCAACGGGGATCGAGCTGAAGGCCCACAGCCCCTGGCGGCTGCCGTAGCGCTTCACCCGCGCGTCGAACGGATGGATGCCGATGCCCGATGCCGACGACACGACGAGCGTCCGCTCCGCCGTCTTGATGAGCAGGGCGTCGCCCCGTCGCGCCATCGCCCCGCGCTTGCCCACGGCGGGAATGGGCTTGCGGTCGATCACAGTGCCCGACACGTTCAGCACGTCCACCGTGGCGCCCTCGATGAGCGTTGTGGGGAACTGGAACGCGGCATACTCCACAGGCCCCTTCGCCACGTCGTCGGGTATCGTCACGCGCGCCGTGGTGGTCACGCCCTTCTCGCTCACGGTCACGGCGTAGGAGCAGCGTGCCTGCGGCAGCGCCGCCTCCATCGTCACCGTGCGGCCGTCGGCCGACGTATGCACCGTGCCCTTCTTCCAGCCGTCGGACAACGTGGCATACGTGCCCTTGTACTCGGGATGGTAGACGGCAAAATAGGAGCCGAGGGTGATCGGCTTGCCCTTGTGCTCCACCACCACGCCACGCACCGAGAGCGTGGCCGCATAGTCGCCCGCGCTCACCCGGCGCCCCTTCTGCGGCTGCGCCGCGAACGCCACGGATGCTGCCAACAACGACACAACAAACAGTCGGACATGCATGGACTTGCTCCTGAATCGATGCGGGTTCGTGTGGCCGTCAGTGTAGCAGAGAAGCGGCCTCGGGTGAAGCGCGTGGCGGCGGAGTGGAAAAAGCGCTTGCATGGCGCGTCGCGATTCATGATAATACGAAGTGTTACCACTTGGACGAGAGCCAAACCATGAGCGCACATTCCACATCGAGCGGGCGCCCGCAATGGGCGCGACTGGCGATGGCTGTATGGCTCGCCATCGTGCAGTTGCTCATCCATGGCACCCACACCTGCACGCTGAAGCACGGCGGCCATTGTGCATGTGACGCCGAACACGCAGAGGCGTGTCCCGGCCAGCGTAGCACGGTTGCGCACCGGCCGGAAGACCACGGCCAGCAGCCGGCCGCCGAGTGTCTCGCCTGCCATTTCCTCTCCACGTCCAAGACACCGGTCCCTGTCTCCGCGGAACTGGTCGCCGTGGACGCGCAGTCCTGCCGGGCAGTCCTGCCGCCATGTGTTCTCCCTCACCTTGTTGCCTGCGCCTCTCCGGCCGTCCCTCGGGCGCCGCCCTCCGTCTGAACTCCCTGGGAACCTTAGTTCTGCTCGTCACCCCGATCCCACGGGGCTGATGTAGCGTGGGAAACAGACAGAGGAACAAAATGACCCCCAATACACGGATCACCATGGCGGCCCTCGCCCTGGGGTTGATGGTTGCCATGGCCGGCCCCGCCCGAGCCGGGCAGCAGGCCCAGGCGCCGGGCGTCGCCGAGTTGAGGTCGATGGTGCTCGACCTCCAGCACCAGATGGCCGAGATGAAGAAGCAGCACCAAACCGAGATCAAGGAATTGCGCGACCAGCTCACCGACCTCAAGAAGGCCAAGGCCGCCGCAGTCGAGGAGGACGAGTTGGCCGCCCTGCGCCGCGCAGCACAGACCGAAGCAGGCGAGGCCGCCAGCGAACTCGCCGCCGAGAAGCCTGAGGAGACGGTCTACAAACTCAGGGGAATCGGGCTCCAGGCGCTCAACCCCGAGATCAGCGTGGTCGGCGACGTCGTGGCGTCATACAAGCACATCGACGGGGAGCGGAAGCGGAGCCACGCCGACTTCCGGACGTTCGGCATCCACTTCGAGTCCTACCTCGACCCCTACACGCGGATGAAGGCGGCCGTGCCTGTGACCGAAAGCTCCTCGAAGCTCGGCGAGGCCTACATCACCCGTTACGGCGTGCTGCCGAACGTGAACCTCACGCTCGGCAAGTTCCGCCAGCAATTCGGCGTCGTGAACCGCTGGCACAAGCACGGGCTCGACCAAGTGGACTTCCCGATGCCGTTGCGGATGATCTTCGGCGACGGCGGGCTCAACCAGACCGGCGCCTCGCTCGACTGGGCCATGCCCCAGTTCCTCGGATCGTCCCAAGAGCTTACTGTACAGCTCACCGAAGGCTCCAACGGCCGTGTGTTCGGCGAGAACGACCGCAACACCCCCAGCGTGCTGCTGCACTACAGGAACTACCGCGACATCTCAAAGGACACCTATCTCGAAGTCGGCCTCTCCGGCCTGCTCGGCTGGAACCAGGAGTGGGAGATCACCGAGGGCGATGCCACACGCACCGAGCACGACAGCCGGCCCGCTGCCGTCGTGGGCGCCGACCTCACCGTGCTGTGGGAGCCGACCGACCGCATGCGCTACCGCAACTGGGTGTGGCGCTCCGAAGGCTACCTGTTCGACAAGCAGATCGAGGCCCCCGACGGCTCGGGCACCGACAGCTTGCGCGGCTGGGGTGCCTACAGCTACATCCAGAGCAAAGTCGCCCGCACCCTCGAGCTGGGCGTGCGCGGCGACTACTTCGAGCCCGAAACCAAGGCATATGCCGACTTGGGCGACCTCGCGCCCCTGGCCGTCACCCGTAGCGGCGCACGCCGCTGGCAGATCGGCCCCTACCTCACCTGGTACCAAAGCCCCTTCGTGCACTTCCGCCTCGAGTACAACTACGCCGACGGCGACCACACCGGCCCGTGCGAGCACGTGGTCTTCTTCCAAACCATCTTCGCCGCAGGCCCCCACAAGCACGAGCGCTATTAAGGAGCAACGCAATGAGACAAGTCTGGATCCTCCTTGCCGCCTTGCTCATCCTGGCCGCCGCCCCCGTCCCGTCGATCGGCGGCAGCCCACTGCGGGTGGTCACCACCCTGCCCGACTATGCCACGTTCGCCAAGGCGATCGGCGGCGACCGCGTGTCGGTGGCCCACATCGTGCACGGCGACCAGGATGCCCACTTCATCCGCCCCAAGCCCTCGTTCGTCGATCTCGTCCGGCGCGCCGACGTGCTGGTGGGCACGGGGCTCGACCTCGAGTTGTGGCTCCCTACCGTGATCAACAAGGCGGGCAACCTCCGCGTCCGTAGCGGCCAGCCAGGCTACGTGGCTGCCTCGCACGGCATGCCCCTGCTCGAGAAGCCCAACGTCATCTCGCGCATCGAGGGCGGCGTCCACATCTACGGCAACCCCCACCTCACGTGCAGTCCCATCCAGATGCGCATCGCCGTCCGCAACATCGCCGCCGGCCTCATCAAGAACGACCCCAAGGGCAAAGCCCTCTACGAGGCCAACCGCGACAAGCTCATCGCCGAGTTCGACCGCCGCCTGTTCGGCGACAGGCTTGTGAAGATGCTCGGCGGCAAGACCCTGTGCGCCCTGGCCGAGCAGGGCAAGCTCCAGGACTTCCTGGCCGGCAAGACCTTCCGCGGCAAGCCGCTGCTCGACGCCGCCGGCGGTTGGCTGAAGGCGATGCTCCCTATGCGCGGAACCCCGATCGTGACCTATCACAAGAACTGGATCTACTTCGTCAAGCTCTTCGACCTCGAAGAGGCCGGCACCGTGGAGCCCAAGCCCGGCATCCCGCCGTCGCCCAGGCACGTGGCCGGCCTGGTGCGCATGATGCGCGAGCGCAAGATCCGCATTGTCCTGGCGGCCAACTACTTCGACGAGCACAAGGTGCGCACCGTGGCCCGCAAGACCGGCGCCACCGCCGTCATCGTGCCGCTCTACGTCGGCGGAGCACCCGGCGTGGACGACTACTTCCAGCTCGTCGATCACTGGACCCACGCGCTCCTGAAGGCCGCGAAGGAGAAGGGGCTCGTCAAGAGCCACTGACCCAGGAACGGAGACAGACATGTCGGAAGCGCTGAGCTTCTTCTCGGTGCAGATCGCCCTCATCGCCGTGGTGCTCGTGCTCCACACCTACCTGGGCCTGCACATCATCCGCCGCACGCTGGTGTTCTCCGACTTGGTGCTCGACCAGCTTGCCGCGCTGGGCGCCCTGGTGGGCATCGGCCTGGGGGTGAGCTACGGCACCGCAGGCTCCTACCTCCTGTCGCTGGTGGCCGTGGTCGTGGGCTCCCTGCTGCTGGCGCTCATCGTGCCGCGGCGTCGGGCGGTCCCGCGCGAGGCGGTGATCGGCATTCTCTACGCGCTGGCGCTCGTGGCGTCGCTGCTGGTGGCCGACAGGCTCTCGGGCGGCGACGCCTACGTCACCAAGACCCTCGCGGGCTCGATGCTGTGGGTCACCTGGCCCCTCGTGGGGATTACCGCAGGCGTCTACGTCGCGTTGCTCGTGTTCCACATCCTGTGCCGCACGCGGTTCATCGCCCTGGTGGAGTGCACCGGCCAGGGGACCCACGAACGGTTATGGGACTTCTTGTTCTTCACCACGCAGGGGATCATCACGGTGCTCATCGTGCCGATCGCCGGGGTGCTGCTGGCCTATGCGTTCCTGATGATCCCCGCGGCCATCGCGGCCATGTTCACGCGGCGATGGGGGTTGGGGGTGGTGCTGGGCTGGATAGCGGGCTTCGTGGCGTGTGTGGGTGGGTTGTGTTCATCGTACCATTTCGACCTGCCCTATGGCCCCACACTGGTGCTGTTCCTAGGGGCATTCTTCGTCATCGCGGTGCTCGTGCGCGCGTGTGTGCCGGCACCCCGGGCGGACAGAGAGGAGGCGTAGGCATGCCGCAGTACATTCAGCTTCTGGGGTTGCCGTTCCTCGCGTGCCTGCTGATGATAGGGATTCTGGGCTGCCTGGGGATACACGTGCTCAAGCGCGAGGTGATCTTCATCGACATCGCGCTCGCGCAGATCGCCGTGGTGGGCGCGATCGCCGCGCACCTGGCGTTCCACGCCCACGGCCACTCGGTGGCGGGCTATGGCTGCGCATTCGGCGCGGTGCTCGTAGCGGCAGCGTTCTACTCCGTGGTGCGGCGGCGTGTGACGCAGATCTCGCTGGAGGCAGTGATCGGGGTCACCTACGCCATCGCGGCCGCCGGCGCGCTCTTCCTGGTCGGCGTGGCCCCCGGCGGCCACATGCACGTGCACGACATGCTGGCGGGAAGCATCCTGTGGACCACGTGGGCCGACATCGCGCGCTGCGGCGCGGTGTTTGCGGTGGTGGCGGCGCTGCTGTGGGTCCTGCGGCGCCCCTTCGGGCGGATCTCGGACGACTACGAAGGGGCGGTACGGGACGGGATGCGGACGGCGTGGTGGGACTTCGCGTTCTACGCGCTCGTGGGGCTGGTGATCACGGTGGCCGTGGGCGTGGGGGGCGTGGTGCTGGTGTTCGCGTTCCTCATCATCCCGGCCACGGTGTCGGCGCTGTTCGCCACCGGGTGGGCGAGCCGCCTCGCCATCGCCTGGGCCACAGGCGCCATCGCGTCGGCCGCGGGCCTGTGGTTCGCCAACGCGTTCGATTTCTCGCTCGGCCCCGCGATCGCGGCGTTCCTGGGAGTGGCCCTGTGCCTGGCCAGCCTGTTTTGCCTCCTGTGGCCTGCGGGGTCAGTCAGATGTAAACGCATAGGCGCTTAGACGCCTATGCGGTGGGCGCATCGTCCTTGGACTCGCCCTCCGCCTCCGACGGGGCCTGCTGCTCGGCCTTAGGCTCCTCGGCCACCGACGCGACGGGGGGCGCCGCCGGTTCCTCGGGTTTCTCAGACTCTTGGGGCTTTTTGGACTTGCGGCGGCGCACCGACGACACACCTCGCATGCCATCCCACACCAGCATCACCACCGCCGCGCCGATGAGGGTCCACAGGATGCCGGTGAACTGCTCGTGGTAGGCGTCCTCCCACAGCGTCCGCACGCCAAGCACCACGAGCGCCACGGCCACCACCACGCCCACGCGCCACGACAGGCTCCGTTGCCCAGAGACGCGCCAGAAGGCGAATACCGCCACGAACACGATCACCACCAGCGCGCCCTGCACCACGCGGGCCATCGACCGCCGCAGGTAGGCCGATCGGATGTCGCCCGCCTGTTTCATGGCGATGAGGCTCTGGAAGTAGTAGACGTTGCGTGTCTCGGGCTTGGCGCCGGTGTAGATCGAGCGCTGGCCGCCCGCGCGGCCTTTGCTCACCGAACTGGCCGACAGTTGGAGGTTGTCCATCGCCGCGCGGTTGTAGTTGTATTGCTGCCCCTGGCTCTTCGGCATCTGCACGGTCTGGCGTGTTTGCTCCACGGGCGCCACGATGCCGGCGAGGTCCTGAAGCTCGCGGTCGAGCCGCATCACGTATCGCAACGATCCGCCGTGGCTCACGAGGCTGTGCTTCTCGGGCAGCGACACCCGCCAGCCAAGCCGCATCGCGGGGATGGCCAGCCTGGGGAACTCGAGACGCAACACGCCGCACCCGCCCATCGGTTCGAGCGTGTGGCCGTAGCGCAGTTGCACCACGAACGGGCGCGTGCCGCCGCCCACGCCCGCGATGGGCACCTTGGTCCACACCGTGCCGTCCTCCTCGCTTTGCACGGGGATGGCGCGCTTGCCGTCCACGAACACGTGCCACAACTCGGCCCCCTTGGGCAGGGCGATGGCCAGGTTTTGTTCGCGGGTGTTGCGCAGGCGGCAGGTCAGATCGGTGATCAGGTTCCCGTCCTCGGTGAGCGTGGTGGCGAGCAGGCAGCCCTCGATGATGGCCACCAGCACGTCGGCGGGGTCGTGGCGCACGGCGTTGGCATGCAGCGTGTAGGGGTGGCGCAGGTAGCGGAAGGCCAGCAGCAGCGGGGCCGTGATGCCACTCTTGTAGTGAGTGGGGATCTCCTGGGTGTCGATGGGCGTGAGGCCCGCCAGCTTGTCGCCCGCGCCCAGCTCCAGGTCGCTACGGGCCGCCACGGCGATGTAGCCGGTCTCGCGCTTGACGTCGAGCACCTGGAGTCCTGCGAACTCGAGGTCCACCGCCTCGCCGCCCACCTCCTGCTGGAAGGTGACGAACAGGCTATAGTCGGTTTTCTTCTTGGCCTGGAGGGTGATGGTCCAGATGTGGTTTTCCTTATCCTCCTCGCGGTGCTTGATGTCCTGCCCCGTGATGTCCACGTTCGTCACGCCGTCGGGCAGTTGCACGCGGAAGGTCTGCACACCGGCGTAGAGGATGGTGTAGCGGACCGTGGCCGACGCCTGGAGCAGTGCCTCGCCGAGCGACAGGAAGGTGAAGGTTTCGGCGGTGACGTGGGGCTCGATGGGCTCGGCGGCGAGCGTGCCGCTCCACGGGTGTGCGAAGTATTTGTAGGCGAGCAGCACCTTGCCCTTTTGTAGCTCGGCGGGCAGTTCCTTGACGTCGATCTCCGCGAGGCCTTCGGTGGTGGCGGTCTTGACGCGCAGGCTCTCGTCGGCCACCACGGCCACGAAGCCGGTCTCCTTCTCGGCATCGAGTGCCTTGAAGACGGGGATGGGCAGCTCGGCGATCTTCGCCACGTCGCTCTTGCCCGTGAGGGTGAGGGTATACGCCCCCTCGGTCTTTTGCTTGAGCGCCACGGCGAGCTTGCCCTCGGCCACCTTCCAATCGTCGATGTTCGGCCCGTCGCAGCCGAGCAGGCGGAAGCCCTCCGGCAACGCGACCTGGAGTTGGAAGATGCCGGCCTTGCGGATCGTGTACTTGAGAGTGGCGGCCACCTCGATGTTCTTTTCGCTCACGGTCATCGTGGTGTGCACGGTCGCGGCCACCTCGGCCTCCACCTTGCTGATGGCGATGCGTAGCGTGTAGGGGTGCTTGAGATAACGGAACGCCAGGTCGGCACCCGACGCGGGGGCGGCCTGGCGCGCCTGCGTGCGGCGTTGGCTGGGCATCTTGGTGGCGGGCAGGTCGCGCACGTCCACCTGCATGATGTTCTCGGCCTTCTTCGCCTCCACCTTGATGCCGGGGTAGGCCGAGAGGGCCAGGTAGCCGCGTTCGCGCGCCACATCGAGCAGTTCCACGCCCACCACGTCCACCTCGGCGGTGCCCTGGGGGATGGCCTGTTCGGCCTCGAGGGTGAGGGTGTAGGGGCCTTCGGCCTTCGACCGCAGGTCGACCACCAGCGTGTCGGCCTCGCGCTCCCAGTTGTTGATGTTCTCGCCCTCGAGGTCAACCAGCTTCACATCCTTGCCGAGCTTGATGCGGAAGCGGAACACCCCCGCATCCTTGATCACATAGCTGACGGTGGAGACGAACCGCAGCGCCTCGGGGCTCACGCGCACGGCCGTGAGCACGTCGGCCGACACCTTGGCCTCCACCTCGCTCACCCGCGCCTCGACGGCGAACGGGCGCTGGAGATAGCGATAGGCCAGGTGCACCTGGTCCTTGAGCTTCTGGAACGCAGCGGGCATTTCGCGCACGTCGACCTGGGTGACGCCCTGGGTCTTGACGGGCTCGACCTTGAGGCCCTTCCACACCAGAATGCCCACGGCGCCCGTCTCGCGTTCGACATTTTGTGCGGTGATGGCGGGGACCGTGAACGTGGCGGCGTCGGCCACGTCGCCCTTGCCGATGGGCTGCTCGAGTTGGAGTTCCAGCCTGTAGCTGCCGGCCGTTTCGTCGAGAAGCTGCACCTTGAGCGCCCGCGCGGCGCCCTGGGTCGCCACGTCCCAGTTGCGGATGCCCTCGCCCTTCACGCTCAGCAGCGTGGCGTCGGGCGGGAGGGCGACCGTCAGGTCCTTCACCTTGCCCTGGAGGATGGTGTATTCGAAGGTGGTGTCCACACGCAACACACCGCGGCCCACGGTGAGCTTGGCGTTCTGGTCGGCGAACACCACGGCCTCCACGTCCTTCAGCTCCAGCTTCGGCTCCCAACTCACCGACACCTTCTCGGCGGGTGCGCCGTAGACGGTCAGCACCGTATCCGTCCCCTTCTTCGTCGTCTCGTAGCCCACGTCAGGCGACAGCTTCACCGCCACCGACGCCCCGGGGATGGTGAGCGCCGCCGACGCTCGCGCGGCGGGAAGCAGCGGCAGGACGAGCGATCGGGTCTTGTCCTTCTTCTCCACACGAACCACCAGCTCCAGGTCCAGCGTGTAGATGCCCTTGGCCTCGGCGCGGAGCACATAGCCGTGGGTGTCGCGCACGAGCCGAACGCCCGACTTGTTGTCGCCGAACCGCGCGCTCACGAGCGACACGCTAGGGGGCAAGAGCAGCCGCTCGGGCGGGCGATTGCCCGTGGCCTCGAAGCCGAGCTTCACGGCGATCTTCGCCACCGTCTCGCCCACGGTGCCGGTGGCCGTGGCCTC
>Ga0272441_10006122_pt1 | contig 20420 bp, 13 predicted proteins | sample SSMProp6N_FD_193582 | JGI IMG/M metagenome (GOLD analysis project Ga0272441, IMG submission 193582) | Marine sediment archaeal communities from Little Sippewissett salt marsh, Falmouth, MA, United States - SSM-Prop-6N | ecosystem: Environmental > Aquatic > Marine > Wetlands > Sediment ...
TGAGGTAGAGCTGACGGGAACGAATGTCCATGCGGCAAGCGGAAGCACCAAAGGAAAGGGGAACATCAACGCCAACCGCAACGCATCCATCGACGGAGATCCCACGCTCTCCAAAACCATAATTCTAGATATTCCGTATCCCGATGATGACGACGATGGGATAGTGGATGGAACTTCGATTCGGGAGACCAGCCTTGAAGCACATTGGTTTGATGCTTCGAGGGGCGAATGGCGGCGGGCTTTGTCCTCCGAGGTTCATGCCGAAGAGAATTTCGTAAGAGCCAGAAATCATCATCTAACGGAATTCGGCATCTTCGGGACAAGGAATTTGCTGGCACGTGAGATGGGCGGGATTCTTCTTTCGGGAGCCTCAGCGTACAGCAATACCGTCCATGCAGCCAATTTGACCGACGGCAGCCTTGTGAGCTATTGGAGGAGTCAAGAGAACCCCTCAGGGAATCAAGAGTTCATCTACAACTTCACGAATTCCATGGGAGCGATCATAGATGAGTTGGCGATCTGCAATTACGGACAAGCTGAACAGGGGAAAACAAATTACAGTGAAGGATTCTCCGTATTGGGTTCGATGAATGGCACGGGATATCAACTCATCACCAATGGAATTCTACTGCAAACAGAGACCTTCCAGGAATTCTCTATCCAATCCGTAACTTGCAGGTGGGTCAAGTTGATCATCACGAACGGAGTCAACCCTTCCGCTTGGGATCTGGCTGAATTCGCTGTCTATGGAATGCTGACCAATGACGCGGATGCCGACCAGATGATTGACTCCTGGGAAATGAAGTACTTCGGAGATTTTGACCAGGTTGCGACCAATGATTTCGATGAGGATGAACTAACCGATCTCGACGAGAGTATTTCTGGTACCGATCCGACCAATGCGATTTCATTTTTCAAAATTGATGACAGTATCTCACCCGCCAGCAATGAGATCGCCATCGTTTGGACAAGCGTTTCAGGAAGACTCTATTCGATATCGAGGGGAACCAATCTCTTGGAAGGATTCTCTCCTCTTGCTTCAAATATCGTCGCGACTCCTCCGAGCAATATCTATACAGACCGCGTTGAGAATACGGACAACGCCTACTACGAGATTGAGGTGGAGAGGGAGTGATGGTTTCTGTGGGAGCTGATTTCTCGCCTGGATGAAAATATGCCGCAGGAAAACAAAGAGTGCCGCTTTTGTCATGCGAGGATTCCTGGACACGCCAAGGTCTGTTCCGCCTGTGGTAGGGATCTTGAAACCGGCGACCCATACAAGTTTGGGACAGGCATTTCGGATGTGGTTGAGTCAGAAAAAGAATCTCCCTCAACTACCGCACCCGAAAACAAGCAGTCATCCCCCGCGTCTCCAATATGGAAACGCCTCGCTCTGCTCGTTCTTGTATTCCTCGCGGGCTTTGGGATGAGGGATCTGTTCCGGATCATTCAGCAAAAGCAACAACCTCCGCCTATCCCGCAGCCCGCAGTGGAGGAGCCCGATGAACCCGATGAATCCGAGAAGAAGCCCGTTCAAGAGGGCTCCGAGTTGCTGAGAGCTGTTGCCGAAATGTCCGAGCGTTTGGAGAGAGTTGAGGTTACGGTCGCGGAGATAATGAAGAGGGCAGCGTCTGAACAAGCCCAAGCAGATGTGAACGAGCCTGGAATTGATCTTGAGGAACAACCCGAAGCAGCAATTCCCGAGAGTCCTGTGTCTGAACGGGAAGAACAGGAGGTGCCTGTTAGCGCTGAGCCTCAGACGAGCCCACTCCCTGCTGAGCGAAAGCCCGTCAGCCAAATGACCATCGACATCGGCAGGGGCGTCACCATGGAGTTTGTCTGGATCCCGCCGGGCGAGTTCGTAATGGGGAGCGCGGCGTCGGAGGCGGGCCGTTTCGATGACGAGGGGCCGCAACACCGGGTCAGAATCAGCAAGGGCTTCTGGATGGGAAAATACGAAGTCACCCAAGAGCAATGGGAAGCGGCGATGGGAAACAACCCGTCACATTTCAAGAACGCGGGTCGGAATGCACCTGTTGAGATGGTGAGTTGGGAAGACTGCCAGCAGTTCCTGAGACGACTGAATGTCCGATCTCCCGTTGTGGGGTCAAAGGCAGGGCAGAGAGGGAGAGACGTGACCTTCTCCCTACCCACGGAGGCCGAATGGGAGTACGCCTGCCGGGCCGGGACAACGACCAAGTACTACACGGGCAACGCGGATGCTGATCTAGGCAGAGCCGGATGGCACAGCGGCAGCAGCGGCAACAGCGGCAATGTTACCCACCCAGTCGGCCAGAAAGAGCCAAATAGCTTCGGATTGTTCGACATGCACGGAAACGTATGGGAGTGGTGCCGCGACTTGTATCAGAAGAACTACTATGCCAGGAGCCCGCTCAGCGATCCACGGGGGCCATCATCGGGCGGGTTGCATGTTGTGCGGGGCGGCGCTTGGGGCAACGACGCCAGGCACTGCCGCTCGGCAAACCGACGCGGCGACAACCGGCCCGGGATCAACGACTTCGGGCTCCGCGTAGTCGCACGTCCCTGAAGTAAGCCAGCACCGAAGCAGCCGCCGATTCCTGCGAGTCTTAATGGAGCCTGCATGCCGCGTTGCTCTCTTCCAGATCATCCCGCTGCAGACCAGGCTGTCCTCGTCGAACTCGTCCTCCCCCCCGCCTGCCGGCCACTAGCACTGCTCAGCAAATGTCACTGCACCTCCCGAGAATCATCCGCCGCCGCCCACTATAAGCTCGGCCGGACATCAAGAATATGGTAAACTACCCGGGGCGTGCGGAGGAAGTGGTGGAGAGGATTTCCCAATGATTTGACAACGCAGGTTTTGAACTCGAATGCAACAGTATAGCCATTTTGTTTCATTCAATTCCGGAGTGAATCATGAAAGAGAGAACCAAGAGCCTTCAATTCTTGACCAAGGCTGAGCTGAAATCCCTGCTATCAAAGGCGAAACAGAAGAGTGCTCGGGATTACGCAATGATTCTGCTTGCCTATCGTCATGGATTGAGAGCATCGGAGTTATGTAACATTACAATGAGAAACGTCGATTTGGCTGCCGGGAATATCCGATGTGAACGTTTGAAGGGTTCGATTTCAAACTGGCAGCAACTCGCGAAGGACGAAGTGAAGGCGGTCAAGGCATGGCTCAAGAAACGACCGAAAACCAAGAGCCCCTTCCTTTTCATCAGCAGGAAAGGAAACGCGGTCAGTCGAATTCAATTCTTTCGCATCTTCAGGGATCTCGGGAAAGCCATTGGACTACCTTCTGAGAAATGCCATGTCCATATTCTGAAACATTCTCTGGGAACTCATCTAGCGAATATTGGATGCCCTCCTCAGGTGATTCAACAGAGATTAGGACATCGGAATATGCAGAATACGATGGTGTACATGACGATCAGTTCGCTGTATGTGGATCGGGCTTTTGAGGCGGCTTTGGCGAATGGGGGGGTGGTGTGAGGATTGAGCCGCAGGCCGCTCCCTCAAGAATGAAATGTAGTGAACCACGCAACAACCCCTACCGGCTTCTCGCCTCACGCACGATGTCGTGTTCAAGTGCTGAGACGGGGCGGGAGAGAGAATCACTCGTCGGCTTCAGTTTTCCGCTGTTGTGATCTGTCCTCCGTTGGCTGCCAAGGCTCCTCCTTCAGGACTCGGAACCCATACTGTGCCGTGATTCCTCCCAACACGTGCACGCGAGTTTCAGAATGGACGTCGGCTTTGCGAGACGGCGAATCAAGCAGGATTCCACCACCTGGCGCGGAGACCCAAGCGCCACCTCGGACGGCTCTTCTAGTGTCATCGTGGCCGTGATTCTCGCTCATCGCGGGACTCAGCTCGCTGTTTGTCATGTCGGTGGGCGCATCCAAACACCATTCCCAAACACCGGTTGTCAGGCCCTGAAGTACATTGGAGGACGTTAGCGCAGCATACTGCCACTCTTGACTGGTAGGAAGTCGATAGGCTTCACCTGTCCTCTCGCTCAGCCACCGGCAATACGCGACGGCACCGAAGTATGTAACCCAATTGGCGGCTGCCTCTTCCGCTCCCGGCTTCGGAATGAAAGTCCTTCTAGAGGTTCTCTTGATAGTGCTGTCTGGACCTTCAACGGCAAAAACAGAACGAATCGCGTCATTCACAGTGGAGATGTCCAGCGTTGTTCCTGAGCGTTCTCTTAGGCCTTTTCGATTGAGCTTTGTGGGAGCGGCCTCAATATAGCCTACACGATTGAGGAAGTCAGCGTACTGTGCAGAGGTCACTTCCGTTCGACCGATAGAGAAGCCCTTCATGACAATCTCTTGATTGCCCGTGAGATTTTGCAGATTTCCATGGGGTATGGAGACTGTTTCGGGAACTGCAGTCAAGGACACCGATGAAGAATCAACGTTCTGTCGGCACGAAACAATAGCCGAACAGGACAGCAGAGCAACTGCGGACAGGCTCTTCATAATGCGAGTGTAATACGGTTTGTTCATCGCAAGGGGAAAAGCCTGAGGAAACTCACAATCGGCCCGGGCTCGCCTTCTGGCTCTTGATGTATCTCTGCCCACCTCTCCGGTGTGACATTGCCCGGAACATTTCGTCCAATTCGATTAAGGCGGATGTCTTGTTCCTGAAAGGCGCTTCTCAGATTTGGGGTACTCCAGATGCCTTTGATAGCGTCGCCAAACTCCTTGGCCCAACCTGCCGACCAAGCAATGAGGCTGCCGTGCTTCCGTTGGATTCGCGCACTCATCAGCACATGCAGATATGTCCAGCGGGTATTCGGATCATGCGTAACTGTTTCTGCCATTGCAGCTTGGGCCATTGTGTAAGCATCAGACATGCGACCCACGTAACTATTCTGCACGTCCTCTCCATTTGGATAGGCACGCATCCAGGGGATGTGTTCACCACGCATCCACGCCCCTTCCCACGGGCTTGTTTCCTTGCATAGCCCAAGGGGATCAACGTGATTCACGGGATTGTTGGCGCAGAACACATATTGGTTCAAGCCCCCCGCAATCCCAATCGGATCTTTACTCAACCACCTGCCTGTTACCGGATCATACCACCTCGCCCTGAAATAGTAGAGCCCCGTCTCCCATGAATACCACCTGCCTTGGAACAGAAAATGATTTCCGATAGCTGATTCATCAATGGGTTCAAGCTCACTATCGTAGACGCCAAGAATTCTTCCCCAGGCGTCATATCTATAAAGTTCAACAATCTCTTTGTTCTCGTCAACAGCAGCATGGATTGTCCCGAGATGGTCTGTCAGGAAATAGTAAGTTACTGGATTCGTTCCCGTATGGTCGGTCATCGCAAGCAGGTTATCGACGCCAGGACCCCACGTATACGACCGCTGCAAAGAGCCTGTAGAGCAGACCTCAGCGACTACATGGATACCGTCATGCACGAAGTAGGTGGTCGTGCTGCCATCAGAGACAGAGACGCGGCGACCAAGAGCATCGTAGGAATAGGATTCAGCTAGGCTCCCGTCATTGGAAACAGAAGTCAGTTGATACCGCTCGTTCCATTGGAGATCGACCGTCTTGCCGTAGTCTGCCCCTGTATAGGTGATCTTAGAAAGGCATCCTGCGTCGCTGTATTCGAAGGCGGCATTCGTTACGACCGACATCCGAAACGAATTGGTGATGGTCGTAACGTTCCCCGCCGTATCTCCAACCGCGACGACTACTTCTTGGCTGCCTAGATCGGTAAGTAAGGAGGGTTGTCGCATGGGCTTGCTTTCCCCTTCTATTGTATTTCGCCTGCTCCTTTTTGTCTCTACAAATCAACATTCAAATTTCCCATTGACCAATCTGCACAAATGCCCGGTGATGATCCAAGAGATTGATCGACGAATCCGACCGGGAACCAGCAGCCCCAAGACCCGCAAGTTGTCGTGATGATGGCTTGCGGGTCTGCCATTTCTTCTAATTCTCATTCCTCTGCACCTCAACGAATCTTCAGTTGTCTGCTCCCCCATCGAAAAATTCTTGACCAAATCTTGTATAATAGGAGGGACGTTGATCATGGAGCGGCTTCTCGTAGTCGTTCTTTGAATCCATTGAAACAGGGATCGATTGAATCCTGAAAGGAGCAGTGAAATGACTATCATGCATAGAGAGCGACCGTTCCGACCGTACAGAGGCAGACGACTGGAGAGCAGAACAGCCAGGCGGAAAAGACAGAGAGAGGAACGACGGCAGCTTCGGGCATGCGGGAATCCCAAGAACTGGTCTAGACTGGCTCGTCAGGCAGAGCGGGAATTGGCACGAGCGGCTGCAGAAAGAAAGATGAACCAGCGAGCATACAGGGGCGGCTACATCAAAATCGAAGATGAAAGACCCTAGAGTTCTGATGGAGAAGTTGCCTCAAGGATGGTCAAGCCCCGGGATCTGAAGTCTCTTCAACTCCCTCAAAATCTCCACCATCCCCAAAGTATCCAACCCACAATACTTCTCCAAGTTCCCCAAGATCGCCGCCTTCCCACTGTCCCCCACTTCACCCTCAAGCACCTTCATGAATTCAATGCTCGCCGTCTGCCCATCCTGGATTTCAAGTTCGCTGTAATCCTGTCCCGTCACTGCAGGCAACGTAGCTTTCATTGAGTTGCTCCCATGTTGTCCGGGGAAATGAACATGAAAAGCCCTGAACAATTCAAGCAGATCAACAAACCTCGGCAGTAAATCTTGAACCCACTGTTGATAGTCCGGATATGCTTCCGCCGCCTCTTTCAATCGCCCAATTTCAAATGACTGATTGTAGACCACGATTGAGCCAACATCTCCAAGCAAGCCCTTCAATCTCCCAAGCATTCTCTCCCGAGGATCTCCTTCACTCCCACTCCAAATCCATGAATGGTGTTCCGGCTCTTCATCGTGATCATCAAGGGATTTCCGAATGACATGCAACGAATACTGAAATGGAATTTGTTGGTAGGGCTTTGAATTATCGAGAAGAGGAACCGCAGCTGCAAATGTTTCGAAATCCAAGAAGTAGCAAGGGTTTTCCAATCGATTGAGGAATTCCTTGAGTCCCCGTTCATCAATGTGCGGCTTCCCTGTTGTCTCCACCTTGACTTGAATTCTCTGCTTGTCGGTCAATTTCAAATCGCCAGGGATATCGCCCATCTTCAATACGCCCGCTTCATATAATTCGAATGCTTTCCTCTTCCGAATTCTGTAGAGGGAAAAGACTGTGTTCGGTTCCTCATTGATTTCCTTCCAGCAGATTGATTTGAGAGGGCATTCATCGGGATCATCACACTGCAAACCAATTGAAATCTGAGGGCATTCTTCTAGGGCGGCGAGCTGTTTCATTCCCTCGATGTGCTTTTCGATTTCGGCTGAGATTTCTTCTACATCTTCCGTGATATCGATAATGCTGAATAACCGAGGATGATTGAGATCCCCCTGCCGAACATAATCACTCTTGATATGGATCAGATGACATTTACGAATTCTGAGTCCTGCCTTTTCCGCAACATGTTTCTGGAATGCGACATCGGGAATGAATTCGGGTTTGATGTCCGTTGATGATTTCACTTCATAGATATCGAATTCGGAAGCGGCTATGGGGAGAAGAATATCGATTTCGGAAATGAGATTCTCTGATGCAATGATGGACTGAAAGATGGGCGTTTCGGAGTGGGCGTTTGAGATGGCGGCTCTTGAATTGACTACGACTTCTGAAAAGAGTTTCTCGTGGTCAATGAGGATGCCTTTTGGGAATAGTTGGCGGGCGTGTTCCTCTACTTGCTTTCCTTCCTTGAGACGATGTTCTGTTTCGGGATCTGTGGGAGGGAATACTGAACGATTATGAATGTAGTGCCAGAAAAGCTTGGGGCATTGAAGGTATTGAAGGAAGGCTGTCTTGGAGAGAAAGTTCATTGGGATATTCCATCATTCAGATCATACCATTGAGATCATCGAAATCATTTGAATGGACTCGCAGATATTTCCATTTTCGTATCCGCTTGAGCTGTTCATTCCTGTCTTCGGTTTTCGAGAGATCAAGCCTGTGCCATTTCAATCGGTAATTCGTTTGCTCTTCAATTCCTGCCGAGAAGTATTTGAGGACTTTTTGAATCTCTTCGTCGATACTGTTCTTCGAGATTCCCTTCTTTTCCTGAACTGAGCGGCTGATGCATTCATGGTTTTTGAAAGTCTTGAGGATATTAACGATGGAGAAATTTCCCTTTGCTCTGCGGATGATGAAGAAGGAGAGGATGCTTTCGGTGCCGGGATCAACTTCAAACAGGACGGGGGAGGAAATGAGGATGGAGTGGAATCGGTCGGCGGGTTCCATGGTGAAGGCGGGTTGGGGAGGATCGGGTTGATTGGATCGATGGGGCTGATGGGGCATGATCATGAGGGAGTGATAACGTGGAAGTGCAAATGGGGCAAGTGGGGAGTGGGGGATCAACTCAGTAGATGTTCTGGAGGAGTTCGCTTTCTCGGATGAATTGGCGGGGGATCACTCAAGCAACCTTATGTCCGGCACCTGTGGTTCGGCTCCAAAAGCATACTGCCACCGCCTGTCCGGATCATCGAACCGCACCTGCTCCGGCGAGAATGCTTCAGGATCGAAACTGCCGCCCACCCATTCGAGCATCTCCTTGTATTGCTTCGATTGCGGGTTGCTGAGCGTTTCCAGCAGATCCCCATAGCCGCCAGTCCCGCCGCAGTCTTCAGGAGGACATGCCCTTCTACCGCCGATGCATCTCGGATACGCAACACCCTTCTCTCTCGGGAAGATCTTCTCAAGCTTGATGGTATGTTCCCAGCTATCTCCGTAATCGTAGAGATACTTCGCGGTCGAATTCTTGAAGGTGAAGTAGGGAGCGATGTCCAATTTCCAGCCAGGAACAATCTTGAATTCATCTTCGAAATCGTCGTCGGGAATCCCTATCTCTTCGGTAAGCATCAAGGTCGGATGTCTTATCGTGAACGAATGGAGGTGGTAGTCAGCCCAAGGCATACAATCCACTATGGCGATATGCAGATCCCAGAATGAATAGATCTCGGGAACTTGAATCCTTCTCCAGATGGGCGGGCGGATGTGCTTGAGCGTGATCTTAAACTGGTAGACATGCTTGAACTTCTTGGGACACTCGTAGGATTGGTTTTCGGGGAGGGGGAGGATCATGTGCTTGTTCTCGGTCGCCAGTTCATAAGTCCTGATTCTTCTTAATGGTGTGCAAGACCAAGCCTATGAGCGGTTTGGGCAAGAAGACGCGGGTGAATTCCCTTGGAGCCCCCTTCTTGTCAATCACCTCGTGGTCAAGTCGCAACACGCCGTTCCGATAGTGAGCCTTGCGTGCTACCGCCCAATGGGTAGAGCCCTTGCGTCTCATCTGGATTATGTTGTACAGCCCCCTCTTGCGGGAATGCCCCTTCATGCGCCGTCTCTTCGGGGCTTCGACTACCAATTGAACTGCGACAACCTGATCCGTTTGGTCGGTCACAAGAAGCAGCTTGTTGACGCCGGCCCCGAAATCACCGTCGAACTTGTGATAGACGAAACTGCCACGAGGGAAGCCGGCAGTAGTCACGATGTTTCTTGAGGCGATATGTTTCAAGCCCAGGGAGTCCACCGCCTGCTTCAACGGCATCAGGTAGGAGACGTTTCGGTACAGAACAAGATTGGGGTGGGCTCTCAAGTCTACGTTAGCAGAAGCATGTGCCCTTAACATCCCCCCCAACTCCGTGAGAATCAGCGATCCGCCCTTGAGTCCTGCAAGCTCCCAATTCGCTGAAAGCCGAAGGGATGCAGCGGGAGGAGCGGGTTCCGTTTCCCCATCGGAAGGAATCCCACCAGCAGAAGCCGTCGGCGTATCAAATCTGAGCCATTTCCCCCCGGAGACCGTGCCATGATGTTCTCTTCCTGAGGAGTCCGTAGCCCTTCTGCCGCCCCCTTCGTCGAAATGCAGGAGCAGTACGGTGTTGTCGTCGCTCTGGTGCCGCCGTTCAGGGACGAACTCAGATTGGTATCGGGCGATGTTGGAAACCCTGACCTCGTCTATGAGTCCATGGAAGAAAACCCCAGCGCTCTCGCCAATCGTAAGCGACGCAGAAGTATCCGGGCAATCCTTCGTCTGTCGCTTCTCAACGACTGTCCGCCCGTTCAACATGATCCTGGCGCTGTTCTTCTCGTTGTTGAAGACAAAGGCGATGTGAGAGAGCTTCCCGACGGGAATGACCGGGCCCTTGACACTCCAGTTATCGTCATTGTTGTCGATCCTCAGATTTATGCGAGAGTCCCGTGGTGCGTAGTAGATTACGTAGTCCTTCCATTCCCTATCCTGAACCTTTCCGATGACAGTGGAAGGCCGGGACTTCGGATCCACCGCATATGGTTTGACCCATGCCTCAACGGTAATACTTTTTCCTGGACGGCCACTGAGATCCTCGCAATCCGGTATTTCGACAACCGTGCTCCGTCCGTTGAACTCCAGCATGTAGTCTGGAGTCCAGGCCGCGTAGCCTACTCCCGCCCTGCTTCGGGAGACTGACAGGGCTTGGTCTTCCGTAGGTTTCAATCCGTGCTCGCTCCTGACCCGTTTAATCTCTGCCTCGACGGCCAACGCATCCTCTATCCTGTCCTCGCGAGTCAGTTGCTCTTGAAGGGCGGACAGCATTTGCACATATCGCATGGTCAGGGACACGTGCTGTTTCTGGTATTGCCGTTTGCACTGAGCCTGCGAGTTCCCGAAGTTGATTTGAAGATGTCTCAGTTCCGCCGCCTCGGACACAAGATCGTTTCGTGAAATTGTCCTGCTGGCACCAAATCGCTCCTCTTCCTTTCGGACGGCAATCAACGGTCTCAACTTGCCTGCTTCTTTGTACTCCGCTTCCAGTTTCTCCAGGGCTTCCTCGTATCCCGAGCAGAGAGATGATAACCGCTTCTCGAGTTCCTGTTCCTGTTTCGCGACCGCCGCATCGTAAGAAGTCTTCAGCTTGGCCAGTTCGGGCGGAGCGTTTGTGGTAGACGAACCAAAGGCAGAGGGAAGGAGGCGAAGAAGAAGGAGAATTGCGAGCAGGATTCTACAAGTCATGGGCACGCTCGAGCGATGTCGCCGCCGAAACATAGCTATGAACGATTCTCCCAATAATACCACGCCGTGGACTTCTCGGCAACACGCCTGCTTTCTTGTAGTCCTTAGGGTCGCCTTGAGATCACGGGGTGCCTCGTTTCTTGCTCTTCCTCTTCGGTTTCGACTTGCCGACCTTCCCCACCAGATCATCTTCCGTGATCTCAATGGTCTTCAGTTTGCCCCGTTTGGATGCAGTCTTCTTGTGAGGAGCGATGTCTATGGTCACGAAGAAGACGGTCTTGTTGTTATGGACGAGGAATGGCGTTGATTGCTCCTGATGCGGCAACGGCAACTTCAAATCCTCTTCGCATGTCTTGAAGATGATCAGATATCCGAAGGGCTGATTGTAATCCAAGGTGTAGGTGTAGATCTGATTGAAACCTTTGACGATGTAGCTCTTCCCTTGGCCCTTCTTCGGATTGAACACCTTCACGTCGGCAATCAGCGGATCATCTCCCGTCTGGGCGGAGACCAGATCTGCTCTACCTGACGCGGAGGCGGGCTCAATCGAGAAGTCCAAGCCTTGATCGTGAAGATATCTGTAGAGGAGCTTTGACAGCTCCTTCTCGCCGAGCTGCAAATCCAGGTTACACGGCACGAACAACTCCCGGCGTTGGAACCATTCGCATCTGTGCTTGTAGCGACGGAGGAGGAAGAGAATGACCCGCTGATCCTCGAGTTGCTCATCGAGATATTCGGCGAAGGGAACGAAGAAGACCTTCTTGAACGATTCCAACGCTTCGGCATGTCCTCGGGCGTCTCGGTCATATCTGTGCCCTAAACTCTTCTCGATATGTTGATCAAGATTGCGGTCGCGAAGAGAAAGCCGAAGCTCGTAGTAGCACATTTCGATATGGTCAGCTTCTGTGTCTCCCAACGAGGGGTTGCCGAGAACCGTGAGGTGAACCATCTTCTCGGTTGATGGACAACGCCGCTCCAAATCGTCGAGTAGCTCGCGAAATACGGGTTGAGACGAGAGGAAGTCCCAGAAGTGCCGAAGAACGTAGAGGAACGTATCATAATTCGCCGCCATCACACGGTTCGCCCGCCTCTCAAGCTTCTGGCGCAAGTTCTGTATATGTGCGATGTTCATTGATTCAATTCCTACCGGAAGTCAGCCCCCCTACGCCACATCCTCCTCCGCCCAATCGCCACAAAGCAATTCCGCCTGTTGAAGAACCGTGAGCGTAGCCTTCTCCTGCTTGTCGGGCGGATATCCATGCTTCCTCAGAATCCGTTTGACCATGACCCGTATCTTCGCCCGAACGGATTCTTTGACAGTCCAATCGATGGTGACGCTATTCCTGACAGACTTGACCAAATCACTGGCGATGGCTTTCAGCGTATCGTCCCCGAGTTCCATCACTGCACTGTCATTGGTTTCGAGAGCATAGTAGAAGGCAATCTCATCGTCAGTCAGTCCAAGCTCTTCCCCTCGACTCATCGCCTGCTTGAAGCCCTGTGCCATCCGAACCAACTCTTCAATCACCTGAGCTGCTTCAATGGTTCGGTTCTGATATTTTCGAATTGTCTCTTCAAGCATCTCTGAGAATTCACGGGATTGAATCAAGTTTCGTCGCATTCGGATTTGGATCTCATCCTTCAAGAGTTTGCTCAACATCTCAACAGCCAGGTTCTTCTGAGGCATCCGTTTGAAGTCATCCAAAAACTCATCGGAAAGAACGGAGATATTCGGCTTGTCGAGTCCTGCCGCTTTGAAAATGTCGAGCACTTCATCAGAGGAAACGGAACGGGAGACGAGCTGTTTGATGGCTTGGTTGATATCCTCCTTCCGTTTCTTCCTTCCACCACCTCCACCGCCGAGCTTGACCAACTGAGCCCTGATCGCCTGAAAGAACCCAACATCATCGCGGATTCTGAGAGCTTCTTCATGGGGAACGGAAAGAGCGAACGCCTGTGAGAGTTCCCGGACATATCTGAGGGTTCGTTCCTTCCCTTCCTCCTGCTGCAATACATGCTCAACGCCGGCGGACAGACAGGAAAGACGCTGTCCTGGATCATTGCCGAAGAAGGGAGCCCAATCGAACCCATGAAGAATCCCGCAGACAATTTCGTACTTCTCCTTCATCACGGCTACGGCTTCGTTCTGGTCATGAGTGGGCTGCCCTGTCCCTCCGCTCTCCGTATATTGGGCAACAGCTTCCTTGAGTTCCTCCGCGATTCCAAGATAATCGACTATCGTTCCGCCAGGCTTGTCCTTGAAGACCCTGTTGACCCTCGCAATCGTCTGCATCAAACCGTGTCCCTGCATCGGCTTATCGACATACATGGTGTGCAAGCAGGGAACATCGAAACCGGTAAGCCACATATCTCGGACAATGACGATTTGCAGCGGGTCATCGGGATTCTTGAAACGGTTTTCGATGTCCTTCCGAACCTTCTTGGTCATGAGATGTTTGCTGTAGTGCGGCGGATCTGAAGCGGCACCCGTCATGACGACCTTGATGGCTCCCTTGGCGAAATCCTGATCATGCCAGTCGGGGCGGAGCTTGATGATCTGATCGTAGAGATCCACGCAGATTCGACGGCTCATACAAACGATCATTGCCTTGCCGTCCATGGTCTCCTGACGCTTGTCGAAATGCCCCACGATGTCTTCAGCGACGAGCTTGAGGCGTTTCTCCGTTCCGACCATGGCTTCAAGACGAGACCACTTCTGTTTGAGCTTCGTCTTCTCGGAGGTCTCTTCTTGTTCAGTGATATCCTCGAAGTCAGGGTCAATCTTGGGACGTTCTTCGGCATCCAATTCGATCTTTGCCAACCTTCCCTCGTAATAGATGGGAACGGTGGTCTTGTCCTCAATGGCTTGTTCGATGTCGTAAATGCTGATGTGATCGCCGAAGACTGCCCTTGTGTTCCTGTCCTGGAGTTCGATTGGCGTTCCTGTAAAACCGATGAAGGAAGCGTTGGGCAGACCGTCCCTGATATGCCGAGCAAAACCATCAATGAAATCATACTGCCCGCGATGAGCTTCGTCTGCGATTACCGTTATGTTGCGTCTGTCCGAGAGCTGGGGGTACTGCTCGCCTTTCTCCGGAGCGAATTTCTGAGCAGTAGTAAAAACAACGCCGCCGCTAGCAACCTTCAGCAACTCTTTCAAGTGTTCTCTGCTCTCTGCCTGCTGCGGGGTCTGACGAAGAAGATCCTTGGATAATGAAAACGTTCGGAAGAGCTGATCATCTAAATCATTTCGGTCGGTGATAACAACGATGGTCGGGTTCTGCATTTTCGGATGAAGGATCAGTTTCGAGGCATAGAAGACCATGGAGAGACTTTTCCCACTGCCCTGCGTATGCCAGACTACGCCGATTCGTTTGTCGCCCTTCGGAGAGGAAGCCCTTACGGTTTCTTCAATGGCTCTATTCACTGCATGATACTGATGGTAGGCGGCGATCTTCTTGGTAATACTTCCGGCGTCCTCCTCAAAAACAATGAAATGCCGGATCATATCGAGGAGAATCTGCTTTCCGAAAACACCTTTGATGAGGATTTCAAGTTGCGGCATTGAGGAAGGGGCAAGATTCTCTCCATCAATCGTTCGCCAGGGAGTGAAGCGTTCCCAGTTCGATGTAATGCCGCCCATCTTCGCTTCCATACCATCGGAGATCACCAGCATCTCGTTGTATGTGAACAGGGATGGGATTTGAGCCTTGTATGTTTGGAACTGATTGAAGGCGGAACGGACAGTGGCATTCTGATCAGCGGGATTCTTGAGTTCAACGACAGCTATTGGGAGACCATTTACGTAAACGACGATATCAGGGCGGCGATTGACATGATTCTCGACTACTGTGAACTGATTGACCGCCAACCAATCGTTGTTGTCAGGCTTGTCGAAATCGAACAGCCAGACTTTGTCCGTAATGTCTCTGCCTTCTTCGTTTCGGAACTGAACGTCAACGCCATCAGTTACGAAACTGTGGAAGGCTCGGTTGTTCACGCTGAGGGTGGGCGATTCAGTTCGGGATATTCTGTTGATTGCCTCGTCGATTGCTGTGACGGGGATATTTGGATTAATACGAACCAAGGAATCTCGCAGGCGTTGGCGAAGCAGGACATCTCCGTAGCCTAGCCGTTCGGGGAATAGATCACTGTCATGGGCTATGTCGGGGCCGGGTAGGTAAGCGTAGCCAAGGTCTTGGAAGTACTGGAGGGTGGCTTCCTCGACTGTGGATTCTGTGAATTTGGCGGTCATGCGCTCTTCTGCTCCATGTAGGTCTGGAACAAGAACACAGCAAGAGTCGAAGATGCTCCCGCAGCCAGCTGGGCATGTCTAGCTTTCAGCCCTTTCGTCGTTCCGTGTTTGCCATGACCACTCCCGTACAATCCTCTCAATTCCGCCATGCCTTGACCCACCGTTGCAAGGTTCATCAGAATCCGTTTGATGATCTCGCTTCCCTTTGCGGCTTCATCAATATCGTCGGGCATCAGTTTCAGCTCCCTCATCGCCGCTCTGGTCAGTTCTGGAAGATTGGCACTCTTACCCACCGAAATCCCTTTGTCGGACAGGATGGTCTTGCAGACGCTTTCTATGAGATCCCTCCCCGTTCCTATTGCCAATTCCGGATCATCTTCAATGGCTTTCTCCATGCGGGTAATCTGCTTCAAGACATAATCGGTGTTCATCTCACTCGCTACCCGCTTTGCCCCTTCCACAGGAATGGTAGGCCCGAGACGCAACCTTCGTGCGGCAAAAATGGGTCTGCCTGAGAGTCGCATCGTTTCAACGATCTCCCAACCGTCTCTTTCAAGTTGCTCGTTGAATAGATCGAGTAGCGTCGTCCGCTCAAAGGGGTATTCACGCACCAGGGGATGGATCATGCGGCAGAGGAATGCCAAGAACACCTCTCCGTCACAGCCCATGAGGTCGAACCGATCATCAGTAAAGATCCAGTCCCTCTCATAGTCCTCATTGCGGATTGTGTGCTGATAGATGTCGCCTTCGGCTGAGTCGTACCGCCCGTCAGCCGAAGGAAGAAGATGTAGGGGGAACAGCTCGCCGAGGAACTCAATCGGGTTGAGTTTCCCTGCCCAGTAGATGCCATTGAGCTTGATGCCATCGATGATGTGCCGTCTGGTAACCTCGGAGACACTCATGCTGCCCCCTCGATGAACTTCTCTGCGTCTTTGACTCGGAGTTCGCCAGAAAGGAGCTTGGGGAGAAGGGCGTCTCGAGTTTGACCGAGGTCATGGTTCTCAGTCGTGTTCTGCTCTGCCCTATCTCGGAATGATCTGGCAACTTGGTCGAACAGGAGGATCAGCTCGTCGCAGGGGAGGACGAAACTCGGCATTTGCAGACCGTCAATCGGCAATGCATTTACGGTGGTGCCATTCGTGAATCCTATGACAAGGGATCGGAGTCTGTGGGAGAGCAGAAGATGATAGAGGAAGTCAGATGTCGTGGGTGATGAAGCATCAATCTCCAGGCGGTAGAGGTGGTGCGTAAACAGACCTTGTTCGCCGAGACGCCTGGGGACAATGGCGGGGTATCCGATCAGAAGATGGTCAAATCCTTGCTCTGTGTTGGCGACTATGAGATCTCCAGGATGTACGACATGACGATCCTTGTATTCGCCGAGATAGTGCTTGATCCCTGAATCCTTGTATCCTCCGCCTTCGTAGATCGAGTTAAGATTGTGAAGGGGGAACCCGTATTCGGAAAGGAACTTCCCCTTGTAGCTCAACCCTCTGAGTGGCTTGATGTGTTCGGACAGCGGCGAGCATTTCCACCCCCTCGGAATTTTCCCCAGTTCCGAATCTTCAAATGAACCAGGGAAGAGGGCGGCAGTTTCAGCATCCAATCCTTCAGGTTGTCGTCCTTCTGCTTTGGCTCGGACAGGATCGAAATCCACAAACCATGATTTGAAGATGGCCCCTGCTATCGCCTCCAAGGTCTCATTCATCCTGCGGTTCACTTCGATCTTGTCATCCAACGAACCGAGGATGTGGGCGATGGCTTTCTGTTCGGGGAGAGGGGGGATCAGCAGGGAGAAATTTGGTATGTCCGCACACTTGAGACTGTCAAACACAGCACCAACGTTGATGAACTTGCCGACTTGCTCCCACCAAGTTGGGCTCCTTAGCAGCCATCGAAGGAACGGGGGGAATATGTCTGTTCCGTCGGAGCGCAGAAGCACAAGGTTCTGTCCCAGAGCACATTCAAGTCCCGGCGGAACCAACGCTGTCTCCCCCGGATTGCAGCGACGGCTAACGACTACATCCCATGCTCTGGGTTTCGTCTTCGACGTCCATTTCCGAAAATCATCCCGGCTAATGCGGCGAACACCGGCCAGAGCTATGTGGCCATTCTTCATCTGCGGAATGGCAACATACGGATATCCAGAAGAAGCGGAAGGCGGTGTCTTGTGCACACAATCCAACAGCTCTACGCCTGCCTCTCGAAGGGTGAGCGAAGTCCATTCAGCCCCCATACCCCAACACCCCCAAGTTCTTACGAATCACCTTCTCCAGCCGAGCCGATTCCTTGAACTGCTCATCCAACTTCGAACTCAACCTCTTCATCTTCTCATCAAACGGCTCGTCATCGTCTTCAAGTTCTTCTGCCCCAACATATCTCCCTGGCGTCAGCACAAATCCATGCTTCTCAATTTCATCTTTGGCGGCACCCTTACAGAAGCCGAGAACATCCTCGTATTCCCCAGCTTCCTTTTCTCCCCGCCAAGCATGATAGGTGCCCGCAATTCTTCCAATATCATCATCCGAAAGCTCTCGATGAATGCGATCAACCAAAGTACCCATCTTTCGGGCATCAATGAAAAGAGTCTCTCCCCGCCTATCCCTCAAATTCTTCCCTGCTTTGCTTCGAGTAAGGAACCACAGGCAAACAGGAATTTGAGTCGAATAGAAAAGTTGTCCAGGCATTGCTATCATGCAGTCAACAAGATCCGCTTCAATGAGTGCCTTCCTGATTTCTCCTTCGCCGCCCGTGTTTGAAGACATAGAACCATTTGCGAGAAGGAAACCAGCTATCCCATTCGGAGCAAGATGATGAATGATGTGCTGAACCCAAGCGAAGTTTGCGTTGCCGACGGGAGGGACGCCGTATACCCACCGTTTGTCCTGCCGCAGCCTTTGCCCGCCCCAGTCGCTGATGTTGAACGGAGGATTTGCGAGGATGAAGTCGGCTTTTAGATCGGCGTGCTTGTCGGTATGGAAGGAGTCTGCCCATTGATCCCCAAGATTCGCCTCGATGCCACGAATCGCCAAGTTCATCCGAGCCATTCGCCAGGTCGCTGGGTTTGACTCCTGTCCGAAGATGGAAAGGTCTGTTCGCTTGCCATCATGTGCCTTCACGAATCTCTCCGACTGAACGAACATGCCGCCGGAACCACAGCAAGGGTCATACACTCGTCCTCGATAGGGCTCGATCATCTCCACCAGAGTTCTGACAACGCATGAAGGAGTATAGAATTCACCGCCGCCTTTGCCCTCTGCTGATGCGAACTTGGACAGGAAGTACTCGTAGACCCGGCCGAGGACATCCTGAGACGTGCCTTCTTCGCCGCCGACCGTAATCGTTCCAATGAGGTCAATGAGTTCGCCGAGCCGCGTTTTGTCTAGGTCAGGACGGGCATAATTCTTCGGCAAGATCCCTTTGAGACTCTCATTTTCCTTTTCAATCAGAACCATGGCGTCGTCAATGATCTTGCCAATGGTCGGTTGCTTCGCGTTGCTCTGAAGGACTTCCCATCTCGCGTTCTTCGGCACCCAGAAAACATTCTCCGAAACGTATTCATCTCGGTCTTCCATAGCGATCCAGCGGTCAGTGTTACTCGGGATGTGATAAACACTCTTTGGATCGCTGCTCTCTTTGAGGAGGAAGTCTCGGCGGGACTCGAATGAATCGGAGATGTACTTGAGAAAGATGAGACCCAGGACGGTGTGTTTGTAATCGGCGGCATCCATCGTCCCCCGGAGTTTGTCCGCCGCCAGCCAAAGCTTCTCTTCAAAGCCCAGGTTCGCAGTGCCGTTCGACTTCTTCTTCCGTCGCCCCATCTCACTATCCCTCGTTCAACAGCAAGGAATCCCCATGTTCTCGGCAGTCATGAAACGGCGAACAGTATCAAATCCCAAACGAAATCACAAGAATATGCTATCCCCACGCCTTGAGTTTCCCCGGCACCTTTCCTATCCTTCCCCCATGAGTCCCAAACGAAATGATCCCTGTCCCTGTGGTTCCGGGAAGAAATACAAGAAATGCTGCCTTCTCAAAGAACAGACCACTAATTCTCCACTATCCCATGAGCTTCTCCATCAGGCAGCCGGACAGGCAATGTGGTTCCTCAAGAAGACCGTATGCGAAATCTATCCTGCAACAGATCTCGTATCCCAAATTATTCTTGAATACATGCCTGAGCTTCCCGATGAGGAAACCCGTGAGCATTGTTTTGATCAACTGATGATGCCTTGGTTTCTCTATTTGTGGCAGCCACCGGAAATCAAGAAGGGAAAGCCGAAGAGGAAATCAAATACTCAATCCGATCTTCCTTCCTCAGAGACAGTTGCTGCCCGCCTTCTTGAAGAGCACGAGTTTGAAGGTATCGATGGCTTGGACGGCATTACTCAAAGATACATCGAGAGTGCCCGTCGAGAACCTCTAACGTATTGGCAGGTAGTCGGGCTCAATCCCGGCAGCGGCTTACTTCTTAAAGATCTCATCACGGAAAGGGAAGTCTTCGTTCATGATGTGAATTCCTCCAAGAGCATGAACAAGTGGGATTATCTGCTGGCTCAGGTTGCGGGATTTGACGACCGGTATATTTTCAATGCTCTCGGTCTCTATTCCTTGCCGCCGTATAGATTCAACGAGCCGGTCATGGGTTTTGTCGAGATGATACAGGAGGAAATCAATTCATCTCGTGATCCCCTCGATGTTCTACCCCACAGTACGAAATTTCTCATCCATTATCAGCGTGCCGTTCATGAACTCTTACATCCTGTTCTTCCGAAACTTGTGAATACGGAAGGGGATGATCTGGTTTGGACGACATCGAGATACTGGTTTGATCCCAAGAGAAGGAATGAAGTGCTCGGCAAACTCAAAAGGGTCAGGAGTTTCGACGCAGATTTCGTGGATGAGGAGAATGGCGTGGCAACCTTGCTATGGATGGGTAAGGCGAAGAAGGAAGTATCGATGCCGGGCGGAAAAGTTTCGAAAGGCACCATCAAGGTTCATGCTCGGTTTCTGGAAACTGAATGCAACAGTACCAAGCGTGACAAGAGACTTCGGAAACTCATTGAGAAACATCTAGGTTCATCTATCCGGTACGAAGAGACAAAG
>Ga0272441_10006123_pt1 | contig 20419 bp, 19 predicted proteins | sample SSMProp6N_FD_193582 | JGI IMG/M metagenome (GOLD analysis project Ga0272441, IMG submission 193582) | Marine sediment archaeal communities from Little Sippewissett salt marsh, Falmouth, MA, United States - SSM-Prop-6N | ecosystem: Environmental > Aquatic > Marine > Wetlands > Sediment ...
GCAGTCTGTTTATGCTGATTGGGGAAGGCTCGATATGGTCAACCTGTAACCCTGTATGATGCAATATGCCCGTATATCTTTCTAAAATGTCCTTTCTAATCGCAACGAACAGAATTCTAATATTTTTTTGGCCGCCTTCAGTAAATGGGACGGGATGATAAGCATAAGCCAAGTCATCCAAAGGGATCGGGATGTATTTGGTTGCTTCAAAATCGACAACGCTTCTGATTTCCTCTGGTTGCATAAAGGGAATGATGAATGATCTGAAAATCAAATCTTGTGAGGGTAAGGAGAGATTGATTTTTTTTGACGTTATTCCATTGTCTTTGATAAATTTTTGAATAAGGGCAGTGAGCTTCAGCCCTTCAGGGACATCTTGAGATTCAGGCGTTTCCAAAGGGGTGTCGAAGGGAATATATTGTGAATGAAGAATTCGTTTTTTATCCGTTTCTACAATACAAAAAGAATCCTCCCCCCAGTAAATAGCTATTTGACTTTTTAATCCCATTTTTTAGTTATATATAAGTATTAATCCTGTTTATATTATTATTAAACTATATATAGATTCATTTGTCAATGAGGATAATGATTAATTTAAGAAATTTAGATTATTATAATTCTGATTAAAAAAGGAAAGGCAAAAATGAGGTGAGCGCATTTTCTTTGGGATTATTTTGATCAAAATGAGACATCTACAATAACTTTGGTGGTGTCATAAGGGCCCTCTCCCACCCCGGTGTCATCAATGGAAATACGATAATTCTGTCCATCAAGAGTAACTTCGTTGACGATGGCACATGTGGAACAGTCGCCAGGAACTCCACACGTAGGGTTTGTGCATCCTTCGTTGCGCATTTGTTGGTATTGCATAAAAGCCCCAAGGGCAATCTGCTCTGCTTTGATACTTCTTACTATGGACTTGCTGGACCTTTTATGGCTTATGTGAATGCTCATGATGCTTATGGCGACAATAGAGAGAACGATTGTAAGCATAATGACGGTCAGTAAAATAATTCCTGAATTGTTTTTTAAAATTTTGTTCATAGTGTTATGGACTCTTGTTTGTAATTAAACTTTTGCAATTAGGACACATTTTCACTGTCTCTTTATGATAATCTAAAAAAACATAAGTGCAAAAAGGACACTGTTGAACATATTGGGAATCATCATCCCCGTTTTCATTTCTATAGTAATTATAGAATATCCATTTTACGAATACAAGCGTAATTGCAAGAGAAATGATTACGGAAATGGCTAACGAGAATTCGATTTTTATCATTTTTTAATAAAGGCTCAATGGTTTGTATTCAGGGACATCGGTTTCTATTCCCATTTTTTCAGCAAATTCCTCCCGGGAGCCTTGAGCTGAATTTTCTTTTTTATTTTTTTCGAGAAAATGGGATTTGATAAAATTTTTTTGTGTTTTATCCATGTTGCGAGAGAATAGAGGCTTACTAACGTTTGTTATTTTTTGAGAGCTCACTCTGTTGTTTTTTGAGTGAATGGAGACAGGCAATGTTGTTTGCTGTGCTTGTCGTTTTGGTTTTTTTTCTGCCAATCTTGAAAGATCTTGTCGCTCTAAGATGGACCCCAAAAAGACAAAAGGCGGATTTTTTATGAAATGTTTAGAGGGGAATGTTAAAATCAAAAGTTCAATCAAAAAGAAATGAATCAGAATTGAAAAAAGAATAGCTCTCAATTCAATAAATTTTCCGTTTATGCGATAGGTTTTCATATCCATGCATTGAACTTTTGAAAACATTTTTACTTGTCTTTATTCGTTGCGATGTTGATTCGCTCTATGCCGACTTTGCGGCAAAGGTCCCAGACATCGACAATCCGTCCCATGGAAGCTCTTCGATCAGACTTGATAAGAATAGGCTTATCTTTATTCTTAGTTTTGCTCAACTCTTTTTTAAGTTCTTTAAGGGAGAGTATGGAATTATTTAAATAGATAACATTTTCACTTGTGATCGTTATGATAAAGTTTTCATCGATAATCGTGTCGCTTGTAACGGCTTTAGGAAGCTTGACATTGATTCCTGATTGAAATGTGAAGGAAGAAGACAGCATGAAAAAGATAAGTAGCTGAAAGATAACGTCGATTAAAGGGGCCATGTTGATTTGTTCGAGGCCATGTTCTAATTTAATGTTGCGTTTGAATTTCATAAGGAATTCCTTCTGTAATCTTTTATTTATTTGCAAAACCCGAAAGATCTGATTCTGAAATATGACACAAGAAATTCAGGATTTCTGTAGCGGCTCTCTCCATTTCCAAAACAAAAGCATTCACCCGACTGACCAGATAATTGTAAGCCACAAAAGTGGGGATAGCCACCATCAGCCCTGCTACGGTTGTTAGAAGGGCGGCAAAAATGCTGCCGGCCAAGTCTCCGGGAGTTGCAGGATTTTGTGTGGCGGCACGGGCTTGTATCGTATAAAAACTTCCGGTCATTCCGGTGACGGTCCCTAAAAGGCCTAAAAGAGGTGTGATGTGAGCAATAGTTGCTAAGGCTGTAAATCTTTTTTCCAGCTTGGGAATCTCAAAAAGGCTGACGTCCTCCATGGTTTCCTTAATCTCCTCTCGAGAGGAACCGAATTTAAGAATACCTGCCTTTAAAATTTTTGCAACAGGAGAAGGATTGTTTTGACATAGCTCAATGGCCTCTTTTGCCTTATTATTTTTGATGAGATCAAACACCTCTTGTTTGAGTTTATGCGTATTGGTTTGGATGCTTGAAAAATAGATGAACTTTCCCAGAATGATCCCTAAAGCGATAATAGAGCATATGATGATAGGAATCATAATGGGCCCTCCCAGTTTTAATAATTCTCCTGCGCTGATTTCCCAAATGCTCATGGTGTTCCCTCCTTTTATGAACGAAATAATTTCTATTTCGCCAAATGATATTGATTTAAAATATTTTGATTAATCCAATTGATTCTTTCTATGGCATATTTTGATTCTTCGGTCTTATGGCTCATGATTTTTCCATAGGTCAATTTTGCTTCTTGCCACTTTTCCGTATCTTCAAAAATGCGGGCGATCCGCAAATAGGCTTTGATAATCCAAGGCACATCCTCTTCATATAAATAGGGAATTTTCATGTAGGCGTCGATGGCCTCCTGAGGCTTATTAAGTATTTCAAAAGCATCTCCGATATAAAATTGAATTTGTGCATCAGAAATCGCACTCATGGCTTTTGGGGCATCCAAAGCTTGATTGTAGGATTGAAGGGCGCTTTCATATTCATTATTTTGTTTGTGGATGTATGCGATTTTCATATAGGCATCTCTTTGGAAATCAGGTACAGTCTTTGCGATATGCAAATATTTTTCGATAGCGATTTTGGGATCCGCTTCCTCAGAAAAGATGTCGGCAATGGTTAATTTGGCTTTTGCGTATATTTTTTTATTCTCGCTGGTCTCGTTGATTAATTTGTAGTAATTGAGTGCTTGGTCGAGTTGGCCTTTGGCCTGAAAGGCTTGCCCTAATTCATAGCGAATCAAATCCAACTTATGGCTTCCGGGGAATTTTTTAATAAATTGTTGGTAGAAAAAAATAGCATTATCCAGCTCCCCACTTTCGAGATAATGATCGGCCAACCATAGGATAGAATCCTGGGCTGTTTCTGTATTGGGATAAAGGATGTTGATCATTTTAAATTTTTGCAAAGATTCATTCGTTCGGCCCAAATAGTATAAGCATTTTGCAATATTCAAGTCAGCTGTACGTTTCATCGTTCTTTGTTCTGGATAATCTTTGGCCAATTTTTCAAATAGCACAATCGCCTGTTGATAATTTCCTAAATTAAAATAAGATAGACCCAATATGTAATATGCCTCGGAGGCCAAACTGTTTGATCCAAGGCTTGCGTCCTTCTTTTTTTCGAGGTAAGTATTGATGTGGCTAATGGCTTGTGACCAGTCTTCTTTTTTGAAATAAAGGAGCCCCAGGTAATACTCGACATCAGAGAGGTGTTTACTATTGGGGAAATTGACTTGGAGGCTTTTGAAAGAAAGGGAAGCTGCCTCAAATTTTTTTAGTTTTAATAAAGCAATGCCTTGTTTGAATTGAGCGTAATCCGCATAAATGCTATCCGTATGATCCTTCAAAATAAGATCATAAATCTCGATAGCCTTTTGGGGCTTATCGATTTCAAGATAAGCATCTCCGATTTGTGTCAATGCGCTTACCTTTACGATTTCACTTTTTGTTTTGTTCATAATACTTTCGAAGCTTTTGATAGAGGCATCAATGTCACCCGATTTGAGATATGTCCAGGCAAGGCCATAATAAGCTTTTTCCAAAGTGTCCTGTTTTAAGGTATCCTGCGCATACGAGTTGATGATCCAGTGATATCCGGCAATGGCCTCCTGATAATTTTCAAGGATATAATCAATATTGGCTTTTCCCAGTCGAGCTTCAGCGATTCGATGACTATTGGGGAATTGCTCAATAAGGGCTTCGTAGGCCTCGAGAGCCTTCTGGTGTTGTTGAGTCTCTGCATAAAGACTGGCTTGGCCTAAGTAGATATCGTCTGAAATGATGTCTTTTCCTTCAGCAAGGGCTTTGGCTTCATCGAAATATCTTTGAGATAATTCAAATCGATCTAATTTAAGATAGGACCAACCCATGCTCACGTTTGCCATGTATTTGATTTTTGCATCATAAGCGATATTGGCGGACTTCGCATAGTAAGTAATCGCCGTAAGATAATCTTCGAGGTAATAATAACTCTCGGCGACATAAAAAAATGCTTCGGCATGACGTGTCGATAATGGATATTTATAGATATATTTCAGAAAATAGTCTTTGGCGGAATCATAAAGACCAAGATTGTGCTCACATTCTCCCAATTTAAAGGCGGCATCTTCACTCAGTTCATGTGCGGGAAATTGCGTGACTAATGTCAAAAGATAATTTTTTGCTTTTTCATAATCGCCCTGATCGAAGTATGTCCAGGCAAGCGAATAAAAAGCTTGCGGGACGTAAACAGAATCTGGATAAAGTTCGATGAGTTGTTGGTAATGTTTGATCGCCTCTTTGTAATCGGAGCCTTTAAAATAGGTCTCTCCTATCCAAAAAAGGGTTGCATCCTTAAATTCAGAGACCTGCATCAACTCTTGGAAAGTCTCAAAGGCTTTTAAATATTGACTTTTGAAAAAGAAACATTGTCCCAATAGAAGTTTTGCCTGAGTGCGTTTTTTTGCCTGGGGATAACTTTGCAAGTATTGGTCAATATAACGGATGGCGACGTCATAAAATCCGTCATCAAAGGCTTTTTGGGCAACCAGAAAAAGCTCTTTTTCGTCATTTCCATCGTCGGCAAAAGAAACAGAGAAACTGCCCACAAGCATTAAGAATCCTAGAAAAATGAAGATAACCTTTGGGATAAGACGGCCATTAGTGAGCTGTATAATATTCATATATATCACAATATTCCTATAACTTTAGACTTATCATGATGTCTATTATATCAAGTTTATTTACAAAAGCAACTGCCAGAGGGTTAAATGTTAAGTGGGCAAAGTTTGTATAAAGAAAAAGTTGAAGGGAAAAATTGTCATGGGTGAAAAAAGGTATTGATTTAAAGGATTTTTTTAAGATATTGTCCCGTATAAGATGTTTTATGCTTGATCATTTTATCGGGAGAGCCTGCAAAAATCACTTCTCCCCCCTTGTCGCCTCCTTCGGGACCTAGGTCAATGATATAGTCGGCATTTTTTATCACTTCGAGGTTATGCTCGATAACAACAACGGTGTTGCCTTTATCAACAAGTCTTTGTAAGACCGCTAAGAGTTTATCGACATCGGCAAAATGAAGGCCGGTTGTCGGTTCGTCCAAAATATAGAGTGTCCTGCCGGTTGCCGTTTTACACAGTTCACTGGCGAGCTTCACTCTTTGCGCTTCTCCCCCGGAGAGTGTTGTAGCAGGCTGTCCCAGCTTGATATATCCTAATCCCACATCGTGAAGTGTTTGAAGGATTTTTTTGATACGGGGGATATTTTGAAATAAATCCAAGGCTTCCACCACGGAAGTGTTTAATATGTCAGAAATGTTTTTTTCTTTATAATAAACGTCTAGCGTTTGCTCGGTAAATCGTTTTCCATGGCAGACTTCGCATTCGACATAAACATCCGGCAGAAAATGCATTTCAATTTTTTTAATGCCGTCACCCCGGCAGGCTTCACAGCGGCCGCCTTTGACATTAAAGCTGAAACGCCCGGGCTTAAATCCGTGCATTTTTGACTCGGGGAGCTGGCTGAAGAGGGATCGGATATGGCTGTAGACGCCCGTATAGGTTGCTGGATTGGAACGTGGGGTTCGTCCGATGGGGGATTGGTCGACTTCAATGATTTTATCAATGTGTTCGATGCCGGTAATTTTTCTGTGCTTGCCTCCCTTTTCTCGGGAACGATAGAGCTTGTGCGCCAATTCTTTATATAAGATATCATCTACCAGCGTTGATTTGCCGGAACCCGAAACTCCTGTGACGCAAATGAAGGTCCCCAAGGGAATATCCACATCAATATTTTTAAGGTTGTGCTCACTCGCCCCAAAGATTTTTAAGTGGTCTGTTACGGCAATCTCGCGTCTTCTTTCAGGGATTTTAATTTTTAGTTGTCCTCGCAGATATTGTCCCGTTAAAGATTTTTTTGATTTTAAAAGACCTGCGATATTGCCGGAATAAATGACCTCTCCTCCGTGTTCTCCTGCGCCTGGACCTAAGTCAATAATGTGGTCGGCATTTCGAATGGTAGCTTCATCATGTTCGACAACGATAAGGGTATTGCCGAGATCCCTTAGAGAATGCAGGGTTGAGAGAAGCCGTTCGTTATCCCTTTGATGGAGCCCTATGCTGGGTTCATCTAAAATATAGATGACACCCACAAGGCCGGATCCCACTTGTGTGGCCAAGCGGATCCGTTCCGCCTCCCCCCCCGAAAGGGTCGAGCTTTTCCGGTCCAGGGTTAAATATTCAAGCCCCACGTTAATGCAAAAATCAAGGCGTCTTTGGATTTCTTTTAAGACTTGTTCGCTGATCAGTTTTTTGTCTTTGGGAAGCTTCAGATTTGCAAAAAATTTCTTAGTTTCTTTTATAGAAAGAGATGTAATCTGTGCGATATTTTTATCCTGAATTTTAACGGCCAGAGATTCTTTTTTTAAGCGGTTGCCTGAGCATGCTGGGCATGGCAAAACCGACATGTATTGTGAGATTTCTGCTTTGAGCCAATCGCTATCTGTTCTCTTAAAAAGGTCTTCCAGATAATGCAATACGCCAGCAAATCTTCTGCCCCAGATATCGTCGTCTGAGCCATGGAAAATAATATTTTTGAATTTCTTGGGAAGCTCGCAGAAGAGCGTTTGCGGTTTGATGTCATAGATATAGCCGATTTCTTTCATGACCGCCCGATAATACATCATATAATTGTGGCGGCCTCTTTTCCAGGGAGCGATAGCCTGCACCCAAGGTTTTGTTTCATCCGGGATAAGGAGATTTGCATCAATCTCCATTTTTGTTCCTAATCCCTTGCAATCAGGGCAAGCCCCATAAGGCGAATTGAAAGAAAAAACGCGCGGTTCCAATTCCAAAAGGTTGATTCCGCAATCAAGACAGGCGTATTTTTCACTAAAGATTTTTTCGGGATATTTCCCTTGATAATCGATCGCAACAAGGCCGTTGCCTGTCACGAGCGCTGTTTCTAAAGAATCCGTTAATCTTTTCTTGATTTCTGGCTTTATCGTAAGTCGGTCAACAACAACTTCGATATGATGGATTTTGTATTTGTCCAATTTGATCTTTTGATTGGCATCGTAAACGGTTCCGTCGATGCGTAGGCGCGCAAACCCGGCTTTGGCAACCATATTCGGCATGTTTCGGTACTCACCCTTTCTTCCTCTTACCAAGGGAGCGAGAATACTGATTTTGGTTCCTTCGCCTGCTTTTAGAATTTGTTTAACGATTTCTTGGATTGTCTGCTGTTCTATTTTTTTACCGCATTGATAACAGTAAGGCGTTCCTATGCGTGCAAACAACAGGCGCAGGTAATCGTAGATTTCGGTTTGCGTGGCAACTGTCGAACGCGGGTTGCGGCTGGTTGTTTTTTGCTCAATAGAAATGGTGGGGGATAAGCCTTCAATGGATTCAACATTGGGTTTTTGTAATTGTTCTAAGAATTGTCGTGCATAAGCAGATAGGCTTTCCACATAACGTCTTTGACCTTCGGCGTAGATGGTATCAAACGCGAGTGAGGATTTGCCCGATCCGCTTAAGCCCGTCACTACAACAAACTTGTTGCGGGGAATTTTAAGATTTATTCCTTTGAGGTTGTGCTCCCTGGCTTGGCGGATCGTAATGAAATCATTTTTCATTTTTGCAGTCTTTTTTAAATAGCCCCTGTAGTACGTTAAAAGCACAACAGGGGCTATTTAATGTTTAGCAAAAGGAAATTATTTCCTTTTTTTAGCCTTTTTCTTAGTTGATTTTTTCTTCTTAGCTGGTTTTCTTTTTTTGGCTACTTTTTTCTTTGCTTTTTTCTTCCTGGCTGGTTTTCTTTTTTTGGCTGCTTTTCTGCGAGCGGTTTTTTTCTTTTTAGCCACTTTCTTTTTCTTCTTCTTTGATCCGCCTCGAACCATCTTTGCGCAAGAAATATCGCCAGCCTTGTCGATAAAGTAAAGGTATCCTGCTTGTTTCTTAATACCTACCTTAGCAACTTTTTTTGGCTTACCGCCTTTTTTGGCTCCGCGAGCCATCAAAGCGCAAGAAACGTCACCCTTTTTATCAACAAAATAAAGGTAACCTTTTTGCTTTTTTACTCCGACTTTAGCTACTTTTTTTGCCATGATGTCACCTCCTTTCCTCCTTTATTTTACATCACCTACAATGGAACTATGTGCCTACCTTCAAATAGCTGCAAAATCCTTTTAATGATGCGATACCTGAAAGGACAGCCAAATAACTTGTCTTAGGGTTATCGGGGCAAATCACATTTTCGGTTTTTGTTGTCATGCAGCCAAAATCTCCTCTCACTTCTATTTCGTGGGAATTGTTTTTAAAATCGGGAGACGTGATGATGCGAATAACGAGTTTTTCTTTTGCTCGACTGGCGAGACTTAAGGTGGCCGCCACGTTGATATTTTTTGGAAAATGAGTAACGGCGTCGTCCACGTTTCCTTCAAAAATGATCGTTTCACCGGATACTTTAGATAAATCCATTCCTTTTTTCTGGATATAGGGATTGCCTTCAAAGCCTGTTGGCGGCTTTCTGGTTGTGAGGGTTATTTGTTCTATAGATCTTAGGCTTGCCGCCTTGATGGCATCTATGCCGGCGATAGCTCCTGATGGAAGAAGAATGCAGGAATTGCACTTATTGGCTAATTCAAAAAGATCAGAAGCGTTAAGAAGTTTTCCTGTGCTCATGGCCAAAACATCCTTTTGGGCTTCAATGGCTTGACGAATAATTGTCGCTGTCTCTTTGGCGTTGACAGCTTCAACCATAAGATCACAACTTTCCAAGAGTTCGGCAAGGGAATCTTTAATAACGTTGTCTACGGGAAGGCTTTTTTCTAGTTGGATGGCTTTTTGTCGATCGGTGTCATGGAGTGCAGTCAGCTCACAAAATTCTTTAAGTTCCTTGAAAATACTTTTTGCGATGCCAGAACCAATAGCACCGCACCCCAAAATTCCGATTTTTATTTTTTCATTTGAACGCTTCATGTGTGTAAGCGTTAGGTTCCTTTTTTATGTCGAGAAACAATTAATTCTATTGTAGCAAAAAAATTTTTTTATACAATAATATTATCAATCAGTCGCGCGGGACCGAATTTGACGGCACAAGCGATTAAAATTTTTCCTTTGATTGTTTTAATGGGTTCTAGTGTTTTTGCGTCAACGCATTCAATATAATCGATTTTTCCGGAAGTTTTTTTAATCTTTTTTCGCATCATATTCTTAATGGTTGCAATATTTTTGGTACCCCGCCGAATATGTTGTTTGGCCAAAAGCAATGATTGATAAAGAACAACGGCTTCTTTCCTTTGCTTGGCAGAAAGATATTTGTTGCGCGAGCTTAAAGCCAGCCCGTCCTTTTCTCTGACGGTGGGACAAATACGCACTTTAACAGGAAAGTTAAGGTCATCAATCATTTTTTGGATGACAATGCATTGCTGAGCATCTTTTTGCCCCAAATAAATGACATCGGGGCCAGCGATGTTAAGAAGTTTTCCGACGATGGTCGTGACTCCCCTAAAATGCGTTGGCCGCGATTTTCCGCACAAAATAGATGTAATCTCATTTACGTTGATATATGTCAAATATCTCCTCGGATACATCATTTTATCCGACGGATAAAATATTATATCAACTTTTTCTTTTTTTGCCAACAAACAATCCTTTTTTTTATCTCGAGGATAAGCCTTGAAATCTTCCCGGGGGCCAAATTGGGCAGGATTCACATAAATACTTAAGACAACAATATCGCATTCTTTTTTGGCTTTGCGCAATAAAGAGAGATGCCCTTCATGAAGAGCTCCCATTGTCGGGACAAAACCGATACTTTTATTCTTTTTTTTAAGTGCAGTGATTTTTGATCTGACAGCGGAAATGTTATTGATGATTTGCATGAGTGATGTCCTGAAATTTTTCGGAATCAATCTCTCTTAATGGCTCCATAACAAAATCCCGTTCAAACATCCGAGGATGCGGAATGGTAAGCTCGTCTGAGCTTACATGAAGATTATCGTATAGAAGGATGTCAATGTCAATAGTCCTGGGGCCGTTCAGTTCTGTTTTTATTCGGCCCAGTTTTTTTTCAATTTCCTTAAGCCGGCCTAATAAAATTTGGGGAGACAATTCTGTCTTCGCTTTTACGACAGCATTCAAAAATTTTTCCTGTTTAGGGCCACCGACAGGGTCGGTTTCAATAATCGAAGAGCATTGAAGAATTTCAATACCGATGTTCTTCATCTTATCAATAGCCTGAAGAATATTGCTTTTTCTATCACCCAAGTTAGACCCTAGTCCTAAATAGATCGTATGGTAATCCATTGTGCTTTAGAGAACTTTGTTTAATCTCTGAGTTGCTTCGGCAATGCGATCTTTTGAAACGGTGAGGGCCATGCGGATATACCCTTCACCGTATTTGCCGAAACCAATGCCGGGTGTTACAACGATATCCGCTTTTTCTAAGAATGCCTGAGAGACTTCCATTGAATCTTTAAAGCCTTTAGGGATTTTCGCCCAGGCATAAAAAGCCGCTTTGGGCGGCGTTATCTTCCATCCCAAGCCCCGGCATCCATTGATAAGGCAATCGCGCCTTTCTTCGTACACTCTTCTTAGGTCGCTCACTTCTTCTTCATTGGTCCTAAGGGCCGTAATGCCTGCGACTTGGATGGCTTGAAACACCCCAGAATCAAAATTAGATTTAACTTTAGCAAGGGCTGTGATTAAATTTGGATTCCCGCAAGCCCATCCGATACGCCATCCTGTCATGTTGTAGGTTTTCGATAAAGAATGAAATTCAATGGCAACATCTTTTGCTCCCTCAATTTCTAAGATGCTGATAGGTTTTTCCTCATCAAAATAAATTTCGGAATAAGCCATATCGGAGATGAGGATGATTCCTTTATCCCTGGCCAAGGCAACAAGCTCGGTATAAAAATCTTTTGTTGCAGTTGCCGCTGTCGGATTATTCGGGTAATTGACAAACATGGCTTTGATATCTTTGTAATCCGCGATTTTGCTTAGGTCCGGAAGAAAATTTTTGCTTTCCTTCAAGGGGACACTAACAATGCGTCCGCCGGCAAAAATAATGGAAGCCTGATACGCCGGATACGCCGGATTGGTCAAAATGACTTTATCTTTGGGATTGATAATCCCCAAAGGCAGATGGGCGAGCCCTTCCTTGGAGCCGATCAAAGGATAAATTTCTGTATTGATATTCAAGTCAACATTAAATCTTTTCTTAAACCATTTTGCAATCTCTTTTCGCAAAGCAGGCAATCCTGCATCCAGAGCATAGCGATGGTTTCTCGGATCGGCAATAGCTTCTTTCATGGATTCGATAATATGTGGGAATGTGGGAGTGTCGGGATCTCCAATCCCTAAGTTGATGATATCTCTTCCTTCAGCGATAGCTTTTTGTTTAGCCTTGTCGATTTCGACGAAGAGATAAGGGGGAATTTCTTTGAGACGGTCAGCAAATTCAATGTTGATGGACATGAAACAACTTCCTTTCTGGGTTGAATATGGTTAATGGATGGTGATTTTGTCCAAACCCAAAACCTGTTGCATGTTAAACAGGCCGGATTTTTTATTTTTCAGAAAAACAGCTGCTGTTAGCGCACCGCTGGCAAACATATCGCGATCTTTAGCCGAATGATAGAGCTTAAATATGTCGAACTTGGTATCAAAGGTTACTTCGTGATTTCCGATGATTTCTCCTTCTCTTAGAGGGTCAGGGAAAAAACGCACTTCTTGCGAGGAACCTCTTTGGGCGACCTGCGCTAAAGTTTTCGCTGTTCCTGATGGCGCATCTTTTTTATGGCAATGGTGTTCTTCATAGATGGCAATATCGGTAATCTCAGTTAATTTTTTTGCAGCCAGTTCTGTGGCTTTAAAAAGCACATTGACACCGATCGACATATTGGATGCAAAAATAATAGGAATTTGTTTGGAGGCTTCCTCAATCTCTTTGGCTCCCTTTTCCTTAATCCCGGTTGTTCCAATGACCATGGCCACGTTGTGTTTGACGCAAGCTTTCAAATTGTCCAGAGTTCCTTCAGGAAGAGTGAATTCGATCAAGACATCGCTTCCTTTAATGTCATTGTTGTTGGAGCTAATAGCAAATCCTTCAAATGGCTCATTGATATTGGGATGATTTTCATATTCAAGAAGAGTGGTGATTTCAAAGAGTTCTTTTTTCTGCAGGGCCAAATTGGTTATTTTTTGTCCCATCCTTCCCAGGCATCCGCTTACAGCTAGTTTTATCATTTTGTTTTTCTCCATTTTTTAAGAGATGCTTCGCTGAATTCTATTTCTCGAATGCTTATCTCAAAAAATTTTGGTTTATTTTAAAAGGCCATAATCTTTTAATGCAGATTTTAGCTTGGAAAGACTGGCTTCGCTTAATGGGCATAACGGGAGTCTTAAAGAATCTTCGCACATTCCCAAAAGTCCCATGGCTGTTTTAACCGGAGCAGGATTTGTTTCGACGAACATGGCTTTGACCAAAGGAAGCAGTTGATAGTGCATTTCTTGAGCCCCTTTGATATTGCCTTCATTAAACAAATTGATCATCTTGGAAACATCCTGAGGAACAATGTTGGCCACAACAGAAACCACCCCTTCTCCCCCGATAGAAAGAAGCGGTAACGTCAGAGCATCATCTCCTGAGAGAAGAATAAAATCGCCAGGGCAGAGTTGTTTGATTGTCTGCATTTGATCCAAAGACCCGGCTGCCTCTTTAACCCCGATAATGTTTTTACAATCAGCTGCCAAGCGTGCCATCGTTGCTGGTTCTATATTTCGACTGCATCGGCCAGGAATATTGTAAAGAATAATAGGGATGTCTACACTATCAGCGACGGCTTTAAAGTGAAGATATAAGCCTTCCTGCGTCGGTTTATTGTAGTAAGGTGTCACAACTAAGGCGGCATCAGCTCCCATTTTAGCTGCATGTTTCGTCAGATTGACGGCTTCCGCCGTAGAATTCGAACCTGTGCCGGCCATAACCGGAACGCGTCCCTGGGCGGCTTCAATGCAGATGGCGATGGCTCTCTCGTGTTCTTGCGTTGAAAGTGTTGGGGACTCGCCTGTTGTCCCACAGGGCAAAATCGCACTGGTCCCATTTTTGATCTGGAACTCGACAAGTTTTTTGAATATTGCTTCGTCGATTTTGCCGTTTTTGAATGGTGTCACAATGGCTACAATAGATCCTCTGATCATTTTCAGTTCCTTTTTAAAAATTATTTTAGAATAAAATTACCTTCGGCAATAAATTTTGCATTTCCTTTGAGCCGAACATTAGCAACATTCATTTTAATAATATCAAATGTAATATCAAGTATTTCTTTGCTTGTTGTCAGAACCTTCATGTGTGCATTTTTTTTATTTTTGCATTTTGGATTTGCAATCATATAGGAACAAAGGGCAGCGGCCACACTTCCTGTTCCGCAGGCGCGCGTTTCACCCTCAACCCCTCGCTCATATGTTCGTGCGGCAACCAAAGAGTTGCTGATCTGCTCGACAAAATTGACATTGGTTCCTCGGGGAGCAAACTTTTTGTGAAAACGGATGATTTGCCCAATATTCTTTACATCGATTTTGCTTAAACCCTCGACATAAATCACCACATGGGGAACGCCGGTATCGATATAGTGAACATGAATTTTATTCCCGTTGATCGTCAAGGGGATCTCAGGTTTAAAATTCTTTGGATCACTCAAGACGACAATGGCCGTTTCTCCTTTGGCTTGTGCAACAATATTGCCAGCCAAGGTTTCCATGGCAAATTGCTTCTTTCTTGGCTTTTTGTTTTTAACGATATAGGCGGCCATGCATCTTGCCCCATTGCCGCACATCTCAGCTTCTGAACCGTCGGCATTGATAATGCGCATCCGATAGTCTGCTTTTTTGGATTTATCCAGGATCAAGAGACCATCGGCGCCAACACCGTTGGTTCGGTGGCACATTTTTTGAGCAAGGATTTTGTAGTTAATTCCTTTTTGGGATTCCAAAACAAGAAAGTCATTCCCTGCTCCAGCCATTTTTGTGAATTTCATCTTTTTCATAATTTATTTGACGAAACGCGGAATCGTTTCTCCTTTTATGAGATCGTTAAACGTCTCTCTTCTTTTGATAACCGCAAATTGATTTCCTTTTACAAGTACCTCACAGACACGCGGCCGCATATTGTAATTGGACGACATAACGTATCCATAAGCACCTGCGCCCATCACAGCCAGAAGATCGTTCTTTTTTAAAGCCGGAAGCATTCGGTCTTTCCCTAAAAAATCACTGCTTTCACAAATAGGCCCGACCACATCGACCTTGATCCTTTTGGCGCTACTTTTTTTAACGGGAACGATTTCATGATAAGCATTGTAAAGTGCAGGACGAACAAGATCATTCATGCCTCCGTCCACGATCATGAATTTTTTGACCCCGTTATCTTTTAAATAAAGCATCTTCGTCACAAAAATACCTGCATTGCCGCAGATGAATCGTCCGGGTTCCATAACAATTTTGAGTCCCGTTTTCTTTAAAGTCGGCAAAACCGCTTTGGCGAATTTTTGAGCCGTTTGCGGTTTTTCGTCTTTGTAGATGATGCCTAGCCCCCCGCCGATATCGAGGTATTCAAGCCGGATGCCTTGTTTTTTTAAGCTTTCAAGAAAGCGAGCGACTTTATTGATTGCCGTTTTAAAAGGTTCTCCTTTGACGATCTGAGAACCAATGTGAATATGCACACCGTTAAATTTGATATGCGGATATTTTTTTACGTTTTTTAAAATGCGTCTTGCCGTTGCGAGATCAATCCCGAATTTGTTTTTAAGTGTGCCGGTTGTTACCTTCTGATGGGTGGCCGCATCCACATCGGGATTTATTCGCAAGCACACGGGTGCCTTCTTCCTGAGGGTTCCGGCGATGGCATTTATCTCCTCAATTTCTGCCAGAGATTCCACGTTAAAAAAGAGAATCCCTGTACGAATCGCAGATACAATTTCTTCTTTTGTTTTTCCAACGGAGGCAAATACGATTTTCTTAGGATCGGCTTTGGCCATCAAGGCTTTCTTCAATTCTCCACCGGATACAATATCACATCCTGCCCCCTGATTGATCAGGGTTTTGATCACGGCCAAATTATCATTGGCCTTCAATGCAAAACAGATGATAGGATTGATCTGCGCAAAGGCCTTTTTGATTTTCTGAAAATGGTCAACGAGCGTCTTATAGCTGTAGAGATAAAAAGGAGTCCCTACTTTTTTAGCGACCGCGGAGACCTTTACATTTTCACAGGTCAGTTCGTTATTTTTGAATTTAAAATCATGCATAGTTTTAGTACTTTCTTTTTCCTTTTTTTACGGATTTTTTGGCGGCTACCGAAGTTCTTGGATTAATGATCGATTTCAATACCTTGGCTGTTAAAAGGGGATGAATACTTTTAAGTTTTGCATCATCCATCTTTCGAATATCCGTCTTGGTTTTGAATTTTTCCTGAATCAGTTTGCCTATCAGGCTGTGAGCTGTTTTGAAAGCAATTCCCTTTTTAACCAGGTAATCAGCCATATCTGTCGCATAGAGGCATTCATCATCCAATTGCTTTTTGATAGGGTCTTCCTTTAAACGGATATTTTTAAATAACTCGGTAAGTAAGGCCAGCTCATCCTGGATGATTTTAAAGGAATCAAACAGAGGTTCTTTGTCAAGCTGCATGTCTCGATTGTACGACAAGGGAAGCCCCTTCATCATGACAAGGGCATTGACCAGATTCCCATACAAGCGTCCCGTGTATCCGCGTACAAGTTCCAAAACGTCAGGATTCTTTTTTTGCGGCATCAGAGAACTTCCTGTGCAAAAGGCATCGTCGATATCGATAAAATCAAACTCGCTGCTGGCCCAAAGGATCATATCCTCAGCCAGGCGCGATAAATGCATACCGATAATCGACAGCGTACTTAAAATCTCAACGATGAAATCACGGTCACTGACCGCATCGATGGAATTATTGGTGGCATTAATGATGATTCCTTTTTCTTGGAGAAAACGATCGGCTGCTTGTACATATTTTTCTGCATCAATAAATGTTCCTGCGAGTGCTCCTGCGCCGAGAGTTATGCTGATATTATTAAAAGCACAGCGCAGTCGATCACAATCACGCAGCAGCATGGCACAGTAAGCATCAAAATATTCGACCAAAGAAATCGGCATGGCATGTTGCAAATGCGTATAACCCGGCAAATAAATTTGCTTATTTTTTTGTGCCAGTTGATGGAGACTTCGCATGAGGCTGGCCACAAGGCTATTGGTCGTAAAGATATTGTAGACAGCATAGAGTTTGGTATCAAAGACAACCTGATCATTGCGCGAGCGGCAAGTGTGCAGTTTGAGTGCGGCGTTGCCTACGCTTTTATCTTTTTCAAGCACATGTTGCATATAGGAATGGATATCTTCAAAAGACGGGTCAATTTTAAATTGTCCCTTTTGAACCTTGGACAGAATCTTCCTTAGCCCTTTTTTTAATTGGGTGTACTCTTGGGACTTAAGCAGCCCGGCTTTCTTTAATATCTCAATATGGATTAAAGACCCGATACAATCGTATTCAGCAAGTTTTTGGTCAAAGTGAATCGAACTGCTGAAGTTTTCAACAAGTTTGTTGGTCGCTTTGTTGAAACGCCCACCCCATAATTTTGATTTAGTCATAATATTAACCTTTTATTCTCGGTTTGCGGTGCACGTTTCACGGTCAACGAATTTTCGTACACCGTACACCGTTGACCTCACACCGTATATTATTTCTGATAAGGCATCGTCCAAAGGCGGATGAATCCTTCAGAAAGCTTTTGATCAAAAGTATCCTTGTCTCCGTAAGTAGCCAGAGTTTCTTTGTAGCGGGAAAATTTTGATTTTCGCCCTACGGGAGTGCAATTCCCTTTGTAGAGTTTAAGACGTATGGTTCCCGTCACGTTTTCCTGGGTTTTGTTGATGTATTCATCCAGTTGTTTTTTCATGGGTGTTTCCCACAGGCCATAATAAATGATTTCGGCATACTTCCGGGAAATGCCCTCTGTATAATGCATTGTTTCACGATCCAGGATGAGGGCTTCCAGTTCTCTGTGGGCTGTATGCAGTATGGTTGCCGCCGGATTTTCATAAATTTCGCGGGACTTGATTCCCACCAAACGATTTTCGACCATATCCACACGGCCTACGCCTGCTTTGCCGCCCAAAACATTCAGCCGGTTGATTAAGGCAATCGGCGGATAGCTTTTACCATTGATTTTTACAGGAATGCCTCCCTTGAAAGTTATTTCGATATAGTTGGCTCGGTCCGGCGCATTTTCAGGTGCCGTTGTCAAAGCATAAATTTCTTCCGGCGGCTCACACCGGGGATCCTCTAGAATACCGCATTCAATGGATCGGCCGAAAAGGTTTGTGTCAATGCTATAAGGGCTTTTCTTGGTGACGTTAACAGGAATTTTGTATTTCTTGGCATACTCGATTTCCTGCTGTCGTGTTTTGAATTCCCAAAAGCGCACGGGGGCCAACTGCTCTAATTGAGGATCCAGCAGGCCAATGGTTGTTTCGAATCGTACTTGGTCATTGCCTTTTCCTGTGCAGCCATGGGCCACCACACTGGCCTTCTCTTTGTGGGCCACCTCAACTTGTTTTTTGGCGATCAAAGGTCGTGAAAGGGCGGTTGCCAGATAATATTTGTTTTCATAGACAGCACCTGCTTTGAGCGCCGGAAAAACATAGTCAGTTACAAATTCTTTCCTTAAGTCCAGGACATGAACCTTGGATGCGCCTGTTTTCTTTGCACGTTTTTTTATGGCGGTAAAATCTTCGCCTTGGCCGAGATCTGCAATCAAAGCAATAACCTGATAGCCTTTATTCTTCAGCCACTTGATCAGGCAGGAGGTATCCAGTCCTCCCGAATATGCTAAAACAACTTTTTTCATTGTAAATTCCTCTCTTATTTGCACAAAAAGGAAAGGATCGCTTTTTGTACATGCATGCGGTTTTCCGCCTGGTCAAAAACAATAGAATTTTTTCCATCAATCACGTCATCGATCACTTCTTCTCCGCGGTGCGCAGGAAGGCAGTGCATAAAAATATAGTTTTTATCAGCCAAAGAAACAAGATCCTTGTTCACTTGGTATTTTTCAAAAACTTTGAGGCGCTGGCTTTTTTCTTCTTCCTGCCCCATGCTCGTCCAGACATCCGCATAAATGATATGGGCTCCCTTCGCGGCTTCTTGCGGAGACTCGATGACTTTGATGTTCGCGCCAGTTTCATTAGCATAATTTTTTGCCGAACTTACAATATCTGCATTGGGACCGTATCCCTTGGGCGTTGCAACCGTTATATTCAAGCCGACTTTGGCACAAGCCAAGAGGAGCGAATGGCACACATTATTGCCATCGCCAACATAAGCAAGGGTCAATCCTTCAAAAGTTCCGAAGTGTTCCTTGACCGACAGAATATCTGCCATGGCCTGGCAAGGATGGTAGAGATCCGAGAGCCCGTTGATAATCGGCACACTCGCAAATTTTCCTAAGTCGATGACATCCCTATGCAAAAATGTTCGCGCAACAATCCCATTCAAATAACGCGATAAGGTTTGGGCGACATCGGAGGCGGATTCACGTTTTCCTAAGTCAATTTCATGTGGCCCCAGATAAATGCAGTTTCCTCCCAATTGCCAAATGCCCACCTCAAAAGAAACGCGCGTTCGATTGGATGGTTTCTGAAAGATCAGGCCGATGGATTTTCCTTTCAAGTCATGGAGTCGTTTCCCCTTTTTCTTTTTGAACTTCAGGGAAAGATCAATTAGCTTGAGAATCTCTTCTTTGGAAAAATCTTCTAAACAAATAAGGTCTCGTTTCATTATTTTGTATCCATTAAAGTTTTTTCAAACGCCTTCTCCATAATGAATAAGGCTTTATTAACTTGTTTTTTGGTTACATTAAGCGCCGGCATGATGCGAAGCACATTGCCTTGCGTGCAGTTGATAATAAGGCCGTGATTGAAACATTCTTCCACAATCTTTGCTCCATCAATATCCAATTCGATGCCAATCATCATGCCCAGCCCTCGGGTTTCTCGAATACAACTGAATTTTTCTTTCAGTTTCTGCAACTTTTCCATGAAATATAAATGCATAACTTTGGCATTTTTCAGCATCTTGTCTTTATAAATGGCCTTAAAGGCACCCAAGGCAGCCTTGCAAACCAGGGGGCTTCCGCCAAAGGTGGATGCATGCATGCCGGGTTTAAGTGTATCCGAAATCTCTTCCTTTACGACCAGCGCTCCGATGGGAAGTCCGCCTCCTAACGCCTTTGCCAGAACCATCAGGTCGGGTGTTGTCTCATAATGTTTGAATGCAAACATTTCTCCAGTACGTCCCATGCCCGTTTGCACTTCATCAAAGATCAACAGCAGATTTTTTTCATTACAAAGGGTGCGAAGGGCATGGACAAATTCTTTTTTGGCGATGTTGATTCCTCCTTCGCCCTGCACAAGCTCGAGCATAATGGCAACGGTATTGTCACCAATGGCGCGTTTGACCGCATCCAAATCATTGAAGGGCACCGTTTTGAATCCTTGAACCAAAGGGCCAAATCCTTCCTGATATTTTGTTTGACCGGTGGCCGTTAGCGTGGCAAGGGTGCGTCCGTGAAATGATTTTTCAAAC
>Ga0272441_10006124_pt1 | contig 20416 bp, 9 predicted proteins | sample SSMProp6N_FD_193582 | JGI IMG/M metagenome (GOLD analysis project Ga0272441, IMG submission 193582) | Marine sediment archaeal communities from Little Sippewissett salt marsh, Falmouth, MA, United States - SSM-Prop-6N | ecosystem: Environmental > Aquatic > Marine > Wetlands > Sediment ...
CAAATTTCATTCCTCCGAGGTTCCGGAACAATTTGTTACCCACCTGGTTCCCGGAGAGGTAAATATCCGGAAAGCCGTCCCCGTCGACATCTCCAATGGCCACACCCCCTCCGTTGTAGAAATAAAGGTAGTCCAGGATATTCAGGGCATCCGTTTCCGTGAGTTCATTGGTAAAATGCACTCCGGTCTCTGTAGCCCCGGGCGCATCAAACATATCCCCCCCTTGCCGGCATCCGGTCAACAATACCGCCAGGGCACTTCCTATGACAATAGCTCTATTCATCCAGTTTAAAGATTCTGGGTTGGTCTTCATTCAGGGCAACGACCAGGTAGGTTTTACCGTTTCGGTCACGGATTGGCTTAATATACTTTACTTCTCCCCTCACAAAAAATCCGCTTTGGTCGTATTGCTGCCATTGGAAACCTAAATTTCCATCTCCGAGAAGCACATTGCCGTACCCCGCATCCAGACGTGAAAACTGGGGCTTGAATTCGTGTTTGTTCCCGCCCATGATAAGGTCCAGGTGACCATCGTTATTTACGTCCATACAGGCAATCCCACAGATGCAGGAGAGTTGCACCCTTTCGGGTAATTTTTGGACCCTGAATTTCCATCCCCCTTCATTGATGAGCAGTACGGACTCCGAGATATTGACTTGTTTGACAATGGAATTGGCAACCACCTCCGGGGGAAGAAGCTCCTGAATCGTTCGTTTAGCATACACTGAGGCACGGAGGTTTTCCTTTTTAAGGGAGACCAGTTGGCCGGTCAGTTCTTTTTTCATGTGTATCGGGTAGTCCCTGCCGTTTTCCTGTACCGTGATGATTTGCTCCAGGGTCCCGTTATTGTCAAAATCGTTAACCCACATTTTCATCGGGCTGCCGGGTTTTGGGCGGTAGTGCATATTTGAACCGTCATTACCAAGTATCAGGTCCTGGTCTCCGTCACCGTCAAGGTCTGCCGCCGTGACCGTATTCCACCATCCCTTTAGGCTGTCCAGCCCGGTATTCCACTTCGCCAGCTTCCTCCCGTTGTTGCGGTAAATCTTGGGGCTGTCCCAATCGGTGGTTACGAAGAGGTCATTTTTACCGTCTCCATCCAGATCCGTCCACACGGAAGCCGTCACCATACCGGTATCTTTCATGTCGTTCGCCAGGCGTTCGGTCGCATCCCGAAACGTACCATCCCCCTGGTTTTCAAGGAGGAGGTGGTTGGGGTTTACCCCATAAATACCCACTACAGACCTCGAACCTATAAAAACATCCATATCCCCGTCCCCGTCAAAGTCTTCCGGACTCACGGTGGACATGTTTTTAAAGGAAGTGGGTAAATCCGTAGCTGATTTTTGGAAGTTTCCCTTGCCGTCATTGAGGTAAAGACGGGGTCGGTACGTCCGGTTTTTTCCTACCTGATTCCCTCCGGTGGCTACAATAAGGTCGAGGTCCTGATCCCCGTCTGCATCGAAAAATGCGGCTGCCGTATCTTCAAAGGAGGCATCTGCTTCAAAAGCAGGCACAGCATGTTGCCGCAGTTTTCCCTCGCCCTGATGAAAGTAGAGGATGGCAGACTGCTCGGTTCCGCCACCAAAAAAGATATCCTCATGCCCATCTCCATTGACATCCCCGGTCGCCAGGGCCGGTCCTTCCTGGGATAATTTACTGTAGATCAAACCTTCATGGTCAAAATCATTGTAATTGTCTTCTTCATGAGCCTGCAGGTTTTTCAGCGGAATTTCACTCATATAGGGAGATACACCTTTGTCTTTAATGGGCAAATACTCATCGTTTGCCTGCTCCTGCTCGAAGACCAGTTCCTGATTTACGGCAACATTTCGGAGTACTTCGGTCTTATCATTCGGCCAGATGACCCGCAGGGAGTCCAGAACAGCGGCCTTTCCCAATCCAAAGACAAGGGTGTAATCCACGGAGGACTGGAAGCCGCGGGAAGGCACTAAATCCTGAACAAGGATTTCGGCTCCCATATAACCGATTACAGTAGTGCCAATGGCGAAGGGATTTTGCCCGGAACCCTTGAACTTCATTCGCAAAAAGTTGTTCCCCTGCATTTTTTGTGAGTTGTTCCTGTAGAGATAGGCCTCCATGTTGACATTGTTGATGACCAGGTCCAGATCCCCGTCGTTGTCCAGATCCCCATAAGCCGCCCCGTTACTTCGGGTAGGCGTATCGAATCCCCAGGCGCTGTTTTCTTTTGAGAATGTGAGGTCTCCCTTATTCCTGTAAGCGTAATTGTGTTGCGGTTTGATCGGCATTTTCTTAATGATGGAATCGATGGATTCCTTCTTACCCGTCAGGGCCATTTTCTGAATGATCTCATCGGCAAAAAAGTCGACGAAGTCCAGGTCGGTGAGATCGTGATTGATACCGTTGGTGATAAAAATATCCCGCAGCCCGTCATTGTCCATATCAAAGAGGAGCCCGGCCCAACTCCAGTCTGTGGCATCGACCCCACTGTAGTAAGCGATCTCTGAAAACGTCCCGTTCCCATTATTCAATTGGAGGGTGTTCTGTATGTATTGCTGGTAGAAATCTTTCCCGCGTTTGAGGTCGAAAACCTTATAGCCTTCAAACTCCATGACAGACTTGACCCGCTCCTCGGGCTCGGGAAGCATGTCGGTAATAAAAATGTCCTGGTGACCGTCGTTGTTAATATCCCCGATATCTATGCCCATGGCCGAGAGGCTCAGATGGTTGGTCCACTCCTTGATTTGTTCTGAGAATGTGCCATCCCCGTTATTAATGTACAGGTAATCCCGCTCATAGAAATCGTTGGATACATAAATATCCGGGTACCGGTCCTGGTTGAAGTCTGAAATCATCACCCCTAGTCCAAACCCAATCAGGCTGCCATAAATCCCAGCCTCCTCGCTTACATCTACAAATTTGCCACCATCATTGCGCAGGAGCATATCGCCCACACCCCTGAAGATATGGGGTACTCCTTCCCAGTCCTGAGCCCGTACTTCCCGCTGTTCGGCGTATCCCAAACTGCTGACGGGTATATTGCTATTGTTCAGGATATAGGCGTCCAGATCCCCATCTTTGTCGTAATCAAAGAAAGTGGCGTGCGTTGTAAAGCCCGTTTTGGCCAGGTTGAATTCTTCAGCCCGCTCGGCAAAGGTCAGATCCCCGTTATTGATGTACAGGTCATTGTCGTGGTTGTTCCCTTCCAGGTTCCCCGCGTTACTGACATAGATGTCCAGCAAGCCATCGGCATTCACGTCGGCCATGACCACCCCTGTAGACCAGGGCTTGTTGCCCAAAACTCCGGCGCTCTCAGAAATATCCTCAAACTCAAAGTTGCCTTTGTTCAGATACAGTCGGTTCGGCACCATATTTCCGGTCAGAAAAAGATCCGGTAAGCCGTCGTTATTGATATCTCCAATGGCAACTCCCCCCCCGTTGTAAAAATTCCGGTATTTGAAAATATTGAAGTTTTTCTGGTTTTCTACCGCGTTTACAAAATCCACCCCCGTGCTGTCCGGCGGCATAAGCGTAAAGAGGGTAGGGCTCGCTGTTTCGGCCAGGGCCGTTTCTTTGTCCTGCTCTGAACAAGAGCCCAGTAAAAGAAGGCCGGCGAGGCCTAAACCGCGGATATACTGTATTGATTTATTCATGTTTTGATAGAAATATGGGAGCAGCGTTATTCCTCCCGATGATAAAGTGTTCTTTATTTTCAATTCGAAGCGGCTCAATGACTCGTCCGGCTCCTGAGACGGGAAGTGAGAGTTCAGGGGCCCAGACAAAGGAGCCTTCCCCCTTATTTTTCAGTACCAACCCCTGAAAGGCGTCCAAACGTCCCAATTGCGTGCTCATCTCGTGAAGGTTTCCAATCACGATCAGATCTGCGTCTCCGTCCCCGTCCAAATCCTCAGGAAGAAAATCGTAAACAGTGGAAGCCTGCCCGATATTGGGTAACGGGATTTTTTCAAACTGCCCACGCCCATCGTTTAGAAAGACACAGCTTCGGAGTTCAAAGACTTGTTTTTTCCGGGCATTTTCCAGGGCTTCAGAACCAAAAAGTTCTTCCAGGGTCGCCCCTGCAAAGTCGCGATAGGTTCGGAACTTTTTATTCAGAAAAGGCATTTGTTTCCCGAGTTCATCCCGGGAGGCGAAAGGCGTTTCCACACCATTATGGAAATACGTCACTACGGGTTCCACAGATCCGTTTTGGTCAAAGTCGCTCCGATAAAGCGTCAGCGGTGTATCGGGGCTTGCCCTGAATTTGCTGTTGAGTCCCCAGTTCCCAGCGATTAAATCCATATCCCCGTCCTGGTCTATATCCGCAACCTCAATGCAGTTCCACAAGCCATTGGATCCTTCCAATCCATTATTGGTCATCCTTTCCCATCCTGATCCGGTATTCTGAAAAACGGTTACCGGGCCCCAGTGGCCCGCAACGACTAAATCTGCGCGGCCGTCCCCGTTGAGATCGGCCCAGCCAAAATCGTCGATGGCGCCATAATCCTGTAATCCCCCAATGAAGCCGGCACGCATGGCCTTAAAACGACCTTTTCCGTCATTTTCAAAAAATTGGTGCTCCGGTGTTTTTCCAAAAGCCCCGGGGACGGCATCTGAACTGATAAAAATGTCGAGGTCTCCATCCCCGTCGATATCTAAAGTGTCCACAGTGGACGCATTGATGCCAAAATCGGCAAAGGCCAGGCTGTCTTTTTCAAACTCCCCGCTCCGGTTTCTGTATAACCGGGGTCTGATGGCCGGACCTCCTGTAAATTCATTGCCTCCGCTGACCACAAGCAAATCCAACCATCCGTCTGCATCTGCATCAAAAAAGATGTGATCAGTATCCTCACTCAGGGCGTCCTCAGCAAAAAGTTCTGGGGTCGTACTCGAAAAATCACCCTCTGACCCCTGCAGATATAAAGCCCCGGCCTGTCGCTTGGCCCCGCCTATAAAGATATCGTCTGTCCCATCCCGGTTGATGTCCCCAATGGAAATCGCCGGCCCTTCATTGGACCTGGCGTAGGCGATCAGGGGTTCCCGGTCAAAGTCCAGACTGGTGTTTTCCTTGTGTACAAAGGGGAGTAGACTGTCCCGCGTTTTCCAAAACGTTTCAGTGCCGGACCGGGCATAGTAATTTCCGCGGGCGTTTTCCTGCTTGAGTATTACGGAATGACCTGCAGGGAGGGTCATAAGTTTTTCGAAGGCACCCCCGGGCCAGATAACCAACAGGGAATCCAGGGATTCAGCCCGGTTCAGGCCAATTTGTATATGAGGGGGTACCGCGGAAAGGTAACCCCGGGTCGTAAAATTTTCAAAAACCTGCAGGCTACCTTCCGTGTAGGCGAATATACGGGCCCCAATTCCCCTGCTGTTCGGAGCGGTGCCCGAGAAGTGCAGGGCAATGGAATTCCCGGTTTCCAAATCGTTTTGATAAATAGTGGCAGGCTGGTCGAGGTTGTTGACCACCAGGTCCAGATCACCGTCATTATCCAGATCGGCATAGGCACTCCCGTTGCTGTACGTGGGCTCTTGCCCTATCCAATGTATAGTCTCGTCTGAAAAGGTGAGGTCCCCATTATTCCTGAAGACATAATTGGATACTTTTTTCGGGGGTATCTCACGGGTAAGGGGAAGATCCGTATCCGCCATGCCGCGATCTATCCGCCTTTGGATGTCTTCATTGGCTATAAAATTCATATAGTCCATATCATTGGTAGCCCCCTTGATGCCATTGGTCACAAACAGATCCTTATATCCATCATTGTCCAGGTCTGCCAGGAGCCCTCCCCATGACCATTCGGTGGCGGCGACCCCGCTTAGAAAGGCAATCTCAGAAAAGCGATTCTTTCCCGTATTGAGTTGAAGGGTGTTTTGCATGAATTGGGGGGCAAACCCATTGTTGAGGTACTGCCGGTATATGGGGTAGGCGTATTCCAAACCGGAAGTCTTATAGGTGATGAGGTCCTCGGGGAGCATGTCCAGCGACAGAATATCTACCAGCCCGTCGTTATTGATATCTGCAAGGTCATTGCCCATACTAAAATGGGTTGTATGCCCAACCTCGCCTGCCCCGGAAGAAATGAGTTCCCTGAACGTTCCATTCCCGGTATTTATATAGAGGTAATCATTTTCAAAAAAATCATTCCCTATGTAGATGTCCGGATACCCGTCGGCGTTCAAATCACTGACGCCGAGCCCCAGGCCGTAACCCGCTTTTCCCTGGAATATTCCGGCTTCCGCACTAACGTCCGTAAAATAGCCATTGTCGTTTCGATAGAAGCGATCCCCGGAGAGGCTGTCCGGGATAAGGCGCTGATTGCCTTTGCCGTAGGTGCGATTCGGATGGACCGAATGATTCAGGAGATAGAGATCCAGGTCTCCATCGAGATCGTAATCAAAAAAAGCCGCCTGGGTCGATAGTCCTGAAAAGTCCAGACCGAAGTCGGCAGCGCGTTCTTCAAACTTAGGGATCCCATCGGAATCCACACCGAGGTTCAGATATAACAAATTCCGACCCTTAAGGGCTCGGTATCCGGAGGCTTTGCAGATATAGATATCCTGCAGGCCGTCCCCGTTAATATCTACGTGTGTGGTTCCTGTGGTCCAGCCCTCGGCATTAGCGATTCCCGCATCTGCACTGATCTCTTTAAAGGTCATATTGCCCAGATTGAGATACAGGGCATCGGCGGATTGATTTCCCCCTAAATAGATATCCGGAAGTGTATCCTGGTTAAAATCGGCAATGGTGACCCCACCGCCATTGTAGTAATAGAGATAGGTTAGGATATTCAATTCCGGGGTTTCCTGAAGGGGGTTGGAAAAAGAAATTCCGGTGTGGGAGGGGGAAAGCCGGGTAAAGGCAGAAGAGGGATCTTGCGTACAACTGCACGTTATGACCAGCAAAAGACTTGCGACATGAATCCTTTTCATTTCCGGGGATAAGTGCAGGCAAAAATAGAGAAATAGGGTGGGAAAGAGAGGGTAAAACGCCCGTTTAAACAGGGTTTTTAGGCAATGTTAATACTCGTTAATCTTTTGTTTAGTATTTCAGTGTCCTAAGGGTAAAAAAAAAGCTACCCGAAGGTAGCTTTTCTTTATAATGAATAATAGTTTTTACTAGTATCCGGGGTTCTGGACCAGATTTGGATTTGCCAGTAATTGTGGCAGTGGAATCGGGAAGAGGTTACGAGCAGCATTACCTGTCTCTGTATCGCTCTTGAATTCCCACTGACGGGTGTATTGACCGAAACGGATCAAGTCGTTTCTCCTCCACCACTCACAGTACAGTTCACGTCCTCTTTCATCTAAGAGTTCAGATTCACTTACGGATCCCAGAGGCGTAGCATTTCTAATGGTACGAAGTTCGTTTACAAGGGCCGTAGCATCACCGCCACTAGCCCCGCGAAGAATAGCTTCTGCTTTCATCAGGTGCGCATCTGCATAACGGAAAATCATTACGCTGTTGGCGAAACCACCACCGATTCTGGGGTTATATTTCATAACACGAATCCCGGTGCGCTCACTGTTATTGATCAGGCTGGGTGCTCCGTTCCCGTCTACAAATCCGCGTGAGAATTCCAGGGGATTTCCCTGACGGTCCTCAAGGGGGGTAGGCGTAGAAGCCAGTGCATATTGTTGCCCGATCAGGAACCCGTTTCCAACATTGGAACCATCTTCCAAACCTCCGTTGTCAGAGGTGCCTTCTCTTCCAGTAAAAGGTACGCCAACATTTGGAACCCCACCGCGACGTTCTTCCTGCCCGTCGATCTGGGCGCTTTCCAGGTCGGTGGCATAGCGGTTCTGGTTCGGATCTCCTTCAAAGAGGTCGTAGAACTCAGCTAAGGTGCTGAAACCATTCCAACCACCTCCACCTAAACTGGTAGAGTTATAGTGCAGACCGTTGAAGATACGGTTACCGGAATTTCCGGAGTCTGTAAACCAGATCGTTTCCGTATCTGAGGTAGGCTCGAATATTTCAAAATATCCAGACTGTAACGCGTATCCGTCAGCTGCAATGGCGTCAACCAGATTAACTACCTCCTGCATATCGGCAGCATTAAAAGAACGCGGCTCGGCTAACTGGCTTTCAAAAACACTTCGGTTTAAAAGAACTTTAGCCTTCAGATAGCGTGCAGCGGCTTTACTCGCTCTATTGAGCCCATCACTCCCGGCTGGGGTGGCTGGTAAACCAGCAATAGCGGCATCCAGGTCAGCGAGAATAAAATCAACCGCAGCAGCCCCTGTAAGAACTTCCGGAACCGAAGTTGAAGGAAGTTCCGTATCTCTGAAAGGAACCTGTCCGTAGAGGTCTAAAATCATGTACATAGACCAGGCACGAATAAAAGACGCTGAGGCTGCAACTTCAGAAGGAGCGGCACTTCGCGCATCCAGAATCTGGGAAGCGAGCAACTGGTTGGCGTTCCACTGGTCAAAAGGTGTGAGGATATCTACTTCCTCAAAACCCCATTCGTGTTGATGGAGCTTTCTCCAGCGGCCGTTATCTCCCCAGTCGGCTCCCCTTGTGGGAACCAATTGTTCGTCTGTTGTAACGGACGTAAGGGCATACGTGTTAGCCTGATCTCCCAATTGTCCGCCCACCTGGTTGTACAGCTGGTCAAGAGCGGACTGGGGATCTGCCAGGCCCTGGAAACCTTCACTGATGAAGGAATCCGTTTCCTCAATTTCCAGATCGGTACAGGAGTACAGCCCGAATACCGCCAGGAAAGCAAGGGATAAGAATTTCAATTCAAATCTTTTCATGATCTACAATTTTTTTTAATTAAAATGTCGCGTTAATTCCAAAGGTAACGGTTAAAGGATTTGGGAACGCCGCCCAGTCAATTCCCCTTGTAGGTATTCCGGAGCCTAAGGACCCTGTACCTACAGTTACTTCCGGATCAATTCCACTGTAGTCCGTCCAAAGGGCCAGGTTCTGACCTGTAAGTGAAAGGCGGAGACCTTTAAACGCTCCGTCACCACTTAGAGGCACATTGTACCCAATGGTTGCGTTCTGGAAGCGCACAAAATCCCCTTTTTCAAGGAAACGTGTGGAAACTGCCGTAGAAGCTCCCCCATTTTCCCCGCTGTCAACAACAGCCTGGGTTACGTTCCGCGCCGTAGTCAACTGCCCTGCATTAAAGAAGGAGTTGGCCGTGTTGTTATACACTGAGAACCCAAATTGCCCATTGAAAAAGGCAGAAGCGTCCCAGTTCTTATGACGGAAGGTTAAAGACAAACCTGAGGTAATGTCAGGTAGCCCATCTTCGCCTACAAAGAACTTATCCGCATCCGGATCTCCTATACCATTGCCATCGACATCTCTGTACGTTGGGTTTCCTTCCCCGTCAAATCCAAGGAATTCAGCCATGTAGTACGAGAAGAGGGAAACCCCTGCTTCAAAACGCTGGGCAAAGGCTCCGGACAAACCTGGTCCGTTGATTTCACCTGTGTTGATAGATCCGGCAAAATCCTGGATCTCATTATCGTTATAGGCGATGTTGAAGGACATACCGAAATTGGTATTCTCCGTCTGAACAAAGTCATAGGCAATCGCAAATTCAATACCCTGGTTAATTACAGAAGCATCCACGTTACCGAATTGGAACGGAATAGTAGAAGGTGCCGCAGGAGGTGTCTGTAATAACAAGTCATTTGTTTCTCTCCGGTAGACGTCAATACTACCACTGAGGCGATCCATGTTGAATCCGAAATCGAGACCTACGGTCAAATCCAGGGTGGTTTCCCACTTTAAATCCGGTACGTCTGTAGCGACAATACTCAAGCCATTCTGGTTTACCGTGTTGTCGTTGTTGATTCCTAAACCTGCAAATCGCTGGCGCGCTACAAAGTTTCCGTATCCAAGTCCTTCCTGGTTACCGATAAGTCCTCCACTCAATCTGAGTTTCAGGGTGGAAACGCTTTCTCCTATAAAGTCTTCTTCTCCAATTTGCCATGCAAAGGCTCCAGAAGGGAAAAACCCGTATTGGTTGTCAGGACCAAATCGGGAAGATCCATCCGCCCTGAAAGTACCTGTGAAAAGGTATTTATCTGCGAGTGTGTAATTGATCCGTCCGAAGAAAGATTGTAACTCATCCGTATTGTCAAAATAATCTGCTGTAGCAGCGCGTACACCCCTGGTAAATTCGAATGCATTTTCCTCCCCGGCGACTACACTCGGGAACAAACGGTTTACGATCAGGCTACTCGTGTTCACCCCGTAATAAAACTGTTGGTAGGAACCATCGACTGTTTGACCGGCAGCATTCAGCGTTCTGCGCATATCCTCACCCATTTTGTTTAGATCGGAAGTTCCGAATCCACGGGCAGCGGTGTTCCGGCCTGAGGTGCGGAAATCCTGATAGGCATACCCGAGCAGGGCATCCAGGCGGGAGTTGCTGAAGGACTTTTTGTAGTTGATCGTCGCTTCCAACGTCTTGTTCACACGGTCCAGCGTATTGTAAGTACCAAATCCATTCCCTTCAATACCCGTGAAGTTCTGAATCTTGGAACTTATCACAGAGGTATTCTCACTATTGGACTGGTCATAACCCAAATTCACTTTGGCGGACAAATCCGGTGTAATCAAGTACTCTGCAGATCCGTTTAACAGGATGCGATCAGTATTTGTTTTATTTTGTGATTCAGCGAGGTAATTGGCAGGCTGAACCTGTCCACCCCCGTCGTCAAAGCTGGGATTGCTCGGCCAGGTTGGGTTGGCAGAATAAGCTGAACCAAGGATATCCCCACGGAAACCGGCAGTGGCCGAAAGAGGGGGTTGTTCCCTGTTTACCCGGGCTATAGTTGCATTTACATTGATCAGCAATCGATCCTGCAAGAACTTATGAGCTGCGTTGATACGTCCCGAAATCCTTTCAAATTCAGATTTTTCAACTACACCAAATTGGTCCTGATAACCAAAAGTAGCCCGGACGTTTCCGTTGTTATAGCGGTGCGAATAGGCCAGGTTGTTGTTTGTGGAAAGGGATGTACGCGTCACAACATCCTGCCAGTTGGTATTGGCTCCGAAGTCTACATCGTTCCTGTTTCCCCCGTAAAGCTCAACGGCATCGAGGAAACCCTCTCTGTCGAGAAGGTCAAACTGGCGGACAGGAGTGGCAACACTTAAATTGGAAGACCATTCCAATTGTCCTCCTTCAGATCCCTTACCTGATTTTGTGGTAATGATGATAACCCCGTTGGCACCCCGAGACCCGTAAATGGCCGTTGCGGAGGCATCTTTAAGGATACTCATGCTTTCAATGTCATTCGGGTTCAGGAAGTTCAGCGGGTTACCCACATCGGTTTGTCCGTCCCCGGAGTCCCCGGTGGCATCCGTATTCTGCCCGAAAAGCGGTACGCCATCCACAACAAAGAGTGGATTGTTACTCGCCCGTACAGAGTTTGCCCCCCTGATGTTGACGTTAATACCTGCGCCAGGTTCCCCACTCACTTGCTGAATGTTTACCCCGGCGGCCTTACCCTGGATCAATTGTTCCGGGGAGGAAATAACCCCGCCGTTAAATTCATCAGAGGTGACGGCTGCAACGGATCCCGTCGCGTCTTTAACCGTAGTGGTACCATAACCAATGATCACTACTTCGTCCAACGCCTGGGCATCTTCCTGAAGTACCACACTGATAGAAGATCGGCCACTAACCGATACTTCCTGGGTTGAATACCCGATGTAGCTAAAAACCAAAATAGCATTTGCATCGACTCCGTCAAGGGTGTAATTCCCGTCGAAATCTGTTTGAGTACCATTGGTTGTTCCCTTAACTACAACACTAGCTCCCGGAAGGGGGCCGGCTGCGTCAGAAACATTACCTGATACTTCCTGCGCTTGCGCCCATCCAAAGCATAGAAAAGCTCCGACAAGCAGTAAGCTCCTGAGTAGCGTAATCTTCATAAATCGTTCGTTTTAAGTTTAGTTAATTCAATTCAAGAGGTCAAAGTATGCAAAAAAATTGTTAATATCCTACTCTTAAAAGGATTAAAAGGCACGAAAACGGTTTCGTGTTGATATATTGCTTTTCCTGTTAATCCCTAAAAATTTGATCAGCTATATTACGTAATTAATAAATGAAGGGGTGGTTTTTTATGTAAATCTGAGGCAAATATATAATAAATTTGGTCTGAAGCCAATTTCTCACTCTGCCAATCGTCCAATTAATACAGTATTTCCACGGATTCCAGGCAACTCTAATTGGGCTGAAATCATTCGGGATTAATGTTTAACTTCACAATTCTTTAAAAGCAGCCGGGAGGATGATTCGTAAAAAAGTGACGCTTAAGGATATCGCGCGAGAACTCGATGTTTCCATTTCAACCGTCTCCAAAGCCTTAAAAAACAGTTCTGAAATCGGGCGGGATACGCGGGACAAAATTCAGGCCTTTGCCAAGCTGTACAACTACAAGCCGAATAATATAGCGGTGAGCCTTAAAAATAAGCGCACCCGAAATATCGGCGTTATTATCCCGGATATTGTACATCATTTCTTTACGACGGTTTTCCGGGGAATAGAAAAATACGCAAACAGCCTGGGCTACAATGTTATCGTCTGTGTTTCCGATGAGTCTTTTGACAAAGAGGTGATCAATACCGAATTGCTCGCCAATGGCAGTATCGATGGTTTTATCATCGCCCTTTCGGCAGAAACTCAGGAAAAGCGTGATTATTCGCATTTGAAAGAGGTCACAGACCAGGGCATTCCGGTAGTGCTTTTTGACCGGGTTACCGAAGAGGTTCCCTGCGACAAAGTCATCATAGATGATGAAGCAGCGGCTATGGAGGCCGTGGAATTCCTCATTCAAAAGGGGAAGAAACGCATCGCTTTTTTTACCACGGCTCATAAACTGGGAGTAAGTCAAAAAAGAGGAGAGGGATATCGCAAGGCACTGGCCAAACACGGGATTCCTTTTTGTAAGGAGCTCGTCCTGGAACTTCCCTTTCAGTTTGAGGAAGAGCAGTTGAGCCGCGCTTTTTTTCAAAACCAGTCTTTTGACGCGGTGTTAAGTGTCAATGAAATATTTGCTATTCGGGGTATGCGACTGGCCAGTGAACTTGGCTATGACATTCCCGGGGATATTTCCTTTATCGGTTTTACGGACGGAATCCTTTCGAAATACGCCACACCCGGACTAAGCGCCATTGCCCAGCACGGGGAACAGATGGGAGAAACGGCCGCCCGATTGCTTATCGATAAAATTGAAAACGAATACGACGAAACAGACCCTGGAAATTACCGGACCGAGATTATCCAGTCCAGCCTGGTAAAGCGGAAGTCAACCTGACGGCCCCGTACGGTGTTTTAAAATATACCCGATTAAGCGATAAGTACAGGCTTCTTAAAACCGATTTCCTTTTTATATTTGACGACCGGAATTTCCCGGATCACCTGGTCGGCATACGACCCAGAAACATGAAATTCCTATGGAGGGCTTCATTTTTGACCTGGACGGGGTCATCGTCGATACGGCCAAGTATCACTACCTGGCCTGGAAACAGCTCGCGGATCACCTGGATATCCCATTCACCATCCAGGACAATGAAAAGTTTAAAGGGGTAAGCCGCAAACGCTGCCTGGAGCTCTTACTTGAGATGGGGGGATTACAGGTCTCCCGGGATCAATTCGAAAGCTGGCTAGAGGAAAAGAATGCCGATTACCTGAAGTATATAGCCACCATGGATGCTTCTGAAATTTTACCCGATGTTTCCAGGGTGCTCGATTTTCTAAAAGGGCGAAACATCCCCATGGCCCTAGGGTCTGCAAGTAAAAATGCAGTCCCTATCCTGGAGAAAGTCGGGCTTACTGACTACTTTAACACAGTTGTAGATGGGACACAGGTTGTTAAAGCCAAGCCCGACCCCGAGGTGTTTTTGATCGCCGCATCCCGCCTGGATTTGTCTCCTGGGGCTTGTGTGGTCATCGAGGACGCACAGGCCGGAATCGCCGCTGCCAATACCGCAGGGATGTACAGTCTTGGGATCGGTGAGGCAGAGGTGCTCTCAGAGGCCGATGCCGTATTCAGGGATTTTACAGAAATTCAGACCTCTTTCCTGGAAGAGATTTTGCACTTAGAAAGTAAACCACTAAAATAAACTGAAGGATTATGAATCAGGATTACATCAAACCCGATCCGTGGTCGATTATTGAAGAAGGATACACCCCTTCCCACGTAAAGGCCTCAGAAAGCCTTTTCAGCCTGGGCAATGGCGCTATGGGCCAGCGTGCAAATTTTGAAGAGGACTACAGCGGACCTACTTTTCAGGGAAGTTATATCGGCGGGGTTTATTATCCCGATAAGACCCGGGTGGGTTGGTGGAAAAACGGGTATCCCGAGTATTTTGCCAAAGTCCTCAACGCACCCAACTGGATTGGGATTCACGTGGAAATCAACGACGAAATCCTGGATTTGAATCGCTGTAAGAAGGTAGTACAGTTCCGACGCGAGTTCAATATGCAGGAAGGCTGGTATAAGCGTTCCTTTAAAGCTACCATGGAAAATGGAATTGGAGTTGCGGTGGAAGCGACCCGTTTTATGAGTATGGAGCACGATGAACTCGGGGTTATCCGATATAACCTGATCGTAGATCAGGACGAAGTAACGGTTAAGGTAACCCCTTACCTCGACAGTGGGATCACCAACGAAGACACGAATTGGGACGATCCCTTTTGGAAGACTACAAAAGTGTGGTCGGAAGGCAGCAGGGCATTTATCGAAGCACACACATTAAAAACCCGGTTTCATACATGCACGTTTATGGAAGCCCGCCTCAGGGTTGATGGGAAGCCTTTGGAAATTGCCCCCAAACCTCTGGAAAAGGAAACTTATGCAGGCCATACCTACGAAGTAAAACTTTCGAAAGGTCAAACCCTTTCAGTGGAAAAGTACGGGGGGTATACGGTGGATCTGAATCATCCGGCCAAAGGCCTGGCCAAAGCGGCTGCTGCTGTTCTGGATACCGCTGTAACTTCGGGCTTCGATGCCCTTTTAGAGGCACAACGAAAGGCCTGGAAAGAGATTTGGGAGATGAGCGACATTACAATCGAAGGCGATATTAAGGCCCAACAGGGCATCCGGTTTAATATCCTGCATCTGAACCAGACCTATACAGGGAGAGATTCGCGACTCAATATCGGGCCCAAAGGATTTACCGGGGAAAAATATGGGGGGAGCACGTATTGGGATACAGAAGCCTATTGTATTCCTTTTTATATGGCAACCAAGGACCAGCACGTGGCCCGGAATCTCCTGGAATACCGGTTTAACCATCTGGAGAAGGCTATTGAGAATGCCGCGAAACTCGGATTTACCAATGGCGCGGCCCTTTACCCCATGGTTACCATGAATGGGGAAGAGTGCCATAATGAATGGGAGATTACCTTTGAGGAAATCCACCGTAACGGGGCCATTGCCTTTGCCATTTACAATTATTTCCGATACACCGGGGATTATACCTATATCCCTGATATGGGGCTCGAAGTGCTTATTGGAATCGCGCGTTTCTGGCACCAGCGCGCCACATTTTCAACCCAGAAACAGAAGTATGTGATCCTGGGGGTTACCGGCCCGAACGAGTATGAGAACAATGTCAGTAATAATTGGTACACCAATTATTCCGCCCGGTGGTGTATCCGGTATTGCCTGGAACAACTCGGGAAGGTAAAAGATGGGTATCCGGAGGATTATCAGCGCATTATTGGGCATACCCGGCTTACGGAGCAGGAAACACAGCAGTGGGAGAAAGTGGCCGAAGGCATGTATTTTCCATACTCAGAGGAACACCAGGTTTACCTGCAGCAAGATGGTTTTCTGGATAAGGAATTGATTCCCGCTGCGGACCTGGATCGCACGGAACGCCCTTTGAATCAGAAGTGGAGCTGGGACCGTATCCTCAGGTCACCTTATATCAAACAGGCGGATACCCTTCAGGGATTTTATTTCTTTGAAGACCACTTCACTATTGAAGAACTCGAACGTCATTTTGACTTTTATGAACCCTTTACAGTGCATGAATCCTCCCTTTCCCCCTGCGTGCACAGCATTCAGGCTTCCAAGCTGAACCGCCTGGAGCAGGCCTACGCTTTTTATCTGAGAACCTCACGTTTGGACCTGGACGACTACAACCGGGAAGTAGAGGAAGGCTTACATATCACTTCTATGGCTGGAACCTGGATGAGTATCGTCGAAGGATTTGGGGGTATGCGCGTGATTGATGACAAGCTTTCGTTCTTCCCGCGTATCCCGAAACAGTGGAAGTCATATTCCTTTAAAATCAATTTCAGACATCGCATTTTGAAAGTAGAGGTGTCTTCTGAGGGCAGCCAGTTTTATCTGGATTCCAAAGAACAGATGTCCATTCGTGTGAATGAGCAGCGGGTGGTTCTGCAGCCACAAAAAAAGGTGCATGTACCTAACGCGAAGTAAAGTCAGTTATGTTTCCGGTATTCGGATATTACTTATTCTTTTGGGAGTCATAGGCCTGGGAGTCATGCAGGATCTTAGGGGGCAGGAGGATGCAATTCGGGCGGAACCTCCCAACTGGTGGGTGGGGATGCGAAATTCCCGCCTTCAATTGATGCTTCACGGGGAGGGCCTGGCATTCTATACCCCACATTTGCCGGCAGATGGTGTCGTGGTGGAGGCGTGGCACCCGGGGTCCAGTCCCAATTATTTATTTATTGACCTCTCCCTGGATCAGGGGCTTCAACCCGGAACAATCAAACTCGTTTTGAAGCGGAAGGGATATCCTGAAAGGGAAATTGCGTATGAGGTCAGGGCCCGGGAAAGGCGAGGAGAAGACTATGTGGGGTTTGATGCTTCAGATGTTATTTACCTCATTACCCCTGACCGTTTTGCCAATGCAAACCCCGGCAATGACAGTTTCCCCGGTCTGAGGGAGCAAGGGGTGGACCGGTCCGGGGACTATGCCAGGCACGGGGGGGATATAGAGGGAATTCGCCGGCACCTGGACTATATTCAGGAAATGGGATTTACGGCAATCTGGCCTACCCCCCTGCTGCTCAATGATATGCCCGGAACTTCGTACCACGGCTATGCTATAACCGATTTTTATCGGGTAGATCCGAGATTCGGCACCCTGCAGGAGTATCGTACCCTGAGCGACGAGGCACGGGAGAAAGGCCTTAAGCTCATCATGGATCAGGTAGTCAATCACTGTGGCCTGTACCATTGGTGGATGGAAGATCTGCCGTTTCCGGACTGGATTAATTTTCAAAAGAATCATGAAACGGGTAAAACCCTCACGGTAACCAATCATCGACGAACCGTGAACCAGGACCTCTATGCGGCACAAGTGGATCGCAATCTGATGGAAAAAGGGTGGTTTGTCCCGTCCATGCCCGATTTGAATCAGGACAACCCTTTTATGGCGACCTACCTGATCCAGAATAGTATTTGGTGGGTGGAAACGCTGCAACTCGGTGGAATTCGGCAGGATACCTACCCGTATCCCGATAAGGACTTTTTGAGTCGGTGGGCCCGGGCGTTGATGGAAGAATACCCAAACTTTAATATCGTCGGGGAAGAGTGGAGCACCAACCCGCTGCTTGTGGGCTACTGGCAGGACGGGTCCCGGAAGGGCAACAGCTATCGCTCCTACCTCAGGACTACCATGGATTTTCCCCTGCAAAAGGCAATTGTGGAAGGCCTTACAGGAACTGAATCATGGGAAAGCGGCCTTATTGAAATCTACGAAGCCCTGGCCAATGATTTTCACTATACCCGCCCCCACGACCTGCTGCTATTTGGAGACAACCACGATATGGACCGCATATTCACCCAACTGGGTGGATCGGCTCTTTTAACCCGCATGGCCATGGCCTTTATCCTGGTGGCACCCCGTATTCCACAAATCTATTACGGCACTGAAATTCTCATGGACAATAGTGCCAAACCGGGTGATCACGGACTGATTCGTTCGGATTTTCCGGGTGGATGGGAGGGGGATCGCAGAAATGGTTTTACCGGCGCAGGACTGTCGGCCGAAGCCCGGGAGATGGGCGATTATCTGAAGACCTTACTGAACTTTCGCAAGGGGAGCCCTGCCCTTAAGAATGGAAAAACGGTACATTTTGTGCCTGAGGATGGGGTGTACGTTCTGGTCCGCTCTTATGAAGGAGAAACCGTAGTCCTGCTGCTCAATAAAAACAAAACCCCGGTTGAACTTTCCCTCGAACGTTTCCGGGAACTCGGTTTGGAAGGAAAATCCCTTCGGGAACTGCACAGGGGGGAAACCGTGGTTTGGTCTGAGTATTTGACTTTAAAAGCCCCGGGGGCCTATATTTACATCAGCAAGGAATAACATTCATGAAGATATTCTACGGAATACTAGCCATCCTGATCCTGACCTCCTGTGGCCGGGATGAAAAGAATCTCCCAATTGAAACACCCGACACCTCAATGAAAACATCCGGAAAAGTAGTTGTTTATCAGGTTTTTACACGCCTTTTTGGGAATACGAAGACGACAAATAAACCCTGGGGCACCCTGGAAGAAAACGGGGTAGGTAAGTTTGCGGATTTTACACCCCTGGCCCTGAAAGAAATACGGAATCTTGGGGTAACACACATTTGGTATACCGGGGTGCCGCATCATGCCCTTGTAACAGATTATACGGCTTTCGGTATCTCAAACGACGACCCGGATGTCATCAAAGGGAGGGCCGGCTCGCCCTATGCGGTAAAAGACTATTACAATGTGAATCCGGATCTTGCCGAAGACCCGGGGAATCGCCTTGAGGAATTCCGTCTCCTGGTCGAGAGGACACACAGGGCCGGAATGAAAGTGTTGATCGATATTGTTCCGAACCATGTGGCCCGGAATTACGAGGGCAGCAGCACCCCGGAAGGCCTTGAACCTTTTGGAGCCCGTGATAATGCCAACCTTGAGTATTCGAGGGATAATGATTTTTACTATATCCCGGGGCAGGCCTTCCAGGTACCTGAATGGAAGGATGGGTATAAGCCCCTGGGAGGCAACCCGCACCCCATGTCGGACAATACGTTTTCTGAAAATCCCGCTAAATGGACCGGGAACGGTTCCCGTCTTGCCCGGCCCGATACCAATGATTGGTATGAAACCGTAAAACTCAATTACGGGGTTCGCCCCGACGGATCCTATGATTTTGAGGTACTTCCCCCGGAGTACGCGCAAATGGATTATTCCCAACACTTTGAATTCTGGTCGGACAAGGATGTCCCCGGGACGTGGAAGAAATTCAGGGACATTGCCCTCTTCTGGCTGGACTTAGGGGTAGATGGGTTTCGGTATGATATGGCCGAAATGGTCCCCGTAGAATTCTGGAGCTACCTGAATTCACAAATTAAGATGAAAAACCCGGATGCCTTTTTGTTGGCGGAGGTCTATAACCCGGAGCGGTATCGGGACTATATCCACAGGGGGAAAATGGATTATCTGTACGACAAGGTGGAGCTCTACGACAGTCTGAAGCACATTATCAAAGGCTATGGGTGGACGGATCATATCCCGGTGGTTCAAAATGGCTTAAAGGATATTGAGCACCATATGTTGCACTTCCTCGAGAATCACGACGAACAGCGGCTTCCCTCCCCTGAGTTTGCAGGAGATGCCCAGAAGGGTAAACCGGCCATGGTGGTATCCGCGACCCTAAGTACCGCTCCCACCATGATCTATTTCGGACAGGAAGTAGGAGAGCCCGGAGCAGAAGATGCCGGGTTTGGCGCTCCGTCCCGCACCTCAATTTTTGATTACATAGGGGTGCCCCACCTGCAACGATGGGTAAATGATAAAAAGTTTGACGGGGGGCAGTCCACAGTTGCCGAACAGGAATTGCGGGAATTTTATAGCAGGCTCCTGAATTTTACGATTCAAAGTGAGGCGCTTATGGGGGCTTATGAAGACATCCATTACTACAACAAAGAGCACACCCCTGCCTACGATCACAGGGTGTACTCTTTTGTCCGTTGGTCTGAGAAGGAACGCCTGGTCATTTTAAGTAATTTTGACGCCCAAAAATCGTATTCCTTCAGCCTGAAAATCCCGCCACATATCATAGAGGCCTGGGGTCTCGAAACCGGGGAATATCCTTTGGAGGAAATGCTCTACGGAAATGTGAAGGCTGTCCTCCAAGTATCTGAAGGTCGTGGGGCTATTGCCGTGGATCTCCCGCCCCTGGAATCCTTTATATTCAAGGCCCCCTGAGGAAGGTCTGAGACATTTCACCTTCTTTATCCGTGATATCCGGTGATATTTTGATGGAATACTTATTTTTGGCCAAAAGCGAAAGCCATGAAACAAATTGTGTTTTTAGTCTTATTTTCGATGCTGATGAGTTGTACAAACCAATCAGATAAGCTTTTAATTATAGGGCATAGGGGAGCGATGGGATATGAAACCGAGAACACACTCGCCTCGGTGGAGAAAGCGATTG
>Ga0272441_10006125_pt1 | contig 20415 bp, 12 predicted proteins | sample SSMProp6N_FD_193582 | JGI IMG/M metagenome (GOLD analysis project Ga0272441, IMG submission 193582) | Marine sediment archaeal communities from Little Sippewissett salt marsh, Falmouth, MA, United States - SSM-Prop-6N | ecosystem: Environmental > Aquatic > Marine > Wetlands > Sediment ...
GCCGTTTCCGCGGGAGCGCCCATGCGCAAAACAAAGCCGATTCCCCGGGATGCCAATTCCCCGGCGGTTTGTTCCAGGCCTTCCAGCATGAACCTGAAGTGGCGGAGATTGGCCTCGGGATATGCGGAATCCAGACCGAACCCCACCAGCACCGGCAGTTTCAGCTCGTCCGCGGCGCGGACCGCGTACTCCAGGGCATGGTTGCAATGCGTCCGCTGCGATTGTTGCATCCAGTACAACACGTATTTGCCGGGGCGCGGCGGTTCGTCCCGGATGACGGCAACGCGTTCGGGATGGATCATGGATTCAATGGTACATTGAAAAGGTAAAAGTGAAAAGTCGAAAGTAGGGTCAGACCGCTGTCTGCCCGATATGAGGTGACAGGTAGCAGGTGACAGGTTAGCTCTGACGACCCACCGAGGAGATCATTTTTACGATCTCCTGAGAAGATCGTCTACTCGCTCCTGACACCTGTAACCTGTCACCTTATTATCTATTAAGCTTCCTCATAGCGGTTTTTCAACTCTTTCCACCCCTCACCATTCAGGATCCATCGGGACGAACGGCTCTCATAGATCCAATCCCGGAAAAGCCCTCTCAGATCCCTGGGGCTGTTGGACTGGAAGTGATCCGTGAACTGCTCTAAGGTGGCGCCGTCCCGGTGATACCTGCGATAAAAGGAACCCACCGCCGCACCGAACGCATCGTCTCCCATGAACCGGTTGAGGAGGGCGAAAAACACCATGCCCTTGGTATAGGACAGGCCGGTCAATTTGTGGGAACCATAATCGGCCATGGGCACATCCGCCGCCGCGGGATTATCGCCGCATTGACGCCGGAAACGCTCCAGACAGTGCCTCACACCTTTTTCCAATGCTCCTTTCCGCCCGCCGATCTCTTCAAGCAGCCGGTATTGCAGGTATGTCGCCATCCCCTCGCTCTCCAGGCGTGACGGCAGGGGATCGATGGCTTCCACATTCCATTGATGGGAGATCTCGTGATAGACCTGATGGAGATTGTCCGGATTTCGGAACGCCGCCGCTGTCTGGATAATCGAGGTCACATCCGCCTGACTTCCCCATCCTTCGGGAATCTCGATAACCGCGAACCCCCTGAAATCCTCCAGGGGACCGAACCACCCGGAGTAACGGCCAAGGGCATCGTTCATTGCCTGCATTACCCGCCGGGCTCCCGCTTCATCTTCTGGAAAATAGTAGACCCGGCTGTTTCCCTTACGCAGGACCCGGTACCGCGAAATGGCCGCGTCCATGCGCCAGGCGCGACGGATATTGCGAAACGCCCAGGTTACGCCGCCAACCCCGGCGATCCGCTCCACCTCCCGCCCGCCATTGGCCACGGTGTATTCCGGAGGCACGGTTACCCGCAAGGTGTAATCGAACCATTGCAGCCCCGCCGACCGGTTGGCCGCCCATTCGGGAACCCCGACACTCGGGTAAACGAGGCAGTCGGGACGGAGGATGGTGAAATCCTCTTGTACACGATCCCGGATATAGCGCATGCCGGTTTCCGCATACCCCATCAACCAGCCGTGGTAATCCAGCTGGATTGTTGCTGATTCTCCGGGCGCCAGAGGCCGCGACGGATAGACTTGAATGGCGTTGGCCTGATACTCTCCCCAATCCCGGAAAGAGCTTACCCCCTGCCGGAAGCGAAGTTTCCGGCCGTTTTCGTCCCGGGAGCGGTCAACGAACAACGCACGGTACAACAAGAGGGGAATATAGGGAAGCGGCTTCCCGGAACGGTTCTCCACGGTCAGTACGCAACACCCGGTCAGCCCGGAATTCACGAAATCCGGCGTCAAATGAAGATCATAGTTGAGGACTTTCACCTGGGCGGGAGTTACGGAGCTGTTTCGCGCACGCGAGCAGCCGGACAATCCCAAGGCCAGGCCGGCGGTTATCAATAGAATACTGGTTTGCATGAGTCTCATACATATGGAACGTCCGAGCGGGATGGGGGTTTACAAAAAATCGTTTGGGTGTACTATGAATTCTTATCTTCCTGATGCTATGGAGGCTGCCAATGAGTATTCCAATTTCAAGTCGCGTTTCCCGGATCCCCCCTTCGGCCATTCATGAAATGACCCGCCTGTCCAGGCAGGTGAAGGATGTGGCTTTTCTGTCCTGGGCCAAACCCACTACCGGAACTCCCGAACATATCAACCGGGCCGCGGTGGCGGCTATCGAGTCGGGACGCACCGGCGGCTACTCATCTCCCGCCGGATTGGATTCACTGCGGGAGGCGGTCTGCGCCAAGCTCATCTCTTTCAACGGCATCAAAGCCGATCCCGAGGAGATCATCATCACCGTGGGCGCCATCGAAGGGCTTGCGGCCGCGGTGCTGGCCGTGGTTGACCCGGGAGACGAAGTGATGATCCCGGTTCCCGGATATTCCACCCATGTACGTCAGGTGGAGCTGGCTTCCGCCCGGCCGGTTTGCGTGCCCACCCGGGAGAACAAGGGATTCCGACTGGACCTGGATCACATGGCCGCCGCTGTTACGCCCCGGACCCGGGCTATCCTCTACAGTGACCCCAACAATCCCACGGGATCGGTATACTCCCGGGAAGAGCTTGAGTCCCTGTCTGAACTGGCCCGGCGTCATAACCTGGTGGTGATCACCGACGAGGCCTACGAATATTTCACCTTTGACGGCCATCGCCACCACAGCATCGCGTCTCTCCCGGGCATGGCCGAACGCACCATCAGTGTGTTCACCTTTACCAAAACCTACGCCATGACCGGTTGGAGAATCGGCTACCTGCACGCCCCCCGAGAGCTGGCGGCCCAGATCAAGAAAGCCCATATCCCCCTGGCCATCTGCGCCCCGGTGGTTTCCCAATTCGCCGCCCTGGAGGCGCTCACCGGCAGCCAGGATTGCATCCGGGATTTCCACGCCCACTACCGCAACGCCCGCGACCTCATGTGCAGGCGCCTGGATGCCCTGGCAGATGTATTCGATTATCAAACTCCGCGGGGATCCTACCTCATGTTCCCCCGGCTCAAAAATGCGGAGCATGCCGACTCCCTTGACGTTGCCCGACGGCTGCTGTTGGAATCCCGGGTGTCCACCACTCCCGGCATCGCCTTTCAGGGGGAGTCCCACCTGCGCCTGTCCTTTTGCGTACCCGAAGAGATGATCGACAAAGCCTTTGACCGGATGGAAGAGTTCTTTACTTAGAGTTGGAAAGAATGTTGAATGAATAATTTTGAATTTTGAATTGAAAAATCCGGTGATCGTTTGCCTTTATTCAACATTCAACATTTAAAATTCAAAATTTCCTGCTACCTGTAACCTGAAAGGGCAAGGGGCGAGGGGCAATTGGCCATGACCGATTGAAAGCTCGCTTCCACTGGCCACCAGCCACTGGCCCTTTCCCCTTTCAACTTTCCCCTTTGCACTTTCGACTTTTCACTTTCCACTTATTTTTCTTTCTTCACCACCACCATGGTAATGTCGTCCCGGGCCTCGAAGTCATCCATAAAAGCGTTTACGTCCGCCACCAGGGTTTCCAGGATCTCACCGGCCGTCATTTTTTTCTCTTCAAGGCCATCCAGGCTCTCCATAAAACCTTCGAGGCCGTACAAGCGGTGCGAGGCATCCATGGCTTCGGTCACTCCATCACTCATAAAGACCAGAATGTCGCCGGGCAACAGGTCAACACGCGAAGTGGTAAAGCTCCGTTCCGGATGCACTCCAGGAGGCAGACGTCGTCCTTCCGGGACAAGACTCATGATTCGATCCCCCCGTTTCAGTATGGGATCGGGAAGGCCGGAGTTGATAAACGCCATGCCGTCCTTATTAAAATCAGCGATTACCATGGCCACGAAATCCCGCCGGTCGATTTTTCGACACAATGATTGATTGAGCCGGGTCATGATGCTCTGAATATCCCGGGTCCCCGCCGAACAGGCGCACAATATGCCGTCGGCCATAACCGCGGTCATGGCGGCTTTCATTCCCTTGCCCGATACATCTCCAAGAACTACTGCGAAGCGGGATTCCCCATCCCCGGTCCACAGGTAATCAAAAAAATCTCCCCCTACTTCGCTGGCGGGGACAGAGATCCCGGCGATATCATAACCCGCGATCCGGGGAGAACGTCCGGGCATTATCGAGGCCTGGGCCTCATGGGCCGCCCGGAGTTCGGCGCGCATGCGGGTTTCGTGTTTGACATCACGGATACGCAGGCGGTAGCTGATAAACACCGTGGCCAGGATAGAGAAGAGCATGGTAATCTGGAACCACCAGGTTCGCCACCAGGGCGGTTTTACGCGCACGACAAGAGTGGTACCCGCATGGTTCCATACACCGTGGTTGTTTGCCCCCTTCACCTGCAGGACATACTTTCCGGCAGGCAGGGATGTAAAAGTAGCGTAGCGATGATCGGCGCCGGTATCGATCCACTTGTCCGACAATCCCTCCATTCTGTAGGAGTAGCGATTCTTTTCAGGCACCGTAAAATCCAGAGCGGCGAAGCCGAAAGAGACCATATCGTCCCGATGGGACAATTCCACCTCTTTCAGGGTATACAGGGGTTTCCCCATGGCCACGGCCTGGTTGAACTTGCGAAAATCGGTAATCACGATGGGAGGCAGGTATTGATTCTGCTTGATCCGGGAAGGATCGATAATGTTGAAGCCGTTGATGCCGCCGAAAAACAATTCTCCTTTTTTGTTGCGGTAGAAAGCTCCGCCGTTGAACTCATTGTTCTGCAATCCATCCACATCGTGGAAATTCCTGCAGTTCCCGGTACGCGGATCGAATCGTCCCAGACCATTGCTGGTACTCACCCAGAGAAAGCCGTAGTTATCTTCCAGGATTCCATAGATCGTGTTGTCCGGAAGCCCCTCTTTGACTCCGTAACGTCGGCATTTACCGGTTTCCGGATCCATGCGATTCAACCCGCCTTCGGTTCCCAACCAGAATATTCCCTCCCGGTCTTCATGAATACTGAATATATAGTTGTTGCTCAAACCCTCGGGGTTTTCCGGTTCCGCCGCAATATGGGAAAACACGCCGCTGCGTATATCCAGCTTGTCGATACCCCCTCCGTAAGTACCGATCCACAACACTCCCGCCGGAGACTCATACAATACACGGACGACATTGTTGGAGATCGTGGATTCGCTCCCGGGCGTCCCCGCAAGGTAGCGGGTGAATGCGCCGGTTTTCCGATCCATACGGTTCAAGCCACCTCCCAGGGTGCCGATCCAGAGATTGCCCAGGCTGTCTTCCAGTATGCATCTCACGATATCGAAGCTCAGGGAGGTTGCTACATCCGGATCGTTGCGGTATGTCGTAAAAACACGGGTTCTCGGGTTGAACCGGTTGATTCCGCCGCCATTGGTTCCCACCCAGAACATACCGTCCCGGGTTCGCGTAACCACACGAACCCGATTGTCGCTCAATGACGTCGGGTCACCGGGACGGTTCCGGAACCGGGTAAACCGTTGCGTCTTGCGATCAAGTCTTTCCAGTCCGCCGCCATGGGTGCCTATCCAGAGGATTTCCCGGGAATCTTCGTAAAAGGACCATACGATATCGTTGCTCAGACTGTTTGGATCGTCCGGCGCCGAGCGATAGTGGAGGAAATGGTTGTTCCTGCCCATGGATTTGCTGACTCCGCCGCCATAGGTGCCCAGCCACAAAACTTCCGCCCGGTCTTCGAAAACACAATGGATTTCATTGTGAGATATGGAACGGGGATCACCCGTAGCGGCATTGTATACGCTGAATCCGCGGCCTTCCCCTTCATAACGATGCAGGCCGTTATCACTGCCCAGCCAGATGGTACCCCCACGGTCGCAGAGGATGGAACGTACCGTCGGGTTTCTCAGAGTACTTTCTCCGTCGGGATTCGGAGGAAAGGCCCGCAACCGTCCAGTTTCCCGATCCCATCGAAAAGCCCCGAGATTCAGGGAACCGATCCAGATCCGCCCGGAAGAATCTTCCGCCAGGCTCGCGATCGAGGCGTTGGCCAGGACCCCGGGCGTGAGTTGGCGCGGCGGCGATCCGGGAGACTCGATCAGGAAAACGCCTCGCCCATACGTGCCGATCCAGAGACTCCCCCCACTGTCCACCAGGAGCGATCCGATGGAAAATCCCGCCAATTGGCTCCATTCCTCTCCCCGGTCTCCGGCATGGACGAAATCGTCGGTGCCGGGCTTCCAGGCTTCCAAACCCCTGGCGGTACCCACCCATATGGTGCCTTCACCATCCTGGGCCAGGGCGGCCACAATATTGTGAGAAATGCTGGCCGGGTCGTCCGGATCCGCAACGAAACGCGTAAACTTGCCGGTTTCCGGCCCATACCGGTTCAGGCCGCCATGATATGTGCCGATCCATATGAAGCCTTCGTCGTCTTGCAACAGGCAGAGGATGTTGTCATGGCTGAGGCTGTTGGGATCCGTCGAGTTTTCCTTGAATATGGTGAAGGTGTAACCGTCGTAACGATTGAGTCCGTCTTCCGTGCCCAGCCACAGGAAACCTCTCCGGTCCTGGAGCATGCACTCAACGATACTCTGGGACAAGCCCTGTTCCAGCGATAGCGTTGAGAATAGAAGCCTTTCCCGCGCCGCCAGTGGTGGGATAATCCAGGCCCACATCAGGATGAAACTCAACAACCCCCGCATGAAAATCCCCACGGGATACCTATACCGATTCGCGAAAAAAAAAGCAAATCCTGAAAAAGGAATGCCAAAACAGAGAAATCGTCGCATATCCCTTTTACGTAGGAGCACCCAGTCGCGACACATTGTTTTTTTTGCGAACGAATGCTAGTTTTTAGGGGAATCGCGTCACACCCCACCAGGAGGCGGCATGAAACGAATCGTATTGCCATGGTGCATGATTTTCGGAATTCTGATGATTTGGGGAGCCGTCCACTCCGCGGACCGCACGCCGATATCCCTGCGGGCCACGGCCACCAGGAGTTCGCTGCGTCCCGGGGAAACAGTGACCATTACATTATCTGAATTTCGTGATTCCACCGGTCGCGGCGCGGATACAATGGAACGGATCGTGGTTGTCGCCAATGCCGGAGAAATCCTGGACGGTGTTTCCGCGGAAACTCCCTTGACCCCGACGGGAAACCAGAAAGCCTTCCTTGTGGGAGACGGCCGCATCGAGTTCGACTATCGCGCCCCCCTTCATTGCAGGAAAAAAGAGGTGAAGATCACCTTTTTCAATTCCCTGGCATATGGCGAGACCGATAAAATCCCCATGGGCATGACCGAACCCGGTGAAGATATCTTTACCCTGACATTGCGCCTGCATTGCGCGAACTACCTGCTGCTCCAATACGAGGAAGACTATCTGCGCCAATCCCCGAAACTGCGCCGGGATCACCGGATCCGGGCCGTATTGCGCGTCGACCTGGAACCCTGGATCGCCGACAACATGTTGCGCGTCACCAACCTTGCACTTCTGGAATTCAAAGGCGGCGCCAACAAGGTGACCAGGACCGATCGCCAGCACATGCAGGCGGATACGGCCGGTGTGGATTTTTACAACCAGCTCCTCCTTTTGTCGCTAGACCCGGACAGTGATGCCATCCAGGGATTGATCTATGAAGCGGTGCCCCTATCCATCGACTGGCACGGAGACGAAATCCCCGAAGGTCCGCCGGACAAAATCAACGTAGGCCCGGTCAGCAAGCACAAACCGGACAAGCGCAAGGCGCGCGCAGCCGGACAGGATCTGGCGCGGGAATTCCCCAACGAAGGTGAGCGCGCCCGGCGCCTGCGGCGCATGCAGCGCTCCCTGACGCAACAGTTCAGCGCCACCCAGGTTCACCCGGATCACCTGGTGACCACATCTCAGGGCGAGGTCTATTTTGCCGGTAAAGGGAAGTGGGAAAAGAAGTTCAGCAACGGCCACCACCGCAGGACCTATCATTGGGAGCTGTTCCTGGATGACTAGTCATTACTTCGAGATAAGCCATTTCCAGCTTCGGTGATGCCGTTTCCATGGCTGTTTTCACCAGGTTCAGGATTGAACCCGTCCAAGGGCAAGCGACTCTCATAGACAACATCACACATGCGTAGAATGTCGTCAACGGTAATTATCAATCCAGAGCCCGCAGGCCTCCTCATGCCTTCACGCAGGGTGGTAACGAAGACCATGCAGAGGTTGTGGCTCAACAAAGAGAAAAATTTCTCTTTTTTAAGAGAACCCCGGGTTTCACCGGAAATACACCCTTTGCATGAATCTTTTCCATAGGGACACCTGATTGTTTTCAGTGTATGCAGGTACGGGAGAAAAATCCAAGGAGAATAAAAGTTCCGCAACGGGAACGGTTATTCCACCCGCAGGGTGGATATGTCGATTTCATTTCCTTTTCCTACGCTGTGAAAATACCAATTCCCCTTTTTCACCGAGTACCACAATGACCAGTTGTAGCTATCCTTCAGGACCCGTTCGTTCCCTTTTGCATCCGTTACGTAGAACGTACGGTCTTCGCCTGGAGTCAATTTTACCCGGCTGCCCCCTGGACTGTACACGATGCCGTTGAATTCGTTTTTCCACTCTTCGGGATCCAGGCCGATATCAGTGTACGCATAATCTCCCCAGCTCCTGGGGTAGTGGCCGTTTTCATCGCAATAAGATTGAATCCTGGCAATCATCCCTCCGGAAATTTCCGCCAAAGTTGATCCCAGGCTGGTAAGGGGTTCAGGTTCTTCCACCGTTCCCTGGGCATCTTTGCCGAGCCAGTGGTGTAGGGAGCAGCCCACCTGGGGAATCCCACCGGATTCCTCGGGCGGAATCAGCATAAGCTCGCCGCCACCCGGACAGGAGGGCGCAGCCTGCATATACCCCGCGGCGGCAACCTGGCCCAGACTGGATGGAGGATCATCAGGATGATCCGTGACATATAGAGTTACCGCATGTGAAGCGGCGGATCGCGTGGAGCTGCAAGCGGATTCCACGGCCTTTTGCCGGGCTCCTTGATAAGCGGGAACGGCTATGGACAACAATCCAGCCATCACCGACAGCACCACAAGGGTTTCAGCCAGCACCAATCCTCTTGAAAAATTGCGTTTCATTTTTTCAATCCCGCCATTCCCGAAACTTCATCCTCACGCAATGCCCGGTCGAACAGGGCGAAATCGTCTATGTATCCCTTGAAAAAAGACGATCTTCCGTTTTCAGAACCCAGATAAATGGGATTGGAGATATTGCGGCTGTCCGCCTTCCCCACATCTCCCTGGAGGTTTCCTGTGGCCAGGATCGCCCTGCCGTCAAGATACAGGGTCATGACTCCGGCTTCATAGGTCGCCGCCATGTGGTGCCACTGGTTGTCCGCGATGAGTATGTCATTGTACCCGGTTCCCGCGGTATATTGCCCTCCAACGGATTTGTATTTTCCATCCAGGTAGAGGGCCGCCCCGGATTTGAAACGATCTCCGCTGGTTCCAAGAGAAAGCATGTAGTTGGAGTTTTTGGAAATGATTTTTTGACTTTTCGCCGGTTTATTATCGGAGAAATCCTCGGTTGACCGTATCCAGGCACTCATTGTGAAAGATTGAAACGGACCGGCCAGAGTTCCCGTCGCCTCCAGACGCACCGTATCATCCAGACCGTCGAACTCCAGCACGTCGCCCCGATGTTCATCCCGCGCCCATTGGGCCCCCAGCACTACTCCCGAAGTATTTCCGTCACCTATCCTGTCGCCTCCTCCGCTTTCCATGTCCCAATAGACCAGGGCGTCCGAGTAAAAAGCGGATTCGTCTGCTTCCCGGGACAACGTCGCGGCGACTTCGTCCCGGCTCCAGAAATGAGCCGAGCATCCTGTCAAGGGTGGAGAGTCCGGATCCCCCTCCGACATGAGCAGGTATTCCCCTCCCCCGGGACAACGAGGCATGGCGTCCATGTAACCAGCCTCTACCAGCTGTTTCAAGCTGGTCACCCGGATTTCCGGGTGCTCCGCGGAGAACAGGATCAAAGCCCGGTTCATGGTAACCCGTTGCGCCTCGCATGCCGTCGCCGCAGCTTTATCCACCCTCGAAGCCAGTGTGGGAATGGTCACGGAAGCCAGGGAGCCGATCACCGCTACCGCCACCAGCATCTCGATGGTGGAGAAACCCCTCCGGCCCCTGGAGGAGCGTTTATTGCGGCATTCAGGGCAATTGCGAAATCTGGACATTGTCAAACTCCGCCTGGGATGTAAGCCATGTCCGCAATCCAACGGACCCATTGGAATAGGAATCGTCTTCCGCCGTCAATACGGGTGTCTGTCCATCTTCAACATCACTGATATACGCGGAGAACGTATTTCCAGAGACCAGGATACGGATATGCTTGCTGCTCCCTTTCCACTGATAATCAGGAGGCGCCTTTACACTCGCGAACGGCGCCTGTTCTCTGCCGTTCTCCACTTTCCGAAAAAGAAAGGAACCGCTGCTTCCCCAACCGGGATCATATTGAAATACATACGCGTCCAGGCTTTCATAGTCGCTGGCGCGGAAGTAGACGCCCAGCCCATAGGCACCCGATCCCGCGAGCAACTCGGCATCCACGTCGACAATGTAGTCCGTCCATTCCGGATCACCGTAAAAAGCGCGATTCTCGCCGGTATTGCGATCCGAGCTCCCGCCGACGAATCCACCGTCTGTTACTTGCCAGTTTTTGCTGCTGGTCCACCATCCTTCGGCGTCACCGTCATCGAAATTATCAAGTCCCAGCAGACCTCCGGATACATCTTCTCCGGCATCTTTCCCGGCATCCGGCCAATAGTGGATGGAACAGCCCACAGTTGGCGCTCCACTCTCATCCTCCGGGGGAATGAGCACGAAATCCCCGCCTCCGGGACAGTTGGGCACGGATTGCATATACCCCTCGGCGGCCAGCTGTCCCAGGGAGTTCAATTCGCTTCCCGGACGCTCGGATGCCCGCAGCATGATCATGCGGTTGGCGGCAGCCCTTTCCGCAACGCAGGCGGAAGCCCGGGTACGCGCCAATTGCCCCCGGTATGCTGGAATCGCCATGGAAGCCAGCCCGCCCACCACGGTCAGTACCACCAGTGCTTCGGCCATCACGGCCCCGCGGGTCCTTTTCAGACGGTCCATCAGTGTACCTCCGGGCATGGGGACTCGCTGCTGACCCGCAACTCCCGTAAGCCGTGAACGGAAGGATCCGGACAACGCGCCAGGGTTTTGCCGGCCACTTCCACAATATCGTAGGGACGGTGACAAGCGGGACATTCCAACTCCGGCGGAATGTTTCCGCCTTCCTGTAGGATCCGGGAAATCTTCCAGAGGTTGCGTATGCATTGATCCGTCACGGCATCGGTATCTTGAATTCCCACGCGAATGGGAGGAACCGGCCGCAATGATCGTGCCACCCGGGGGGCCTGGATCAGCATCACCGCCAGGGAAACCGCCACGATCAATCCCCGCCACAACCAGCGACGCCGGCCGCGATGCCGCCCCGTGGCCGGCTTATCTGCGGCGCCGGATTTATCCTCTATGTTCTCGTCGGCTATGCTTACCACGCAGCTGGCGCAATAGGTCTCCTCTGCAGGGATTTCCTTACCGCATCTCAGACAATGTCCCGGTGTTTCCGGTCTTTTTGTGATCATTGCTTCCTCCTCTGGAGCAGTTTATGGATTCGCTCCAGAAAATCATTCTTGCGGATCGGCTTGGTGATGTAATCGACGGCTCCCAATTCCCGCCCCCGGCGCTGATCAGCCATAGCATCGCGGGCCGTCAGAAATACAACCGGTGCGGGAATCCGCTTCATATTCACCATCTCCAGCAATTTGAATCCATCCAGGTTGGGCATGTTGATGTCCGAAAGAATCAAGTCGAATTCCCCGGCTCCCAGCAACATAAGGGCGTCCACTCCGTCCACCGCGGCTTTAACATTATATCCAGCTTTTTCCAGATACCTGCTGATCAGTTTTCGGGAATCCTGGTCGTCCTCTACAACCAGAACGGACACGTCTACGGGGACCGATTCCGCGGGTTTCACGGCAGGGACCACATCCTCGTCGGGAAGTTTTTCCGCCACTACGGGACGCTCGATTCCCGCTGCTTCCCTTCCGGTCATTTCCTCGACCAGAACATTCTCAAACACATCACGCGGGCTGAAAACGTACTGTCCCACTTTCATCACCGCGTGGCTGCTGATCAAGAGGTCGCCCCGACGCCGCGCGTAAGCGCGGATATGTGAGATGGGTTCTCCACCGCGGACCATCTCCGCAATATCAAGATCAAATTCCAGAATCTCATAAACACCTTCCCGCCCATGATATCCCGTTTGCCCACACTTTCCGCAGCCCTTACCCGGGTGAGCGACTTTTTCGGGAATTTCCCGGGTAAATGGAGCCAGCCATTTGCGCTCCTGTTCCGATATGGGCTCGATAATGCGGCATCGTGGGCAGAGTTTCTTGACCAGTTTTTGCGCCACAACCGCGAGTACCGTATCAGCCATGGTCCCCCGGTCCACTCCCAGGCGCTCGATCCTGAAAATGGCAGTGGTCGCGTTGGACGTATGCATGGTGGTAATGGTCAGGTGCCCGGTACTGGCGAAATCCATGGCTACCTTCGCGGAGAATCCGTCCCGCACTTCTCCCATGAACAAAACGTCCGGATCCTGACGCACGGCGGTCTTCAGCAGAGCATCAAACGTGACACCGGCTTTTTCGTTTACCTGCTGCTGATTAACAAAAGGCATGCGGTATTCCACGGGATCTTCCACGGAGAGCACGCTACGGCGCACGTAGTCAACGGTATGCAACAGGCTGTAGATGGTGGTGGTTTTTCCGGAACCCGTGGCGCCCACGATCAGGATGATTCCGCTGGACTTGGCGGCCAGCCGGATCATGGTTTCTTTCTGGTCTTCCGCCATACCCAGTTCATTCAGGGCCTTGGGCGTGGCATAGGGTTCCAGCAGCCGCATGACCAGGCTCTCCCCATAAGGAGTGGACGTGGTGGACAGGCGCAGGTTGAACGTGCGATCTTCCAGTTCGGCCACGAATCCCCCATCCTGGGGTTTGCGCTTTTCGGCAATATCCAATCCCCCCAGGATTTTAAACCGGGAAATCACTTTGACCCCGGTTACGCACTTGAGGGAGAACATGTTTTTCAGCTCGCCGTCTATGCGAAAACGGACCAGGGCCTCGTTTTCCTTGGGTTCGATATGAATGTCACTGGCCCGTTCCCGTACCGCGGACTGAAGTATACTGGTGGTGATGTGTTCCACCGGCTGCTGCTGAATCTCAGCGGAGGTGGAAGTTCCGGGCTTCTTGGCCGGGGCGGGGCGATTCCCGGCCAGCTTGTTCTTGTCCTCAGACTCTACCCGGAAAAGGGAGCGAAAAACTCCCGGAGTGGTAATACTCAGGCTGGAACGCTTCTGAAGCCCGAAATTGTCCATCAAGGTATCCATGAGGTGCCAGTCAAAGGGATTGCTCAACACAAAAGTGCCGGAATCATCATCTCCATCTACGGGAACCACATGATTGTGGCGGCAGAAAGTCGTGGGGAGCACGCCGATGCGGATATCATCCGATTCGATTCCCGGTATATACGGCAGATCCAGAAAACCCGCGATATGGTTCGCCATGACGACTTCGGAGATACCCACCTCTTCGGCGACTATATACAAATCGCCGGGTTTGGCATTGGAGAGGACAAACCTGGCCTGGCTGTCCAGGTCTTCCCGCTGGAAAACATACTCCTTGAACTGGATGTATTCCCGGGGCTGGATTCTTTCGAACCAGCTGGCGCTTTCTTCCATTACCCGGGCCCACTGAAGTCCCTTTTTCAGGAACCCCGAAACCTGTTCCAGCAGTTTTTGCCGCTGAACCGGTTTAACCAGGTAATCCGCGGCACCCACGGCAAAGGCCCGCGCCCGGTCCTGTTCTTCGTCCAATGAAGTAACGAACACCACGGGAATCCCGGCAGTACGCTTATCTTGTTGCAGTTGAGAACAGACGGCGTAACCATCCATTTCCGGCATGATAATGTCCAGCAGAATCAGGTCCGGAAGGGTATCTTTTACGATTTCCAGGCATTGGGCGCCGGTGGAGGCCGTGATTACCCGGTAATCATTCACCAGGCAGTGTTCCAGCATTTTCAGGTTTACCTCGTTGTCATCCACGCAAAGTACCACCGGGGCGTCATCAGACATATACAACCTCCAGGTTGTCCAGATACCGGCTCATCCTATCAAGGTTATCGAGGATTTCGCCGGCTTCCCCGCGCTTGGCTGAATCCTCGATTGCCCGCCCGAAAAGACTTATGGCCTCAAAGCCATACCCTCCCCCGGATCCTTTCATGGAATGCCCCCGGAGACGCACGGATTCGTAATCTCCCGATTTCAGCAGGTCCGGAATTTCCTGAATATCCTTGCGCCGGTTTTCCAGGTATCCCGGAATCAGGTCTTCCAGGTCGGCTTCAACTTTCACGATAATCTTCGATTCCTTTTGCCCTTCATGATTCATTTTCAATATCTCCACTGGATTCCCTCATCCTCAGCCGGCGATAAACGGCCAGGCTTTCCAGAAGCCTGGCTTTGCGAACGGGCTTGGTTAAGTAATCATCACATCCGGCTTCAATACAAACAAGTTTTTCTTTTTTGCCCACATTGGCGGACAGGGCGATGATCGGGATCCGCTCCGCACCGGATGCGTCCTCAATTTTACGGATCTCTCGGGTGGCGTCCAGTCCATCCATTACGGGCATCTGGATATCCATGAGTACCAAGTCATATGCTCCGTTACGGAAAGCCTCAACCGCCTTTTTTCCATCTTCCGCTTCGTGGATCACATCCCCCGTGGATTTCAGATACGCCTTGACCAGCAGGCGATTGTCCATAGAGTCGTCCACCAGAAGGATCCGCAACGGGGCCGGTGATGCTGTCTCCGCCTCTTGAGCCGGAAGCGGGTCTTCCACTCTACGTATCCGGGGCTCCACGCTCACCAGGGCGGGAGTTTTGTCTTCCGGCAACCACCGGGCCATTGTCTCCGACAGAGACTCCGGATTGACGGGCTTGGCCAGGTAATCGTTCATTCCCGCGGCCAGGCATTGCTCCCGATCTCCCTTCATGGCATGGGCCGTCAGGGCGATAATGGGGATCAGGGGATTGATTGCCTTTGAATCGGATTCCCGTATCGCCCGGGTCGCTTCCAATCCGTCCATAACCGGCATCTGGACATCCATGAGCACCAGGTCGTAGGGAATATCCTTCAGGGCCTGGATGGCTTCCCGGCCGTTGGCCACGGCGTCTGCGGCTAGCCCGAGCTTTTTCAGGATACCCAGGGCCACCTGCTGGTTGGTTATGTTGTCTTCCGCCAGGAGTACCCGTCCTTTCCAGCGGCGCCATTCCCGCAGGGAATGCTGAGTGACCAAGGGCATTTTGCTTTGAGCCTCCGCATTGAGCACCATGGAAAGGCTATCGAAAAGATCCGACTGGCGCACCGGCTTGGTCAGGTAAGCTTCAAACCCGACTTCCCGCAAACGTTGCGCATCTCCCCGCTGGCCCAGAGAAGTCATCAACACGAGTTTTGTCGAACTCAGAGATGGATCCGCCTTGATGATCCGGCCCAGTTCCTCGCCATCCATGCCGGGCATTTGCATATCAAGGACGGCGACTTCGAAAGGTTTGCCCTTTTCAGCGTAGCGACGCATCAACTCCAGGGCGGCTGGCGCATCCTCGGCCTGTTCCGGGTCCACCTCCCAGGAATTGAATTGCTTGATCAGGATCTCCCGGTTGGTGGCATTGTCGTCAACGATCAGGATTCGGGCGCCCTGGATATCCTTAACTGGAATCTGCTCCTTGATTCTGCCGGTTTGCTTCTGGAAACGTGCGGTAAACACGAATTCAGAACCTCTGCCCGGAGTACTGTTCAGGCTGATGTCACCATTCATGGCCCGGGTCAATTGGCGGGAAATCGCGAGCCCCAAACCGGTGCCGCCGTATTTGCGGGTGGTGGATGCATCGGCCTGGGTAAAGGGTTGGAATAAATCCCGTTGCTTTTCCACAGGAATTCCGATTCCCGTATCCCGTATGGAGAAAGACAATTCGACCATATCCCCGGAACTGGAAATAGGCGATACGGTTACGACTACTTCCCCCCGTTCAGTGAACTTGACGGCATTGCCGGTCAGGTTGATCAATACCTGCCGCAGCCGCCCCGGATCACCCCTGAGGTAAACCGGTGTGCGCGGTTCAACCGCGCAGATAAACTCCAGGTTCTTCTGGTGGGCTTTCAAAGCCATTACTTCCGCGAAGTCATCCATCAATGCCCGCAGATCGAAGTCCAGGTGCTCCAGTTCCATATGCCCGGCTTCGATCTTTGAAAAATCCAGGATATCGTTAATGAGCGTGAGCAAAGCTTCTCCACTGGAACGCACGGTCTCGGCGTAACGTAGTTGTTCCTGATCCAACCGGGTGTCCATCAGGAGCCCGGTCATGCCGATCACCCCGTTCATGGGCGTGCGGATCTCATGGCTCATATTGGCCAGGAACTCGCTCTTGGCGCGATTGGCTGCTTCCGCCTGCTGGGCGAGCTCATTGGCCCTGCGGGTGGATTTCTCCAGGTTGCGATTGGTTACCTTGAGGTTGACTTCATATAGTCGACGTTGAATGGCGGCCGCATTCAGGGACACGATGGTGGACAGCACCGACTGTTCACTTTGATCCCAACGGCAATCCTTGCCGAATTTCTCGAAAACAATAAATCCCCACACTCCCTCCGCGGTTTCCAGCGGGGCCACCAGAACCGCCAGGGGACGATGGGGCAACAGCCAGGTTATGGATTCATGCTCTCCGGTATCCAGGTAGGCGTCCATGATTCCGGCGGCCGACAAACCCTTCAGCCAGTCTGGGAAAATCGTTTTCAGGTCGTTCCAGTCCATATTGGAGGAATCTCCGGCTTTGCCGAGTTCCGGATGGACCCATCCAGACTGAAAACGTATTTCCTCCAGGGCCTTCCCTTTTTTTCTTTTCAGGGAAAATACCCGGGCTCGTTGAAAACCCGAACTATTCGCGACAATGGTCATGACCTTCTGGAAAGCCTGGCGTGGGTCTTCCTCTTCCAGCAGTACCTGGCTGGACCGAGCGGCGTCCTGAAGCAAACCGTCCCGGCGTCTCAACTTGTCCATCCATCGTTTGCGTTCGGTGATGTCGATAAAGCTCTCGATCAGGCACTCACGGTTATTTAATTCAACCGGAACCACCGTCTTCAGTATATACCGCTTGCCTCCTCCCGGGACCATCAACTCGCGCTCCGAGTTGTCCATATGCTTGCCCAGGTCCGTGATCGGGCACTTTCCCTTCTGGGCAAAACAGATGAAATCATGGCATTCATGGCCGATAATGTCCTTTTTATCCCTGCCGATCATACGTACCGCCGCGGGATTGACTTCAAGAATCTCGTGGCTGTGACGATCGATGACCACTACGCCGCTCTGGATGGCGTTTAGTATGGTTTCGGTCTGGCGATGACTTTCCACTATCTCCCGTTCCCTGCGGGAACGCTGAATCGCAGCGGTCAGGATATTGGCCACGGCTTCCAGGAAGTGCGCGTCTTCATCGGTAAAGTGTCTTTGCCCGCGGGAATAAACTCCCAATACCCCGAAAGGCCTGTTTTCCCCGGGAATGGAGACGGTCATACCACCGACCACATGATGCTCCGTAATCAATTTCGCCGGGGCGAAGCGGGTTTCCCGACTGATGTCATCTATGATCAAGGGAGCGTTCTGAAGCAGTGTAAATCCACCCTGGGAACCGGGACCATCGGGCACCGATCCCTTTCCCACCCAGCCCTTTTTCCAGCCTATACCGGCCCGCAAAACCAGCCGTCCCTCATCGGGAATGTGCTCCAGCAGCTCGGAATACTCGGTTTTCAACACCGCGGCCACCAGCCGGGCGGCCTGTTCGAAAACTTCCTCTTCCTTCATTCCCGCCAGAGCCTGCTGCCCGAAGCGAGCGACTTCGGCCTGCTGGAGAGCGTGCACATTGATCCGTTCCTCCGTGAGCTTGCGTACGGTGATGTTCCGCATAATGCCCACGGCGTGCCATTCATTATTCATTTTTACAGCTGAAAGAGATAGTTCAATGGGGATTTCCCGACCATCCTTGTGGAGTCCTTCCAGTTCGACGGTCTGGTTCAATGCTTCCCCTTTGCCGGTTTCACGAAACCTGGCAAAGGCCCGGCGATGAAGATTCCGATACCGTTCGGGCGCCATGAGCCTGTGAAAGTTCCGGCCGATAACTTCATCACCGGAGTAGCCGAAGATTTCTTCCGCCGCCGGGTTCCAGAAGGTAACATTTCCACTGGAATCGATCATGACCACCGCGTCCCGCGCGGTTTCCGTGATTGCGCTCAGCCGCATCTCCTGTTCCTTCTGCTTGCTCAGGACTTCATGCATGTCCCGGGCGATCTCGCCGACGGCCTGTTGCAGCAGCTCCAGTGGACTGTTCGGAGACAACTTGATTTCCCGGATTTCTCCGGATTGCCAGACTCCGGAACCCATGTATTGCACCAGGGTTTCCAGCTCCCGCCGGGATATCTGCAACAATTCGCCGGATCCATTGTCAGGGTGTTGCCCGGTTTCATTTGCATTGATATGCCTGAACGCCGCGTCCACGTCGTCAACAAATACGAAATCCTGTCCCAGCATACGCTGAATGAACAACAGGGTGATACGCACAAATGTATTTGCCCCGCAGATATAGGTCTTTCGTGGGAGATACCCGTATTGACGGTTCAGGCGTTTCATCACTCTCAAATAGCTGCGGCGAGCTTCCTGCGAGCCCGCCCGTACTCCGCTGTAATCAGCGATGCGCAGATAGTCCCGGTCCAGGGAATGCTCCCGGAAAAGGTCTTCCAGAATGGTTGTTACGTGCGACACATCCTCGATATCCAGGGCACCCCCGAGAGATGAAAAGAATATCCGGGAGTCCAAGGTACCGTTGCGGAAATAAGCTTCCGATCGGGGATTCTGATATTGCCAATCGGGATTGAAATCCAGATCATTATAGGTTGATTTCATTCCCCCCTCTTGACCGTTCCGTTTTCCTGATTCACCCTGAGACGCGTGTTCACCGCCTGAATCAATTCCTCCCGACCTACCGGTTTGGCCATCAAGGTCAGTGCACCGAAACGCATAGCCCCGGCCACCAGTTCGCTGTCCGGGTGACCGGTAATCACGATAACGGGTATCCGCCGTCCGGTTTCCTCTAGTCTGCGCATGAATGCAGGTCCGGATATACCCGGCATCATCAGGTCCAGCAGGACGAGGTCTACATCATGTTTATCCAGGTATTTCAGGGCGTCCTGGCCGCTCCGAAAGGCCCGGGTTCCAAATCCCGAGCCCTCCAGGTAACGGGACAGCAGAGTGGTCACATCCTCTTCATCATCCACGATCATAATGTCGAAACGCCTGCCCGTCTGCCTTTCTCCGTCAGCCCATTGCAATAGGGATTCCCGCCGGAACCTCCAGTCCTTGCCGATTTTGAACGCGGGAATCCTTCCCCGGCGCGCCAGCCTGCGCAGGGTCTCCACGTGCACTTTCAAATATCCGGCGGCTTCCTCGGCATTCAGGATTTCACTGCCATGGTTCATGGGGAAGATCTCCTTTGATCCGGACTCCATGTGCAGGCGTTACGCATGGCCCATAGGTATTCTCAGCAGACACCATTCCATACCAAATCTGTTGACTTTGGTTGACTTTCATTGAGTTTAGTATGCTATACTTCCGGAAAATTTTCAACCGAGTCAGTAGAGAACAGGGAAATCCGCAAAGAGGGCGGGATCCCCGCCCGGATACGCAGGGCGAGAATCGGTTGCGGCGGGCCGGATAAGCCCCTTATTGCTCTTTTATCCTCTGAGCGGTGAACACGCCCTGGGGCTGATATACTTCGAAACCCGTCACTTTGCCGGATTTATCGGCAGTGAATTTCAGGCGGATCATCTCGACTTCTTTCAGGTAGAACTCTCCACCCAGGTCGGGCACCAGTTCCGATGCCGGTTGGCCGGCGGTGCGCAGGGTCAACACGTCTCCCTTCAATTCGACTTTCACCTTGCGTCCGGTCAGGCTGTACGCTCCCGTCAAGGTTGCAAGGTATTTCGAATCCCTAAAACGCGGATCCGGCTGCTTCTTGAAAACCACCGGCCCGGTCATGGCCTCGAAGGGGGCGCTGACGGAGGAAACAAAACCATTGACATCGGTATAAAAGGTAAGCTTCATGTCTTCAAATGTCGGATCCTCTATTTTTGTGCCGCTGAAGGTATCGTAATGCCAGTGTTCCAGAGCGGTGACAATGCCGTTGAAGGAGAACTGCAACGCTTTGCCCCGGTGGCCGACAACCAGGTCGCCATAACCGGGGTGGCGATAGATACCCGGATAATGCCTGAGGGGGTGGGACAGCCGTGTTTTGGCGATC
>Ga0272441_10006127_pt1 | contig 20408 bp, 15 predicted proteins | sample SSMProp6N_FD_193582 | JGI IMG/M metagenome (GOLD analysis project Ga0272441, IMG submission 193582) | Marine sediment archaeal communities from Little Sippewissett salt marsh, Falmouth, MA, United States - SSM-Prop-6N | ecosystem: Environmental > Aquatic > Marine > Wetlands > Sediment ...
ATCCCCGCCGCTTCCGGTCCAGCACGAGTCAGGCAGAAAGGCATTCGTCCTGCCGCGCCTCGACTGGCATCGCTACGGCCACGCCCTTAGTATTTCGGTGGCCGCTGGCAGGCCGAGTTTTGGCAGTAGCATCGTGAGAATCACAGCACCAGCGAAAATCAACCTCACTCTCGACATCCTCGGACGGCGGCCCGATAGCTTCCATGAACTTCGTTCCGTCGTAGCGGCCGTGGACTTGTGCGATGAGCTGGAGGCCCAGCCACGTCCCGAGCCAGGCCTGGACCTGACGTGCACCGACAGTCGGGTGCCGAGCGATCGATCCAACCTCGTCTGGCGGGCAGCGGAACGGCTGGCCCGGAGGTACGAGATCGAACCAGCCGTTCGGTTGCGGCTGGCGAAGACGATTCCCCCTGGTGCGGGGCTGGGCGGGGGCAGTTCCGACGCCGCCGCGACGCTGCTGCTGCTGGTCAGGCAGTGGCACCTTCAGTCGAACCTGGGCGAGCTGTCGGAAATCGCGGCCGAATTGGGCTCGGACGTACCCTTCTTCCTGCGGTGCGGAACGGCTCTAATCACCGGCCGAGGCGAAACGGTGCAGCCGCTGCCCTATCAGCCGCCCGGGTGCGTGCTGCTGATCATGCCGCCTCTGCAGATTTCCACGGCAGAGGTCTATGGCGCTTTCCGGGCTTCCGACGCCCGGGCTCGTCCGTCCGAGAGCGCATGGGAAAAACCTCCCACATCGGTGCACCAACTCATTGATTGCTGCTACAATAGCCTACGGCCTGCCGCCGAGAGAGTGTGTCCGGCGTTGGCGTCGGTTCGGAGGCGGCTGGCGCGGTTGGGCTTGGGCAGCGTCCAACTTAGCGGCAGCGGATCGACGATGTTTGTGTTGCTGGCTGACCGTCAGGAAGCCCGGCAGTGGGCCGATCGAATTGCGGAGAAGCTGCAGTTGGCTACTTATGTCGGTCATTACTTTGGGTGGCGATAGTGCTTTGGTTTCACAGGAGATCACCATGGAGATCACCGAGGTACGGGTCAAACTGGTACAGGACAACACCGAGCGACTCCGGGCGTTCTGTAGCGTCACGTTCGACGGCGAATACGTTGTGCGCGACCTGAAGATCATAGAGGGCACCAACGGCCTGTTTGTGGCCATGCCCTCACGGAAGCTTACCGATCGTTGTCCCAAGTGCCGCTCGAAGAATCATCTTCGCGCCAAGTTCTGCAATGAGTGCGGAGCCAAGCTCAACGAAAACCGGGCAGGCAGGGACTCGGCCGGGCGCACCAAACTGCACGCGGACGTGGCTCACCCGATCAATGCGCGGTGCCGCGAGCGAATTCAGAACGCCATCGTAGAGGCCTACGAGCAGGAGAGCGAACGAGCCAAGGAACCCGGCTACAGACCCCCCAGGCTTGACGAGGATGATTACGAGGGGTCCGATTACGACGAGTTGGTGGCCGAGTTGAAGCGCGATCGCGGCGCCGCTCGCCGGGCCGCGGAAACATCCGCGCCGCCGTCTCCGCCGCAGCAGGCCGAGGACCAGGCCGAGGAGCAGCCCGAGGAGCAGCCCGAGGAGCAGGCCGAGCCGGCCGAAGGCGAAGAATCTTCCGAGCCTACCAAGAGTGACGACGAGTTCTCCGCCGGGATCTTCTAGCGGACGAGGCCGAGCCGACGACGTTGCGCAGTCGGCGCAGGTCCTTATCCGGCGGCGAGACCCCCGCAGCCTGCACGTCTGGGTAAAAACCGCCAAGAACGTGCATCCGCGCGGGCAGCCGATGTCGAGTGATTGGTTCGCGCCATGGGGCTGGTGATCTCCCGCATCTGCCTGATTCTGAGTGTTTCCGGCGGGCAACTTGACCGATGTAACCAGCGAGAGTAGCCTGTCAGCGGTCGCGAAGCGATCTATGATAGTGTGAAGGCGGGACGGGCCGGCCGGCAGATTGCCGGCTGGTTCGAGCACCTACCCGGTGTCCGCCCGGTTCGGTCGTCAGTGGTGGCGTCCGGGCCGTCGAAAGTCATGGCAACCTATTGGAAAGGATAAAACCATGGCCACCCGCGTGGGGAGTCCCTCAGCTACTTCCACCCCGAAAACCTGTACCGGTGCGCAAGCTTTCGTCGACGCGCTCTTGCAGGAAGGCGTGGAGGTGATGTTCGGCTATAGCGGTGGAGCGATCCTGCCGTTCTTCGACAGGCTTTACGACGCCCCCATCCGGTTTGTTCTCTCACGGCACGAGCAAGGCGCCGGTCACATGGCCGACGGCTACGCCCGCGCCACCGGAAAAGTCGGCGTGTGCGTGGCGACCAGCGGACCCGGTGCGACCAACCTGACGACGGCCTTGGCCACGGCGTACATGGACAGCATCCCGATGGTGGCGTTTACCGGCCAGGTTCCCACGTCGGCCATCGGCAACGACGCGTTTCAGGAGGCCGACGTCACCGGCGTGACCCGTCCGGTCACCAAGCACAACGTCCTGGTCAACAAGGCGAGCGACCTGCCGCGGATCGTCAAGGAGGCGTTCTACGTCGCCAGGACAGGCCGGCCCGGGCCCGTGCTTGTCGACCTGCCCAAGGACGTTCAGGTCGCCCAGTTGGATGTCCCCGAGAACGTCAAGATGGACCTGCCGGGCTATCGCCCGCGCGTTCACGGACACGCCCGCCAGATTCGTCTGGCCGCAGACCACATCAACCGCGCCGAAAGGCCGGTGCTCTACGTGGGTGGCGGCGTGGTGCTCGCCGGCGCCAGCGACGAGGTGCGGCAGCTCGCCCGTAAGGGCAACATACCCGTGACGACAACGTTGCTGGGTCTGGGCGCCTTCGACGAAGTGGGCGACGCCGACCTGGCGCTGCACATGCTGGGCATGCACGGCAGCGTCTACGCCAACTATGCGGTGCAGAACTGCGACGTCCTGATCGCCGTGGGCGCGCGGTTCGATGACCGCGTGACCGGGCGCATCGAGACCTTCGCTCCTCACGCCACCATCATCCACATCGACGTCGATCCGGCGAGCATCAGCAAGAGCGTCGACGTCGACGTTCCCGTCGTCGGCGACGCCAAGAAGATCGTTTCGGAACTGCTCGCCGAGATCGAGCGGCGCGAGCGCAGCGAGTGGTTTGCCCAAATCGACGCCTGGAGGAAGCAGTACCCGTTCAGCTACGACTCGAAGGGCACGAACATCAAGCCTCAGTACGTGATCGAAGAGGTGTGCCGGCAGACCGAGAATCAGGCCATTATTGCCACGGGCGTGGGGCAGCATCAGATGTGGGCCGCCCAGTACTACCGCTGGCGATTCCCGCGTCAGATGATCACCTCCGGGGGTCTGGGGACGATGGGTTTCGGTTTGCCGGCGGCTATCGGCGCCCAGGTGGGTCAGCCGGACCGGACGGTGGTGGACATCGACGGCGACGGCAGTTTCACGATGACCTTGCCCGAACTGGCGACGGCGGTCGAGCAAAATTTACCCGTCAAGGTCGTAATTCTGAACAACAGCTTCCAAGGCATGGTCAGGCAGTGGCAGGAGCTGTTCTTCAATAAGCGCTACTCGGCCACACGAATGCAGAACCCCGATTTTGCCAGGCTGGCCGACGCCTTCGGCGCCAAGGGACTGCGGATTACCGAAAAGGCAGACGTGCCCGATGGCGTCCGTGAGCTGCTCGAAACCGAAGGCTGTGTCGTGGCCGACTTCCACGTCGAGCCGGAGGAGAATGTCTATCCCATGGTGACTGTGGGGAAAAGCCTGGACGAAATGGAGTTGGGCGGTCTGGCCTGACAGACGCCGGGAGAGCAAACCATGTCACGAGTGAATGGAGCCGGCATGGAGGCGAAAGACCACAAGCACGTCCTCAATGTACTGGTGCAGAACCAGCCCGGCGTGCTGGCCCACATCGCCGGCATGTTCGCATCGCGGGGCTTCAACATCGATTCGCTCGTCGTCGGGCGAACCGAAGACCCCGCCCTGTCGAGAGTCGTGCTGGTCACAAGCGGCGACGAGCCCACGTTGGAGCAGGTCCGCAAGCAACTCGGGAAAATCATCACCACCGTCAAGGTGCGCGACCTGACCGAGCAGAACTGCGTTCACCGTGATCTGCTCCTGATCCAGGTTCACTGCCCGCCCGAGCGACGCGGCGAAATACGGCAAATCACAGAGGTCTTCCGCGGTTCGATCGTCGACGTGGCGTCCCGCAGCGTCATCATCCAACTCACCGGTTCCGAAGAGAAGGTCGAAGCCTTCATCGAGTTGTGCAGACCGTACGGTATTCAACAGTTGGCGCGCACCGGAGTCATTGCCATCCCGCGTGCCAGTCAACGGGCCGACGCCGGCCGTTCGCAGCGACCCTCGCGCCGCCGTGCGGCCAACGCCAAGCCGTCCAGGCAGCACCCGGCGGCACCGCCGATGCCGCCCAGCTAACCGGCGCGATCGCTCGCCACGGGAGCGCGTCATGAAAAGGTCGCACATCAACGCTTTGATCGATGAGGCTGTCGAGTTCCTGGCAAGCCAGACGTTCGCCCTGCCGCCTTTTGCATTCTGGAGCCCGAGTCGCTGGCAAAGCACCGGGCACGAGGCCGACGAGATCCGCCGTAACATGCTCGGCTGGGACCTCACTGATTTCGGCTCGGGTGACTTCGCAACATGCGGATTGCTTCTGTTTACCCTGCGCAACGGCAATATCGATGCCCCCGGGGACAAGACCTATGCCGAGAAGGTGATGATCGTCCGGCCTGCACAAGTGACACCTATGCACTTCCACTTTAATAAGACGGAAGATATAATTAATAGAGGTGGCGGCTGTCTGGTCTGCCGGCTCTACAATGCCACGCCCGACGAACGACTCGATCAAACCACATCGGTCACCGTCAGCACCGATGGTGTAATTCGATCACTCGCCGCAGGCGATCAGCTTGTGCTCGCCCCCGGCGAATCGGTCACGCTGCCTCCTCGCCTGTACCACAGTTTCTGGGGTCAACCCGAACGCGGTACCGCGCTCGTCGGTGAGGTCAGCAAGGTCAATGACGACCGAACCGACAACCGCTTCCTCGACCAGGTCGGTCGCTTCCCCGAGATCGACGAGGACCAGCCGGCGAAGTATCTGCTGTGCAACGAGTATCCCCCGGCCGCGTGAGCACCTTAATCCGACGGTTGCGTAGCCTGCGGCGCTTCGGCGTCACCGCCTGGGATGCCGTCCGACAGCGACAGGCCCTGCCGACCGAGTTGGCGTGTCAGTTGCTCTCGCGTCATCCAGCGAGTTTCCATCCGCGAATGAATCCATACCGCCACGGCGTGTCCGTCAGGCAGCAGAACCAGTCGCCGGGGAACCGCCTGGTACGCCAACACGATCATCTGTTCTGACGACGACCCCAGTACCTTGGCGCGCGATGCCGTGCTCACGAAACCCTCGGGCCAGTGCCACGGACTGTTCTGCTCAGCAAGTCGGCCCACCGACGCCTGTAGCTTCCTCAGGTCGCCCTTCCGCTCGACGTTGTCGCGGAGCCACATCACCAGCAGCACGAAGGCCACTGCCGCCATCGCCAGCACGAACCCCAAACGACCGATACGACTTCGCCGAGCCGCGCGCCGGCGCGCCATGGCTTCCTGGTGCAAGTCGGTCGGATTGCCCGAGCCAGACGATTCTGGTGTCGGCCTAGCAGTTGACCCCATCAGCTATCTCGCTTGCCGGATCCGGAAGCCACGGATAAGTAACGTGATTATATACGCCTGCGCCCCCGTCCGACAGCCGAAGCTTCTAGAGTGCGCAACATATTGTCATAAAAAGACTTGCCTACGGGCGTCTGCCGGACATCCGTTGCTGAGCCGACCCCCCGGGCCGCAGCGGTTTGACCCGACGCACTCAATTGGCTAGCCTTGAGTTGCCAGGGATTCTTTGCCTGCGGCGTTTGCTAGGGCGCCGCAGATGAGCAACTCTGGTCGACCAGATGGTCTTCGGTCGTCTGGTTGCGGGCCCGGGACGGCGGTCCCGGGGGGACAAGGCCCGGATGGTTTGTCGGCGTCTACACCGGAGCCGGCGGGCCGCCGGGGGTGTCCCTGGCAGGAAAGGAGGTGATCCGGTGCCGAGTAACATAGGTAGGCTGCCTTGAGGCAGCAGACGCAGCTGCCTCAAGGCGGCTATTCAAAACTTAGGACCGGATTTGTCGAAAAGCGTAGCGGCAAATCCGGTCGCTTTTTTGCGCGAGGGTCTCGCCCCGATGACCGCGAGGATGCGCCCCATTCTGAAGGTAGCCATCGATCAGGAGGTTGGCCGGGGTGGCCGCGAGACCATCTCGATCTTGATCGGTTCGTCGTTGACGGTGCTGAGCGTTCGTTGCGGGAATGGGATCACGATGCCGTGCTTGCCGAACGCTTCGTCGATGGAGAATCGCAGTTCCGTCAACGTGCTCATACGGTTTGCGACGTCGTCGACTCGCACCAGCAGTTTGAACGCCAGCGCGTTATCGCCGAAGTCCATGAACCACACCATGGGAGCCGGGTCGGGCAGCACATGGGGATGTGTGTTGGCGATCTCCAGCAGGAGTCGGCGAACGAGGCCTACGTCGCTGCCGTAGGCGACGCCCACGTCGATCTGGCCACGAATCTGCCGATCCTGGAGCGACCAGTTGATCACACTGGACGTAACGAAGTCGCCGTTGGGTACCACCATGTCGATATTGTCGAACGTGCGGACGCCGGTGGAGCGAAGGCTGATACGCGTGACCTCACCTACCGTGCCGTTGACGTCCACGATGTCGCCTACCTTGATGTGCCGCTCGAACAGCATGATCAGCCCACCCAGGAAGTTAACAAACAACGGCTGCAAGCCCAGTCCCAGACCCAGACCAAACATACCCATCAAAACCGTCACAGCCGTCAGGTCGAGATAGACTAGCTGCATGCTGGCATAGATGCCCAGTACGATCAGCAGGTAATGCAGCATCGTGTTGATGGCGGCCTGCGTCCCACGGTCGATTTGCGGGTAGCTCGGATAGATCTTGGCTTCCAGCACGCTCCGCAGGCTTCGCGACACCAGCACCGCCGCCGCCAGGGCGATGACGACCCCGAGAGTTCGCCAGATGGTGATCTGCCTGGGAGGATCGCCCGCGACGACCGTGCTGAGCACGTGACGGACGTCGATCAGTGTGATGCCCCATATCCGCAGAACGACGATCAGGCCCAACACGGCGACCGCCCACCGCAGCAGCATAGTGCCCGTATTCACCAGCCCTTCCAGTTCCGGCGGAGGCAAGTAGTCCACCGCTACAGGATCGAAGGGCCGGCCTGCCGCTTCGGCCTCGGCTCGCGCGCGCCGCTCCGCCCGCGCTCGCGCCTGCTCTCGCATCTGATCCGCTCGCCGTCGGTAGCGTTCGTTCAACTCCTCCAGCCAGCGGTTGAGCAACCTGGTCACGAGCAGCACGGGAACACTCGCCGCAAGCGACAACACGAGGTAGCGAGTCAACACGTAGAAGCCGGCAATCTGCGTAACCAGCAAAGCCAGAACCGTCAGTACGATCAGAGGGTAAGCCATTCGCACCAGAGCGAACAGATGCGTCATACGCACTTGATCGGGACGGCCCACCACTCGCAACACCGTCTGCCGTCGCAGCAAAAACAGCAGCAGCAGCAGCAGCGCCAGCGCCTTGTATGTCTCGGCGAAGAGCGTCCGGGTCTCCGGCAGTACGCGACCGATTAACAGAGCCAGCGGCAGCGGCAGCAACACCAGGGTCAACCAGAGCAGACGGCGCAGCCAACGACGGTAGTAGCCGGCCACCACGTTGCTGCACCGAATAAGCCGATAGCGAGGCTTGGAGGGGTTGAACAGGCCGTGCACCAGAGCGAACGCCAACGCCACACATGCAAAGAAGATCAGGAGCGCCTCTGTGATGCGCGCCAACGGTGTATCCAGGCCAAGAGACCAGACAGCCAGCAGCACACCCGCGCAGGGCCAGCCGACCACCGCGCTGCGAAAGGCGATCCTCGCGGTCTGCGAACGCAGCCGGATCGTAAAGTCGGGCTCCTCCACTCGCTGCTGGTAGACTTGCTCGGCCAATCGCGCAAGCCTGCCCCGCAGTGCGACAGTCGCCACCACACTCAGCAAGACGAGCAGCGCCGCCAGCATCCATTGGGGCGGGCGTACAGCGGCCAGTTCGCTTCTCAGCCGTGTCACCCAGTCACGAAGTGATTCTTCCTGCCGCACCTGGTCTCGGCCGGGGCGACGCTGAAGCACCTGACGTTCTCGGATCAGCTTGCCGGTCGCCGCCGCGGTCCATTCAGCCCGTAGCGTGCCCCACGGACGTTTCAACAGCGGCGCGTCGCGCACGCTGATATGCGCCCGGTACAACCTGCCGCGGTACAGGCCAAGCTCGTTCAGGCAGGCCTGTAGACCCTCCATCCCCTCGCGCAGCCGGCCGATGACGGCCTGTTCGTCCGTAATCACAATGGTAGTGCTCTTAAATAGGCGCGTTCGCAACTCGCTGAGCGTTCGCCCCATCCGCGCCGCTTCTTCCGTGGTTACCTTCGCCGCCTTCTCGTCGAACATCCGGCGATCTTCATCAAACCACTGCAAGTAGTCGCGCTGCCGAGGCTGAAGCTCCAGACCCAGTTCGTCCACACTCTTGTCGTACTTGGCCTGCAATCCGACGAGGCATTTCTGCGCCCATTCCATGTCCCCGAGGATGCGACGGTAGCTGCGCAGGACTTCCTGGCCGGCGCGCCGGTCCAACGTGGGCAAGAAGTTTTTCCAGTGCGACTGGATCGACTCAAGCCGCCCTTTCAATTGCGTCAGCGTCGTGTTCTGGAAACGATCGCTGATGGGATTCCTGTAGGCGTTGAACTCCCCCTCAGCCTCCAGAACCAGAAGCTCCAGGCTGTAGTAGGCCTTCTCGAGTGGATCGGTGGAGCGGTCGGCCCGATAGCGAGCCAGCGCCAACTCAGATGTGATCTGGCGCCGTTCCATCTCGTTGGCCCGTTCGCGAAGCTTCACAACGTATGGCTTCAGGGCGTTGCGTAACTGCGTATCCTGCTGGATGAGCAGGCTGGCGAACTCCTCCTTCCGCGGCAGCAGCTCCTGCTGTAGCAGCAGATCGGCCAAGGCGATCTGCGCTCGGTCCAGTTCGCGATCCAGCAAGGCCTTCTGCTCGGCCATCGTGGCCGGCAAGTCGCGCTCGAGCTTGTGTTTCTGCCTGGCGGCCGCGAGTACGTCCCGTGCCTTGGCCAGTTCGGTGTCGAGCTCTTGAGCTTGTTCGCCCAGCGTGGTGCGGACGGCCTCCTGGGCCGCGATGGTGTCGGCCAGTTCGTTGATCTGGTGGTTCAGCTTGTCGTATTCCTGGCGCACCGCCTGGACTTGATCGCGTGTAACCTGATCGGGAAGGGCTTCCTGCTGTAACGCCTCGAGTTTGCTCTTCAACTCGGCGATCCGTTCCCGCTGCTGTTGCAGGAACTCATCGGTCTTACGGTGGGCCAGATCGCCTTCGAGCTCGGTCGCCATGGCCAAGTGATCGAGGTACTGCTGCGTTCGCTCGACAAGCTCGCCGATCTTCTTGTGCGTGAGGGATTCGGCCGGCGCCGTCGTGGCTGCCTGGGCCTGCTTCAACGTATCAAGCCTTGCCTGCTCGCGCGCCTTGCGATCAGCGATGCCCGCGGCGTCGCTCGGCACCGACCAGTCGATCTCCACCGCCCGCGTGGTCGTCGGAGGGGTCGGCAACTCAGATTGGGCGCCGAGCACGGCGGACAGCAACAGCGGTATGAATCCATGCAGCGTCAAAGAAATTGCCCCGGCAACGACTCGTGCCTTTCACGTAGTCAGATTATACGTTGCGGTCGGAGGACAGCAACCGGTCGGATCGGAAAGGTCTTCACTTGGAGGCAGGTCCGGACACCGACGACGTGATTCCGGCCCGCTTGCGGAGCACCGGCATCCCGTCGGTGACCTCTTTCGCCATCAGGCTGTTGGGGAACTCGCTGACAATCTGCTCGCCGATGCCCAACGCGGCCTTCCAGCGTTTTTCGGTAACGGCCAGGCTGAACTGCACTCCCAGGTTTTGCAGCTTGGCCCGAAAGACGCCTCGCGCCGACTCCTCCAGGGCCGCCGCCTCGGACGGCGCGAGATACTGATCGAGCTTCTTGAGCACCTCGATGCTTCGATCGATCTCATTGCGCTGAACCGCCTCGTTCCATTCGGTCAGAAGGCGCCGCTTGTGCTGCTGGCGATGCCGTTCCAAATCCTCCGGCAGCCGCTGGATTCGTTCGTTCCGCGGGAACAGGTTCATCAACCTTTGCGATTCGCTCCGCGCCTGCTCCCACTCGGCTGCGGCAAACAGCCTATCGATGTGTTCGAGCGCGGCCTGCACCGTCTCCTCAATCGACCGGTCGCGCGAGACGTCCACTTCCTGTCGCAGGCGTTTGGCCTCCTGTCGGTAGCCGTAGCGATGCTCCATCGCGTCGATCAGGCTGTACGCGGCCTCCCAGTCGTGGCGGGCGATCTCCTCGTGGATCGCACTGCGCAAGGCCCCACGTTCATTCTCTCGATGGGCGATGACTTTGGCTGCATCGGAAAGCTGCACGTTGTCGGCTACGGCACCCAGCAGATCGCGCTGCGCCGACGCCGTTTCGAGCAAATCGACCATCACGTCGTGCAGACGGAACGTGTGACTTTCCAACTTCAGCAGCAGCGTGAACAGCCCGTGGATCAGCAGACCCGCCAGCATCGCCAGCAGACCCGCGATGACCAACCCGCCGGCCACACTAAGCAACGTCCACGGAACCGGCTGGGCTCGCACCAAAGCCACGACGGCCGTCGCCATCCCCAGCAACAGGAACCCGGCCCCCAGCGCGGTAATCGCCACGCTCATGAGCCGAGCCGTCAGGTGAACCCAGCTGAAACGCATATCCATCCTCGCCATGCTTCACCTCTGCTGGTCTATCGACATAAGAGGGCTCGACAGGCTAACGGACTCTATCGACGCCGTCCCTGCCGGTCAAGATGGGCCCACCGCAACGACCCTCCGGACCGGGCGGTGCAACACGTCTGATCAGAGAATGGGACTTTCTTCCCGCCGCCTGAGCAGCAAACCCAGGAAAAACAGGCCCCCCAGCAGGCTCGTCAACACACCCACCGGCAACTGCAAACTCGAATCCACTACCCAGTACATCAGATTCCGCGCCACCATGTCGCACGTCGGCAGGAAGATCATGCCGCCCAGCAGGCACCCGATCGCCAACAGTCCGTGCCCGGGGCCCAACACGAACCGCATGATATGCGGCACGACCAACCCCACGAACGCGATAGGCCCGCACAACGCCACCACCGCGCCGGTCATCGTGCTCGCCGCGAAGTACGCCGCCGCACGCGTCCACGTGACGTTCACACCTCGACCGGCGGCCGCCAGATCGCCCATCATCAGCAGGTCCAGCCCGCGGCGAAGGTACCAGCAAAGCCCCGCGCCGATCACCACAAGCACCGACACCGGAATCATGGCCAGCCATCCGGATCGACCCACGATCTCGACGCTGCCCATCAGCCAGCGGATGATGGCCGTCGCTTCATGCTCCCGCGACAGGTACTGGATCAGCACAATGACGGCCGAGCAGACAAACCCGATGCTCACCCCGGCCAGCAGTAACGTCGAGGAGGCAAAGCCCCGCCGCGCCCGCGCAATGGCGTACACCAGCAGCACGGTGGCCATCGCGCCGGCAAAGGCCAGACCCGCTCGGGCCGAAATCATCCACCACGTACCTACAATGTGCAGGCGGATCGCTATCGCCGACGCCAGCGACGCCCCGCCTGCGACGCCCAGCGTGAACGGGCTGGCCAGCGGGTTGCGGAAGACGGCCTGGAAGACCATGCCCGAAAGACTCAGCGCCGCGCCCGCCAGCATCGCCATCGCCAGACGCGGCGCCCGAATCGTCCAGTACACCTCGTCCAAGGAGGCGCCGCTGCTGCCGACCAGCGGCGTCAACGCCACGGTGGCTATCAGCAGCACCGCCAGTATCGCCAGCGATGTCCTCGTTCGTCTCATCCCCTTTGCACCCGCAGATGGGCCCGCACGTGCCCCGGTGACGCCATACGCACAAGCTCGAACTCCGCCTCGAATATGTCGCGCAGCAGATCCGGATCGAGGAACCGCGCCACGCTCCCCTCGAACGCCTTGCGCCCTTCCCGCAGCGCAAGCACCCGACAGTTCAACATGGCTGCAAGGTTCAGGTCGTGGCAAATCAGCATGACCGTTTTGCCCGTGCCCAGTTGCATTTGAATCAGCTCGATCAGTTCCGCCTGATGCTTCGGATCCAGCGCACTGGTAGGTTCGTCCAGAAGCAGCGCGGGCGTTTGCTGCGCCAGCGCCGCGGCCAGCCACACCTTCTGTCGTTCGCCGCCGGACAGGGCCTCAACGGTGCGGTCCTGGAGACAACCGAGGTTACACTGCTCCAAGGCCTGATCGATCGCCTCGCTATCTGTCTCGTCCCACGGCTGCACCGCGCCGCGGTGAGCATAGCGCCCCGTCTCGACCACGGCACGCACACGGAAACCGAGGTAGCCTTCGTAATTCTGCGGCAAGTACGCCATTCGCCGGGCAATCTGCCGACGTGAGAGATGCCCCATGGCCTCACCGTTAAGACGTACCACGCCGTCCGACAGCGGCAGGAGACCCAGCAGTGCCTGCATCAACGTTGTCTTGCCTGCCCCGTTGGGACCGACTACGGCCAGGCATTGCCCCGGCTCCAGTCGCAGCGACACGCCGTCGACGACTCGCCGCGCGGCGCGATCCACACAGACGTTTTCGGCTTCCAGGTACATCCACGCCTCCCCACCCACGCAGCGTAGGCTAGTCCAAAACCGGCTGAGGCGACAGCGCCTGGATCACCTTGTACAGCGCGATGTTCACGCGAGGTCCGGGGATCAGAATGAAATCATCGGTGATCGAGCAAATCCGTCGATTGGCGATGGCCGGCACGGCAGCGAAATCCGCCCAGGCCTCGTACACGGCCTCGAGCATCTCGAGTCGCTCCGGCCTGCGCGTCTCGAGGATCACGTCCGGCTTGGCAGCCAGGAGCATCTCCGCCGACACCTCGGCCCATGCACGATCGATCTTCCCCGCCAGTGCGTTTTTGTGTCCGGCCAGCTTGACCAGGCTGTCGAGGTAAGACCCCGGGCCAGCTATGTAAACCGGGCCAGGCATGGCGGGCATCTCGCCCACCACCACCAGCACCCGTAGCGGCACGGCGGGCTGCTGCGTGGCGAGTCGATCCAGATCGTGGCGCAGGCGCCCGGTCAACTGCGCTGCCGTCTTCGGGCGGCCCGTATACTCGCCCAGCAGTCGGATGCCTTCAAAAACGTCTTCGAGACTGCTGTCGGGAAGCTCTTTGACCGGCAGATCGAGCGCCGCCAGCTTCTCTCTCAGTCGCGTGCTGCTGGTGGTAATCAGCACCAGATCGGACTTGAGCACGACGATCCGCTCGAGGTTCGGATCGACATAGCCGCCCACCACCGCCGCGTGCTGTACCGACGGCGGATGCAGGCAGAACTGCGTGCGGCCCACGATCCGGTCGGCCAGACCCAACGCGGCGCAGAGTTCGGTGATATTCGGCGCCAGCGAGATGATCCGCCCGGGCCCGTTCGCCGCCTCGCCCGCGTCGGGCACCACCGTCTGCCATACGTAATCGCGGGGCCCATCGGTATCAGCCGACCTCGTGGTCGCCGTCGGCTGCGGCTTGGCCCGGCGCAGTTCGGCCATGCGACTGAAGCGGACGTAAAAGCCCACCGCCGCAATGCCCCCAACGACTATCAGCAGCACCAGACGCCTCATAGTCAGGTCAATTCTGCGGCACGATGGGGCGGGTGTCAAAGACGGCCTCTGTGTTGATTGCACGCCGGAGGGCAGGTAGTTTAGCGCCGGGTCAGGCCGTTCTCGCCGGACGCGGGAATCGTTGCAGGTGTCGACTTTGAGCAGCAAGGCAACAGAAACCGAGGGTTTGTTCCGCGGTCTGGACCGTCCGGGCCGACGGGTGGTCATCACCGGCCAGGTCGGGGTGGACAAGACTCCCTTCCTGCTGAGTGTGGCCGATCTGGCCATTCAGCGCGGGTACGACGTCACGCTCTGCAACGTCGGGGAGATGATGTACGCCGACGCCCCCGACGTCGTATCCGGACGCATCCTCGATTTGCCGCTGGGGCGTCTCAACAGTCTGCGGCGCGCCGTCTTCAAGGAAATTCTCGAGCAGGCCCGCTCCGCGCGCAGCCTGCTGGTCAACACCCACGCCACGTTCCGTTGGCGTCACGGGGTGTTTGCGGCGTTCGACCACGACCAGATGAGCCAACTCGACGCCGATCTGTACGTCACGGTGGTCGACAACGTCGACGCCGTTCACGAACGACTTGAACGCGAGCACGACATCGATCACACGCTGAAAGACTTGCTGGTCTGGCGCGAGGAGGAAATCCTGGCCACCGAAGTGCTGGCCAAGGCCGTCCGCGGGCACGGGTGCTTCTACATCGTCGCCCGAAGCCGATCGCCTCAGGCCGAGGAGGTGCTCTACCGGCTCATCTTCGAGCCATGGCGGAAGAAAGCGTACCTGTCCTTCCCCATGACGCACGTGACCAACGAACTCGAGGTCATGGCCGAGATCGACCTGTTTCGCGAGACGATGGCAGAGCACTTCACCGCTTTCGACCCGGGCATGGTCGAGGAGAAGCAGCTCGTCACCGCCGCCGCCGACGCCCGCCGACAAGGCGAGTCGCACGTGCGACGCCAGGTGAACGGCCGAACGGTCATGCTCGACGCGAACGAACTGCTCGCGGTGGCCAAGGACATCGACGGCCAGATCTACGCGCGCGACTTCATGCTCATCGAGCAGGCCGACATGATCGTCAGTTACATTCCCGCCATGCCCGACGGCCAGCCGGGCCTGTCCAGCGGCGTCGAACGGGAGCTTCAGCACGCCTTCGAGACGACCAAGGAGGTCTACGTCATCTGGCGGCCGAAGGCAGGTCCGTCGCCCTTTATTACCGAGACGGCTACGCAAATCTTCGCCGACCTGGCCGAGGCACTGGCCTACTTCCAACGGGTCGGGCACATCGGTGATTACCAACTACCCCTGATGGGCCCTGCCCAACCGGGCCGCACGCAGCACCCGTCCGGCAACGACGATCGTAACGACGAGCCAAGCGCCAACGAATGATAGAAGGACGTTCGAAATGCAGGAAAGTGAGGTAACGGACGCATGAGCGACGCCAAGCGGGTCCTGGCGTTTATGGCCCATCCCGACGACGCCGAGTTTCTCTGTGCCGGCACGCTGGCCAGGCTGCAACGCGAGGCCGGCTGCCACATCACGCTGGCCACCGCTACCACCGGCGATTGCGGCAGTACCGAGTTGGGCCAACCCGAGATCTCGCGCGTGCGGTATCGTGAGTGCCTCGCCGGCGCCGCGATTCTCCAGGCCGACTACCTCTGCGCCGAGTGCATGGACCTGCTGGTCATGTATGACCGGCCGACCGTGCTGCGGTTTCTCGAAATCGTTCGGCGAGCCCGACCCGACATCGTGATCACCCATAGCCCGGTGGATTACATGGCCGATCATGAGATGGTCCCGCGACTCGTGCAAGCCGCGACCTTTGGCGGCCCCGTGCCCAATCTGGTCACCGAAGCGGCCGATCCGGCGCCGCCCATCGCCCGCGTGCCTCACCTCTACTACGCCGATCCGCTCGACGGACGCGACCACCTTGCTCGTCCCGTCGAACCGCAGTTTGTCGTGGACATCAGTTCGGTCATCGACGTGAAGGAGCAAATGCTCACCTGCCACGCCTCCCAGCGGGAGTGGCTACGGGCCCACCACGGGATCGATCAGTATGTTATCGCCATGAAGGAAGCATCCGCCGCCCGCGGACGTCTGATCAACGTCCAATACGGTGAGGGCTTCCGCCAGCACCTGGGGCACGCCTACCCGCAGGACAACCTGCTACTGACGCTGCTGGGCGAAGGCGCTTAGGCCCGATAGCTTGCCGTCGCGGCTGCGCGGCCGGCCGATGATTTGTCACAAGCACACCGGGCAGAGAGTCGATAACTAAGCCGAAGTTCGACTTCCGGCGTGAGGCCGGTACCTTTGCTGAGATGCTCGGATGAACCAACTCCATTGCGATAGGCCCACCTTACGACACGTTGTACAGGCTTGGGTCCAGGACGCAGCCGGCCAGAATGAAGCCGGCGCCTTCCTCGGCAAGCGAAACGCGGAGCGATACGTCTGGCCTGCCGCCATCGAAGTCCTGGTCGACCGAGGCCGGCGCACCGAACGCCGTGTCTACTTCACCGGTCACGACGTCAGCGAAAGCGGCATGGGGCTGTTCGGTCGGCACAAATTGACGGTAGGGGCCACCATTCTCCTGCGGTACGCCGACGAAGGCGATGCCTGTCCCTGGGTGCCCTCGAGAGTGGAACATTCGACACGATCGGTGGGCGGATACCGTGTGGGCATCCGGTTCCTGTTGGACGACGACCACCAGTCGGGCTGACCGATACAGACGCCAAGTTGCCATCAATCCGGCCCACCGCTACCATAAAAAGCTGGTTAGGCGCCACGAATTCGTATCCATCCAGAGGGTGTGGTATGTCCCGACAGACCCGGCGGAAGGCCGTTCGCTTCTTTCCCACGACGGCCGCGCCGTCTCAACCCGAAATTGACGATATCACGTATGAGGAACATGCCACCGCGTACAATGCACCTTTGGGTGAGGTACGGGTTCCCGAAGGAATCAAGCCCCTCAAGGGTGCCGAGGTGTTCGTCCAGTCGCTGCGCGCCAACGGATGCGACCTGCTGTTCGGCTACCCCGGCGGCGCCAACCTCGAGATCTTCGACGTGCTCCCCACGGTGGGCATACGATGCGTTCGCACCGAGCATGAACAGGGCGCCGCCCACGCCGCCGAGGGCTTTGCCCGCTCCTCCGGTCGCGTCGGCGTGTGCCTGGCCACCTCGGGGCCGGGCGCGACCAACCTGGTTACCGGCATCGGCGACGCCAACTCCGACAGCGTTCCCATCGTCGCCATCACCGGGCAGGTGCCCAGCTTCCTGATGGGCAAGAACGCCTTCCAGGAAGTGAACATCGTCGACATCTGTCGACCCATCACCAAGGCCGTCTTCCTCATCCGACGGGTCATCGACATCCCTGCGATCGTGCACGAAGCCTTTGCCACAGCTCGCGGCGGACGGCCGGGGCCGGTGCTGATCGACTTCCCCAAGGACGTTCAACAGCAGTACGCCGTCGACCGCGACGGAAACTACATCGAGCCCGAATTCGATGTGCCCCCGACTTCACGGCCCACGGCGGCGCTGCACGGGTCGACCATCGACCAGGTCTGCAACATGATCCAGCAGTCGCGACGCCCGGTCATCTATGCAGGCGGCGGCGTGATCTCGGCCGATGCCGGCGACCTGCTGGTGGCCCTGGCCGAGAAGACCCGCATGCCCGTTACCACGACCGTGATGGGCCTGGGGGCCATTCCTCCCGGACACCCGCTCTGCATCGATGTGCTCGGCATGCACGGCACCAAATACGCCAACGACGCCGTCAACGAGGCCGATCTGGTGATCGCCGTCGGCGTCCGCTTCGACGACCGCGTAACCGGCAAGGTCAACGAGTTCATCAAGCACGGCAAGATCGTCCACATTGATGTCGATCCGTCCGAGATCAATAAGAACAAGCCCGTCGAAGTCGGCATCGTCGGCGATGTGCGCGTCGTCCTGCGCGCACTGATCGAGCGCGTCGGCCAGGCCGACAGCGAAGAATGGCTGGCCATGCTGACCGAGGCCAAGAAGCAATGGCCGCTGCTGGCGCCTCGCCTCGAGGACGTGATCAGCCCTCAGTGGGCCATCAAGCTGCTGTCAGACATGACCGACGACCGCGCCATCGTCACGGTTGGTGTCGGCCAGCATCAGATGTGGGCCATGCAGCACTACAAGGTCCGCCGTCCTCGAAGCTTCATCTCGTCCAGCGGGTTCGGCACGATGGGCTTCGGGCTGCCTGCGGCCATAGGTGCAGCCATCGGCTGTCCTGACCGGCTGGTCATCGATATCGACGGCGACGGCAGCCTCAACATGACCGTGCAGGAGCTGTCGACCGTCCACCGCTACCAGCTCGCCCTGAAAATCGTCGTCATCAACAACCAGTTCCTCGGAATGGTTCGCCAGTGGCAGGACATGATCTATCGCCGGCACCGGGCCGAAACCAGCCTGGCCGACCCCGCCAAGGTACCCGACCCGAACCGGCCCGTGGACCCCCGTCAATCGGCCCGGCAAGGCGCGGAAAGCCCCGAGATCTACCCCGACTTCCTCCAGATTGCCGCCGGCTATCGCATTCCCGCCCAACGAGTGTGGCGGCCGGAGGACTTGACCAACGCCTACACGCGAATGTTCGAGACCGACGGGCCCTATCTGCTGGACGTCGTGGTGGCGGCTGAGGAAAACGTCTACCCCATGATCCCGGCTGGCGGCACCTACAAGGACGTGATTCTGACCGATCGCAAGGACTGAAGCGCCGCAGCCGCCGAGTGAGCGACCGTCAACCGCAGCCATCGCGCCCGCCCGCGCAGTCTAGACCTGAACCTTGGGGTTTAACGCGCGGTCCAGTTGCCGGACCGCCTGCCGCAGACGCTGGTTATTCTCGACCAGTGCGATGCGAACGTACCCCTCCCCGTTCTCCCCGAACGCCCGCCCCGGAGCCAGCGCCACCTCCGCCTCGTCGAGCATGCGCATGGCGAAGTCGATCGTGCCCTCGCCCGCCAGGTGCGCCTCGGGCACGCGCGCCCAGACGAACATCGTGCCCCGCGGCGGCGTGACCTCCCACCCGATTCGTGTGAGCCCCTCACACACCACGTCGCGCCGCGACTGATACAGACGCGCCTGCTTCCTGGCGTCGGGCTGACTGTGACGCATCGCGACGATGCTGGCAATCTGGATGGGCTGGAAAATGCCGTAATCGTAATAGCCCTTGATCGTCGCCAACGCCGAAATCATGTCCGCGTTGCCCGCACAAAACCCGATACGCCAGCCGGCCATGTTGTACGGCTTGCTCATCGTCGTGAACTCGACGCCCACGTCCTTCGCGCCCCGCGCCGCCAGAAACGACGGCGCGCGATAGCCCTCGAAGCACGTCTCGCCGTACGCGAAATCGTGGATCACCGTCACGTCGTAGCGCCGAGCCAGCGATACCACCTCATCGAAAAACGGGCCGTCCACCGTCATGGCCGTCGGGTTGTGTGGGTAATTCAGGATGAGCACCTTGGGACGCGGATACAAATGCTCCACCACGTAGCAGACCCGCTCCAGAAACGCCTCGTCATTGCCCAACGGGACGTTGATCACGTTCGCGCCGGCCAGCGCCACGCCATACACGTGAATGGGGAAAAACGGATCGCCCACCACGGCCGTATCCCCCGAGCCCAGCGCGGCCAGGCACATGTGGCTGAACCCCTCCTTGCTGCCCAGGCAGGCGATGATCTCGTGCTGAGGATCCAGCGCCACGCCCCACTTGCTGCGATACTGCTTGGCCACCTCGCGGCGAAGATTCAGAATGCCCAGGCTGTCGCTGTAACGGTGGTTCCGACCGTCCCGGGCCGCCTCGCAGAGCTTCTCGACGACAATGTCCGGCGGGGCATCGCTGGGATTGCCCATCCCCAGATCGATGATGTCGATCCCCTCCTGCCGTTTGGCGTACTTGAGGGCGTTCAGTCGGCCGAACAGATACGGCGGCAGCCGCTGAATGCGCGTCGCCGGCCTGAAACCACCCGTTCCACTTGGGGTATCCATCTGTTGCACTGCCAAGCCCTTCCGATGTCTGTCTGAGACGGCGCAGTGAAGTCCCACGCAGTGGTTATCGGTCGAATCGCGGTCCGCCTGAAGCTATGGGCCGGCCAACGGCGGAGCCTGGCCGCCCGACGCTGCCCGTCGCTCTTCGTACTGCCGGCGCAGCAGCGGATCGAGGATGACCACTCGGGCCTTGCCGATAAGATCGCCGGTGATCGTCGTCATCCGCTCGGGCACCACGCGCTGTCGGTAGGCCTGCAAAACCTGGTTACGCACATCCGAATACTCAGCTTCACCGGCGGGCAACTCTCTCTCCAGCCTGATGATAGCGTACTGGTCATCCACGCGGATGGTGCTCGAAATCTCTCCCGGTTTCAGGCGCCTGGCGGCCTCACGCAAAACGGCCGGCACCGACGGGTCGTCCAGCGAGAAGGGCTGCGTCAGACCGTCGGTCGACGCGGCGTAAGGGTCGCTGCCGCGGCTGCGGGCTATGGCGGCAAAGTTCTGCCCTCCCTCCAACAACTCGCGCACCTGCTCGATATCTGACAGCGAACGAGACAGAATCATGCGTAGCTGTACCTTCGGTCCGTAGAGCACCGCGTACTCGGCACGCAGCGCCTTCTCGTCGATCGTCAAGC
>Ga0272441_10006128_pt1 | contig 20406 bp, 10 predicted proteins | sample SSMProp6N_FD_193582 | JGI IMG/M metagenome (GOLD analysis project Ga0272441, IMG submission 193582) | Marine sediment archaeal communities from Little Sippewissett salt marsh, Falmouth, MA, United States - SSM-Prop-6N | ecosystem: Environmental > Aquatic > Marine > Wetlands > Sediment ...
CTTCGACAGGTAGGTGACACCGGCCGCCTTGAGCAGCGCGTAGGCGCCCGCGATCGGGCCGTCGCCGAGCCCGCCGATGATGCCCGCGATCCCGTTCCGCACGCGGAACGCATAGGCGCCCTCGCCCAGCGCGGCCTGTTCCGCGGCGGTGAACAGTCCCGCTTTCACCGCGGCCGACCCGACCAGGATCGTGCCGGGCGCCGGCCGCGCTGTTGGATCATATTCCGTCTTGGTCGGCTCCACCCCGGTCACGGTCCGCAGCTCGCTGCGCAGGATGCCCGCCGCCGTGCCGGCCGCCCAGCCCGAGTCGGGCTCGAAGACGATGAGCCGCACCGGTCCGCGCGCGCCTTCAATGAACAGGCCGGGCTCCGCCCCGCGCGTCACGTTCGCGACAAGCGCCGCCAGCAGAACCACAATCAGGATCTCTCTCGTTGTCTTCATCGCGGACTCCTTCCCCGACAGAACCTTGTCGTGAACCTCAGCCCTGAGAGTGTTGGCAGGATGATCTTGGGCAGCATGATCAACCGAGAAACAGGACAGGAAGACAAGATCCGTGAGCTCAGAGGAGCGAAGCTGATCATTCTGCCCTTAATCATCCTGCAAATATCTTCGGGTTGATCTTCGCCATCAGCGCCGCGGTCTCCTTCGCGTTCGCGTAGGGCACGGTCGTGTCTTCGGTCCCGTGGAACATCCAGATCGGCTTGTCTTTCATGCCGGCCAAATCCCACCGGTCATGCACCTTGCCCTTGGCCGAGGCGCCGGAGGCGATCGGGATAAACGCGGCGATCGGCCGTTTGCCTTCAAACCCGTACCGCCACGCGCCGACCCCGCCCATGCTGCTGCCTGCGACGTAGATGCGGTACGTGTCGATCGCGTAGTTCGCGACCATGTGGTCGATCAGCGCATCGACACTGCGGGGCGGCCAGCCGCGCTGCACGAAAGGCTGCACGACGTCGCAGGCCAACCCCTGCTTGCTGAACCCGCGCGCGAACTCGTTGCCCCGGTTCCCGATCGGTTTGTTGCCCTCGCCGGACGCGTGCAGGAAGACGAGCAACGGCTTCTTGCCCGCGCCGTCCGCCGCATAGTAGAGCACCTCTTTCTTGAGCCCCGGGATGTCGACCGTAAGGATCTTCCGCGTGTAGCCCGGATACTGCCGCGGCGCGGCGCTCGTTTTGCGCTCGGCCGTTGTGCGCAGCACGACGTCCGAGAGGATGAACCAGCCCCAGTACCGGCTCGAGGCCCTGCGCCCGTCCACGAAATCGTAGTGGCGCAACTCGCCGGCCATGCAGGGCTCTTCGGGCGTCACGTTCCTGAACTCGATCCGGTTCTTGCCGGCCTTGAGCACGCCGCGCGGGACCCGGAAACTGCGCCGCTCGTAGTCCTTCTCGGAGAACGAGTTGACGGCGTTGAAGATCGAGCGGCCGTTCACAACGATCTCGATCCGGGCCGTGCCTTCCTTGTCGTCGTCCAGTCCTTCGACCTCGAGCGCGCAGGGACCGGCCGGCGCCTGCGCGAGCTCGAGATACGCGTGCGTGCTGCTGGTCGGGAACAGGGCACGGCGCAGCACGACGACCGGCTGGCCGTTCCTCTTCTTGCCCGGCACCTCGCCGCCGGAAAAACCGGAGCTCGGCATACGCCAGCCGCCGTCTGTCTCCTCCTGCACGCACGCATCCTCGCGGAGCGCCGTTGCCGGATCCTTGAGGAATGCGCGCACTGCCGGGTCGCTGTACCAGCGCTTTGCATTGAACTTGAGCCGCGCGGTGTGCCAGAACCAGCCGGGCAACCGATCGCGCGACGACTTGGCTTTGTCGTCCAAACGCCGGTCCCGCGCCAGGCGCACGAACTCAGACAATCGCTCGGCATAGACGGCGGGCTCCTTCACGTTGCCGAGCACCTTGTTCCGCGCATCGAGATCGCTGTACAGCAGCTGCACCTTCTCGTTGCCGATCCGGCGCAGCAACTCCTCGTCACCGGCAACCGCATGTTCGGCTTTCGCAAACAGCGGGTAGGCTTCCGCTGCATACGCCTCGTTCACGAGCCCGGCGTTCACGCCCTCGCATTTCTCGTGGAAGTTGCGCTCCTTGATATGCCGGCTCATCAGGTCGAAATACGCGCGCATGTACGGTGCCGCCTTGCCATAGTAGCGCGGCATGAATTCGTCGATCTCTTGCTCCACATCCAGCGACGGGTCCCACATGAGCTGCCCGATCACGTGATCGTACAGCGGCCCGAAACTCTGGGGCAGCCCGCAGTACGTGATGCGATTGATGCCCAACTTGTGATAGTGGCGGATGCGCTCGACCGTCGCGTAGAATGCGGGAAAGATCTCGAGCGCGCGCTTGTAGCCGCGCGGATGCGGCTGGATAAAGACCTGGCCCGTGCCGCACCACTTGATCCAGTCCTCGACTTCCTTGATTCCAACCGCGTTCTCTTTGCAGAACCCGTGGCTGTCGCAGGCCCATTGCGAAGGGTACATGCAGTACATGATCAACACGTTCGGCTCCGGCTTGACCCGTTTCGGGGCCGGCCCCGTCGCATGGGTGTAGGCCAGAAAGACCAGGTGCTTGTCCGGGAACTTCGGCCGCACCGCGCGCGCGATCTTGTTCACGAACCAGAGCATGCGGTCGGTCGTCACCTCGCCCGGTACCGTGTCGAGCGCCTTGCACTTCTCGCACTGGCACCAGGCCCGGCCGTCGCCCTGGCCGACGTAGTAGTAGCGGCATTCCGGCTGCGCCTCGATCCATTTCAGCACGTTCCCGGTCACGATCCGCGCCACGTCCGGGTTGCTCAGGCAGAAATGCCCGGACGGGCGCTTGATGCGTTCGCCCTTCTCGTTCAAAGCGAAATACTCGGGGTGTTCCTCGTAGTACTCCTTGGCGCTCAGAAGCTCCGGAAACGTGTGCCCGCTGATCGCGCTGCGTTTCGCTTTCGCCCATTTGCGGGCGTTGCCGTGCACGTGACGCCGGTAGCTGTAGCCGACCGCCGGATGGCCACGGTTGTCGAACCGCAACACGAACGCCGGGCTCTTCGTCTTTGTGCCCGCGGCAAGCGTCAGCCGCTTGCCCGTGCGGCTGATACGCACGATCGGATCGCGCGGCTTCGGATAGCCGCCGGGCGTCTTCTTCGAGAGATAGATGACGCCGGCTTCTTTGAGCAGCGCGTAGGCGCCGGCGATCACGCCGTCGCCGGCCCCGCCGATGATGCCGGCCAGCCCGTCCTTGACCCGGAACGTGTAGGCGCCCTCGCCAAGCGCGCTCTGCTCCGCGTCGGTGAACAGCCCGGCCTTCACCGCGGCTGCGCCGACCAGGAGCGTGCCGGGCGTTGGCGCCGTCCTCGCGGCGGACTCCGTCTTGGTCGGCTCCACGCCGGTCACGGTGCGCAGCTCGCTGCACAGGATGCTCGCCGCGGTGTTCTCATCCCATGTCGCGCCCGTGCGGACCACGATGCGCTGCGTCGGCGCGTCCGCGCCCTCGATGAACAGACCCGCCTCGGCCGCATCAACCGAGCCACTTGTCGCCGCCAACATCGTCCCAACCGCTACTGCTATCATTGTCTTCATCTCCGTCTCCTTTGAGGTCACGTGTCCCAGATTATGTTTCCTGGAGTTCGTGGCCAAGCCGGCAGCCGCCGCCGGCTCACCGTCCCGCCGGGACGTCGGCCATGCCGGCCGAGCCCGGCCGCACCGCGGTCAGGCCGAGCAGGAAGACCGCCGCCTTCTTGTTGTGGGCCGCCATGCGCAGCTCGACGTCCGTGATCGGCTTCTCCGGGTACTTGTTCACCCATTCGAAGGCCTGCACGTCGATCTCCTCGCCGCCCAGGTTCATGCCGACCCACGCGCGCGATGCGTTCTGGATGTAGCCGGCGTTCAAGGGCTCGTAGTTCGTCTTCGAAACCGGCGGCTTGCGCGCGGGCACGATCTGGCGCCAGCCCTTGACCGGGACGGTGCGCTCCGTGCCGTCCGCATAGCGTACCACGTAGTCGGCCAAATGCAGATTCACCTGGAACTCGTCCAGCACGCAGGTATGCAGGAAGACCAGGCTCTCGGCCTTGCCGTTGATCCGGATGTTCGACACGGCGGTCGGCAGCCCGACCTTCTTCATGTCCTTGCCCGCGACCCCGATGCATTGCCTGCCCCCGTTCGTGGTGCCCGGCGGGACGAGGAACGGCACGCCCGCGAACCGCTGCCTGCCGGTCGGGAACAGGCGCAAGTCGCGGAGCGGGCCCTGATCGGCCCAGCCGCGCGCGTCGCCTTCGCGCACGTCGTGCAGGGCACGGTTGCAGCGGGCGCGGATGTCGATGGGCCGGCAGGCCAGGCCTCGCTGCGAGGGACGCGGCGCAAACATCCCGTTGTGCAGCCGCTCGACGGAGGCATACGGAAGATCCTTCAGCTTCGGGCGCCCGGGCGTCCACGAATTCTCGGCGGGCAGGATCGAGGTCATGCAGCTCTGCGCATGGCTGTTGAACATCCAGCTCGTGCCGATCACGCCCAACGCGCCGTGCTCGTGCGAGTACTGCGTCAGGTTGTAGTTGTTTTTGTCGCGCCACCACGGGCTGCCGACCACGGGATAGCCGAGATCCTGGAAATGCTTGAGCGCGGGGAACTTCTTCTGGTCGCCGTAGATCCACACGATCTGGATCACGTCGCGCGGCAACTTCTGCGCCGCCGGATGCGTGGCCAGCGAGAACCCGCCCGTCTTGTTCTTCTGGCTGTGCGCGCTGGAGTTCGGCCAACGCTTCGCTTCCAGCAACATGTCGTGCGCCATCATCGTCTTGATGCCGCGCGCCTTGAGCCAGCCGTGCAGGCGCGTGACGTGCCGCGTGAGCAGCTCGTCGGCCGGTGTGCCCTTGCACCGCTCGCACACCCCGATCTGGCCGATCTCGTCGAGCCCGATGTGGAAGTATTTCGGCTCGTAGATCTCGATCGCCTCGGTGTAGAGGTCCTCCAACAGCTTGTAAAGGTCCGGGTTCGACGGGCACAGGCAGCCCCACTCCTCTTCCAGCTCCGGATGAGCCTTGGCCACGCTCTTGGTGTGGCTCAGCGATTGGATGCTCGGGATCACCTCCAGGAAGTGGTCCTTGGCATAGTCGACGCAGTCCTTGAGCATCTCGGGCGTCCAGGCTGCCTTGTAGTTGCAGATTTCCGGATGCGATTTCCAGCGGATAAAGCCGGAGTTGCCCTCGCCCAGCAACAGCGTGTTGAACTTGTAGCGCGCCATGACGCGCGCGATCGCCTTCTTCATGTAGGCCAGGCCGTTCTTCCCGTGCATGCCGGGCAGCAGCCACAGCCCGCGCATCGCGGTCTCCGGCCAATCCTCCACGGCGAGGCAGGGCGCCTCGACCCGGCCGGCGCCGGTCCGGCGCAAGACTTGGAGCAAGGACTGCACGCCGTAGAACGCGCCCCGATCGTCGCTGCCGACAATCGCGACCCGATTCGGGGTGATCTGCAGAACGTATCCCTCCGGCCCGGGCTTCCGCGGCGTGACCTCGACTCCGGCCTGCTCGCACAGGCGCCGGATGTACGGGCTCCGGCCGCCGCGCCCGATCACGATGCAACGCTTGCCCGGCGGCGGCGTGTCGCCCCGCAGGATGCGCAGCGTGATGCCCCAGTACTGCTCGAGCTCCGCGACCAGCGCGTTCGCGCCGCGCAGTTCCTCGGGTCGCGCGCTTGCAGGCACGAGAACCACCACGCGCGAATCCACGGCGAAAGAACCGTTTGCCAGTGCCATCTTCTGCGGCTGTGGAATGATGAACACCTCGCTCTTGCGCCGCGCGTCGTGCGCGAGACAATCAGACAACAGGCAGCCCGTGTCGCGCATGGCCGCCGATACGAACGTTCTCGCGGCAGCCTCGGAACCCGCGCCCCCTGCCCCTTGCAGGAACGCGGCCAGCCGCTCGCGCAGAATCTTGAGCTCACGCGCGGTGCCCGGCATCGAGACGGCGCGCGGATAGCGGTCTGCCGCGCGGTCCAACGCGCACGACAGGCCGTTCGCCAGCACCGCCTCCTCGATATGACGCGCGGGCGTCATGGTCAACGTCGCGGTCGCCTCGTAGACCAGCCCTGCCTGCCGCGCCGCTTCCGCCTTGTCCAGGTTGATCGAGTTCAGCAGGCTCCAGGTACGCTGAAAAGGCGGGCGGTACCGGTGCCCGCGCGTGTCGCGAAAGGTCCAGTTGGAAGGCGGCGCGTGCTTCGCCGGACGCACCACGCCGCTCGTCAACTCGCAGTCGAGCCGACCGATATACGTCGCAAACGAGACGCCCGACACCGGCACAATCAGCTTGCCGGCAAGCGCAGGCGTGTGCTTCGCGTTCTCGACCAGCGATTTCGCAAGGTACAGGTCCGTGATCGCATGCCCGACATACGCGTCCGGTTCGAGCTCGCCGCGGATGTGAAGCCGGACCCGGTGCTCCGTGCAGTCGACGCTCAAATCGTAGGTGCCCAGCCGCTTCGCCGAACCTTTGTACCGAATCCGCGAGGCCTGCCCCGCACGTGCCACCTTCATCTTCTTCGTGCCCAGCACGTGGCGCTTGCTCCAGGAGCCAGGGTTCGTGAAATGCACGTCCACCGCGTCGACAACCGGAATCCCGTCGTACGAGATCGACAACCATTTCGACGAGGTGTTCAGCTCGAACCCGGCTTGGGCCGGTACGGTCGCGCCCAACGCCAGAAAACAGACAGAGAGGCAAACGAGAAGGCGGGAAGCGGTCGTGTTCATTCGCGGTCCTCACGCTACGATGTATCGAGGTGCAGGCCCTTGTCTCGGCGCCTGCGGACGGAGTCGCCAAGCTACGACATCGGCCCGGCGACGACTTGCGGCAGCCCAGTCGTCCGACTTAACCAACACCCCTATCATAGCCCATTTCTGGGCACGTGTCAAGTATGGTTTTGGGCACGTGCCCATATTTTGCGGGTGTGAGGCACGGGTGGGCTATTTCTTTTCGGCCAGCCAGTACACGGAATTGACGAGAATGGCCTGTTCACCGGCGGTGAGCGCCTCCTCGAAAGTGTATTTTTTGCCGACCTTCGAGGCGCGGCACCCGATATTGATACCGCTGAGCACGACTTTGCCCCTGCCCGCCTTGCCGGCGACGACGACGGGGTCGCCGCCCTGCCCACCGCGCACGGCACTCTTGACGAGGGTCTGCCCGGCGCCGGTGGGCTCGAGCTTGATATAGTCGGGGAACCCGACGACGAACTCCTGGCCGGCCTTGAGTTCGGTGGCGCGGAAGTACTGTTCGTAGGCGGGATCCACGGCCTTTTTGGGGAACCGTTTACGCATACTCGCGCCGTTCACGACGGCGTGCTCCGCGGCGACCTTCATGGTGGCGATCGGGACGTAGTCGGGCGCGGCGGCGAGCTCGGGGAAGACGGGCGCCGCGGTCCGGACATATCCGGCCGAGTGATGGACGAGCAGCGCTCCGCCGCCCTTCTCGACATAGGCGCGCAGGTTGCGTTGCCATTGCTCGCTGAGGTTCGGCGCGCGGCGTTTCATGTTCGGGATGATCACGACGTCGTAGAACCCGAGCGTACTCGGCGAATCCTTCTCGATGAACTCCGGGACCAGGCCGGGCTGGCCGCGCAGGGCGCTCATCATTGCCTGGGCGCCCATGTCCAGCTGGCTCGGCTTCGCGACCTGCGTCTTGAAGATGCCGACATAGACTTTACCCGGCGCCTTCTCGCGCTCGTCGGCGGCCGGCTGCTCTTTCGATTCGATCCGCAGGAATTCCATACCCGGCACCGCCGAGTAGGCGCACGCCGTGACCTCCGACTGCGTCGACGCGGCGGGCAAGCCGCAATCCTTCGGTGCGCCCAGGACCACGAACGCGAAGCCGCCGGGCTCGAGTGCGACGCGCACAGTGCCCTGGTAGGACGCCTGCACGCCGCGCACGAAATCGACGGCCAGCGCGCCTGCCGGCACCCGCAGAGCGCGGGTGTCGAACACGCCCTCGCGTGTTTTGGAGTAGTGCGGGTTGTACGCCGCAACAACGTAGCTTTTGTCGTCGGTCAGGACGTTCGTCTCGATCTTCTCCTCGAGCGTGTCCGGCAGCTCGATCGGCCGCGGACCGCCCAGGAAACGGACGAGTCGTTTGACAAGAGAGGCGGGCATCCGGGTCAGCGCCACCGCGGCGATCCGGCCCTGCCCCGCCTCGGCCAGGGTCAAGACAGGCTTGCCCGCCGCCTCGGCCAATACCGAGGCGCCGTCCAACTCCAGCGCGACCGCCGTCGACGAGACATCCGCCTCGATCCCGGCCAACGGGGCCGCCACGCCGCGAATTGGCGCGACGTTGGCGGGCGCGGCGGCAGCCGCCGTCACGCCGCACAGCCCGGCGAGCGTCGGGTTGCGGAGCGTTTCGCCCTCGACGATCACCCGCCCGCCGGCGCGCACGTACTCGGCGATCCGGTCGGCGTTCGCGGCCGAGAGCACGCGCTCGCTCGGAACAATGAGCACCTTGTACTTCGCCAGTTCCTCGCGTGAGAGATGTTTCGTGAACAGGATATCCGTCGGCACGTTGCGCATCGTGGCCAGGGCCCTGATCCGGCTCTCGTAGGCGGTCAGCTTGCCGGTGCTCTCGCCGCGCTTGAGCGAATCGACAAACGCGTCGCGGTCCCTGAGCACGGCCAGGTACCGCGCGGGGTGCGCCCGTGCGAGAAGCTCGCCCATGCCCGTGCGGGAGAGCCAGTGGAACGCGTCCGCGTTGGCTTCCGACACGTCGCGGTACAGACGCATGCGGTCCAGGCACCAATGCCAGAGCCCGTTCGCGCCCGCGAGCAGGTGTTGCCGGACGTTGACGGCCACGTCGCGTGCCCGATGCAGCCCGCCGTTCACGGTGAACACCGGCTTGCCATTGCCCTGCGCGCCGCGGATGTGCTTCATCATGTACTTGGTCGCGTTCAAGTCGGTCGAATACAGGTCCGTGCAGGTCGCGGTCATGTAGCCGGACTGCGTCTCGAGGTCGTGGTAGCCGATCAGCCGATAGTGGTTGTTCGGGCTCGTGGTGTGGAACGTCATGATATCCGGGCGCTTCGCGGTCGCCACGCGGGTCATGTCGCGGACCAGGTCGGTGATCGCGTTCATCTTGTACAGGATGAAGTTGTGATAGGCCGGTTCCGCGAGTTTGCTGAAATCCATCTTTGCGGGCATGTCCATGCCGTAAGTCTTCTTGTAGGCGGCCCGGCACACGTCGCACATGCCGTAGAACTCGTACTCGTCGATCATGTGCAGGTAGTCCGCGCCGAGCGCCACGGTCTCCTCTGTCGCATGCAGGTAACGCTCCCGTTCCGCGACGGGACAGGCACGCCCGTGCTTGCCCTTCTTAACGTGCGGATGGAGCTGCATGCCCATGCCCCGGCCGTGCGCCTTGGCAACGAGCAGCGGGAAATAGCCGGGCGGCCGGCCCCAGCTCGCCACGGCGTTGCCGCCCAGCTTCTCGATCTCGGTCAGCAGCCGCTCCGCCTTGAGCTCGCCGTCCCTGACCTGGCACGTGCTGTTGAACCAGCCCAACGGGCCGAGCGACAGCAGGAACCGTTCACCCAGCCGAGGCACGGACGGCGGCTTGATTTCGGCACGCCGCTGGACGCCGGCGCGCACGAGCACGGGCGGGTTCTTCCAGGCAATGTACGCCGCGCGCACAGGGCCGGCGTCGGGCTGGGCGGCCGCCATGAAAGCGCCGGCCAACGTATGGCCGGCGGCCAGCTTGCTGCCGGCCTTGACGGTCAGGCCGTTGGCCTCGTGAAACGCGAGCGCAATGGATTCGAGCAACGGCCAGTCCGCGAACTCGCCGACGACCGAACCACGCGCGTCGGCGATGGCCAGCCAGCTCTCCTTCATGAATTTGCGGACGTCGTCGAACGGCCGATAGAAGGAGCCGGTCGGGAGCGCGAGCTTCTTGAGCCCCTGCTGCGTCTCGTAGAACAACGAATCCTGCTGCCCGTCCCCGTGCGGCGCCCAGCCGGTGAAGCGGCCCACGTTCAGACCCTTGGCGGCCCGAACCGAGTAGAACAGGGCCGGGCTTCGCGCGTAGAGCGTGTAGACGATCTCGAGCTCGGGCGAACTGTAGCGCACACGCTTCCTGACCGGGCCGTCCTCGAGGACCGCCGCTTCGTACGCTTCCGGTGCCCCGCCATGGATGCCGCCCTTCTGTCGACTGATCCAGTTGCACCTGCCGTCATCGATGTCGCCCCAGGTCGCCAACGCGTTCCGCGGGCTGCCCGTCGGCTTGATCCGTCCGATCGACGCGTGTTTCCTTGTCAGGAAAGTCGTGATCCGGTCGTTACGCAGCAGGAAACCCTCGTCCCGCGCGATCAGCGCAAAGCCGTACGGCGCCTCACTTGCGGCGACGGGCGTATCGCCGCAATACAGGAAGAGCAGGCGGGTGGCGTGCGGCTTGAGATCGGCCTCGAACACGCACACGACCTCCCGCGTGCCCGTGTCGAGCGAACGTACCTGGCAGGGCAGCGTTGTGCCCCACGTCTCGCAGACCCGGACCGACGCCGGCTCGGCGCCGGCCGGCAACGAGACGCTCAACGTGACGGGTGCCGCGCGCCGCGGCATCCCGATGGGTTCGGCCAGGAGAAACGGGATCCGGAACGCGCAGTCGTCAAAATGCCAGCGCACAGCTTCGCTGTTCCGGAGATACAGCGTGTTGGCGGCAGGCTCCCGCCGCTCGAAGGCGTCATAGACCGCAACCGTGCGGCCCGGCCCGGGCAGCACGCCGTAGGCGAGGGTAATGATATTGTCCGCAAGATGCTTGTCCGGCCCCGCCTTGCCGCGAAAAATCCCGCCCATCTGCGACAGAACGATCGTCCCCTTCCCGGCGACACCCGTCGCCACGAGCATGGCCGCGCGGTCCGGATTCGTCGCGTCCCGGATCGGTGCGTCGTAGGCGTCCGGCCAGCTCTGCCACGCGCCGTGCGCCCTGCCCGCAGACGCGAGCTTGCGCGGCTTGGTCACGAGCGGACTGACGGAGCCCGAGGCCGCACGGCATTTGTAGCCCTTGCCGCTCGGCATGCCGGGGTGCTCGAGGCCCAGCCCTTCGAAGAACTTGCGCGTCGGAGCGTCGCCCGAACTCGCCGCGAAATCGAAGAAGAGAACGCCGCCGCGCTCGAGCAGCCCCTGTACCGCAGCGCTCCGCTCGGGGTCCGAGAAGATCGTCTTGCCCGGCGTATCCCAGGCGTACTGGCCGATGTAGAGCATGCGCGCATCGGCCAACCGCGCGATGAAACTCGCGTCCATGTTCTCGGACGTGTAGCGGTGCACTTTGACATCGTAGCTCGAAAGGTCGCGGCCAGGGAACTTCTGGCCCGCCTTGTTGAACGCCACCAGCTCACGCCCCGCGCCAAACGCCTGCACGGCGCACAGCCAGAGGAAGCTCCAAACGATCGCTACGCGCGGCCACCAGGTCCAACCCGCGCCGGCATGCCCGCGCCACGCTGTCGGCTGAATCGCGGTTCTCCTCCTCGCTGTATTCATTCGTGGTTCCTCTCTTTGGGGTATCCGGGGAATGCAGACCGCACTCTCGATATGGCTTCCGAAGGAATTGCCGCGGTACTGTATCAAGCCCGGCGGCGTGTTGCGATCGTCTCAACCCTACGAGTTAACGGACGGGCCTAAGCATAGTGCCTCCGCACGCCCCCGTCAAGACATTTATGGGCACGTGCCCAAAACCAGCGGGGAGGGGATTGGGAAGCAGGACGGACGGTTGAGACAGTTGCGCGGCACCGGCGACATCACGTTTCCAACAGGTACCGCCATAGCGAGGCAGACATTGGCGGGTCGCGATCCGAACGCCTTCGAGAACCGACTGCTCATGACGACGGGCAATTCTCCATGAATCGCGACACGGGCCCGGGTTCACGGATCGATCCAGACGGGGCTGGCCCAGGCCACTTCGCCGTCGGTCTGCACGGCGCGCACGTAGTAGAATGCGAACGTGTGTTCGCAGAACTTCGCGGGCGGCAGACAGATCTTGTCGAGCGGCTCGGCGTCTTTCCATTCGAACGCGACGTCCGTTCTGCCCTCTCCCGGCTCGGATCGAACGACCTGGTTGCAGCGCACGATGTCGATCCGGTCCAAGGCGGCTGTTCCGTGACAGTCGACCCGGATGACGCGCTCGGTCGCGAGCGCGGGCGAGTCTTTGACGCTCAACTCCGAGCCCATGGGCCGGCCGGCCACCGTGTAGTCGAGCAGGATCCGTGTACCGGTCGTAGCAACGACGCGCCGGTCGTGGAGCGCTTGCCAAATCGCTTCACGCGTGCGGGCTTCGGCCTGCACGCTCATCAGGCCCTGCTTGTACGCCCTTCCCTGCTCGTCCCGGAAGAGGGCTTCCGTGCCCCAGGCGCCGGAATGATCGTCGCCCCCGGCCGTGAACCCGACGCGCCAGCCCATTGCCAGCGCGTTGCGCACCGTGCCGGCGGGATACGGCTCGTACTTCGTAGGCCTCTCCGGCGCGGGGTTGTCGTCGTCTTCGCACTCATAGCTGCCGCGCGTCTGGAAGATCTCGACAAGCCGCTCATGGGCCGGACTGTGGTGTTTCCAATCGCAGAAATTGCCGCCGTGCCCGGTGTGATGCGGGATGACGATGGCCGTCTCCTTCTCGCGCTCGAGTGCGCGGAACAGGTCGGGCGGCGACTCGCACTCGGAATCGCCGGACCGGTACATCGGCCGGTCGTCGGCCAGGTAGTACACGTTCCGGTCGCCGTCCCCGTTCTGGCGCCACTTCGCCCACTCATAGCCGAGAAAGGTGACAAATTCGCCGGGCGCATGCCAACGGCGCACGGCCTCGCAAGTCACGCGCCAGAGCGCATCGGGCGTCTCCCACCGATGGTCATGGTCGCCCGGCGCCGCGAAATCGAGCGCGACCTCGTGGCGCAGCTGGTGAAAGTACTGCTCGAGCGTGCCGGTCCCGTCGGACATCTCGGTATGTCCGTGGATCATACCCCAGAACACAGATTGCGCGTCGGGCCCGGCCCCGCATACGATCGGGTTCGTCAGCGTGCTGAGAGCCGAGCCCGGTTCACGCACGCAGAGCCGGTACGTGCCGGGCTTGTCGAGCGTGACGCTGACGCGCAGGCAGGTCGACCCGGGAACAGGCTCGATTTCGGCGTCGAGCGGCTCGTCGTCGAGGGACACTTCCACGGAGTCGATCGGCTCATCGGACAGGTTCCGGTGTTCGTCCTCGGGCCGGACCAGCACGGGAATCGTATCGCCCGGCTCGCACTGTGACGGGACGCAGGCGCACAGCCGGGCGAGCGGGCCGCCGAGCACGTGCATGGTGCACACGGCGACGATCGTCTGCTGCTGCTGTTCGCCCCAAGCCTGGCTGCCCGCCCAGGCCGGCAGCTCGGCGTCTTTCTCTTCTTGCGTTTCGGTGTAGAGCACGAAAAGCTTGTTCAGCGTGCGACGCGGACCGGTTTCGATGCCCGCGCCGCCGCCCGACGGATCGCCGAGCGTGACGGCAACGGCGTCGTCCTTGCGCAGCCCCGTCTCGGGCAGATCAATCGCAAGCGTCCCGTCGCCGCCGCGACGCATGCGCAGCGCGGTGCCGTCCGCGAGCCGTGCGGTGATGTAACCGTCCTGCGCGGGATGCTCGGCCTGGGCCGGTCGGAACGTGCCCTTGTTGTTGCGGCCGCCGAAAACCTGGAGCCAGAGCACGGAGCCCGGCGCCACGTCCTTCGACAACTCGAACGGCAGGCGCCAGGTCGACGTCTCGCCCGCCAATGCATACGGCGGATCCGTGTGCGTGATCTTCACGGACTCCGGGATCCGAATCGGTCTGGTCCACTCCGGCATCCTCGTCACTATCCATCCTCCTCAGCAAACCTCCTCAGCAAACCTCGTCGTAAACCTTGTCGTAAACCTTGTCGACGGACTGAGGCCGTCCCGTCCACCGGCTGGTGCCGGCGGCTACTCTCCGTCGCACTCGCCCTTCCCTCACAGCCTCGGCTCCCTCTCGAACCGAGCCCACACGCCGAACCGCCGGAACACGCCGTTCAGGTGCATCGCACTCGAATCCCGCTTGTTCGAAAACTCCGCACCCAGCCCGATCGGGTACCAATGCGGCTCGGCCCACACGCCCGGCACCCGCGTGGCGGCTTCCTCCTTGCCGTCGAGCAGCAGCCGAATCCTGTCCTTGTCGGCCCCGAACACGACCCGGTGCCACGTGTCCGGCTTGAGTCTCATCTTACTCGTCAAACCGACCGGACGCGAGCCGTAGGTCATCTGCGCCAGCAACGTGTTGTCCGGATTCAACAGGATCCGCCAACCGGCATTGTAGTTGCCCCAGGCAAACACGACCTTGAGCCCGTCCGGCTGTTCGGCCGCCGGCTTGAATTCGACCATGACCACGCGCTCCGGTACAATGCTGTGCCGGTCGAACGCCGTGCGATAGACCTTTACGCCGCCGGCCCGGCACGCCACACCCTCGGCCGTACGCCTGGCGTCACCGCGCAGAAACCCGAAGTTCGCGTTGCCCCTGCCGCGCAGCACGACCAGCTCGGCCCCGTCGCACGACACGATGTCCCTCGTGAGATCCGCGCCCAGCAGACATCGGCTCGGCCGCGCGGCGGGGATCCGAGTATCCGTAACGAGCAACGCGTTCTCCATGTAGCCCTGGTGCAGCAAGCCCGGGGCCTTGTGCGTCTCGCCGATCACATCGTAGAGGCCCGGCGCGTCCGCGGTCCATTCTACGTAGCGCCGACCGTTCGCGGGCCTCAGCCATTTGTCCCGCGCCTCGAACGGCATGTTCAGCCATGTAACGTAGCTCTTGGGGTCGTCGGCCGCACGGCGCCGCAGGTTGATCGCGAGATCCTTGCCCGGCGATTCCAGGCCGAGCTGGATCGTGTCGCCCGGCTTCACCGCCGCGACGGGTCTGCCGTTGCCGGCGATCAGCACCCGCGGATGGATGTCCGCGGGCACGGACATGGACGGGTTATCGAAATAGACAATGCTGTTCTCCAGGATCGGGTTCAGAATCGGACGCACAACCGGACTGAAATGCGTGTGCCAGAGCGTGGCCCACATGCCCGTGCAGCCCTTCTTGCTCGCATAGCGGGCCAACGAGCTGATCTCGCGGTCGCAAAACCACGAGGCGGCGTGGATCTCTTTGAACCCAAGCCATTGAAAGAAGTCGATCGACGGATACGCCCCCTCGTGCGAACCCATGTTGTAGTGCCAGGGAACCATGACGATTTTGTCCCGGTTCCTGATGTCCTTCACGAAGGGCAGCAGGTCCGTCTCGGCGCCGCGCGGATGCCTGGAGTGACCCTTCGGAAACGTATGGAAACGCTTGTCCCCCGGATAGCCCACCGGATTGTCCTTCCCGCCCAGAAGCGGGGAAAGAAACTGGTCGCCGAAAACCATAGGCGTCACGTTCTTCGACAACAGGTGCTCGGCTACCCGGTTCAGAGTCCCGGCCCACACGTCGCTCACCGTCAGCCCGTGTCGGTCGGCAATCTCCTTCATGCCGTCCGTATGGTACTCATCCCAACCAAGCTGGAAGTGGGAAGGGTTGTGGTAGATCTCGATGTACTCGTCGATCAGCGGCAGAATAATGCCGTCCATAACCGTCTTGCCGTTCGGCAGCTTGGCGAACGGGTCCAGATTCCCACGCACCACCAACTCGGGGTGTTCGGAGACCCACTTCTTGCCCAGCGTCTTCTTCGTCTTGCCCAAAAGCTTTATCGAGGGGATCGGATCGATCTTCGCCGTGTACTTCGCATAATCAATCAGTTCCTGAACCTTCTTCTTGCTGAACCGACCCTCGCCCGCCGTGTCCATGTCCGCATGGCCCGTCCACAGAATGACGATCTTGTCGTAGCCCAACGCCGCGCTCTTCGCGATCACATGCTTCGCCATCGAGTAATGCGCAACATGCAGGTGGACCCAGCGCTCCCATTGCTTGCCGCCAGCCGGCGCGCTCCGCACACAACGAGGCCATAACGCCGCAAGCATAAGTACTACTCCAACGGAAAAAACGCGCCGCATCTCATCCTCCTCTTCGACAACAGACCCACGCTGACGAACTCCGCAAAATTGTTGACCAAAGAGGCCACGGCGCGCCCTTCGGCCGCAACCAAAGGAAAGAGTTGCCCGCCAAACATCCGCCCTCGCCCGAGGGGCTACGGCGGGACAAGCGCCAAACGACGCGAAGAGGAGAAGAACAGCCGCGAAAGATCGCATAGATCACAGAATGTCTTTGTGCATGTGTCCTTTGTGTTCTTTGCGCTCTTTGGCGGCCATTCTCTGGGGCTTTCGTGTAGCCATCTTCTTCGCGGCGAGAGAAAAACCTGATAGTGAGTAGTACAGCGGTGCACGGAAGTCAGAGGTCCAACGCCATGCGCCGTTGTACGTCTTTCCGTCCTGAGCTCAAGTGGCTTCTTCATTGTCGCCTCTGCGCACCGCCATGGGCTCCGAATCTCCCCAGCGAAGGAGGCTGCGTCCCCTGTGCTCAAATCCCCTCTCAGCCGCCGCTCGGTGCATTCCAATGCATAGACGCTTCAAGAGCCGGATTTCAAGAACTTTTTTGTGCACGTGCACACTTTGGGCTTGGCGGGCGCGGCGGCGGGCGCTAGGATAAACCATTATGATCACGATGAAAGATGTGGCGAAGGACTCGGGCATATCGCGCAACAGCGTGTCGAAAGTGCTGAACGGCGATCCGACCGTGAAGGAGAGCACGCGCAAGAAAGTGTTGGCCTCGTGCGAGAAGCTGGGCTACGTGCGCAACGAGCACGCGGTGAACCTTGTGCGGCGCGAGAGCCGGACGATCGGGCTTGTTGTTTCGCGGATCACGGACCCGTTCTACGACGAGCTGATCGAGGCGGCGGAGAAGCACGCGACGAAGGCGGGCTACCAGTTGATCTACAAGTGCTCGTACATGCAGGCGGACCGTGAGGAAGAGATTCTGCGCCACTTCCAGTCGCTGAACGTCTGCGCGCTGATCATCGCGCCGGCGTTCTTCGAGGAGAACGTGTGGTACCTGTAGCGGCTCGAGAAGCAGATGCCCGTGGTGTACATGGACAAGCATTTCAAGGACAACTGCCACTACGTGATGAGCGACCACCTTGCGAGTGTGCGGCAGATCACCGAGCATCTGATCGCGCAGGGCGCGGAGCCGGCCTACATCGGTAAGGACTGTCCGCCGTTGAGCTCGCATCGTGCGGGCTACGAGGCGGCGATGCGCGCGCACGGTCTGGCGTGTTCCTACGTGCCGATCGAGGGTCCGGACCCCGACAACGACATGCTCTACTGCTATCAGAACACGGCGCGCTATCTGGACGCAAACCCGATGCCGACCGGCCTGTTCTGTGTTTCCGACGCGGGCGCGCTGGGCGCGATGCGCGCGGTGGTCGAACATGGCGGGACACCCGGCAAGGACGTGCTGGTTGCGGGCCACGACGATCTGCGGTTCAGCGCGTTCGTGCAGCCGGGCCTGACGACCATGGCCCAGCCGAAACAGGAGATCGGCCGCACCTGCGTCGACGTCGCGATCGGGCTGCTCAAGAAGAAAGGCAAACGCACGCGCTACGTGCAGAAGGTGCTGCAATCGGAGCTGATCGTCCGCGAGTCGACCAGCTCCCCCGCGTGGGGCAAACACAAAGGCGGCGGTCGCTGACAGCGATGGCTTCGCCCAGCAAGGAACGTTCCGGAGAATTGCCGCAAAAGAACGCAAAGAAACGCAAAGCAGATGCAGACAGCTTTCACTCTGCGATCTATGCGATCTTTCGCGGCTATTCTTTTGGCTGCAGCTGACCCGCGCCGTGCGCTCCGTGGCTGATCTTGGCCCCGTGACGCTCTACAGTCGACGCGACAGACGAGGAACGCAGAAGACATGAACAAACATATCAGCGAGACGAATGAGATCCCCGTCCTCGGCAGCTACGACGTCGTCGTGGTCGGGGGCGGCGTGGCCGGGGTCGGCGCCGCGCTTGCGGCGCGGCGCAGCGGGCGCAGTGTGCTGCTGATCGAAAAGAGCGTGATGCTCGGCGGGCTCGCCACGCTCGGGCTGGTCGTGATCTACCTGCCGCTCTGCGACGGGAACGGGCGGAAAGTGATCGGCGGGATCGCCGAGGAGTTGCTGCACGCGTCGATCAAGTACGGCTACGACACGTTGCCCGACGCGTGGCGTGACGGGCCGGCGCGGTCCGACTGCCCGCACCGCTACCGGACCGACTTCTCGGCGGCCGCGTTCGTGTTCGCGCTCGACGAGCTGATGGAGACCGAGCGCGTCGACCTGATGCTCGACACCGTCTTCTGCCGGCCGGTCATGGACGACGGCGTATGCCGCGCGGTCGTTGTCGAGAACAAGTCGGGCCGGGCCGCGTACGAGGCGCGGGTCGTCGTCGACGCGTCGGGCGACTGCGACGTGATGCAGCGGGCGGGCGCCGAATGCGTGGACGGCACGAGCCGGCTCTCGTACTGGACCTGCATGACGAACCTGGACCGCATGAAAGCAGCGGTCGAGCACAACGACATCCGCAAGGGCATCCACCTGAGCATGAAAGGCGGCGACAACCCGGAGCAGATCGCCGATCCCGGCAAGCGCCACACCGGGATCTCCGCGCAGAAGGTAACGGATTTCGTGTTGGCCGGCCGGCGCATCGCCAGGGAGTTCCTGGTCGATCCCGCCAACCGCCAGACGATCTTGACGGTGCCGGGCATGCCCCAGTTCCAGCGGACGCAACGGATCCGCGGCATGTACGAGTTGGTCGCCGAAGATGTCGGCAAGCGGTTCGACGATTCGATCGGCTGCACGGGCGACTGGCGCAAGCGCGGGCCGGTCTTCGAGATCCCGTACCGCACGCTGCTCGTCGACGGACTGCAGAACATCGTGACGGCCGGCCGCACGATTGCCTCGCACGCTGACGCGTGGCACGTCACGCGCGTGATACCGCCCGCCGCCATGACCGGCCAGGCGGCGGGCGCCGCCGCCGCGCTGGCCGTCGAGCAGGACGTCGCCCTGCAGGACGTGCCCGTGCCCGAGCTGCAGGGACGGTTGGCCCAAACCGGCGTCGTGATCCATGCCGCGGATGGCGAATGACGTCGATCACGAGGACAACCAGAAGAGAACACCCAACAGCCAACACCCAACAGCCAATGTTCAACCGAGATGGAAATTGGATATTCCTTGAGGTCGCCATCACGCACCTCGCGGAACGGACGGTGCGGCTCGGGCTGTCTCGTCAAGGGCGATCCCCCGCGCCAATGCAATAAAGGTACCGGTACCCCCGCACATAAACGCGGTCGCCGAAGAAGAACGGTGTCGCAGTGAACAGCTCAGCCGTCGCCAGCTTCCGATCCTTCGCGTGCACGGCGTCCAGGTCCTGGAAACGATTGCAGGCTGCCTCCTGATACCCGCGGCCTGCGCCGCAACCGCGCTGACCGCCAGCATGACGCTTGCGATAGGGATCGGGGAGATGATGCGCGTTGCCATCGCTACCCCGACGTCGCGCCCGACTCGGCCGCTTGCTGATCCTCGTCCGCTTCCCGGAGGGCTTCGACGTCTTCGAGCAGGTTGTCCAGCTCGTCTTCTATGACGCTCCACACGATCCGGTCGTCAATGGCATCGTAGCCGTGCAAGAGGATATTCCGGAAGGAGATGATATCGCGATGCTCGCGGATGCGTCGAAGAAGAGCCGGTTCGTCCCGCTGAATTCGGTTCAACGCCTCGCCCATGATCTCGAACTTCCGTTCGACGGCGCTGCGGAGCTGGTCGGCGGCGGTGTACTGTTCGAAGGTCTGTTCCGCGACGAATACCTTGACAGCCCGCGCCGCCTCAAGAATGTCGTGAAGATGGGCAAGCACCTCATCCTTACTCGCGGCACACCGTCGCCAGCGCCTCCTTGAGCTCAGCCAGTTGCATGTCTCGAGAATACGCGCCGTCCACGGCTTCTTCAAGCCCGGATCCGGCCCTGACCAATTCCCGCTCGAAACGAGGGTGGCGAAGGCGTCCCCCTCACGTGAGCGAAACCGGGCCGTCCGACTCGTAGGCGAACCTGATCCTACGTGCTTCCTGTCGGAAAAGGTCTGCTGCAAAACACATCACGGCGCTCAGATAGCCGGCCGCCGCGCCAGACCGAACGCCCCTTTCAGCCATCACCCATCGTCCAGAAGTCAGGCGCGCCCGTCACCGCGTCGCTTGCACGCCTTTGTTCTGCGCCGAACGTCACGACCGGAACAGCCAATATCCAACAAGGAATCTCCAATGTCTCATCCGAGATGCCCGTACGCGTCGCCTGGCTGGAAATTGGATATTCCCTGTTGGCCGTTGGATATTCCAGATCCGCAGGTTTTCACTCACGAATCTGCCCCCCCCCGATCCGCGGATAAGAATCCGCGAATCGGGATAGTGGATCGTGGATTGTGAATCGTGAATGGTGTTGGGAGCGCTTTGGAAGATGCTTCGTTCGAT